>JAESFM010000012.1_pt1 | contig 185158 bp, 180 predicted proteins | sample 9266171 | NCBI WGS metagenome assembly JAESFM01 (sample SAMN14505069, study PRJNA617099) | algae metagenome | isolation source: Hassallia sp. WJT32-NPBG1 and co-occurring heterotrophs from well developed... | place: USA: Mojave Desert, Joshua Tree National Park, California | collected 2006-06-22 | reverse complement strand
AAAGCTCAGCCGCCACCGCCGCACCCCGGTGGCGATGTCCCCAAGCGCCGCCGCGCGACGCCGAGGCGTCCGGGCATCAAAAACATAAAGCGCCTCGGGCCGCGCCCCAGGCCTGGCAGTTCCATCCGGCATGGCGGGGCTATAGACCGGATCGGCGATGAGTCGCCAGGGCGGCACAACTTTGAGTCGCAATTCGTAACAGGCACGTGTATGCTTGTGCACAGTATTGCGATAACAAAGCAGTCTTGCCGGCGGACCGGACGACCGTGTAGGGCTAGTGCTTCAGGACGTAAAACGTCCGCCAGGTTTTCGGGGCAAGCCTGGGATTCCGCGCCGTGGGGACGGCAGGGATCCGTGGGGGGCAGGCTTCGGGTACCCGGTGGTCCCAGACCCGGTGGAGCGAATGGGGATGCCCGAAGGGAACAGGACATCGCGCGGCGGCATGGCCGGCGGGGCGGGGCGCGCAGCGCGCCTGGCGCAGCCGGCGGTGGCGCTCTCGGTGTTGGCCATGCTGGCGGCCTGCGGCCAGCAACAGGCAAGCCGGCCGAGCTCCGGCCAGCATGTCGCTGTCACGCATGGCAGCTACAACCGCCCGGCCAGCTACAATCCGCCCGGCCCGCCCGGCGATCCATGGGGGCCCTACATCCGCGAGGCCGCCCGCCGCTTCGACGTGCCGGAGCGCTGGATCCGGGAGGTCATGCGCCAGGAGTCCGGCGGCCGCAGCTCCGCCACCAGCCCGGTCGGCGCCATGGGGCTGATGCAGGTCATGCCCGGCACCTACCGCGAGCTCCAGGCCCGCTACGGCCTCGGCAACGACCCCTACCACCCCTATGACAGCGTCATGGCGGGTGCGGCTTACATCCGCGAGATGTACGACCTGTACGGCTCGCCCGCCTTCCTCGCCGCCTACAATGCGGGGCCGCGGCGGCTCGAGGATTATCTCTGGAACAGCAGGGGGCTGCCGGCGGAGACGCGCAACTACGTCGCCCGGATCGGCCCCAACATCGTCGGCCAGCATCCGAGCCGCCGCGCGGCGCCGGAGATCTATGCCGCGGCGGAGATCCCGCTGAGCATCCCGGCCGGCCCGCGGCGCATGGACCCGTCGACGATGATCGCGCTCCGCGAGCAGCGCCAAGCGCTCGACCCCGGCGTGCAGGTGGCTCAGCTCCCGGCCGGACCGGTCGTCCGGATGGAGCCGATCCCGGATGGCAGCACCTATGCGCAGGCCGCACCGGTGCAGCTCGCCTCGCTCGACAACAGCGCGGTCGTCCGCATGGATCCGATTCCCGACGGCTCGACCGCGCAGGGCGCGCAGCGGCTGATGGAGGCGGAAGCCCGTGCCGCCGAGCCGCCGCCCGCCGCGCCGCGCGACTGGGCCCCCGCCGCGCCGAAGCCGCGCGCGCCGGCCCTTTCCGCCCCGGCGCCGCGCACCTCCGTCCTCGCCTCCGCCAATGCGGCGCCCGCGCCGCGCCCGGCGACGGCACCCGCCCGCGGCATGCCCTTCCAGCCGGCGCAGCAGCCCGGCCTGCTGCAGGGCTTCGGCGGGATGGTGTCGAGCGCCAATGCCAGCAGCCTGCCCGCCTCGCTCCGTGTCGGCGCGGCCCGCGCGCCGGCGACAGGCGCCTGGGCTGTCCAGGTCGGCGCCTTCGCCAGCGAGAACCTGGCCCGCAGCGCCGCCAATGCCGCCCGCGAGGCCGGCGGCGGCCAGGCTCAGGTGCAGCCGGTCGCCGCCGGCCGCGGCAGGCTCTACCGCGCCCGCGTCACCGGCCTCTCGCAGACCTCGGCCCAGTCGGTCTGCGAGCGGCTGCGCCGCAGCGGCGCCTGCATGGTTCTCTCGCCCGACGCGCAGAGCTGACCGGGGGGCGGGGAACCCGCCCCCGCCTCGCCGGTTGTGCGACTGTCCGCCCGCGCAAGGAAATCGCCATGCCGAGCCTTGATCCCGAGCTCCTGACCCTCCTCGCCGCCGGCCCCAGGCTCGGCGGCGACCCCGACGAGGAGGATGAGGAGGACGAGTTCGACGAGGATGAAGACGAGTACGACGACGACGACGAAGAGGACGAGGAGCTCGACGAGGACGAGGACGAGGAGGATGACGAGGAGGAGGCCTGACCGCCCCCTCTTGCCCTGATCGCCCGCCTCCCCCAGGCTGCGGCCCGCTGAGGGACAAGGGGAAGGGCCAAGGATGTCTGCCGCTGCCGCGCCGTCGGGGCTTTCGGGCTTCGCTTCCCTCGACCCTCTGGTGCGGCCCCGTTCTGTCGCAGTGATCGGCGCCTCCGACGAGCCGGCCCGCATCGGCGGCCGGCCCATCGCCTACATGAAGGAGCGCGGCTTCGCCGGCCCGATCTGGCCGGTGAACCCGAAGCGCCCAACCGTCCAGGGCCTGCCCGCCTTCGCCTCCATCGCCGAGCTGCCCGCGGCGCCCGACGTCGCCATCATCGCCGTGCCCTCGGCGCTCGCCATCCAGGCCCTCGACGAGCTCGGCGCCCGCGGCTGCCGCGCCGTCATATGCTTCACCGCCGGCTTCGCCGAGATGGACGAGGCCGGCGCCGCCGCGCAGCAGCGCATGACCGAGGTCGCCCGCCGCCACGGCATCCGCCTGCTCGGGCCGAATTGCCTCGGCGTCTTCAACGACGCGATCCGCTTCTACGGCACCTTCACGGCGAGCTTCGAGAAGGGCTGGCCGATCGCGGGGCGGATCGGCATCGCCTCGCAGTCCGGCGCCTATGGCACGCATATCTTCTCGGCGGCGCTCGACCGCGGCATCGGCACCCAGGTCTGCATCACCACGGGCAACGAGGCCGAGGTCGCGCTCGGCGACGTGCTGGGCTGGATGGCCCAGGCGCCGGAGGTCGACGTGATCTGCGCCTATGCCGAGGGCATCCGCGAGAGCGAGAGCTTCCTCGCCGCCCTCGACCTGACGCGGCGCAACCGCAAGCCGATCGTGATGATGAAGGTCGGCCGCAGCCAATTGGGCGGCGCGGCGGCGCAGTCCCACACCGCCTCCATCGCCGGCGATGATGCGGTGACCCAGGCGGTGCTCGACGAATTCGGCGTGGTGCGGGCGCGGACGACGGAGGAGATGCTCGACATCGCCTATGCCGCGACGCGCCGCATCTACCCGGCGAAGAATACCCTCGGCGTGCTGACCGTCTCCGGCGGCGCCGGCGTCCTCATCTCGGATGCCGCCGAGGCGGCGGGCCTGCCCATGCCGCCCATGCCGGAGGAGGCGCAGGCCAAGCTTCGGGCGCTGATCCCCTTCTGCGCCCCGCGCAACCCGGTCGACTGCACCGCGCAGGTGACGAACGACCTGAAGCTCATCTCCGCCTTCGCCGAGAGTGTCGCGGTGGATGGCGGCTACAGCTCCATCCTCTCCTTCTGGTCGCAGACGGCGGCCGGCCGCAGCCTCGGGCCGAAGCTGCACCAGGAGATGCGCGCCGTCCGGGAGGCGTATCCCGACCGGCTCTGGGTCATGTCCATGCTGGCGCCCAACAAGGTGCGGGACTACGAGGCGGATGGCTGGCTCTGCTTCGAGGACCCGTCGCGCGCCGTCGTCGCCATCGAGGCGATGGGCCGCTTCGGCGCCGCCTTCGCCCGTGCCGAGGAGCCGCGCGCCGAGATCCCGCTGCCGGAGGTCGAGCTGCCGGCGGCGGCCCCGAGCGAGGCCGTGGCGAAGTCGCTGCTCGCCGCCGCCGGCATCCCCGCCGTGCCCGAGCATGCCGCCCCCGACAGCGAGGCCGCCGTCGCCGCCGCCGAATCGATCGGCTACCCGGTGGTGCTGAAGATCCTGAGCCCCGACATCCTCCACAAGAGCGAGATGGGCGGCGTCCTCCTCGACATCGCCGATGCCTCCCAGGTGCGGCACGGCTTCGCCACCCTGCTCAACCGCGCCCGCCACCACGCCCCGGCGGCGCGGATCGAGGGCGTGCTCGTCTCCAGGCAGATCAAGGGTGCCGTCGAGATGGCGCTCGGCGTCTTCCGCGACCCGGTCTTCGGCCCGGTGGCGATGGTCGGCCTCGGCGGCATCTTCATCGAGGTGCTGAAGGACGTCGCCTTCCGCCGCTGCCCGTTCGATGTGGCGGAGGCGGAGCGGATGATCCGCTCGCTGCGCGGCTTCCCGCTGCTCGACGGCGCCCGCGGCCGGCCTAAGGGCGATGTGGCGGCGCTCGCCGGGGCGCTCTCGGCCCTCTCGGCCTTCGCCGCCGCCGCCGGGCCGCGGCTGGCAGGCGTCGACGTGAACCCGGTGCTGGTGCTGCCCGCCGGCCAGGGCTGCTACGCCGCCGATGCGGTCATCGAGCTTCAAGGGGGGAGCCACTGAGATGCCGATCAACCACGACCAGCTGATGAACTACCCCATCCCGGAAGTCCGCCAGACCCTCCGCTGGCAGGACGTGGCGCTCTACAATTTCTCCGTCGGCCTCGGGCAGGATCCGATGGACGAGCAGCAGCTTGACTTCCTCTACGAGCCGCGGCTGAAGGTCATGCCGTCGATGCCCGTGGTGCTCGCCTCGCCCGGCTTCTGGGCGCGCAACCCGGATACCGGCATCGTCTGGCAGCAGATCCTCCACGGCGAGCAGGGCCTCGTCCTGCACCGGCCGCTGCCGACCGAGGGCGAGCTGATCGGCCGGTCGCGCATCACCGGCCTGGTCGACCGCGGCGAGGGCCGCGGCGCGCTGATGTATTCCGAGCGCGAGATCCTCGATGCGAAGACGGGCGAGCTGCTGGCCACCACCACCTCCACCAGCTTCATGCGCGGCAACGGCGGCTTCGGCGGCCCCGCGGGCCCAGTGAAGCAGCCGCACCCCGAGCCCGAGCGCGCGCCCGACATCACCCTCGACCTGGCGACGCGGCCGGAGCAGGCGCTGGTCTACCGGCTCAATTCCGACCTCAACCCGCTGCATATCGACCCGGCGGTGGCGAAGCAGGCCGGCTTCCCCCGGCCGATCCTGCACGGGCTCTGCACCTTCGGCACCGTCTGCCACGCCCTGCTGCGCGCCGTCTGCGGCTATGACACGGCGCGATTCGGGTCGATCGACCTGCGCTTCTCCTCGCCCGTCTTCCCCGGCGAGACCATCCGCACGGAGGTCTGGCAGGAGGAGGGCGGCGCCGCCTTCCGCGCCCGCGTGGTGGAACGCGACAAGCAGGTGATCAGCAATGGGCGCTTCCGCTTCGCCGGCTGAGATGGGCTGGACGCTCGGCCCCGTCACCATCTTCGACACGGAGACCACGGGCGCCGGCGCGGAGGACCGCGTCGTCTCCCTCGGCGCCGTGCGGCTGGACGCGGCGCTGGAGCCGGAGGCGACGCTGCACCTGGCCTTTGCCCCCGGCATCCCGTGCCATTGGGGTGCCATCCGCGTGCATGGCATGTCGGATGCCTTCCTCGCCTGCCACCCGCCCTTCGCCGAGCATGCCGGGGAGGTCGCGGCCTTCTTCGGCGGCCATCCGGCGGCGGCGCACAACTTCGCCTTCGACCGGCGGATGCTCGGCAGCGAATTCGGGCGGCTGGGGCGGGAGCCGCCCTGGAGCGGCGGCTTCTGCACCATGCAGGCCTGGCGCCGTGCCTATCCCGGCGAGCGGGTGGGCCTCGCCCGCGCCGCCGCTGCCTGCGGCTTCGGGCGGGAAACGGCGCTGCACGGCGCCTTGGAGGATGCCTGGCTCGCCGTGCAATTGCTGCGGCGGCTGCACGGGCTGCCGCCGGTGCCGATGCGCCTGCACGGCATCACCAACGGACCGGGAGAGGAGATCGCCGGATGATCGAAGCACGGGATGCCGCGGCGCGCGCCGAAGCCTTCGCTGCGCTGCACCGGGAGGGCTGCTTCGTCCTGCCCAATGCCTGGGATGCCGGCAGCGCCCGGCTGCTGGCCTCGCTCGGTCCGCAGGCGCTGGCCACCACCTCGGCCGGTGCGGCCTGGACGCTCGGCCGGCGCGATGGCGCGATCGGGAGGGCCGAGGCGCTCGCCAATGCCCGCGCGATCCTGGCCGAGACCAGCCTGCCGGTCTCGGCCGATCTCGAGGATGGCTATGGCCCCGCGCCCGAGGCCTGTGCCGCGACCGTGCGGGCTGCGATCGAGGCCGGCCTCGCCGGCTGCACCATCGAGGACACGACCGGCGACCCGGCCGCGCCGATCCACGGCTTCGACGCCGCCGTCGCCCGCATCCGCGCCGCCGTGGCGGCCGCGCGGGAAGGGGGCCGGCCCTTCGTGCTCACGGCGCGGGCCGAGAATTTCCTGCATGGCCGCCCCGACCTCGACGACACGCTCCGCCGCCTCACCGCCTTCGCCGAGGCGGGGGCGGACTGCCTCTACGCCCCCGGCCTGCCCGATATCGGCGCCATCCGCCAGGTGGTGCAGGCCGTCGCGCCGCGCCCGGTCAACGTGCTGCTCGGCCCCCGCTCCGGCCTGGTGCCGCTGGCGGTGCTGGCCGAGGCGGGGGTGCGGCGCGTCAGCGTCGGCGGTGCCCTCGCACGGGCCGCCTATGCCCAGGCGCTCGAGCTTGGCGGGGCGCTGCTCGCCGGCGACCTCCCGCGCCTCGCCGCGGCGCCGGCCCATGCCACGGTGAACGGTCATATGCGGGGGCGGGACTAGACCAGGGGCCGAGGGGGCGTTACCTCATTCGGCAGCCCCGGGAGGGACAAGGATGATCAACAAGATCGTGCAATCGGTCGCCGAGGCGCTGGCCGGCGTGAAGGATGGCTCCACCGTGCTCATCGGCGGCTTCGGCAGCGTCGGCCAGCCGGATGTGCTGATCGAGGGGCTGATCGAGCAGGGCGCCCGCGACCTCACCATCGTGCTGAACAATGCCGGCGCCGGCCGCGTCGGCGTCGCCAAGCTGATGGACCAGGGCCAGGTGCGGAAGATCGTCTGCTCCTTCCCCCGCAGCAAGGACCCGGTGGTGTTCGAGACCCTCTACCGCGAGGGCAGGATCGAGCTGGAGCTGGTGCCCCAGGGGACCCTTGCCGAGCGCATCCGCGCCGCCGGTGCCGGCATCCCCGCCTTCTACACCGCGACGGCCGCCGGCACCCTGCTTGCCCGCGGCAAGGAGAGCCGGGAGTTCGAGGGCAAGACCTATGTGATGGAGCGCGCCCTCAAGGGCGACGTGGCGCTGGTCGAGGCCTGGGAGGCGGACCGCTGGGGCAACCTGGTTTACCGGGGGTCGGGCGGCAACTTCAACCCGATCATGGCCATGGCCGCCGAGCTGACCATCGCCCAGGCGCAGCACATCCGCGAGCTCGGCGAGCTGCACCCGCATATGGTCGGCACGCCCGGCGTTTACGTGAACCGCGTGGTCCAGGTGGACCGCGGCGGCGACTGGCTGAAGCCCGAGCAGGTCTGAGAGGAGCACGCGACATGCCCTTCAACCGCGACCAGATGGCCGCCCGCCTCGCCGATGACGTGCCGGAAGGCTGGTGCGTCAACCTCGGCATCGGCATGCCGACCATGGTGGCCAATTACGTGCCCCCGACGCGGGAGGTGATCTTCCAGTCCGAGAACGGCGTCATCGGCATGGGCCCGGCGCCGAAGGAGGGCGAGGAGGATCCCTGGCTCATCAATGCCGGCAAGCAGCTCATCACCCTGGCCAAGGGTGCCAGCTTCGTCGGCCATGCCGACAGCTTCGCCATGATCCGCGGCGGGCATATCGACCTCTGCGTCCTCGGCGGCTTCGAGGTGGCGGAGAATGGCGACCTCGCCAACTGGGCGACCAGCGAGAACGACACCGCCCCCGCGGTCGGCGGCGCCATGGACCTCGCCGCCGGGGCCAAGCGCCTCTGGGTCATCATGGAGCACACGACGAAGGACGGCCGCCCGAAGATCGTCGAGCGCTGCGGCTACCCGCTGACCGGCCTCGCCTGCGTCAACAGGGTCTACACCAACCTCGCCGTGCTTGATGTGGTGGAAGGGAAGGGCTTCGTCGTCCGCGACCTGGCTCCCGGCGTCACGCTCGAGGAGGTGCAGGCCAAGACCGGCGCCACGCTGCACACCCAATGAGCGCGGCCCCCATGAGCGCCACGTTAGGCGGGGAGGACCGCGCGGAATCCATCCGCATGATCCGGGACAGCGCCGCGGCCGTGGCGCCCCCGGGCGGCGACATGAAGCGGGTGCGCGAGCTGCGCTTCCAAACGCCGGGCTTCGATGCCGCCGTGCTGCGTCAGATGGGCGAGATGGGCTGGATCGGCCTCCGCTTGCCGGAAGAGGCCGGCGGCGCCGGGCTCGGCCTCGGCGAAGCCTGCGCGCTGGCGGAGGAGCTGGGCGGCGCCCTAGTGCCGGAGCCGCTGATCCCGGCCATGCTTTCCGCCTCCCTGCTCGCCGCCGTCGGCGCGGGCCCGCTGGAGCGCGTGGTCGCGGGCGAGGCGCTGGTGCTGACCGCCTGGCAGGAGCGGCCCGACACGCTGGAGGTGCCGGGCAGCCCGGACGCGCCCCGCCGCTTCCTCCCCATGGCCGCCGGCGCCGCCGCCTTCCTCGTACCGGTGCGCGAGGGCGGCCGAATCGCCCTTTACGAGCAGCAGGCCGGCGCCGGGCTCTCGACCGAGCAGACGCAGGATGGCGGCCATGTCGGCACGCTCGAGCCGCGCCTCGGCGAGGCGGAGCGCATCGCCGACGACATCGGGGAGGCTTTGGTGCTGGCGCTGGACGAGGCCGCGCTGCTGACCTCCGCCTACCTCCTCGGCGGCATGGACCGCGCCTTCGCCATGACGCTCGACTACCTGAAGACGCGCCAGCAATTCGGGAAGATCATCGGCACCTTCCAGGCGCTGCAGCACAAGGCGGCCGATGTGCGGATGCAGATCGCGCTGACCCGCGCCAGCATCGAGGCCGCGGCCGCGACGCTCGATGCCGGCGCCACGGGCGATGCGCGCCGCGCCGTCATCTCCCGCGCCAAGGCCCGCGCCGCCGCCTCCTCCATGCTGGTGACGCGCGAATGCATCCAGCTGCATGGCGGCATCGGCTACACCGACCAGTACGATGTCGGCCTCTACCTGCGGAAGGCCATGGTGATGGCCAACCTCTACGGCAGTGCCGCGCTCCATCGCCGCCGCTTCATGGCGGTCAGCCCGGAGATCGAGGAATGAGCGAGACCATCGCCCGCATCGTCGCCGAGCGCGAGGGCGGCGTCCTCGTCCTCACCCTCGACCAGCCGGCGCGGCGCAATGCGCTCGCCATGCCGCTCCGCGTGCAGATGATCGAGGCGCTGCGTGCCGCCCAGGGCGACAAGGCGACCCGCGCCATCGTCGTCACCGGCGCCGGCGAGCATTTCTGCTCGGGCGGCGACATCTCCGGCATGGACGTGAACTCGGCGATGGAAGGCCGCGAGCGCATGCGCCTCTCGCATGAGCTGATCCGGCTGATGGTCCTCGGCAGCGTCCCCGTCGTCGCCGCCATCGAGGGCTACTGCGTCGGCGCCGGCCTCTCGATCGCCTGCGCCTCCGACACCGCCGTCGCCGCCGAGGATGCGCGGCTTGGCGCCGGCTTCGGCAAGATCGGGCTGATGGCCGATCTCGGCCTGCCGCACACCCTGCCGCTCCGCGTTGGCCAGGGGAAGGCGCGGCAGATCCTGCTCTACCACGAGCAGATGACGGCGACGGAGGCGGAGCGCATCGGCCTCGTCGACCATGTCGTCCCCAAGGGCCATGCCCTCACCACGGCGATGGAGAAGGCCCGCTTCCTCGCCGAGCAGGCGCCGGCGCCCATGGCGCTGACCAAGCAGATGCTCGGCGAGGGCCTCGACCGCGCGCTGGAACAGGAGCGCCACTTCCAGTCGACGCTCTTCCTCACCAAGGATTTCGCCGAAGGCCGCGCCGCCTTCCTCGGCAAGCGCACGCCCGCCTTCAAGGGAGACTGAGCCGATGGACGCCATCCGCATCCCCGCCCCCGCCGAGCTCGACGCGCTCGACGACGAGCATTTCCGCCAGGTCGTCCGCGCCTTCCTGCATGAGAACTACCCGGAGGACCTGCGCAACCCGCCGAAGCGCCTGCACTGGGACGAGAACCGCCCCTGGTACATGAAGCTCGCCGAGCGCGGCTGGCTCTGCCCGGGCTGGCCGAAGGAGCATGGGGGCTTGGGCCTCTCGCCCGCCAAGCAGATCATCCTCACCGAGGAATACGAGCGCTACGGCGTGGCGCGGACCAACGACCACGGCATCGTCATGCTCGGCCCGCTCGTCATCAAATACGGGACCGAGGAGCAGAAGCAGCGCTTCCTGCCGAAGATCCTGACCGGCGAGCATATCTGGTGCCAGGGCTATTCCGAGCCCAATGCCGGCTCCGACCTCGCCGCGCTGCGCACCGAGGCGGTGCTCGACGGCGACGAGTATGTCGTCAACGGCCAGAAGATCTGGACCACGCTGGCGACCGACGCCAACTGGATCTTCCTCCTCGTCCGCACCGACCGCCAGGCGAAGAAGCAGGAGGGCATCTCCTTCCTGTTGGTGGACATGAAAACGCCCGGCATCACCATCCGGCCGATCATCAACCTCGAGATGCATGACGAGTTCTGCGAGGTCTTCTTCGACAATGTCCGCGTGCCCGCCGCCAACCTGGTCGGCCAGCTCAACAAGGGCTGGGACATGGCGAAGGCGCTGCTGGGCTTCGAGCGCATCTTCCTCGGCTCGCCGCGCCAGTCCGGCTACGCCCTCTCGCGCCTCAAAATCCTCGCCGAGCGCATGGGCTGCTGGGAGGATGCGGAGTTCCAGGACCGCTATGCCCGCCTCCGCCTGGAGTTCGAGGACCTGAAGGCGCTTTACGGCACCTATGTCGAGAAGCTGAAGCGCGGCGAGAGCCTCGGCCCCGACGTATCCATGTTGAAGATCCTGCAGACCGAACTCTTCCAGGCGATCACCGACACCATGCTGGAGATCGCCGGCGAGAACGCCGGGTTGCTGGAGCCGATGGAGGGCAACCGCGACCTCAATATCGGCGGCCTCTTCATCCAGGCCCGGCCGGCCACGATCTATGGCGGCTCGAACGAGATCCAGCGCAACATCCTAGCGAAGAACGTGCTCGGCCTGCCGGGTTGAGCTTGGAAACGGAAGTCGTTTCCAATAGATAGCGGGCGGTCCAGACGACAGGATCGCCATGTCCGCACCCATCGAACGCCGCCCGCTTCTTCTCCTCCCGGCCCTCGTCTTCGGCTCCCGCTGGCTGCAGCTGCCGCTCTACCTGGGGCTGATCGTTGCCCAGGTCGTCTACGTGCTGCTTTTCATGAAGGAGCTGTGGCACCTCGTCAGCCACGCCCACGATTTCGGCGAGCAGGACATCATGCTGATCGTCCTCGGCCTGATCGACGTGGTGATGATCTCCAACCTGCTCATCATGGTGATCGTTGGCGGCTACGAGACCTTCGTCTCCCGCCTCAACCTCGAAGGCCACCCGGACGAGCCGGAATGGCTCAGCCACGTCAATGCCGGGGTGCTGAAGATCAAGCTGGCGATGGCGATCATCGGCATCTCATCGATCCACCTGCTGCGCACCTTCATCGCCGCGAGCAACCTCGGGACGGAGCGCAGCACGACGACGGAGGCCGGCATCATGTGGCAGGCCATCATCCACGCGCTCTTCATCCTGTCTGCGATCGGCATCGCCGCGGTGGAGCGGATGGCGCATATGTCGCACACCCGCGAGCACCACTGAGCCGTCAGGACTCCTGGTTGCTCCGGCCGCTGGCGCCGCCGGTCACGCCGCCCGCTTCCCCGGCCCCGCCGCCGCCCATGGCACCGTCATTGGTGGCGTTGGGGTCGTAGTCGGGCGGCCCACCCTCACTGAAGCTCGGCACCCGGGCCTTCGCCTTGTCGTCCGCCGGCTTCACCGGCTCGTCCGGCATCAGCCTGTCCTGGTCCTGCGCCATGCCGCTCGCTCCCATTCCTGTCGAGCGGATGGAACAGGCGAGGGCCCCGCCCGGTTCGGGGTGGGGAGCGCAACATGCGGGCGGCTATTGCACCTCGCGCCAGGCGCTCTTCAGGTCGCCGAGGAAGCGGGCATATTCCCGCTCCTTGCTCTCCGGATCGGGCAGGCGGAGCAGGTAGGAGGGGTGGACGGTCGGGAAGACCGGCAGCCCGTCCTCGCTCTTCATCACCTCGCCGCGGACCTTGGTGATGGCGAGCGGCTTGCCGGTCAGCGCGCGCAGCGCCGTGGCGCCGAGCGAGACCACCAGCCTTGGTGCGACGATCTCGATCTCCCGCCGAAGGAAGGGGCGGTAGTGCGCGATGTCGCCGGCATCCGGCGACTGGTGCAGGCGCCGCCGCCCGGTCGGCTTGAATTTGAAATGCTTTACCGCGTTGGTGACATAGGCCTCGGCGCGGGGGATGCCCGCCTCCTCCAGCGCCCGATTGAACATCCGCCCGGCGGGGCCGACGAAGGGGCGGCCGGCGATGTCCTCCTCGTCGCCCGGTTGCTCGCCGACGAAGAGAAGGGCGGCGCCGATCGGGCCTTCGCCGAAGACGGCCTGGGTGGCGTGCTCGGCGAGCGGGCCGCGATCGGCGAGTACCTCGGCGCGGAGGGCGGCGAGGGCGGTGGCGGGGTCCTGGGTAAAGAGATCGGCTGGCATGGGCGCCTCAACGTCCGCGGCCAGGACCCGTTGCCGCCGCGGCGCGGGCAGGCTGGCGCCGCGCGCCACCATCTCCGCCACGCGCCTTGGCGCCTCCGCCATCAGCCGGGGGATATCCTGCGCCTCGGGCAGGTTGCGCCAGTACTTCACCGGCATCTCGGCGCGCATGGCGGCGGGCTTCAGCCGGGCGGGGTTGAAGATGCTGGCGAAATAGGCGCGCCACAGATCCTCCTTGGCATCCTCCGCCGGCGCATCGGCCCGCCTCCCGCCGGGACCCATCCGCAGCTCTTCGCCATCCCAATGCGCGCTCGCCTCGGGCGTCAGGATGGACCAGTGCATGCTGGCGAAGCGGCGGAGGAAGAAGCCCGCCTCCGCCTCCAGGATGTGGTGATCCGGCTCGAACCAGGCGACGTAGCGGGGCCCGGGCGCCTCGCGGAAGCGGAGGAAGGCGTGCATCTTATGCGCATCCCGCCGCACCGCCTTGGCCATGCCCTGGGCGCGGATCACCTCCGGGTCGGTCGCCACCTCCAGCAGCCCGTGCTCGCCATGGGTGATGCGCCAGAGCAGCCGGTAGAGCAGGGCGAAGCGCTCCGGGTCGCGGTGGCGGATGACGACCTCGGCGAGGTCCGGGAAGGCGCGCGGGACGGTGAGGCCGGCCCGCCGCGGCTCCGGCACGGGCTCATGGGCGAAGAGCCCGGCCGCCTCGCCGGCGAGGTGCCAGGCGACGCGCTCCGGCGTCACCTCGGCCGCCAGCAGCCGCCGCGCCGCGTCCCGCCAGGCCCCGAAATCGGCCGGGCCGGGGAGGGCGATGCCGATCACAGCAGCGCCATCTGCACCGGCTTGGCGAAGCCGGTCCGCGGCGCCACCAGCGCCCGGAGGTCGAGCCGGTCCGTCGCGCGCGGCCGATGGTCCTCAGTGACGAGGAAGGGCAGCAGCTTGCCGAGCGGCAGCCGCAGCCGCGCCAGGTCCTCGCTGCGGATGGCGCGGTGGCGGCGCGCCGTCAGCAGCCGGTCCACCGTCTTCGCCCCGAGGCCGGGGACGCGCAGCAGCCGCTCCCGCGGCGCCCGGTTCACATCGACCGGGAACTCGCCGCGGTGCCGCAACGCCCAGGCCAGCTTCGGGTCGATGCCGAGGTCGAGCATGCCGCCCTCGCCGCCGGCCATGATCTCGTCGAGCGAGAAGCTGTAGAAGCGCAGCAACCAGTCCGCCTGGTAGAGTCTGTGCTCCCTGACCAGCGGCGGCGGCGTCGGCGGCAGCAGGCGGGAGGCGTCGGGGATGGGCGAATAGGCGGAGAAGTAGACCCGCTTCAGCCCGTAGCTGCCATAGAGGTTCGCCGTCGTCCCGAGCACCGCCCGGTCATCCGACGCGTCGGCGCCGATGATCATCTGCGTGCTCTGCCCGGCCGGGGCGAAGCGCGGGGCCGGCGCCCGGCGCTCGGCCTTGCGGGCCTCCTTCGCCTCCTCGATGCGCAGCCGCATCCGCCCCATCGCGCGGCGGATCTCGAACAGGTCCTTCTCCGGGGCGAGCGCCTTCAGCGCCCCCTCCTGCGGCAGCTCGATGTTGATGGAGAGCCGGTCGGCATGCCGCCCCGCCTCGGCCAGCAGCTCGGGCGAGGCGTCGGGGATGGTCTTCAGGTGGATATAGCCGCGGAAGCCATGCTCCTCGCGCAGGATGCGCGCGACATCGACCAGCCGCTCCATCGTGTAGTCGGGCGAGCGGATGATGCCGGAGGAGAGGAACAGCCCCTCGATGTAGTTGCGCCGGTAGAAGTCGAGGGTGAGGCCCACCAGCTCCCGCACCGTGAATCGGGCGCGGGGCACGTTGCTGGTGGCGCGGTTGATGCAATAGGCGCAGTCATAGATGCAGGCATTCGTCAGCAGCACCTTGAGGAGCGAGATGCAGCGCCCGTCCGGCGCATAGGCGTGGCAGATGCCCATGCCCTCCGTGCTGCCGAGGCCACCGGGCTTTCCGTCCCCTGGGCGGCTGTCCCGCTTCTCGGTCCCCGACGACGCGCAGGAGGCGTCATATTTCGCCGCATCGGCGAGGATCTCGAGCTTCCGCCGCAACTCCATGGCCATGCCTCCTGTTCATTATATGTTCCTAACTGGCGAAAAGCAAGGCGAGGGAGGTGCGGAGGAGTGAACCTTTTCGGCTTCGCGCGGTTATGGCGGCCGATGATGCAGCTCCTTCGCCCCGCCCTGCTTGTCCTGATCCTCGCCGGCCCGGCCCTGGCGCAGGAGGCAGCCCTGATGACGCAGGACCAGCTTGCCACCGTGCTGCGCGCCCGTGGCTTCAGCGACCTCGAGGGGGTGGAGCGGGAGGGCAATACCTTCCGCATCGCCCGCGCCATGCGCTATGGCGAGACCGTCGAGAACCTCCGCATCGATGCCGCCACCGGCCTACCGCGCGAGCAGCCGCCGCTCACCAAGGGCCAGGCACGGGAGCTGCTGCGCGCCCGCGGCTACAGCGAGGTGACGGAGCTCGGCCGCAACGGCGATGCCATCCGCCTCCGCGGCCTGCGCGAGGGCACCCCCATCGAAGTGACCGTCGATGCCCGCACGGGGGCGGTGCGGCAATAGCCCGCCACCCCACCTCAACCCTGTGACCCAGGCCTATATCAACCGCATCGGCACCGCCGTCCCGCGCCACGAGGTGCATGACACCTTCCGCCGCTTCGCGGACCGGCAGATCACCGAGCCCCGAATCCGTACCGCCTTCGCCCGGCTGGCGGAACGCTCGCAGATCGACACCCGCCACTCGGTCCTGGAGCCGGAGGCGGATGCGAGCGGCACGGTGGACAGCTTCTACCGGACCGACGCCTTCCCCGGCACCGCCGCCCGCATGGCCCGCTACGAGCAGGAAGCCCCGGCCCTCGCCGAAGCCGCCTGCCTGGCGATGGGGCTGGAGGGGGAGGGGCCGCGCATCACCCATCTCGTCTACGCTACCTGCACCGGCTTCGCCGCGCCCGGCCTCGACCACTGGCTGATCCGCCGCTTCGGCCTGCCGGGGAATGTCGAGCGCAGCGTCGTCGGCTTCATGGGCTGCCAGGCAGCGATCAACGCGCTGAAGCTCGCCCATCACATCGTTCGCAGCGACGAGCGGGCGCGGGTGCTGGTGCTCAACCTCGAGCTCTGCACCCTCCATCTCCAGCCTTCACCCGAGATCGAGCAGCTCCTCTGCTTCCTGCTCTTCGCCGATGGCGCCAGCGCGGCACTGGTGACGGCGGAGCCGCGCGGTATCGGCATCGAGGGCTTCCACGCCGCGCTGATCCCGGAAGCCGCCGACCAGATCACCTGGCGCATCGGCGATGGCGGCTTCGACATGACGCTCTCCGGCTTCGTGCCGCTGACGCTCGCCCGCGCCCTGCCCGACGAGGCGGCGGCGATCCTCGACGGCGAGGCGGCGGATGCCTACGACCTCTGGGCGGTGCATCCCGGCGGCCGGAGCGTGCTGGATGCGGTGATGCACGGCCTCAACCTGCCCGGCTCCGCGCTCGACACCAGCCGCGCCGTGCTGCGCGAGCATGGCAACATGTCCTCCGCCACGGTCATGTTCGTCCTCCAGCGGATGATGACGGCGGGGCGCGGCCTGCGGGGATGTGCCCTCGCCTTCGGCCCCGGCCTCTCGGCCGAGACCATGCGCTTCCGCCTCGCCTGATGCGCGAGCGCAGCGCCGCCGAGGAATGGATGGACGACGCGGCCGCGACCGAGGCCGAATTCGCCTCCGCCCTGCGCGACCTCGCCCGCATCAACCGGATGAGCCTCGCCTATCGCCCGACGCTCCGCTGGCTCGACCGGCTGGTGGCGGAGACGGGGGCGCGCCACCTATCCGTGCTCGATATCGGCTTCGGCGGCGGCGACATGCTGGCCGAGATCGCGCGGTGGGCCGAGCGGCGCGGCGTCACGGTCGAGCTCGCGGGTCTCGACCGCAGCCCCTGGGCCGCGCGCTACTCGGCGGCGGCCGGGGTGAGGGCGCGCTTCATCACCGCCGACCTTTTCGATCTGCCCGAGAGCGAGCGCTTCGACGTCGTGCTCTGCAGCCTCTTCACCCATCACCTCCGCGATGCGGAACTCGTCCGCTTCCTCCGCTGGCTGCCGGGGCGGGCGCGGCGGGGCTGGCTGATCTCCGACCTGCACCGGCACTGGCTGCCCTGGGGCTTCGTCTGGGGCGCGGTGCGGGTGCTGCGGATGGACCCGATGGTGGTGCATGACAGCACCGTCTCCATCGCCCGCGGCTTCACCCGCGCCGATTGGGAGCGGCTGTTGGCGGAGGCCGGCGTCGCGGCGCGGATCGACTGGGCCTTCCCCTTCAAGTGGATCGTCAGCAGCCGTGGCTGAGGTCGCCGTGATCGGCGCCGGGCCCGCCGGCTGCGCCGCGGCGATCGCCCTCGCCCGGGCGGGGCGGGAGGTGGTCCTGCTCGAGCGGAGCCCGGCCCCGCAGGAGAGCGTCTGCGGCGAATTCCTCGGCCGGGATGCGGCGGCGGCGCTGCACCGCCTCGGCCTCGATCCGGCGGCGCTCGGCGGCGCAGCGCTGCGCCGGGTGCGGATCGGCCATGGCGGGCGGGAGGCGGATGTGGCCTTGCCCTTCCCCGCCTGGGCCCTGCCGCGGCGCGTCCTGGACGGGGCCTTGCAGGCGGCGGCGGGGGAGGCGCTGCGGCGCGGCGTCACCGTGCTCGGCGCCGGGCCGGAGGGCGAGGGGTGGCGGCTGCGCACCAGCGCGGGCGAGGTCCTCGCCCGCCGGATCGTCCTCGCCACCGGCAAGCATGCGCTGCGCGGGCATCCGCGCGAGGGGGCGCCGCCGCCCTCCCTCGGCCTCAAGCTGCATCTCGCCGGGGTGGAGATGGCGGATGCCGTCGCCCTGCTGCCCTTCGCCGGCGGCTATGCCGGGCTGCAGCCGCTGCCGGGCGGGGGGGCCAATCTCTGCGCCGCGCTGCACGGCCCGCCGGGCCAGCTGCTGGCGCGGGTGCGGGCCGGCTCCGCCCTCGCCGGGCGGCTGCTGCGCGAGGCGCGGCCGCTCTGGGACCGGCCGCTGGCCGTGGCCGGCGTGCCCTATGGCTTCCGCCAGGCTGCCTCCGGCCCGCCCGGCCTCTACCGCGTCGGCGACCAGGCGGCGGTGATCCCGAGCTTCACCGGGGAAGGCGTAGCGCTGGCGCTGCATTCCGGCCTGGCCGCGGCCGAGGCGATCCTTGCCGGGCAGGAGGCAGCCGGCTTCCACGCCGCCTGGCGCCGCCGCAGCGCCGGGCCGATGCGCTGGGCGGGCCTTGCCGCCCGGGTGCTGCGGGCCTCGCCCACGGGCTTCGCCACGGCCGGCGCGGTCGGACCCCTGGCACGGCTGGTCGCGGCGCGGACGCGGGTCGCCGCCTGACCCGCCGCACCCGGCTCAGTCGATGCTGATGCCGAGCCGGGCCACCGTCTCCCGCTCATACTGCACCCGCTCGCGGACGAAGCTCAGATAGGCGGCCGGGCCGAGATACTGGTTCGGCATCTCCCAGCGCTTCATGATCGCCTGGCTGGCCTCGTCCTCGAAGGCCTTCTTCAGCGTGCGGTGGAGGATGTCGACGATCTCCGGCTCCATCCCCTTCGGCCCGGCGAGGCCATAGGGGGAGGTGACGCTCATCCCGTAGCCGAGATCCTTCAGCGTCGGCACGTCGGGGAAGCTCGGCAGCCGGGTCGGCGTCCAGGCGGCGAGCAGGCGGAACTCGCCCGTCTCCGCCTGCGGCCGCCAGGACTGGCTGTCGGCGACGATGTCGATCTGCCGGCCGAGCAGGGCGGTCACCCCTTCCTGGCTGCCGCGCATCGGCACATGCGTCATCTCGGCCCGCTCGCGGGCGAGGATGTCCTCCATCGCCAGGTGGTTGGTGGTGGCGATGCCGCTCGTCGAATAGGTCAGGCGGCCCGGCGCGCGGCGGGCGGCCTCCATCAGCTCGGCATGCGTCTTCCATGGGCTGTCGCCGCGTACGGCGGTCGCGAAGACGAAGCCGGTGAGCTGCATGATGTAGGTGAAGTCGCCCACCGGGTCCCAAGTCTGCTGCTTCGTCAGGAAGGGGTGGCGCAGGATCGACAGGTGCTGGTAGGCGATGGTGTAGCCATCCGGCCGCGCCTGCTGGATGAGGAAGGTCGCGGCGCGGGTGCCGCGGGCGCCGGCCATGTTCTCGATGATGACCGGCTGGCCGAGGTCGCGTGCCGCGATCTCGAACATCTGCCGGTGCAGCGCGTCGAGCGCGCCGCCCGGCGGCCAGGGGATGAGGCAGCGGATCTGCCGGTTGGGGAAGCGCCCCTGCGCGAGCGCCGGCGCCGCCAGCATGCTGGCCGCCGCGCCGAGCAGGGCGCGGCGGCTGGAGGTGATGGTCATTCCCGTCCTTCCTCCCTGCGGCGGCTCAGCCATCGAGCGTCAGGTTGAGGCGCTTCACCATCCGCTTCTCGTACTCGACGCGCTGGACGATGAACTCGCGGTACTCGGCCGTGCTGCGATAGACGAGCGGCATGTCGAACTGCCCGCGGATTCGCACGTTCTCCGGGTCGAACAGCGCCGCCTTGGCCGCGTCGTGCAGCACCTGCACCACGCCCTCGTCCATGCCCTTCGGCCCGCTGATGCCGTAGGGCGAGGTCACCTCCATGTCGTAGCCGAGCTCCTTCAGCGTCGGCACCTCGGGGAAGCGCGCCGCCCTCTCGCCGGTCCAGACCGAGAGGGCCCGCATCGTCCCCGCCTCGACGAAGGGCCCCCAGGCGCTGCTGTCGCAGACCATGTCGACCTGCCCGGCCAGCGCCGCCGTCACCCCCTCGTTCGAGCCGCGATAGGGCACATGGGTGATCTCGATTCGCTCCTGCTCGAGGATGGTCTCGAAGGCGATGTGGTTGGAGGTGCCGATGCCGCTGGTCGAGTAGGTCAGCTTGCCCGGATTGGCCCGGGCATAGGCGATCATCTCCTGCCAGGTCCTGAACCGGCTGTCCGCCTTCACCGCCGTGCCGAAGAGCCAGCCGGTCAGGCCGATGATATGGGTGAAGTCGCCGACAGGGTCCCAGAGCGGGGTCTTCATCATCCAGGGCCGGCGCAGGACCGAGAGGTGCATCTGCGTCAGCGAATAGCCGTCCGGGCGGGACTGCTGCGCGACCGTCATGGGCCCGAGCGTGCCGCCCGCGCCCGGCTTGTTCTCGACGACCACCGGCTGGCCGAGGGCCCGCCCGGCGATCTCGCAGAGCGAGCGGAGCTGCGCATCGGCCGAGCCGCCGGCCGGCCAGGGGATGACGAGGCGGATCGGCCGGTCCGGGAAGCGCCCCTGTGCGAGGGCGGGCGCGGCAAGGCCGTTCGCGGCAAGGCCAGTCGCGGCGAGGGCGAGCGCGCCCCGGCGGGTGAGGATGGGCATTCTTCGAGCGTCTCCCGGTCGTTCTGCGTCAGTCGATCCGCAGCTTCAGCCGCTCGGCCATGGCTTTCTCATAGGCGGCGCGGCGGATGATGAAGCTGCGGTATTCCTCGGTGTCGTAATACTCCAGCGGCATGTCGAACTGCGCCCGGACCGTTGCATTGGCCCGGTCGAACAGCGCCGCCTTGCAGGCGTCATGCAGCACGCGGACGACGCCCGGGTCCATCCCCTTCGGCCCGGCAAGGCCGTAGGGCGAGGTCACGACCATGTCGTAGCCCAGCTCCCTCAGCGTCGGCGCCTCGGGGAAGCGGGGCGAGCGCTCGGCGGTCCAGACGCAGATCAGCCGGAGCTGCCCGCCATCCACCAGCGGCGCCCAGGCCGAGCTGTCGGCGACGCTCATCACCTCGCCGGCCGCGACGGCGACGGCCGCCTCGTTGGAGGCGCGGTAGGGGACATGGACCAGCTCCAGCTTCTCGCGCGCCGCCAGCTCCTCCATCGTCAGGTGGTTGGTCGTGGCGATGCCGGAGGTGGTGTAGGTCAGCCGCCCCGGATTGGCGCGGGCATAGGCGAGGTAGTCCGCCCAGGTCTTGATCGGCCCGTCCGCCTTCACCGCGATGCCGAACATCCAGCCGCAGAGCCCGATGATATGGGTGAAGTCGTTCACCGGGTCCCAGGGCGGGGTGCGGGTGATGAAGGGGCGCCGCACGATCGAGAGGTGCATCTGGCTGATCGTGTAGCCGTCCGGCCGCGCCTGCGTCGTCAGGTGCAGCGCGCCCATGGTGCCGGAGGCGCCGGGGCGGTTCTCCACCACGACCGACTGCCCGAGCGCCCGGCCGGCGATCTCGGCGAGGGAGCGGAGCTGCGCATCCGCCGAGCCGCCGGGCGGCCAGGGGATGATGAGGCGGATGGGGCGGTCCGGGTATCGCCCCTGGGCCAGGGCCGGCGCCGCCAGCGCCGCCCCGCCGAGGGCCAGCGCGCCGCGCCGGCCGAGCCGCGTGCCTTCGAAATCCATGGCAATGACCTCCCGTCGGCGGGGGCCGGTTCCGCGTCCGGCCCCTCATCGTTGCCGGGCCAGTTTGACGGGATGGCGGGCGGAGGGGAAGCGCCTTGCCGCCATCGCGCCGCCCCGGGCGCCCCGCCTGGGCCCCTCGGCCCGGCCTCTCCTTGGGCCGCCCCGGCTTGCGCTCGGCCCTGCCAGGGGCCAGTTTCCGCCCCGAAGACCCGGCCCAAGGACCATCAATGCCCGACAGCTTCGACCTCATTGTCATCGGCTCCGGCCCCGGCGGCTATGTCTGCGCCATCCGCGCCGCCCAGCTCGGGCTGAAGACGGCCTGCGTGGAGAAGCGCGAGACGCTCGGCGGCACCTGCCTCAATATCGGCTGCATCCCCTCCAAGGCCCTGCTCCAGAGCAGCGAGAATTTCGAGGAGGCGGCCCACAAGCTGGCCGACCACGGGGTGGTGATCGAGGGGGTGAAGCTCGACCTCGCCAAGATGCAGGCGCGCAAGGCCGAGGTGGTGAGCGCCAACGTCAAGGGCGTCGAATTCCTCTTCCGCAAAAACAAGGTCACCTGGCTGAAGGGCGCCGGGAAGATCACCGCCCCCGGGCAGGTCGAGGTCAATGGCGAGACCTACCAGGCCAAGGCGATCGTCATCGCCACCGGCAGCGACAGCACCCTGCTCCGCGGCATCGACGTGGACGAGAAGCGCGTCGTCACCTCGACCGGCGCGCTGGAGCTGGACAAGGTCCCCGGCCATCTCGTCGTCATCGGCGGCGGGGTGATCGGCCTCGAGCTCGGCTCGGTCTGGAAGCGCCTCGGCGCCCAGGTGACGGTGATCGAGTATCTCGACCGGCTGATCCCCGACATGGATGCGGAGCTCGCCAAGCAGGCGGAGCGGCTCTTCGGCAAGCAGGGGATGAAGTTCCGCCTGAAGTCGAAGGTGATCGCGGCCGAGCAGGATGCGGAGGGCGTGACCCTCAAGGTGGAGCCCGCCGCCGGCGGCGATGCGGAGGAGATCCGCGCCGATGTGGTGCTGCTCGCCATCGGCCGCCGCCCCTATGTCGAGGGCCTCGGCCTCGACGAGATCGGCGTCGAGCGCGACGAGCGCGGCCGCGTCGTCACCGATGCGCATTTCGCGACCAACGTGCCGGGGATCTACGCCATCGGCGACTGCATCGCCGGCGCCATGCTGGCCCACAAGGCGGAGGACGAGGGCGTCGCCGTCGCCGAGATCCTCGCGGGCCAGGCGGGGCATGTGAACTACGCCGCCATCCCGGGCGTGGTTTACACCTGGCCGGAGATCGCCGCGGTCGGCGCGACGGAGGAAGAGCTGAAGGCCCAGGGCGTCGCCTACAAGGCCGGCAAATTCCCCTTCACCGCCAATGGCCGCGCGCGGGCGATGAACGACACGGACGGCTTCGTGAAGATCCTGGCGGATGCCAAGACCGACCGGGTGCTCGGCGCCCATATCATCGGCCCGGATGCGGGGACGCTGATCGCCGAGATGGCGCTCGCCATGGAGTTCGGCGCCAGCGCCGAGGATGTGGCGCGCACCTGCCACGCCCATCCGACGCTGAACGAGGCGGTGAAGGAAGCGGCGCTGGCCGCCGATGGGCGGGCGTTGCATATCTGATGCTGAAGCGCGGCGGATCGGCTACCCTCCCTGGTTGAAAGGGAGGGAGTGCCATGGCCGTGAAGCAACGCACCGGGGCGCAGGAGGCCTTCATGCGCTGGGCCCTGGCCGCCATCCTGGCGAAGCCCGGGCACCCGCTGCTCTTCCTGATCGACCCGGTGGCGAAGGACTGGCATTCCCGCCTCGGCTCCCGCCACAAGGATGCCTTCCGGAACGAGCATTTCCCGGCCGTCCAGGCCGGGCACCTGGTCAGCTTCCACGGGCTGGACGACGCGGCGCATGAGCGGCTCGCCCTGCAGGATGCCGACTTCAACCAGGAACAGAACTACACGGTGGAGACGCGCGGCCGCCGCGGCATCGTCATCTCCACCGCCATCGAGATCGGCGGCGTGCCGGTGGAGCTGCGCACGGCGCGGATGTGGGAGAATGTCGGCGTGCTGGTGCCGAAGGGCAGCGTCGCCGCGGCGCGGCCGCATCCGGGCTGGGCGCTCTCCGGTTGAGCGCTTGCTGCGACTTGCCCGGCCAGCTGATCCTCGCCCGGTGATCAAGTATATCGGCTCCAAGCGCCTGCTGCTGACGCAGATCCTGTCGGCCGTCGGCAGCACCGTGACGGAGGGGGCGAAGGTCGCCGACCTCTTCTCCGGCACGGCCCGGGTGGGCCATGCGCTGAAGGGCGCCGGCTACCGGGTCATCGCCAATGACCACAACGCCTTCGCCCATGTGCTGGCCACCTGCTACGTGCAGGCGGATGCCGAGGCCTGGGGCGAGACGGCGGCGCGCATCCTCGCCGACCTCCAGCGCCTGCCGCCGCGGCATGGCTGGTTCACCGAGACCTATTGCGTCGCCGCCCGCTACTTCCACCCGGACAACGGCGCCCGGATCGAGGCGATCCGCGAGGGCATCGCCGCCCTCGGCGCCGAGCCGGAGCTGGAGGCGGTGCTCCTCACCTCGCTGCTCGAGGCGGCCGACCGCGTCGACAGCACCGCAGGACTGCAGATGGCCTACATGAAGCAGTGGGCCGCCCGCGCGCTGAACCCGCTGGCGCTCCGCCTGCCCGCCTTGCGGCCACGGCCCGCCGCCGGCCCCTGCGCCGCCCTCTGCGGCGAGGCGGAGGCGGTGGCGGCGACCCTCGACTGCGACCTCGCCTATCTCGACCCGCCCTACAACCAGCACTCCTACCTGCGGAACTACCATGTCTGGGAGACGCTGGTGCGCTGGGATCAGCCGGAGGTCTATGGCATCGCCAACAAGCGCCTGGATTGCCGCACGCGGCGCTCCGCCTTCAACAGCCGCCCGGGAATCGGTCCGGCGCTGGCGCGAACGATCGCCGCGCTGCGCTGCCCGACCGTCGTCGTCTCCTTCAACGACGAGGGCTATCTCAGCCGCGCCGCGCTGGAGGCGATGCTCGCGCCGCGCGGGCCGCTGCGGGTGATCGAGATCCCCTACGGCCGCTATGTCGGCGCCAAGATCGGCATCCACAACCCGAAAGGCGAGAAGGTCGGCACCGTCGGGCGGCTGACCAATACCGAATACCTCTTCGTCTCCGGCGAGCGCGCCCTCGCCCTGCCGCCGAGGGCCGCCTGATGAGCTCCTGGGCGCGGAAGTTCATCGGCTTCAGCCTGCTGGCGCTGGGCGTGCTCGGGCTGGTGCTGCCGATCCTCCAGGGCGTGCTCTTCCTTGCCCTCGGCCTCTTCGTGCTGCGCGACCAGTACCCCTGGGCGCGGCGCTGGATGGGCAAGCTTGAGGCCCGCTTCCCTCGCATGATGGTGCGGGTGGAGACGATGGAGGCCCGGCTGATCAGCTGGAGCCGGCGCCAGGGCGAGAAGGTGCGGCGCCTGCTGTCCTGATCCTGCCACGGAATGGAATTTTCCATTCCAGAGATGAGCGGAGTATTAACCTTTCGGTGCAGGGCCATTGGCGCCTGCATCAACCTGGCCGAGAACGACCGCATGGCCGATTTCCGTTCCGACTCCCGCTTCGTCGCCCTGCTCCTTGGCATCGGCCAGACCCTGGCCTGGGCCACCACCTACTACCTGCCGGCCCTGCTCGCACCGGTGGTGGTGGCGGACCTCCAGGCGGATCCAACGGCGGTCTACGGCGCCTTCTCCCTCGCCTTGCTGATCTCGGGCCTCGCCGCGCCGCGCATCGGCCGGACGATCGAGCGCATCGGCGGGCGGCCGGTGCTGATGGCCTCCTCGATCACCATGGCGGCCGGGCTGGCGCTGCTCGGCCTGCTGCCGGGGCTGCTTGGCTGGTTCCTCGCCTGGGTCGTGCTCGGGGTCGGTATGGGGCTCGGCCTCTACGAGGCGGCCTTCGCCACGCTCGGCGCGCTCTATGGCCGGGCGGCGCGGCGGGGGATCACCATCGTCACCCTGCTCGGCGGCTTCGCCAGCACCATCGGCTGGCCGCTGACGGCGGCGCTGATGCCGGAACTCGGCTGGCGCGGCACCTGCCTGGTCTTCTCCGCCGTCAACCTGCTGCTGGTGCTGCCGGTGCATGCCATGCTGCCGCGCGCCGGGCAGGGCGGGGAAGCCGCCGCCGCCGCGGCCGATCCTGCCGAGATCCCGCTGCCGGCCGGCTGGGTGCGGCGCAGCTTCCTCTTCCTCGCCGCCTTCTTCACCCTGCGGGCGCTGATCAGCACCACCATGTCGGTGCAGCTGCCGACGATGCTGGTGGGCCTCGGCCTCTCCGTCACGGCCGCCGTCGCCGCCGCCGCGCTGATGGGGCCGGCGCAGGTCGGCGGGCGGCTGCTGGAGTTCACCGTCGGCAGGGCGGTGCACCCGCTGCGCGTCGCCTGGCTCGGCGCCGGGCTGCTGCCCGTCGCCACGCTGCTGCTGGTGCTGGCGGGGCCGGTGGCGGCGGTGCCCTTCGTGCTGATGCACGGCGCGAGCAACGGCATCATCACCATCTGCCGCGGCTCGGTGCCACTCTCACTGTTCGGACCGCGCGGCTACCCGGTGCTGATGGGCAAGCTGGCGCTGCCGGTGCTGATGGCCCAGGCCGCGGCGCCGATGCTGACGGCGCCGCTGCTGGCGCATCTCCCGGCCATGGCGGTGCTCGGCCTCGCGGGCCTGGTCGGCCTTGCCGCCATGCTCTGCCTGCTGCCGCTGCGGACCGCCCCGCCGGCGCCGCATGGCGTGCAGGCCGTGCGCGGCTGAGGCCTGCGCGCGACCCGCGCTGGACCGGCCTTGCTGTTGTGATACCTAGGAGATCGGAGGTCCGGCCCGATGCCCGAGAGTTTCGACGAGTACGTATCGCTCGGCAGCGACTGCGAGGTCGGCTTCCAGTTCCGCCGGGTTCTCGGCCACGACAGCTCGTCCTTCTGCAACTGGAACGTGACCGGCATCGCCGCCCTCGAGCGACTGCTCGCCACCCGCTTCGCCGAGGTACTGCAGGAGCAGAACATCGCGCCCATGCCGACGGCTCGATGCTGCTCGACCGGGGCTATGGCTATAAATTCCACTCGCCCTTCCGCGGCTACGACTTCCGCGCCGACCCGGAATACGGTGCCCGCTGGGCCGACCATCTCGAGAAGGCCGGCTACCTGGTCGGCAAATTCCTCCGCGAGCGCCCGGCCGGGCACCGCACGGCCTATTTCTACAAGATCGAGCCGGAGGAGGAGGTGGCGGAGGTCCGCCGCCTGCTGCCGTCAATCCGCGCCCAGCTGCTCGACATCCACGGACCGTCGCATTTCGAGCTGGTGGTGGTGGTGCCGCAGGACCGCTTCGAGGGGCCTTGGGGCGAGGAGCGCATCCACAACCGTTACGCCCGCCGCTTCGCGCCCTGGCATGACGCGACGGATGGGCACGTCTCGTCCTGGGATCGCATCTTCAGCGAGTTCCCGCACAAGGAGCCGCTGCGCCTATCCGGCTATTGAGCCGCGGCGCATCGGCGCCTCCCGCTGCGGCGCGTGGCGGGCGCGGCCGAGGGCGATCCAGGCGCCGAGGGCGGCGACCAGCAGGGTCGAGCAGACGCTCCAGATCAGCAGGTATTCCAGCGCCAGCCACAGCCATGCCATGGGCGCCAGCCCGAGCCAGACCACAGTCGTTACGATAACGGCGCCCAAGACGGCAGTGCCAAGCATGGGGGGGAACCTCCTGGCGTTTTTCCGGGGCATGGGGGGCATGCTCCGCTTCCGTCTGTATACAGCACACGAAGTTGAGACAAGTATTTCTTGATATTACAATGGGTCCATCCCGCCCGTGGGCCGACCGCCGCCCGGCGTGACCCCGAAGGCCGCGCGGAAGGCTGCCCCGAAGGCCGGCGCGCTGGCATAGCCGACCCGCGCCGCCGCCCGCGCCGGCGGCACACCCTCGGCGAGCAGCGCCGCCGCCTCTGCCAGCCGCAGCATCTGCCGCCAGCGGCCGAAGCTCATCCCCGTCTCCTCGCGGAACAGCCGCGTCAGCGTTCGCGGGCTTGCCCCGCAATGCCGCGCCCAGTCCTCGAGGCCGAGCGGCTGCGCCGGGTCCGCCTGCAGGGCCGCCGCCAGCCGCCGCAGCCGGGCATCGCGCAGCGCCGGCAGGCCGAGCGGCAGGCGCTGCGCGCGGGCGATCTCGTCGAGGATCAGCGCCGCCAGATGCCCGCCGCGCCCGGCCTCGTCCCATTCCAGCGGCTCGGCGCAGGCGGCGAGCACCAGCTCCCGCAGCAGGGGCGAGACGGCGAGCACGGTGACTGCGCCGGGCCCGGCGGCGGCGGCATCGGCCCGGAGGAAGAGCGCCCGCATGGCGACCGGCCCCTGCATCGCCGTCACATGCGGGACGCGCGCCGGCATCCAGAGCGCCCGGCCCGGCGGCAGCACGAAGGCGGCCGTATCGGTCGCGATCCGCATCACCCCGCGCGTCGCATAGAGCAGCTGCGCCCGCGTATGGGCATGGCGTTCGACGCTCTCCCCGTCCCGGTAGTCGCGGGTGAAGCCGGCGAGCGGCCGGTCCACCGCATCCTCCGCCAGGTTGCGCAGCGGCGCCTCCGGCAATTGACCGGATGGCGACAGGATTTGGCCAGCCATCGTCATCCGGCCAGGCTAGGCTCGGGCACGGTGCAGCCAAACGGAAATTGCCATGCACGACCCGGCCAAGCGGCAGATCGCCTTCGTCAACATCGCGCATATCTTCACCCATTACTGCCTGCTGATCCTGGCAACGGCCGTGCTCGGCATGGTGGACCAGGCCCCGGAGGCCTTCGGGCAGGAGTACGGGCCGATCATCGCACTCGGGACGGGGATGTTCGTGCTCTACGGCCTCGGCTCCCTGCCCATGGGCTGGCTCGCCGCCCGCTTCGGCCGCAAGGCGATGATGGGGGCCTTCTTCCTCGGCACCGGGGGCGCGATGATGCTGGCCGGCCTCGCCGACCAGCCGCTGAGCCTCGGCCTGGCGCTGGCCCTGATGGGCGCCTTCGCTGCCATCTACCATCCCGTCGGCACGGCGATGCTGGTCGAGGCGGCGAGCGCCGCGCCGGGCGGCAAGGTCGGCCGCGCGGTCGGCATCAACGGCGTCTTCGGCAATATCGGCGTGGCCTGCGCGCCGGTGGTGACGGCGCTGGTCGCGGCCCGGCTCGGCTGGCACTGGGCCTTCATCCTGCCGGGCGCGCTCTGCGTCCTCGCCGGCCTCGCCTGGCTGCGCGAGCCCGCCTTCGATGCCGCCAAGGCCGCCGCCGGCGCCAAGCCCTTCCCCGAGATCCCGCCGGAGGTCGTCCGCCGCGCCGTCGCCGTGCTGCTGGCCATCGCCGCCGTCTCCGGCCTCGTCTTCAACGCCTTCACCCTGCTGATCCCGAAGCTGATGGAGGAGCGGCTGGCCAGTTCGCCGGATCTGCTGCCCGTGGTCGGCGTGCTCGCCTTCGCCGCCACGCTCTGCGGCGGGCTGACGCAGTTCACCGTCGGGCGGATGATCGACCGGCACAGGCTGAAGCGCGTCTTCCTCCCCCTCGCCCTGGTGCAGCTGCCCTGCCTGCTCGCCCTCTCCTTCGCCCAAGGCTGGTGGGTGCTGCCGCTCGCCGCGCTGATGGCCGCCTCCATCTTCGGCCAGGTGACGGTGAACGAGACGATGACGGCCCGCTATGTCGCCCCGGCGCTGCGGGTGAAGCTCTACTCCATCCGCTTCACCATCGGCTTCCTCGGCGCCGCCGCGGCCTCGCCGCTGATCGGCATCCTGCACGAGGCGACGGGCGGGCTCGCCGCGCCGATGCTGGTGCTGGCGGGCTTCGGCGCCGTCACCCTCCTCTGCGCCCTGGCCTTCCCCGACCGGCAGGAAGAGCTTCGGCCGGAGCTCTGGGCGCGGCCGCAGCCGCAGCCGCAGGGGCTGGCCGCCGCCGAGTAGGTTGACCGCCGCGCGCGGCGCGGCGACGCTCCGCGCATGACCATCCTTTCGGGCCATGCCCGCCTTGCCGGGATCCTGGGCTGGCCGGTCTCCCATTCCCGTTCGCCCCGGCTGCACGGGCTCTGGCTGCGCCGCCACGGCATCGACGGCGCCTATCTCCCCCTACCGGTGCGGCCGGAGCGCTTCGCCGAGGCGGTGCGCTCGCTCGCCGATCTCGGCTTCCGCGGCGCCAACGTCACTATCCCGCACAAGGAGGCGGCCTTCGCCGTCTGCGACCGGGTGGAGGCCTCGGCCGAGCGCGCAGGGGCGGTGAACACGCTGGTCTTCCGCGAGGGATGCATCGAGGGGTCGAACACCGATGGCTACGGCTTCCTCGCCAACCTCCGCGACGGTGCGCCGGGCTGGCGGGCCGAGGCCGGGCCGGCGGTGATCCTCGGCGCCGGCGGCTCCGCCCGGGCCATCGCCGCAGCGCTGCTCGATGCCGGCTGCCCCCACCTCACCCTGGTCAACCGCAGCCCGGCGCGGGCCGAGGCGCTGGCCCGGGCGCTCGGCGGGCCCATCGCGGTGGCGGATCGCCCGCCGCTCGGGGATGCGGCGCTGCTGGTCAACACCACATCCCTCGGCATGCAGGGCCAGCCGCCGCTCGAGCTCGACTTGGCCCCGCTGCCCGCCGGGGCGGTGGTCGCCGATATCGTCTATGTCCCGCGCGAGACCGAGCTCCTCGCCGCGGCACGGGCGCGCGGGCTCACCGCGGTCGACGGGCTCGGCATGCTGCTGCACCAGGCGCGGCCGGGCTTCGCCGCCTGGTTCGGCGCGGAGCCGGTGGTGGATGCGGAGCTGCGGGACTTCGTCGGCGGGGACATCCCCGCCACGGATCGCGGCGCACCGCAGGCGGCATCGCCGCCGAGGAGCAAAGCGTGAATCCGTGGCGCAGACCATGAAGGTGGTGGGGCTGACCGGCAGCATCGGCATGGGCAAGTCGACGGCGGCGAACACCTTCCGCCGCCTGCGCGTGCCCGTCTTCGATGCGGATGCCGCGGTCCATGCGCTGCAGTCGCGCGGCGGCCGCGCGGTCGGGCCGATCGGCGCCGCCTTCCCCGGCACGGTGCGCGAGGCCAAGGGAGGGATGATGGTGGACCGCGAGGCGCTGCGCCGTGCCGTGCTCGGCAACGGCCCGGCGCTGACGCGGCTGGAGCGCATCGTCCACCCGCTGGTACGCGATGCGGAGCGGCGCTTCCTCGCTGCCGCCCGGCGCCGGGCGGAGCCGCTGGTCGTGCTCGACATCCCGCTGCTCTTTGAGACGCGGGGCGAGGGGCGTTGCGACCTTGTCGTGGTGGTCTCCGCCCCGGCGGCCGTGCAGCGCATTCGCGTCCTCCGCCGGCCGGGGATGACGGCGGAGCGCCTGGCCGCCATCCGCGCCCGGCAGATGCCGGACCGCGAGAAGCGCCGCCGCGCCGACCGGGTGGTGGAGACGGGCCTGTCCCGCCACGCCGCCCAGCGCGCCATCCGGGCGCTGGTGCGGGAGATCCGGCAGGGTTAGCGCGCCTCGGCCAGCTCGCCCCGGCTGCCGGGCGGCACCGCGATCGGCCGCACCTCGACCGGGGCGATGCCCTGGCGTTTCATGCCGAGATGCTCCGCCGTGCGCGGGCTGAGATCGACCACCCGGCCGCGCACATAGGGCCCGCGGTCGCGGATGGTGACGCGGGCGGTGCGCCCGGTCTCGAGGTTCTTCACCTCGGCGACGGTACCGAGCGGCAGGGTGCGATGCGCGGCGGTGTCGGAATTAGGGTCGAAGCGGGTGCCGCTGGCGGTCTTCCGGCCGTTGAACTCAGGCCCGTAGTAGGAGGCCTGCCCGATCTGGGTGGGTGCCGGCTCCGGGGTTGCCGCCTGGGGGGCCGGTGCGGCCGGAGGCGCCGCCGGCGTCGTGCAGGCGGCAAGGCCGGCAAGGACCAGGCAGGGCAGGGTGCGGCACAGGCCACTCCGCATCACGTCGTCTCCATTGCTGTTGCGACCATCCTTACGCCGCAAGGCGTTGCGGGTTGTGCCGGCGGGCCGTCCGGCCCGCCTCTCGCGGCCTCCTGCGCGAATCCTGCCGCCCTGCGCGAGCGGCGGCGGCACCGGCTCAATCCGCCGGCACGAGGCGCATCCGCCGGCCGCGCCGGGCGTTTTCGCCGCGCCGAGCAAGGGAGGTTCCGACATGAATGGCCATGACATGCACCGCGTGGTCGGCCGCCGGATGGCCGTGAAGCCGCTCCGCGACAGCCTCGCGGCGCTGCACCGCCGGCCGCAGGCGACGCCGCCCGCCACCGCCGGGGAGATGCTCCGCCTTCGCCGCGCCGAGGCTGCGATGCAGCCCGAGCCGCGCCCCCGCCCCGTGCTACGGTAGGGCCGAGTCGCAGCGGAGGCGTGGATGAGCCAAGCGGGGATGAGCCAGGCGGGACGGGATGCGCGGCAGCGCGCGGTGGTGCTGGATACCGAGACCACCGGCCTCGATCCGGCCACCGGCGACCGCGTCATCGAGGTGGCGGCGATCGAGCTGGTCAACCTGATGCCGACCGGCGCCACCTACCACACGCTCATCGACCCCGAGCGGGACGTGCCGCCGGAGAGCACCAAGGTCCACGGCTTCACCGCCGAGATGCTGAAGGGCCAGCCGAAATTCGCCGAGGTGGCGGAGGGGATGCTCGGCTTCATTGGCGACTCGCCGATCGTCGCCCACAATGCGCCCTTCGACTTCGGCTTCCTTGATGCGGAGCTGAAGCGCGCCGGCCACGAGCCGCTCGACCGGGCGCGCATGGTCGACAGCCTGGCGCTGGCGAAGGAGCGCTATCCGGGCATGCCGAACAACCTGGATGCGCTCTGCCGCCGCCTCGGCATCGATAATTCGATGCGCACCAGCCACAATGCGCTGCTCGACGTGAAGCTGCTGGCCCAGGTCTACCTGGAGCTGATGGGCGGCCGCCAGCCGGGCTTCGTCCTTGCCCTCAATATCGGCGGCGGCACGCGGGCGCTGGAGGGGCTGAGCCGCCCCCGGACCCCGCGCCTCGTCGCCCCCAGCGAGGCGGAACTGGCGGCGCATGCGGAGTTCCTGAAGAAGCTGAAGGAGCCGCTCTGGCTGCAACCCCCCTTCGCCGCCGGAACCGCCTGACGCCTCGCGCCTTCTGCCGGCTCACCCGAACGCCGGAGAAGCCGCCATGCCCCGCATCCCGAACGCCGTCACCGTCATCACCGGCGCCTCCTCCGGCATCGGCAAGGCGACGGCCCTCGCCTTCGCCCGCGAGGGGGCGCGGCTGGTGCTGGCCGCCCGCCGGCCGGAGGCGCTGGAGGCGACGGCCAGCGAGTGCCGCAGCCTCGGCGCCGAGGCCATCGCCGTGCCGACCGACGTCTCCGACGGCGCGCAGGTGGAGGCCCTGGCCCGGGCCGCCATCGACGCCTTCGGCCGCATCGATGTCTGGTTCAACAATGTCGGCACCGGCGTCTTCGGCCCCTATTGGGAGGCCTCGGCCGAGCTGCAGCGCAAGGTGGTCGAGATCAACCTGATCGGCACCATGCAGGGCAGCTCCGCCGCCCTGCCGCATTTCCTCCGCCAGGGCAGCGGCGTGCTGGTCAATATGTGCTCGATGGGCGGCTGGTCGCCGACGCCCTTCGCCGCCTCCTATGCCGCCAGCAAATTCGGCATCCGCGGCTTCAGCGCCAGCCTCCGGCAGGAGCTGACGGGGCACCGGGACATCCATGTCTGCGCCGTCTTCCCCGCCCTCGTCGACACCCCAGGCCTCGACCGCGCCGCCAATGTCTCCGGCCGGCGGCTGGAGCCGAAGGCGCTGTACCTGACGCCGGAGGCGGTGGCGGAGGTGGTGCTGGCCCTCGTCCGCCGGCCGCGGGCGGAGGTCTCGGTCGGCTGGCAGGCCTCGGCGGCGCGTGTCGCCTACGGCCTCGCGCCGGGCCTGACCGAGACCGTGGCGGGGGCCGCGATCCGCACCGCGCTGCGCAGCGCCGGCCGAGTGCCGCGCAGCGAGGGCGCCGTCGCGCGGCCCATCGCCGCCGGCACCAGCCCGCGCAGCGGCAAGTCCGTGCCCCATGCCCGCGGCCCCAATCTCGGCACCCTCGCCCTCGGCGGCCTCGGCCTGCTGCTGGGCGCGGAATTGTTGACCGGGGCCATGACGCGGCGCGGGTAGCTGGCTAGGCTTCCTCCCGGTTCAGGAACGGGAGGGAAGGGATGGCCCAGCTCGAAGGCAAGGTCGCGCTCGTCACCGGCGCAGCCGTCGGCATTGGCGCCGCCTGCGCGGCGACCCTGGCGCGGGAGGGGGCGCGCGTCCTCCTCACCGATCTCGACGACGCCCGCGGCGAGGCCATGGCGGCGCGCATCCGCGAGGCCGGTGGCGAGGCCCACTACCTCCACCAGGACGTCATCGAGGAGGCCCGCTGGGCCGAGGTAGTGGCTGAGGCCGAGCGCCGCTTCGGCAGGCTCGACGTGCTGGTCGCCAATGCCGGCATCGCCATCCTGAAGCCGATTCTCGAGATGTCGCTGGAGGAGTGGCGGCGGCAGATGGCCGTCAATGTCGACGGCGTGTTCCTTTCGGTGAAATACGCCATCCCGGCGATGAAGCGCGCCGGCGGCGGGTCGATCATCCTGCTCTCCTCGGTCGCCGGCATCCGCGGCTCGGCGGGGCTCGCGGGCTATTCGGCAACGAAGGGCGCCGTGCGGCTCTTCGCCAAGTCGGTGGCGCTGGAATGCGCACGGGACAACATCCGCTGCAACAGCGTCCATCCCGGCATCATCGACACCGAGATCTGGGACAAGATGCCGATCGGCCCCGGCGGGCGGAACGCGCCGCTCGATGCCCGCGCCATTGCCGCCGCCAGCGTGCCGACGGGCAAGCTCGGCACGCCGCAGGACATCGCCAATGGCGTGCTCTTCCTGGCCTCGGACCAGTCGAGCTACGTCAACGGCTCCGAGCTGGTGATCGACTCCGGCCAGACGGCGGGCCGCGTCGGCAGCCTCAAGCCGGACTGAAGGCGCTCGCGCCGCAGCCCAAGGCCGCGGCCGGGATTGCCAGCGGCGATAGCGGGCCATAAGACCCGCCGGAACCGCATCTAGCCAGGGCCACCCGTCCGCGATGAAGCTCTTCGGTATTCCGGGTATCTGGTGGCTGCTGGCGAAGACCCTCGCCGCCGCCATCCTCGGCGCGGCCCTGTTCGGCGCGGCGGTGTCCAGCATGGCGATGCTGGACGCCGGCACCGACGGGCGAGGCTTCGCCGCCGGCGCTCGCGCGGCCGCCATCGGCGCCCCGGTCCTGCTGCTGCTCGGCCTGGCCTGGATCGTCCTCCGCGCCCGTGCCCTCCGACGGCAGGCCAGCCCGCGGGAGTAGCCTACCCCGCCTCGATGCCCCGCAGCCGCCCTACGCCCTCCGCCACCGCCGCCTGCAGCAGCCAGGCATCCCCGCCCCAGGCAAGCAGGCGGAAGCCGTCCTGCCAGGCCCGCTCGGCTTCCTCGGCGCCGGTCACCAGCCGCCCGAGCCCCTTGCCGTGCTTTCGGGCCGCTGCGCAGACGCGCCGGGTCGCCGCGCGGAAGGCCGGGTGGTCGAACTCGCCCGGGATGCCGAGCGAGGCGGAGAGGTCGAAATGCCCGACCCAGAGCGCATCGACGCCGTCGAGCGCCGCGATCGCCTCGGCCTGCTCCACCCCCTCCGCCGTCTCGATCATCAGCACCAGCACGGTGCGCTCATTGGCCGCCGCCAGCTTCGCCGCTGCGGGGCCAGCGCGATAATTGTCATGCGCGATCTGCAGGGCGACCCCGCGCCGCCCCTGCGGCGGGTATTTCAGCGCCGCGACCGCCGCCTGCGCCACCTCCAGGCTGCCGACCAGCGGCAGCATCACGCCCTCCGCCCCGACATCGGCGATGCGCGCGATGTCATGCGCATCCCGCGAGGGCACCCGCACGAGGGCCGGGATGCCGCCTGCCTCCAGGTAGCGCAGCGCGGACTTCACCGTCTCGGTCGAGAAGCCGCTGTGCTCCATGTCGAGGAAGGCGAAATCGCAGCCGGCGCCCGCCAGGATATGGCCGATCCCCGGCGTGACGAACTCGACAAGGAAGGTTCCGGCGGCGAGGCGGCCTGAGCGAACCAGGCTTTTCAGGCTCTGCGGCATGGACTTCTCCTCCCGGTTTGCCCAGATGGGGGCCTCGTGGCTTACTGACATTTCAGCTCTTGGGGGAAACTGCGTCCATGCCTGAAGCACCGTTGCCGCTGGCCCAGGAGAGGCCCGACCGGCCGGTGGACTACTCGCCCCCGGTCGGCGACGAGATGAAGACCACCACCTGCTACATGTGCGCCTGCCGCTGCGGCATCCGCGTCCACCTGAAGGACGGCCGCATCCGCTACATCGAGGGCAATCCGGACCATCCGGTCAACAAGGGCGTGCTCTGCGGCAAGGGCAGCGCCGGGATCATGACGCAGTACTCCCCGGCGAAGCTGCGGGCGCCGCTGAAGCGCATCGGCCCGCGCGGCTCGGGCGAATTCGCCGAGATCTCCTGGGAGGAGGCGCTCGAGACCGCCGCGGGCTGGCTGCGCCATGTCCGCGCGACGGATCCGCGGCAGCTCGCCTTCTTCACCGGCCGCGACCAGTCGCAGAGCCTGACCGGCTTCTGGGCCGCGCAATTCGGCACGCCGAATTTCGCGGCGCATGGCGGCTTCTGCTCGGTGAACATGGCCGCCGCCGGGCTCTACTCCATCGGCGGCAGCTTCTGGGAGTTCGGCGAGCCGGACTGGGACCGGACGAAGTACTTCCTGATGTTCGGCGTCGCCGAGGACCATGACAGCAACCCGATCAAGATCGGCCTCGCCAGGCTGAAGGGCAGGGGGGCGAAGTTCCTCTCCATCAACCCCGTCCGCACCGGCTACTCCGCCATCGCCGACGAGTGGGTCGGGCTGCGCCCCGGCACCGACGGGCTCTTCGCGCTCGCGCTCGCGCATGAGCTGCTGCGCACCGACAACATCGATCTCGACTTCCTCGCCCGCTACACCAACGCTTCCTGGCTCGTCGTCCGCAACCCGGGCGGCGAGGATGACGGCCTCTTCGCCCGCGACGAGAACGGCAAGCCGCTGGCCTGGGACCGCGAGCGCGGCGCCATCGACGCCTCGCTGGCGGACCTCTCCGCCGTCATGGCGGGCGAATTCACCCTGCCCGACGGCCGCCATTGCCAGCCCGTCTTCCACCTGCTGGCGGAGCGCTACCTCGCCCCGGAATACGCGCCCGAGGCGGTGGCCGAGCGCTGCGGCATCGACGCCTCGCGCATCCGCCGCATCGCCGCCGAGATCGCCGATGTCGCCTTCAACCAGGCGATCACGATCGACCAGCCCTGGACCGATGTCTGGGGCCGCCGGCACGAGACGATGACCGGCCGCCCCGTCGCCTTCCATGCGATGCGGGGGATCTCCGCGCACAGCAACGGCTTCCACACCTGCCGCGCGCTGCACCTGCTGCAGATGCTGCTCGGCGCCGTCGATACCCCCGGCTCCTGGCGCTACAAGTCGCCCTTCCCGCGGCCGATCCCGCCGGGCCCCGGCCCGGCCGGCCGCGGCGCCAAGCCGAATACGCCCCTCGCCGGCAACATCCTCTCCTTCCCGCACGGCCCGGATGATTTGCTCGTCGATGACGACGGCAACCCGATCCGCATCGACAAGGCCTTCTCCTGGGATGCGCCGCTCGCGCTGCACGGGATGATGCACACCGTCATCGGCAATGCCGGCGTGGGCGACCCGTACAAGATCGACACGCTCTTCATGTTCATGGCCAACATGGCCTGGAACAGCGCGATGAATCCCGGCGAGGTCATCCGCATCCTCACCGAGACGCAGGCGGATGGCAGCTACACGATTCCGCACGTCATCTACTCGGACGCCTATTTCTCCGAGACGGTGCCCTATGCCGACCTGATCCTGCCCGACACCACCTATCTCGAGCGGTGGGACTGCATCTCCATCCTCGACCGGCCGATCGGCAGCGCGCATGGCGCGGGCGACGCCATCCGCCAGCCCGTCATCAAGCCCGACCGCGACGTGCGCCCCTTCCAGGACGTGCTGATCGAGCTCGGCGCGCGCCTCGGCCTGCCCGCCTTCACCAAGCCGGACGGCTCGCCGAAATTCAAGGACTACCCCGACTACATCATCAACCATGAGCGGATGCCCGGCGTCGGCCCGCTTGCCGGCTTCCGCGGCGCGGATGGCAGCAAGAAGGGCGTCGGCGAGCCGAACCCCGACCAGCTGCAGCGCTACATCGAGAATGGCTGCTTCTGGCGCGACCACCTGCCGCCGGAGCAGGGCTTCTACAAGCACGCCAACAAGGCCTATCTCGAGCAGTCGAAGGCGATGGGGCTGATGGGCAAGTCGGAGCAGATCGTCCTGCAGATCTGGTCCGAGCCCTTGCAGAAATTCCGCCTCGCCGCCGAGGGCCATGGCGCCAAGCAGCCGCCCGATCGCCTCCGCGAGCGCATCCGCACCTATTGCGACCCGCTGCCCTTCTGGTACCCGGCGCTCGAGCATGAGGGCCAGGACCTCGGCCGCTTCGGCCTCTCCGCCATCACCCAGCGGCCGATGGCGATGTACCATTCCTGGGGTTCGATGAATGCCTGGCTGCGGCAGATCATCGGCGCCAACAAGCTCTACATGGCGCGCAGCCGCGGCGCCGCGCTCGGCCTCGCCCAGGATGACTGGGTCTGGGTCGAGAGCCGCGCCGGGCGGCTGAAATGCCAGGTCTCGCTGATGGAAGGGGTGAACCCCGACACGGTCTGGACCTGGAATGCCATCGGCAAGCGCGCCGGCGCCTGGAACCTCGACGAGGGCAGCCCGGAATCGACCCGCGGCTTCCTGCTCAACCATGTCATCAGTGAGTGGCTGCCGGCCCAGGGCGGCTTCCGCCAGGCCAATGCCGACCCGGTGACGGGCCAGGCGGCCTGGTACGACCTCCGCGTCTCCGTGGCGAAATGCGCCCCGGGCGAGGAGGGCATCACCAGCCCGCACCCGGACGCGCCCGCCCTGCCGCCGCACATGCCGGCCCGACCCGACATCCTCCGCTATTCGACGAAGGCAACCCCGTGACCTGCCTGCCCGAGATCACCCCAGGCCAGAAGAAGCTCGGCCTCGTCATCGACCTCGACACCTGCGTCGGCTGCCAGGCCTGCGCGACCAATTGCAAGGAGTGGAACGCCTCCGGCCATAGCGGCCCGCTGCCGGATTCGAAGCCCTACTCGGCCGGCGCCGAGGGCGTCTGGTTCAACCGCGTCCACAGCTACGAGGCGGGCGAGGGGGAGCAGGGGCGCACCGTCAACTTCCCGCGCAGCTGCCTCCATTGCGAGACGCCGGACTGCGTCACCGTCTGCCCGACCGGCGCCTCCTACAAGCGCATCGAGGACGGCATCGTCCTCGTCGACCACGACCTCTGCATCGGCTGCGGCCTCTGCGCCTGGGCCTGCCCCTATGGCGCGCGCGAGATGGACGAGGATGAGGGGGTGATGAAGAAATGCACCCTCTGCATCGACCGCATCTACAACATCAACATCCCCGAGGCGCAGCGCCAGCCCGCCTGCGTGCTCACCTGCCCGACCAGCGCCCGGCATTTCGGCGACCTGGGCGACCCGGAGAGCAAGGTCAGCAAGCTCGTCGCCGAGCGGGGCGGCCAGCCGCTGATGCCGGAGCTCGGCTACAAGCCGGTCAACAGCTACCTGCCGCCGCGCAACCGCAGCAGCGCCTCGGCACAGCCCGAGGAAGCCGCGCCGACGCCGATGGACATCAAGAACCCGCTGCTGCGCTGGATGGACAAGGTGCTCACCCGGTGAACCCCGCGCCTTCCATCGTCTTCTTCACCACGGCTTCCGGGGCCGGCTACGGGCTGCTCTTCTGGCTCGGCCTGCTGCGCCCGCTCGGCCTCGTCCCCGGGCAGGGGCTTGTCGCCCTCGCCCTCGCCCTGCTGCTGATCACCGCTGGCCTGCTCTCCTCGACGCTGCATCTCGGCAATCCGCAGCGTGCCTGGAGGGCTGTGACGCAGTGGCGCTCCTCCTGGCTGTCGCGCGAGGGCGTGGCGGCGATCCTCACCTACATGCCGGCCCTGCTGCTCGGCCTCGCCCTCTGGATCGACGCCCCGGCGCTCGCCCTCATCGCCGGCCTCCTCGCCGCGGCCGGGGCCGTCGCCACCGTCTACTGCACGGGCATGATCTACGCCTCGCTCAAGCCCATCCGCCAATGGCACCACCCGCTGGTCGTGCCGGGCTACCTGGCGCTCTCGGCCTTCAGCGGCGCCATGCTGCTGGCGATGCTCGCCGCCTTCGCCGGCGGCGGCGCGGTGCCGGCCATCCTCGCCATCCTGACCGGCGCCTGCGCGCTGCTGCTGAAGCGCGCCTACTGGCAGGCGATCGACAGCGCCCCGCCCATCGCCACCATCGAGAGCGCGACGACGCTCGGCTTCATCGGCAAGGTGCGCCAGCTCGACCCGCCGCATACCGAGCAGAACTACCTGCTGCGCGAGATGGGCTTCCGCATCGCCCGCAAGCATGCGGCGAAGCTCCGCCTCATCGCCCAGGGCGCGGGCTTCGCCCTGCCGGTGCTGCTGGCCCTGCTCGCGGTCCTCCTCGGCGGCATGCCGGCCGCGCTGGCGCTCACCCTCGGCGCCGTGCTCGCCATCGGCGGGCTGCTGATCGAGCGCTGGCTGATGTTCGCCGAGGCGACCCATACGGTGATGCTGTACTACCGGGGTTAGCACGCCCCTTGCATGCCGGCCCGTTGATCCGCCACGCTGCGGATCAGGGACGGCACAAGGGAGACGAATGATGCGACGGAGCGCGCGCTGGGCCATCGCGGCCATGGCCATGATGGCCACCTCGCCGGCGAGGGCGGCCGACATCACCATCGCGGTGGGCGGCGCCTTCACCTCGATGGACCCGCATTTCTTCGACCTCTCGCCGAATCATGCGCTTACCTGGCATGTCTTCGACCGGCTGGTGCATCCGGATGCCGACCAGCGCCCCTCGCCCGGCCTCGCCACCTCCTGGCGCGTCGTGGACGAGCGCACCTGGGAGTTCAAGCTGCGCCAGGGCGTCCGCTGGCAGGACGGCACGCCCTTCACCGCGGACGACGTGGTCTACACCTTCGCGCGCGCCCCGAACGTGCCGAACAGCCCGACCTCCATGGGCCAGTACATCCGCCCGGTGACGCGGCTGGAGGTGGTCGACCCCCACACCATCCGCATGCACACCGCGGAGCCCATCCCGCTCATCCCGCAGATGATGATGTCCTTCGCCATCATCGGCCGGAAGCAGGGCGAGGGGATGAGCACCGCCGACTACAACAGCGGCAAGGCCGCGGTCGGCACCGGCCCCTACCGCCTCGTCTCGCTGGCCCTCGGCGACCGCGCCGTCTTCGCCCGCAACCCGGACTACTGGGGCCGGGCCCAGCCCTGGGACCGCGTCACCTACCGGATGATCACCAATGACAGCGCCCGCGTCGCCGCGCTGCAATCGGGCGACGTGGACGCCATCGACACCGTCCCCACGCGCGACGTCGCCCGCATCTCGCGCGACAACCGCCTCACGGTCACCTCCCGCCCCGGCCTCCGCCTCATCTACCTCTATGTCGATGCCAACCGCCCCGTCTCGCCCCTCGTCACCGACCGCGACGGCAAGCCGATCCCCAACCCGATGCGCGACGTCAGGGTGCGCCAGGCGCTCTCCATCGCCATCAACCGCGAGGGCATCCAGCGCCAGATCATGGAGGGCTACTCGAAGCCCACCGGCCAGGCGATGCCCGAGGGCGGCATGGGCTACGACCCCGGAATCCCCGTCCCCGCCTATGAGCCGGACCGCGCCCGCCGCATGCTCGCCGAGGCCGGCTATCCGGACGGCTTCAACATCACCCTGAGCGGCCCGAACGACCGCTACGTGAACGACGACGCCATCGCCCAGGCCATCGCCCAGATGTGGGCGCGCATCGGCGTCCGCACCCAGGTCGCCACCAGCCCGGCCAGCGTCTTCTTCACCGCCGGCGGCGTGCGCGACGAGCACAGCATCGCGCTCACCGGCTGGAGCACCTCGACCGGCGAGCCCGACACGCATCTCTCGCTGATGCTGGCGACGCCGGAGCCGGAGCGTGGCCGCGGCACCCGCCTCCGCCCGAGCCACTACAGCAATCCGTCGCTCGACCGGCTGGTCGACCGCGCGCTGACGACGATCGACCAGGAGGCCCGCGAGAAGCTCTATTTCGAGGCGATCCGCATCGGCTTCCAGCAGGAGCTGGCGGTGATCCCGATCCACCACCAGGTCAATATCTGGGCGATGCGCAAGGGCATCACCTACACGCCGCAGCTCTCCGAGCAGACGCGGGCGATGGAGTTCGCCCCCGCACGCTGAAGGCTACTTGAGGAGGCTGAGGCCGCTGAGCAGCCCGCGCAGCGCCTCGAGCCCCGGCCCTGCCGCCTCGCTGTGCAGCGGGCGCCCCGCGGCATTGCCCCGCGCCATGCCGAAGCGCCCGCGATCCTGCGCCAGCTCCTCGGCCGAGAGCCGCCCGTCCCCGTCATAATCGAGGCTTTCGACGGTGAGCTGCGCCGCAAGCTGCCCGGCCAGCGCCCCGGCCGCCACGGCGCCGGCGAGGTTCTCGCCCGTCACGCCCTCCTGCACCGCGACCAGCCAGGCCGCGCCGCGCGCCAGCCGCGCCAGCTCCGCCCGCGTCAGCCTTCCATCGCCCGAGACATCCGCCTGCGCCACCACGGCGGCGAGGCAGGCGGCGGTATCCGCCCCGCCGCAGGCCGCCTCCGCATGCTCGAGCGCCGCCATCACCGCGACGCCCTCGCCATGCAGCAGCGCCACCGCCGGCGGCACCGCGTCGCAGCGATGCCAGCGGACGATGCGTGCCTCGCCCGGCAGCCGGTCCTCGCGTGCCTTGGCCTCCGGCTCCGCCGTCTCCAGCGCCTCGCCGGCGGCGCGCAGCATCAGCCGCGGCGCCTGAGCGCCGCGCCCGGTGCCGATCAGCCAGCCCTCCTGCTGCCGCATCGCCTGGAAGCGGAGCAGCCGCCCGGCCGCCTCGCGCGGCACCCGCGCCGCGGCGCGGTGGGTGAGCTGGAGCAGCGCATCCGGCCGCGCGCACGCGCCCTGGAACCAGGCGCCCTGCAGCGCCTCCGGCACCGGCTGCGCCGCGGCGAGGCCGGGCGCCAGCAGCAGGGCGAGGAGAGGCAGGGCCCTCATTGCAGCACGACCTCCCGCCCGGCGCAGAGATCGGTGCCGGGCAGGGCGAGCTCCCGCCCGTCCCGGAACACCGCCACCAGATCCGCCCGGCACTCGCCCGGCCCCCGGGCGGCGCGAAGTCGATCGTCTCCCCGGCGCCGAGCACGGTCCGGCCCAGCCTGTCCTCCCCGCGCCTGCCGCCCGGCGGGTCGGCATAGAGCTCCACCACCGGCAGCCCGCCGGCATTGCGGAGGCGGATGCTGCCCGGCTGCGGGTCCTTCGCCGCCGAGGGCGCCACCAGCTCGTCCACCGTCCAGCCCGGCCGCAGCGCGATGGTGCCGAGCGCGCAGACATCGATGTCCCGCCGCTCCTCCGCCGCGTCATTGTCGAAGACGATGCGCAGATCGGCCTGGCAGCCGCTCTCCAGCGTCACCGTCTGGCGGCCATTCGGGGCGATGACCTGGTCGCCGAGCACATCCTCGCCCCAGTCGTCGTCATCGGCCGGCGAGAGATAGGCCTCGCGCACCGTGCGGCTGAAGCCGTTCACCAGCGTCACCCGCCGTGCCCCGCCCTCGGCGACCACCGGCATGCCGAAGCCGGCCGTCCGCTGCGTGCAGAGGTCGAGGCCGCGCTGCACCTCCTCCCGGTTGTCCTCGAAGACGGCACGCAGGTCGAAGCGGCACTCCCGCGTCCGCAGGCGGAGGCGGAACTCCGCCCGCGGCTCGATGGTCTCGGCGCCCAGCCGGTCGGCCTCCCAGCCGTCCCGCCCATCGGGGCGGGCATAGAGCTCGCGCAGCACCCGCCGGCCGCGATTGGTCACCGTCACCTCCCGCACCAGCAGGCTGGGGTCGCCGAAGGCGAGCCGGGGCGACCGGCAGAGGTCCTGCCGCTCGCGCACCTCCTCCTCGTCATCGTCATAGACGGCGCGCACATCGAAGCTGCAGGCCGCGGTGTTCCGCAGACGGAGGCGGAAATCCTCCCCGGCCGCGACGGTGCTGCTGCCGAGCCGGTCGGCGCCCCAGTCCCGCGCCCGGCCGGGACGGGTGCCGGCAGGCGCCAGGTAGAGCTCCCGCAGGGCCCGGTCGGACCGGTTGGCCACGGTCACGTCGCGCACCGGGCCGCTGTCGGCGAAGCCGATGCGCGGGTTGCGGCAGAGATCCGCACGCCGGCGCATCTCGTCGCCGCCCTCGAAGACGACGCGCGCCTCGATGCTGCACTCCCGCGTCCGGCCGAGCGGCACGCGCAGCGTCGCCCGCGGCGGCAGCACGCCGCTGCCGAGCCGGTCCGCCCCCTCCTCGCCGCCGGGGCGGAACAGGTAGAGCTCCATCAGCATCCGGTCCGTGTCGTTGGCGACCACCGCCTCGCGCTGCGGGGCAGGGGATGGCTGGGCGAGGGCCGGCCCGGCGAGGGCCAGCAGGGCCACGAGGAGAAGGGGCCGCATCGAGACTCCGGGATCGGTTCGCCTGGACAGTGACGCTCCACCACCCCTGGTTGCAAGCCCGGCGCCGATCACGGTCAGATAGGCCGCCTCGTTGAGCGAGAGGCCAAGCAGCGCCGCCTCCCAGACCGAGAAGCGCAGGCCGAAAAGCGGCAGCCCGGTATAGATGACGAGCAGCTGCACCAGCAGCGGCGTGCCGCGGAAGATCCAGCAGTAGAACTGCGCGAGGCCGCGCAGCACGCGACTGGCCGCGAGGCGCATGACGGCGATGCCGAGCCCGACCACCAGCCCGCAGGCGAGCGAGGCTGCGGTGAGCGCGACCGAGATGGCCGCACCCACCAGCAGATAGGCATTGAAGAGGTAGTCGAAGAACCCGTCCCAGCGCCAGACGGTCACCTCAGGCGGGCCCGACCACCTCGAAGGCCCCCTCGTACTCCTTCACCCCGTAGCGGCCGAGCAGCGCCTTGAGCGCGCCATCCGCCCGCATCTCCGCCAGCACGCCGGCGACGGCGGTCGCCAGCGCCTTGCTGCGGAAGCCGAAATTGATCGGCGTGCCGTAGAGCCCGCTGATGGCGCGGGTGAAGTCGCCGCGCTCCTCGTATTCCTTGCCCGTGCTGTCGATCGAAATTGCCGCATAGAGCTGCCCGACGCGCAGCGCCTGGAAGGATACGGCGAAATTGTCGAAGGGCCGGATGGTGATGGGCTTCAGCCCCCGCTCCTCCAGCGCCTTGGCGATGTACTGCGTCCGCCGGAACTCGAAGCCGCCCTGCTCCACGCCGACCGTCAGCCCCGCCATGTCCTCGAGGCGCGCGATGCGGCACGGGTTGCCGCGCGGCACGCTGACGCTGATCGCCTGCTCCTCGTAGCGGACGAGGTACATGAGCTTCGCCCGCTCCTCGGTGTAGAACATCCCCGTGTTGATCATGTCCCAGCGCCGCGCCGCGAGGCCCGGGATCATGGCGGCGAATTCCACCCGCACATGCTCGACGCCAAGGCAGAGGCCTCGGTAAAGGGGGTGATGAGGACCGTGTAGGTCCCGCGGACCGGCCTGGCCATGCTGCTTGCCCCTTCGCCCTTGCATGCGATGATGCCGGACTGAACAGGACGTGGCGGACCCCGGCAAGCGCATGCGCCTCACCCATCCCGACATCCGCCCTGCCACGACCCCTATCCGCATCAGCTTCGACGGCGAGCCGCTGGAGGCGCTGCCGGGCGAGACCATCGCCGCCACCCTCTCCGCCGCTGGCATCCTCGCCTACCGGGAGACGCCGTCCGGCGCCCCGCGCGGCCTGCATTGCGGCATGGGCGCCTGCTTCGACTGCCTCGTCACGGTGGACGGCAAGCCCGGCCAGCGCGCCTGCCTGACCAAGGTGGCGGACGGGATGGCGGTCGGCAGCGCCCCGCCCGAGGTACCCGCGCCGCTCGCCGCCGCGCCCGAGGCGATCCCCGAGCGCGACTGCGACCTGCTGGTGATCGGCGCCGGCCCCGCCGGCCTCTCCGCCGCCCGCGCCGCCGCCGAGGCCGGCGCCCGCGTTCTGGTGCTCGACGAGCGCGGCGAGGCCGGCGGCCAGTACCTGAAGCCGCTTGCCTCCTCCCACCAGCATGCGGCGCCGGACGCGCAATTCCGCAAGGGCGAGACGCTGCGCGCCCTTGCCCAGGCCGCCGGCGCCGAGATCCTGACCGGCGCCACCGTCTGGGGCGGCTTCGCCCCCGACGAGATCGGCGCTCTCATCGACGGCGCCGCCGTCACCCTCCGCCCGCGACGCCTGATCCTCGCCCCCGGCGCGCATGAGCGCCCCGTCCCCATCCCCGGCTGGACCCTGCCCGGCGTCATGACCACCGGCGGGATGCAGACCCTGGCGCGGACCAACCGCGTCTCCCCCGGGCGGCGGATCGTCATCGCCGGCAACGGCCCGCTGAACCTGCAGCTGGCCTGCGAATTGCTCGACGGCGGCGCCGAGGTTGTGGCCGTCGCCGAGGCCGCGCCGCGCCCCGGCCTCGCCCAATGGCGCAACGCCCTCGGCATCCTCCGTACCTCCCCCGACCTCGCCTGGGACGGCCTCCGCTACCTCCAGCGCCTCCGCCGCGCCGGCATCCCCGTCCTCTGGGGCTCGACGATCCTCGCTTGCGAAGGCGATGGCCGCTTCACCGCCCTCCGCCTGCGGACGCCCGAGGGCGAGCGCCGCATCGAGGCTGATGCCTGCGCCCTCAACCTCGGCTTCCAGCCCGAGACCGGCCTCGCCCGGGCGCTCGGCGCCGAGCACCGCTTCACCGGCGAGCGGCTGGAGACGGTCGCGGCGGAGGATGGCCGCACCTCCCTCGCATCGGTCTTCGCCGTCGGCGACGGCGCAGCGATCGGCGGCGCCCGCATCGCCCTCGCCCGCGGGCGCCTGGCCGGCCTCGCCGCCGCCGCCGATCTCGGCCTCGCCGTGCCCGATGCCGCCCCGGCCCGCGCCGCGCTCCGCCGCGCGCTCGCCTTCCAGTCCGGCCTCTGGCGCCTTTTCGCCGCTCCGCCCTTCGACATCGCCGCCGTCCCGGACGAGACCATCCTCTGCCGCTGCGAGGAGGTCACGGCCGGCCGCCTCCGCGCCGAGCAGTTGGCCGGCCTCCGCTCGCTGGCCGCGCTGAAGAAGGCGACCCGTGCGGGGATGGGCCGCTGCCAGGGGCGGATGTGCTCCACCAGCATCGCCCGGCTCTGCGGCGTCGCCGAGGAGGCCGGCTTCGCCGCCCCGCGCGCCCCGGTGAAGCCCGTCCCCGTCGCCGCCCTGATGCTGGAGCTGGGGGAGGGCGGCGACTGGCCCACCGTCCCGCTCCCCCCCTACAACCATTGGGCCGCCCGCCCCGCCGCGCCGCTCACCGAATCCTGCGACGTGCTGGTGATCGGCGGCGGCGCCCTCGGCCTCTCGACGGCGATGTACCTCGCCCGCGAGGGCGCCGACGTGCTGCTGGTCGAGCGCGGCGAGGCCGGCATGGCCGCCAGCACCGCCAATGCCGGCAGCCTCCATGTCCAGCTCCTCACCTACGACTTCGACGGCGAGCAGGAGACCGGCCCCTCGCTCGACCGCCTCCCCCTCGGCCCGCGGAGCATCGCCCTCTGGCGGGAGATCGCCGCCGAGGCGGGGGAGGCCTTAGGCATCCGCACCGAGGGCGGCCTCATGCTCGCCGAGACGGAGGCGCAATTCCGCTGGCTCCGCGCCAAGGTCGCGGCGGAGCGGGCGCGGGGGATCGAGAGCCATGTCCTCGGCGCCAACGAGCTGATGAGCCTCGCCCCCTATCTCGGCCCGCATTTCATCGGCGCCGGCTTCGCCCCGGGCGAGGGGCAGATCGACCCGTTGCGCGGCACGCTCTCGCTGCGTCGCCTCGCGGCCCGCGCCGGCGCGCGGCTGCGCGAAGGCGTGGAGGTCCAGGCCATCGCCCGCGAGGAACCGGGCTTCGCCGTGACGACGGCGGGCGGCACCATCCGCGCCGGCCGGGTGGTGAATTGCGCCGGCGCCCATGCCGGCCGGATCGCCGCCATGCTCGGCGTGACGCTGCCGGTGGTCGGCTCCGTCCAGCAGGTGATCGCCACCGAGGGCGTGGCGCCGGTGATGCGCCACCTCGTCGCCCATGCCGGGCGGCACCTCTCGCTGAAGCAGGGCGATGGCGGGCATGTGCTGGTCGGCGGCGGCTGGCCGGGGGTGCTCGACGCACGCGGCGCCCCGCGCAACCTGCGCCGCTCCATCGAGGGCAATCTCTGGGTCGCCGGCCGGGTCCTGCCCGGCCTTGCCGGCATGCAGGCCATCCGCGCCTGGACCGGCCTCGCGGTGGAGGTCGACCGCGCCCCCCTGCTCGGCGGGGTGCCGGGCGTGCCCGGCCTCTTCCATGCCGTCACCAGCAACGGCTACACCCTAGCCCCCATCGCCGGCCGGATGACGGCCGATGCGGTGCTGGGTCGTGACGCGGTCCCGCCGGAGTTCACCTTGGCTCGATTCGGGTAGCTGGCGGACTATGAGAAATAGATGAGGGGTTCGGGGAGAATACCTTCTCCCCGGGTTTTTCTTTTTCGTGGGAGTGGATCAGATGCAACTCGGCATGGTCGGCCTCGGCCGCATGGGCGGCAACATCGTGCGGCGGCTGCTCCGCGCCGGCCATGACTGCATCGCCTATGACCGCGACCCCGCCCCCGGCGCCGCGCTCGCCAAGGAGGGCGCCCGCGCCGTCGACAGCCTCGAGGCCATGGTCGCCGCGATGGAGGCCCCCCGCGCCATCTGGATCATGCTGCCGAACGGCGCCCCGACCGAGGCGGCGATCGATGGGCTGGCCGCCCTGCTCTCGCCCGGCGACGTGCTGATCGACGGCGGCAATTCCATGTGGAAGGACAGCGTCCGCCGCGGCACCGCCCTGCGCGCGAAGGGGCTGCACTTCCTCGATATCGGCACCTCCGGCGGCGTCTGGGGCCTGGAGCGCGGCTACTCGATGATGATCGGCGGCGAGGACGAGGTGGTCCGCCGCCTCGATCCCATCCTTGCCGCCCTCGCGCCCGGCAAGGCCTCGGCGCCGCCGACGCCCGGCTATGCCGGGGACCCGCGGCCGGAGCAGGGCTATGTCCATGCCGGGCCGAATGGCGCCGGCCACTTCACCAAGATGATCCACAACGGCATCGAATACGGCATGATGCAGGCCTTCGCCGAAGGCCTCGACATCCTCAAGCATGCCGACAGCGACGCCCTGCCCGAGGACCAGCGCTTCACCCTGAACCTCGCCGAGATCACCGAGGCCTGGCGCCGCGGCAGCGTCGTCGCCTCCTGGCTGCTCGACCTGACGGCCCAGGCACTGGCCGGCGATGCGGAGCTCGAGGGCTTCTCCGGCCATGTCTCCGACAGCGGCGAGGGGCGCTGGACCGTCCAGGCCGCCGTCGAGACGGCCGTCGCCGCCCCGGTCCTCTCCGCCGCCCTCTATGCCCGCTTCTCCAGCCGCGACGAGGCGCGATTCAGCGGCAAGGTCCTCTCCGCCCAGCGCAAGGGCTTCGGCGGCCACCTGGAAGTCCCGAAGAGATGAGTCATCTGGTCCTGGTGATGGGCGTCTCCGGCGCCGGCAAGAGCACGGTCGGCACCCTGCTGGCCAGGCGCCTGGGCGTGCCCTTCGCCGATGCCGACGGGTTTCACCCCGCCGCCAACATCGCCAAGATGAGCCGCGGCGAGCCGCTGACCGACGAGGACCGCTGGCCCTGGCTCGACGCCATCGGCGCCTGGCTCGACGAGCGCGCGGCGACGGGCGGCGTCGCCACCTGCTCCGCGCTGAAGCAGGCCTACCGCGACCGCCTGCTGGCAGGCCGCCCCGCCCTCCGCCTGCTCCATCTCAGCGGCGACCCGGCGTTGATCGGCGCCCGTCAGGCAGCCCGGCCGGACCACTTCATGCCGCCGAGCCTGATGGCCAGCCAGTTCGCCACGCTGGAGCCGCCGGCGCCGGATGACCGCACCATCGTCCTCTCCGTCGCCCCACCGCCGGGGGAGATCGTCGACGCCGCGCTCGCCGCCCTCGCCCGGCCATGAAGCTGCGCTTCGTCCTCTGCCACCCCGCGCCGGAGCTCTACGGCGAGCGGCGCGAGGGGCTGCTGGCGTGGGAGCTGCGCGCCCTCGGCCATGATGCCGCCGTGCTGCGGGCCGAGGCCTCCACGGCGCCGCGCAGCACGCTCCTCCAGGGCAGCGTTCCCTTCCTCCACTTCCCCTCCGACGCGCCGGGGCTCCAGGCGCATCGCCAGGGCTCCGGCGCCATGGTGGACTGGCTGCGCGCGGATGCGCCGGATGTCGTGCTGTTCAAGGGCATGGACTACGACATCGTCGCGCAGTGCCTGGAGGCGCTCGACCGTGCGCGCTGCCGCATCGGCTTCGTCATCGGCGGCACCAGCATCCACCGCAACCTGGATGCAGCGGATTTCGTCCTGGCCGAGAGCGAGTGGCAGATCGACGCCATGGCCCGGCGCCTCGGGCGCGCGCTGCCGGCCGCCCGGCTGCCAAAGCATGTCGACTGGGCGAGCGCCGATGCCGCCCATGCCGCCACCCGTGCGCCCGGGGCGAAGCGCTACGACCTCTGCAACGTCGGCGGCTTCGAGCCGCGCAAGAACCAGGCGGCGCTGGCGCCTCTCTTCGGCGACTGCCGCATCGCCCTGGTCGGCGACGGCGAGACCCGCGCCGCGGTCGCGGCGCTGGCCGAGCCGCATCCTGCGGTCCACCTCACCGGCCACCTGCCCCAGCCGCAGGCCTTCCACGTCATGGCGCAGTCCTGGCTGATGGCGCATGCCGCCACCTGGGAGGGGGTGCCGCGGGTGATCCTCGAATCGCTCGCCTGCGGCACGCCGGTGATCGCGTATGACTTCGCCATCCAGGCCCGGTTCGACACGCCCGCCCTGCGCCTCGTCCCGGCCGAGGCCCTGCTGCCCGAGATCCGCGCCCTGCTCGCCGACCGACCGGCCCTGCTCGCCCTCGGCGAAGAGGCCCGCCGCTATGCGCTGGAATGCCACGGCCCCGGCCTGCTCGCCCCCGCCGCCGCGACGCTGCTCGCCCTCGCGCAGGCCGGGCGGTCCTAGCCTCCCCATCCCGCAGTTGTCGCACCCGGTCCACGAGCCGCTGGTTCCGGCGGCCGGCCGCCCTTTCCGTTCCCGCGCAATGCCCAGGACCGCCAGGGGCAGGACACGGGAGCAAGCTCCGATCGGTTGGGGTCACCTGACCGGGGTAATCCGCTCGACCAAACAACGGGCTGGAGCGGGTTCCGCGAGCCAGATCGAACGGAGCCCGCTCTAGCGCCGTCCCGCCACAGCCATCGCCGCCAGCTGCCGGGCATGGTCCGATTGCTTGCCGAAATCCTCGGCGAGCGCGAGGAGGGAGGCACGCTGCGGATGCTCGGCGAGCAGTTCGGCCAGGCGGCGGCACTCCTCCGCCTTGGTCTTGAACCAGTCCGCATCCCAATGGCTCTCAAAGCCAGCCGGCCGCGATTCGGTATCCGGCATGTCGCCCCCTTGTCATGTCCGTGGAATGGAACCGGAGTTTTCCAACGGCCGGGCGAGGCGAAGGTTCTGCGCTCGGTTCCACCTTTGCGCCGCGCGGGCGATTCCGCCGGGCCTGGCTTTGCTCTAAGCCAGGGGCTGAAGAAGGAGCGAAGCCCATGGCCCTCGACGCCGCCACCCGCGCCAAGCTGGAGCGGATCACCACCGCCACCATCACCACGGTCCTGCTGAAGCGGGGCCTTCGCAACATCTGGCTTCGCGGCACGCCGCCCTTCACCCCGGCGGCCAAGGGCAAGCGTCTTGTCGGCCCCGCCTTCACCCTCCGCTTCGTCCCCGCCCGCGAGGACCTGGCGACGCCCGAGAGCTGGTCCTCGCCGAAATCGACGCGCGCCGCCATCGAGGCGATGCCGGAGGGCTGCATCGTCGTCGCCGATGCGATGGGCGTCACCGATGCCGGCATCTTCGGCGACATCCTCTGCGCCCGGCTGGTCAAGCGCGGCGTCACCGCGCTGGTGACGGATGGCGCGGTGCGCGACGTCGCCGGCGTCATCGGCACCGGCCTGCCGGTCTATTGCTCCGGCGGCGCCGCGCCGCCCTCCGTCGCCGGCCTCACCTTCGTCAACTGGGAGGAGCCGGTGGGCTGCGGCGGCGTCGCCGTCTTCCCGGGCGACGTGATCGTCGCCGACGACGACGGCGCCGTCTGCATCCCCGCCGCCTTCGTCGACGAGGTGGCCAAGACCGGCGAGGAGCAGGAGCGCCTCGAGGCCTGGATCGTCGGCAGGGTCGAGGCGGGCGAGGCCCTCCCCGGCCTCTACCCGCCGAATGCCGAGAACAAGGCCCGCTACGAGTCCGAGACGTCGAAGTGAGGCCCGCCCCGCCCGGCCCCGAGCGCTTCCCCGCCTGGACGGAGGAGAAGCTGCGGATCGCCGACACGGACCTCAACGGCCATATCAACAACGGCGCCATCGGCGCCCTGTTCGAGGCCGGGCGGGGGGAGCTGCTGACCGAGATCGCCGGGCCGCCGCAGGCGCGGGCGGTGGCGATCGCGCTCGCCCGGGTCGAAATCGACTACCTGCGGGAGCTGCACTACCCCGGCCGGGTGCGGATCGGAACCTTCGTCGCCCGCATCGGCGGCAGCAGCTTCGCGCTGCAGCAGGGCCTCTTCGCCGGCGAGGCCTGCCATGCGGCCGCACTCTCAGTCATGGTGGTGCTCGACCGCGAGACGCGCCGCGCCACCGCCATTCCGCCCGCGCTCCGCGCCGCACTGGAAAGGCTGCAACCGCTATGAAGCGCCGCACCCTGCTCGCCGCCAGCCTGCTCGCCACACCTTCCCACGCGACCGAGGCCTGGCCGTCGCGGCCGGTGCGCATCATCGTGCCCTTCCCGCCGGGCGGCACCGTCGACATCCTCGGCCGCCTCACGGCGAACTGGCTGCAGGAGGCGACGGGAGGCAATTTCGTCGTCGAGAACCGCTCCGGCGCCGGCGGCAACATCGGCGCCCAGGCCGCCGCGCGCGCCGCGCCGGACGGGTACACCCTGCTGATGGGCTCGCCCGGCACCCAGGCCATCAACGCCCATCTCTACCCGAACCCCGGCTATGACGGGATCGCCGACTTCGCCCCGATCTCCCTGGTGGCGGAACTGCCCAACCTGCTCGCCGCGCACCCCTCCCTCGGCCTCCGAAGCATCCCGGAGCTGATCGCCCGCGCCAAGGCGGAGCGCCTGGCCTATGGCGAGACCAGCATCGGCGGCAGCACGCATCTCTCGGCCGAGCTCTTCCGCCTCCAGGCCGGGATCGAGGGCGAGCACGTCACCTATCGCGGCAGCGCGCCGATGCTGGGCGACCTGCTGCCGGGCCGCCTCGCCTGGAGCGTCGACAACCTGCCCTCCATCCTGCCGCATGTCCGCAGCGGCGCGCTGGTCGGCCTCGGCGTGACGAGCCGGGCGCGCTGGTCCGGCGCGCCCGACATCCCCGCCATCGCCGAAAGCCTGCCGGGCTATGAGGTGACGGCCTGGTTCGGCCTGCTCGCCCCGCGCGGCACCCCGCCCGGGGTCATCGCCGCCGCCAATGCCGCCCTGACGCGGATGCTGGCCTCGCCGGCCGCTGCGGAGCGGCTGGCGCAGCTCGGCGCCACGCCCATACCCGGCACGCCCGAGGCCTATCGTGCCCATATCGCCGCCGAGCATGCGAAATGGGGCGAGGTGATCCGCCGCGCCGGCATCCGGATCGACTGAGCGGCCGGCACCAGACCGGCATGTCTCACCGAGGAGCACACATTCCCGCCATGTCTTAAATAAACGACAAAAATCGCAGTTGAGTGATTGGTGAGCGGTCCTCTCAACCTGTAGACGATGTCTGCGGGCAGCCTACCACGCCCGTGCGTCATCCCCCCGCCCCCGGAGACCCTCATGCCCGCCCTTCGCCAGATCCTCATCGTCGAGGACGACCCCGCACTGCGCGCCACCCTGGCCGAGCAGCTTCTGCTCGGCGGCGAATTCCGCGCCGACGAGGCCGAGAGCGCAGCCGAGGCCGAGGCCAAGCTGGCCCGGGCCGATGCCCGCTACGATGCGATCCTGCTCGATGTCGGCCTGCCCGACGCCGATGGCCGGGAGTTCTGCGCGAGCCTCCGCCGCGCCGGCCGGCAGACGCCGGTCATCATGGTGACGGGCGCCGATGCCGAGGCGGATGTCATCCGCGGCCTCGAGGCGGGCGCCAACGACTACCTGGCCAAGCCCTTCCGCCTGCCGGAGCTGCTGGCCCGCCTCCGCGCCCAGATCCGCGTCTACGACAACACCGATGAGGCGAGCTTCCTCATCGGCCCCTATGTCTTCCGCCCGAGCCTCCGCCTGCTGCAGGAGCCGGGGCGCAACCGCCGGATCCGCCTGACGGACAAGGAATGCGCGATCCTCAAGCATCTCTACCGCGCCGGCGGCAAGACCGTGCCGCGCCCGGTCCTGCTGGACGAGGTCTGGAACTACAGCAGCGCCGTCTCGACCCACACGCTCGAGACGCATGTCTACCGCCTGCGGCAGAAGATCGAGGCGGACCCGGCCCGGCCCTGCCTCGTCCTCACCGACAATGGCGGCTACAGGCTGGACGCCACCAGCTTGGCCCCCGCCGAGCGCTGACGCCGCCGCGCCGGCCGTCGCTCGCCCTGGAGCGCCAGCACCGTCCGCGCCAGCGCCACCGGGTCGAATGGCTTGTGGAAGACCCGCTCCCACTCGGAGAAGGCGTGGGAGCCGAACATCTCCGGGCTGCCGGTTTCGTACACCACCAGCAGCCCGGGCCGTTTGAGCCGCGCTTTCCGCGCCAGGGCGAGCCCGTCATCGCCCGGCCCGAGGTCAAGATCGGTGACCAGCACATCGATGCGTTGCGACATGTCTTCGATGATCGCCATCGCATCCTCGGCGTTTTCCGCCTCGAGGATCGTGAGCCCGACCGCCTCGAAGAAATCGGCGAGGGTGAGACGCACCATGGCGTCATCCTCGACCAGCAACACCGTCATCCTACTGACCCCTCTCCTCCTGAAGCGTGATAGACCTCAGGTTGATAGGATGCACCGGTATCGACGGTAATAGACGTAACGGAAACGATAGCCCACGGCCAGTTTACCCGCACAGGTTGTAGGGCCGCTAACAAACAACTGTCAGTTGTAAGCCGAGCGCCTGCCGCAGGGATCCGCCCGGCTTCCATGCGGGCCATGGCCTCGAGGTGAGGTTGTCCGAACCGCCGGCTGGGCCGTCATCCGCGACCACGCCAATCGACCGCGAGCATGACGAGGCGCATACGCTCTCGCCCATGCCGGTGGCGATGTCGCTCGGCGCCGGCGTGCCGCAGCCCATCCCCCTGGGCCGTCGCCGCTTCCGCTTCGCCATGCCCTTCGGCATCTCGATGCACAACGGCCTGCTGCGCCACTGCCTGGCCGGGAACGGCCTCGCCCGAACCCGGACCTGCCACCAGCCCGAGACGGTGGTGACGCAGGTGCTGACCGGCACCTTCGCCGACGGGTTCGGCACCATCCACCGCGTCCCCGACCGCATCGGCTTCGGCCCCTTCCGCTGCAGGACGAGGCCTCCCGCCTGGTGGCGGAGGCGCAGCAGGCCGCCGGCATGATCACCCATGACGTGGGCGAGGCGATCCTCCTCGCCGACCGGATCGTGCCGACGACCAGCGGCCCGGATGCGCGCATCGCCGAGATCGCGGTCCCTGGACTTGATCCATGAGCAGTTCGGCGACGGCACCCCGTCCGCCATCGACTGCGACATGCGGCTCGAGCGCCTGCCCGGCCAGACGGGCGACCGGGTGAAGATCGCCATGTCCGGCAAGTCCCTGCCCCGCAGGCGGTACCGAGGCGGGACGCGGCGCGCGGACGGGCGTGGGCGCTGGAAGCATGGCCTGTGGCGGCACTGCCGTGGCACAGGCCGGACCGGGAGGCGGCCTCGCCGCGCCGCAGGTGTCCGACCGGACCTTCCGCGCGATCATGCTTCCCGCCCCGTTCCCCCCGCTCTGCGACAGGCAGCGGGCCCGCCGGCATCCCGCGCCGGGGCGGCCGGGCTCGACCTGGCCCGCCGCTTCCGCTAACAGGCGCCCCCTTGCGCTTCGGGGGCGCCTGCCATGCAACCCATCATCGGCATCGATTTCGGCACCACCAACAGCGTCGCCGCGCGCCTCCTGCCGGATGGCCGCGTCGAGACCCTCCGCATCCCCTTCGGCGGGGAGATGCTCGATGTCTTCCGCACCGTGCTCTGCTTCGGCGCCGGGCCGGGCGGCGCCCCGCGCCATGCCGCCGGCCCTGCCGCCATCGAGGCCTATCTCGAGGATCCGCTCGCCAGCCGCCTCATCATGTCGATGAAGTCCTACCTGGCGCAGCGCAGCTTCACCGAGACGCGCATCTTCGGCCGCGGCTTCACGCTCGAGGCGCTGATCGCCCTCTTCCTCCGTGCGCTGCTGCCGGCCGAGCCCGGCGCACGGCTCGTCGCCGGCCGCCCCGTCCGCTTCGCCGGCGACATGCCCGACGACGCGCTGGCCGAGACGCGGCTGCGAACCGCCTTCGCCGAGGCCGGCTGGCCGCAGACCGACCTTGCCCTCGAGCCGGAGGCCGCGGGCTATCGCTTCGCCCGCATGCTCGGCGGCGCGGCGACGGTGCTGGTCGGCGATTTCGGCGGCGGTACCAGCGACTTCTCCGTGCTGCGCTACGAGCCGGGCGGCGTCACCGCGCTCGGCCATGCGGGCATCGGCATCGCCGGCGACAGCTTCGACTTCCGCATCATCGACCATGTCGTCTCGCCGCTGCTCGGCCGCAACGACAGCTACCGGGTGATGGGCAAGCCGATGCCCATCCCCGCCGCCTGGTACACCGGCTTCGCCCGCTGGCACCGCCTCTCGCTGATGCGCGCCCCGCGCGTGTTGCGCGACATCGCCGAGGTCGCCCGCACCGCCGACCATCCGGAGCGGCTACACCAGCTGATCGCGCTGATCGAGGAGGAGGCCGGCTACGCCCTCTACCGCGCCGTCTCCGGCGTGAAGGCCGCGCTCTCCCGCGCCCCGGAGGCGACGCTCTCCTTCCGCCACGAGGATTTCGCCGTGGAGGCCGGGATCGCCCGCGCCGATTTCGAGGGCTGGATCGCCCCCGACCTCGCCCGGCTCGGCGCCGCCATCGACAGCGCGCTGGCCGAGGCCCGGCTGCCGCACGAAGCCATCGACCGCGTGTTCCTCACCGGCGGCACCTCCCTCGTCCCTGCCGTCCGCCGCCTCTTCGAGACGCGCTTCGGGGCCGAGCGGCTGGCGGGTGGTGGCGAATTCGTCTCCGTGGCGGAGGGGCTGGCGCTCATCGGCCAGGCACGGGCCCGGGCTTCCGCGTGACGTCCGGAGAAGAAGACCCCAACCCCTTGTCCGCAACGGCCTTCCCGTGCCGGCCCCGGACCGGCACCGGCAACCGCCCGGCCGGGCGAGCCCTCAAGCCCTCAAGCATCGAGGCCCGCATTCGCAGCCACCGGGCTTCCGGTTGAGATACAAGATCACGACACAGAGAGCGTAACGATGACCCCAGAACAGGCCAGCCTCGTCCAGGACAGCTTCCGCCAGGTGGCGCCGATCAAGGAGAAGGCTGCCGAGCTCTTCTACGCCCGCCTTTTCGAGACGGACCCGACCACGCCCCCGCTCTTCCTCGGCCGCGACATGAAGGAGCAGGGCGCGAAGCTGATGGCGACTCTCGGCATGGTGGTCGCCGGCCTGAAGCGGCCGGAGGAGATCGTCCCCGCCGCCCGGGCGCTCGCCCGTCGCCATGTCGGCTACGGCGTCGCTGAGGCGCAATACGCGACGGTCGGCGCCGCGCTGCTCTGGACCCTGCGCCAGGGCCTCGGCGAGGGTTTCACGCCGGAGGTGGAAGGGGCCTGGACGGCCGCCTACACCCTCCTCGCCGGCGTGATGGTCGAAGCGGCGAAGGCCGCCTAGCCCCGGAAGCCGGCCAGGATGAAGAGAAAGAGCAGGAAGCCGATGAAGGTGGTGGCCTGCAGCAGATAGGCGCCGGCGCCCATGCGCTCATCCTGGCGCCGGGCTGGCTGGCGGGCGGGACGGACGACGATCGGGGTCGCGTGGGACATGGGCTTGCTCCGTCCTAGGGTGACTCTGTTCCCCCATCAGCAGCCGCCATGCCATGCAAATTGCAATTACGCCCCGCCGCGCGCCTCGGCGATCTGCGCCCTCATGCGCCGGATGACCGCGGGCATCCCCTCGAAGACGCTTTGGCTGATGAGGAAATGCCCGATGCTGACCTCCACCACCTCCGGCATGGCGGCGACCGGGGGCAGCGTCTCGTAGGAGAGGCCATGCCCGGCATGGCAGAGCAGCCCGGCCGCCGCCGCCGCCGCGGCCCCCTGGCGCAGCCTTGCAAGATGCGACTCGCGCTCGGCCGCCGGCGCATCGGCATAGGTGCCGGTATGCAGCTCGACCGCCTGCGCCCCCATCCGCGCCGCCGCCTCGATCTGCCGCGCATCCGCCTCGACGAAGACCGAGACCTCGATCCCCGCTCCGGCGAGCCGCGCAATTGCATTCTGCAAGGGCGCCCCGGCGGCGACGACGTCGAGCCCGCCCTCGGTCGTCAGCTCCTGCCGCTTCTCCGGCACGATGCAGCAGGCGGGCGGGCGGAGGCGGAGCGCGATGCCGACCATCTCCTCCGTCGCCGCCATCTCGAAGTTCAGCCGCGCCGCCACCTCGGCCGCGACGCGCTCCAGGTCCCGGTCGCGCACATGCCGCCGGTCCTCCCGTAGGTGCATGGTGATGCCGTCGGCGCCGGCCGCCATGGCGGTGCGCGCCGCCTCCACCGGGCAGGGGAAGGTGCCGCCGCGGGCATTCCGCAGCGTCGCCACATGGTCGATGTTCACGGAGAGGCGCATCGGGGTCATCGAGCGGCGTTCCTGCGGTGGAGGGCGATCTCGGCCGCGAGGCGGAGGGCGGCGATCAGGCTGCCAGGATCGGCCATGCCCTGCCCGGCGATGTCGAGCGCCGTGCCATGGTCCGGGCTGGTGCGGACGATGGAGAGGCCGAGGGTGACATTCACCCCACCTGCCATGTCGAGCGTCTTGATCGGGATCAGCGCCTGGTCGTGATAGAGGCCGAGCGCCACGTCGTAGCCCGGCCGCGCCTTGGCGGTGAACATGGTGTCCGGCGGGATGGGCCCGCGGGCATCGATCCCCTCGGCCCGCAGCATGGCGACGGCCGGCGCCACGATGTCGCGGTCCTCGGTGCCGATGGTGCCGTCCTCCCCCGCATGCGGGTTGAGCCCGGCGATGGCCAGCCGCGGCGCCGCGATGCCGAAATCCTGCCGCAGCCCGGCCGCCGTCAGCCGCGCCACCTCGGCGATCAGCGCCGGCGTGAGGCGCGCGATGGCCTGCTTCAGCGGCTCATGGATCGTCACCGGCACCACGCGCAGCTCCGGGCAGGCGAGCAGCATCACCGGCGGGCGCCCGGTGCCGGCGATCTCGGCCAGGTACTCGGTATGGCCCGGATGGGCGAAGCCAGCCGCGTAGAGCACCGATTTCTGGATCGGGTTGGTGACGACGCCTGCCGCCCGCCCGGCCTTGGCCAGCGCCACCGCCTCGTCGATGGCGGCGATGACGGCCGGCGCATTGGCCGCATCCAGCCGGCCCGGGACGACGGGGCGGGGCAGGGGCCGGTGCAGCACCGGCAGCGCCTCCGGGAAGACCGCGGCAGCCTCCTCCGGCGCCTCGATGCGGCGCAGCTTCACGCCGGAGAGCCGGGTCGCGTCGTCGATGAGGAAAAAGGCCGGGCCGGTGGCGCGCAGCGCGGCCCAGGCGCCGGCCGCGATCTCGCCGCCGATGCCGGCGGGCTCGCCCATCGTCAGGGCCAGGGGGGCGAGGTCCGGGGGCGTCTCCATGCCCCCGATGTAGTCGCCCCGCCCCGGCCTGCCCACCCTCAGCGGGCGCGTTCGATGTTCCAGAGCACGGGGAAACCGAAATCGATCACCCCGCGCAGCTCCGCCCGCCAGACCGCCGGCGCCTGGAACTGCCCGTCGAGCGGGAAGGTGGCGTTCTCGATGGCGAGGCGCTGCAGCTCCGCCGCCAGCGCGCGGCGCCTGGCCGGGTCGCTCTCGGCCGCGAAGCGCTCCAGCACCGGCGTCATCTCCTGTACGCAGTAGCCCCAGGGCTGGTTGTTGGTGCAGTTGTAGCCGATGCCGACATTGGAGAGTGGGTCCGCCATGTCGAAGCCGGTGTAGACGACGGAGATGAGGTTCCACCCACCCTCCGCCACCGGCTGCCGCCCGACCCAGCGCTGCGCCAGCGAGGACCAGTCGGAGGCCTGCACATCGATGTTGAAGCCGGCGCGCTTCAGGCGGTCGATGACGACGAGCGCCATCGGGTTGATCAGCGCGCTGTCGGCCGGCTGCAGGAAGACGATGCGCTCGTTGTTGTAGCCGGCCTCGCGCAGCAGCGCGCGAGCGCGCTCGAGGCTCGGCTGGCGGATGGCCTCGCCCCCCGCATCGGTGCTGTAGCGCGTGCCGCAGAGATACATCGAGAGGCAGTCCGGGTCCGCCATCCCCTCCGGCAGGCCATGGCCGGCGAGGATCTCCGCCCGGTCGAGCGCCGCCTGCAGCGCGCGGCGCATCGGCAGCCTGTCGAAGGGCGGGATGTAGTGGTTGATGCTAACCCCGCCGACGATATGCGCGATGCCGCCCGGGCTGGCGATGACGAGGTTCCGGTCGCGGCGGAGCCTCGCCAGGTAGTCGATCGGCGCGTATTCGAGGTAGTCCACCTCGCCACGGGTGATGGCCGCGGCGCGCAGCGCGATGTCGGGCAAGGTGACGAATTCGACGCGCTCCATCTTCGCCAGCTTGCCGCCGGCGAGGCCGTCCGCCGGCTCGGCGCGCGGCACGTAGCGCGGGTTGCGGCGGAAGAAGGTGCGCTCGCCGGGCACCCATTCCTCCTTGATGAAGAGATAGGGGCCGCTGCCCACCACCTCCGGCACCGGCTGGGTGGGCGGCGTCGCCGAGGCGATGCGCGCCGGCATGATGAAGGGCACGTGCACGCTCGGCTTGCCGAGCGCGTCGAGCACGCCGCCGAAGGGCTGCCCCAGCTGCAGCACGAAGCGGTTCGGCGCCTCGACGCGGAACTCCTTCGTCGCCGCGATCAGCCGCCGCCCGATGGCATCGCGCGCGCCCCAGCGCTTGAGCGAGGCGACGACGTCATCCGCCGTGACCGGCATGCCGTCGCTGAACTCGAGCCCGGGGCGCAGGGTGAAGGTCCAGGCGAGCCGGTCCTCGCTGACCTGCCAGCCCTCCAGCATCTGCGGCCGGAACTCGCCCTTGCCGTCCATGGCGACGAGCGTGTCGTAGACCATGTAGGCGAAGTTGCGGGTGACGAAGGAGGGGCTGGCGATCGGGTCGAGATTCTGCAGCCCGACATTGACGACGAGGCGCAGCGGCCGCTCGCGCGGCTGGGCGGCGGCGGCGAGGGCGAGGCTGCCGGCGGCAACCAGGCCGAGGAGCAGGCGGCGGACGATCATGCTCTCACTCCGCTTCATGCGCCGCGGACCAGGCCTCGGCGACCTCGGTGCCGGTGGCAAACCACACATCGGGGAAGGTCTTGATCCACTGGATCATCTCGCGCAGCAGCGCGACGCGGCTCGGGCGGCCGCTCACCTGCGGGTGCATCACCAGGTTGTAGAGCCCGCCCCAGCGGTAGATCTCGTGGAACTCCTCCTGGAAGATCTCGCGGATATGGCTGTTGGGGAAGATCGGCCGTGGCGACTTGATCGAGAACAGCGCATGCGGCGCATCGTCCAGGCTCCAGTGCCAGGGCAGCTCGATCGGGCCGGGGCTGCCATCGGGCATGATGTGCCGGTAGGGGTTGATGTGGTCGAGCAGGGAGCTGTCGTAGAGGAATTCGTGCTTCTTCAGCAGGCGGATGAGGTTGTCGCTGGTCTCGCCCGCCGGCGAGCGGTAGCCGCGCGGGACGACGCCGAGGCAGCGCTTCAGCGCCTCGAGCCCCCGCTCCATCTCCTCGACCTCCTTGTCGGGGAAGGCGGGGTCGATCCAGCTGTGCGAGTAGCTGTGATGGGCGATCTCATGGCCCTCGCGCAGGATCATCTCGGCCCGCGCCGTGTGCTTCTCCGCAGTCCAGCCGACGACGAAGAAGGTCGCCTTCACCCCCTCCTGCCGCAGCACCTCGAGGATCATTGGCACGCCGACCTTGGCGCCATAGGCGCCCTGGCTGAGGATGCCGGGGCGGCGGGCATTCTCCGGGTCGCGCGAGAGCCAGAGTGTCTCCGCATCGAAGTCGAAGGTCAGCATCACGGCGACCTTGGCGCCGCCCGGCCAGTTCACCCGCATGTCGATCATGGATCGCCCCCTCGGTGGTTTCAGCCAGCCTCGCGCGGCGGATGGCGCGCCGCAAGCCACCCGCCATCGACGGCGATCACCTGGCCCGAGACATAGGCCGCGTCGGCGGAGGCGAGGAAGGCGATAACGGCCGCCACTTCGCCGGGCGTTCCGGCGCGGCGCAGCGGCGTCGGCTCCAACACCGCGCGGCGGTAGTAGGCGCTGCCGAGATGGCCCTCGGTCATCGCCGTCTCGATCACGCCGGGGGCGACGGCATTGACGAGGATGCCCTCCGGCCCGAGCTCGCCGGCCAGCTGCCGCGTCATCTGCGCGATGCCGGCCTTGGCGACGGCATAGGCCGTGGTGCCGGGATGGCCGGCGATGCCGAAGGTGGAGGAGACGGAGACGATCCTCCCGCCCGGCCGCGCCAGGTGGGGGATGGCGGCCCGGGTCAGCCGCAGCACCGCGCCGAGATTGATGTCGAGGAAACGGTCGATCAGCGCGTCATCCGACTCGACGAGCGGCCTCGAGCCGCCGATGCCGGCATTGTTGACCAGGATGTCGAGCCGGCCGAAGGCGTCGAGCGCGGTATCGACCACCGCCTCGCCCGCCCCGCGCGCGGCGAGGTCGATGCGGAGGCCGACGCCGCCCACGGCCTCAGCCTGGGCCATGACCTCCGGCGCCTGGTCGGCGAGCAGCACCTGCGCGCCCTCCTCGGCCAGGCGGGCGGCGGTGGCGGCGCCGATGCCGCGGGCGGCGCCGGTGACGATGGCGGCGCGGCCGGCGAAGCGTCCCCCATGGGAAACAAGGTCAGGCAAGCCGGCCTCCATCGACGGGGAGGGCGACGCCGGTGACGAAGCCGGCCTCGGCGCTCAGCAGGAAGAGCACGGCATCCGCCACCTCCTCCGCCTGGCCGAAGCGGCCGATGGGGTGGCGGGCGCGGAACAGCGCCTCGCGCGCGGCGCGGGCCGCCGGGTCGCCGGCGCTGGCGAAGGTCTCCTCCAGCATCGGCGTCTCGATCGAGCCGGGGCAGACGCAGTTGACGCGGATGCCCTCCGGCGCATGGGCCACGGCGAGGCTCCGCGTCAGCAGCACCACCGCGCCCTTGCTCGCCGAATAGGCCGGCATGGTGGGCGAGCCGACCAGCCCCGCCGCCGAGGCAAAGGCGACCATCGCCCCGCCGCCGGCCGCCCGCATCAGGGGGAAGGCAGCGCGGGCGGCGAGCCAGGTGCCCTTCACGTTGACGGCGAAGAGCCGGTCCCATTCCGCCTCCTCCACCTCGGTCGCCGGGCGGACGGGGCCGAGCAGGCCGGCCGCCGTCACCAGCAGGCGGAGCGGGCCGAGGCTCGCGGCCCCGGCGACGGCCGCCTCGACATCCGCCGCTTGCGAGGCGTCGCCGGCCAGCGTCAGGGCGCCGGGGCACAGCGCCGCGGTCTCGGCGAGGCCGTCCGCGTCGCGGTCGAGCAGCATCAGGCGGGCGCCCTCGCGCGCCAGGCCGATGGCGGTGGCGCGGCCGAGGCCGGAGGCGGCGCCGGTGACAAGGGCCACCTGGCCGGTGAAGCGGTCGGGCCTCATGGGGCGATGGTCCGGCGGGGGAGGGGGGCGGCGTCAGGCATGGGGCGGGTCTCCAGCGGCCCATCAGGCTAGAGGCCGGGCGTGGCCTGGCAATCCGCTTCCTTGCCCCGCGCGGCCGGTTGCGCGGACGGCGGACCCCCGGCATGAAGGCAGGCCTCGGAACCCGCCGCCAGGGAGCGCGCTGCCTTGCCCCGTACCCTCCGCCTCGCCGCCGCGCAGATGGGCCCCAACCAGCGGGCCGACGGCCGCGAGGCCATCCTCGCCCGCATGGTCGCGCTGCTCGAGGGCGCGGCGCGGGAGGGGGCGCAGCTCGTCGTTTTCCCGGAGCTCGCCCTCACCACCTTCTTCCCGCGCTGGCTGCTGGAGGGGGCGGAGCTCGACGGCTATTTCGAGCGCGCCATGCCGAACCCGCAGGTGCAGCCGCTCTTCGATCGGGCGCAGGCGCTCGGCATCGGCTTCTATGTCGGCTATGCCGAGCTGACGCCGGAAGGCCAGCGCTTCAACAGCGCCATCACGACCGGGCCGGATGGGGCGGTGCTTGGCAAGTACCGCAAGGTTCACCTGCCGGGCTCGGTGGAGCCGCGGGCGGGCGACCGCTTCCAGCAGCTCGAGAAGCGCTATTTCGAGTATGGCGACCTTGGCTTCCCCGCCTTCCGCGGCCCGGCCGGCTGGGGGGCGCCGGTGATGGGCATGCTCGTCTGCAACGACCGCCGCTGGCCGGAGGCCTGGCGCGTCTACGGCCTGCAGGGCGTGGAGCTGATGCTGATGGGCTACAACTCCGCCGCCTACGATCCGAATGGCGGCCGGACCGAGAACGAGGAGATCCGCACCTTCCACTCCACCCTCGCCGTGCAGGCCAATGCCTACATGAACGCCACCTGGGCGGTCTCCGTGGCGAAGGCCGGCGACGAGGACGGCTCCGGCCTCATCGGCGGCTCCTGCATCATCGACCCGAACGGGCTGCTGGTGGCGCAGGCGAGGACGCTCGGCGACGAGCTGCTGGTCGCGGACTGCGACCTCGACCTCTGCCGCCAGGGGAAGGAGAAGATGTTCAACTTCGCCGCCCACAGGCGGCCGGAGCATTACCGCCGCATCGTCGACCAGGTGGGCGCCGAGCCGCCCGCCTGACCACCACGCAAGACCAACACGCAAGACCGGGAGAAGAAACACCCATGACCGAGACCACCCGCCGCGCCGGCCTCGCGCTGGCGGCGAGCCTGCTGGCCGCGCCCGCACTCGCCCAGGGGGCCTTCCCCAGCCGGCCCGTCACCATCGTCGTACCCTTCGCGCCCGGCGGCAGCACGGACGTGCTGACGCGGCTGCTGGCGGAGCGGATGACCGATGTCCTGGGCAAGCCCGTGCAGGTGGAGAACCGGGCGGGCGGCAACACCATCATCGGCGCGGAATACGTCGCGCGCGCCGAGCCGGACGGGCATACGGTGCTGATGGCAGCCGGCACGACGCTGACCATCAACCCGCTGATCTACCGCCGGCTCGCCTACAAGCCCGAGGATTTCGCGCCGATCACGCTGGCCTCCACCTTCCCCTTCGCGGTCATCGCGCGGAAGGACGGGCCGGCGGATATCGCCGCACTCGTGGCGGCGGCCAAGGCGCGGCCCGGGCGCATCACCTACGGCACCAACGGGCCGACCACGCTCACCAACATGGCGATGCTGATGGTGCTCGACCGGCTCGGCCTGCAGATGCAGGACGTGACCTATCGCGGCGATGCGGCGCAGCTGAACGACTTCCTCGCCGGCACTCTCGACCTGCTGGTGGTGGCGGGCAGCACGGCGCTGCCGGTCTACCGCAACGACCAGGGGCGCATCCTCGGCTGGACGAGCGCGCAGCGCGTCAGCTCGACGCCCGATGCGCCCACCTTCGCCGAGAGCTTCCCCGGCCTGGTGGCCGAGAGCTGGTTCGGCCTGCTGGCGCCTGCGCGCACGCCGCCGGCCGTGGTGGAGCGGCTGAACGCGGCCGCGGTGCAGGCGCTGCAGGATGCGAGGATCCGCGAGCGGCTGACCAATGACGGGCAGTTCCCGAAGGGCAGCACGCCGGAGGAATTCGCCCGCTTCATGGCGAGCGAGGTGGAGCGCTGGGGGCCGATCCTCAGCAAGCTGGACGTGCCGCAGAACTGACCATGTCTTGGCTGGCGGCGGCACGGCGCGTAGCCTGCCGCCGCCAACCAAGGGGAGCGTCCGGCACCATGATCCATGTCCTCGCCATCATCACCGCGAAGCCCGGCATGCGGGAGCAGGTGCTCGCCGCCTTCCGCGCCAACATGCCGGCCGTGCATGCCGAGCAGGGCTGCATCGAGTACGGCCCCGCCATCGATGCGGAGGGGATGGGCGCCATCCAGACGCCGCTCGGGCCCGACAGCTTCTGCGTGATCGAGAAGTGGGAGAGCATCGAGGCGCTGAAGGCGCATGGCGCCGCGCCGCACATGAAGGAGTATGCGGCGAAGACCAAGGAGATGCTCGCCAGCCGCGTCATCCACGTGCTGACGCCGGCAGCCTAGCTCCCCACGACACCGCTGCGCGGCGCCGCGGGGGGGCCGATGGCGCCTCGCTTCCGCAAACCCTTCCGCGGCGAAGCCGTAGAAGGGCATCCGCGTTCTACCGCTTGAGCGCGGCGAGTACCTCCGCCGTGTGCTCGCCGAGTGCCGGCGCGCGGCGCGGCGACCAGGGGCGGGCGCGGTCGATGTTGATCGGCAGGCCGAGCACCTTCACGCCGCTCTCGGGCAAGGCCTGCACCATGTCGATGGCGCCGAATTGCTCGCTCGCCGCGAGCTCGCCGATATCGTTGACGGGCGCGCAGGGCACGCCGACCGCCTCGAGTGCGGCGAGCCAGTGGTCGCGCGTGTTGCCGCGCAGCGCCTCGGCGACCATCGGCAGCAGCGCGGTCTTGTTGCGCACGCGGCTGGCGCCGCGGGCGAAGCGCGGGTCCTCGGCCCATTCCGGGTGGCCGAGCACCTTCGCCGCGCGGGCGAAGAGCCGGTCATTGCCGGCGGCGAGGCAGAGCGGGCGGTCGGCCGTCTCGAAGACCTGGTAGGGCACGATGACGGCGGCGCCGGTGCCGTGGCGGGTCGGCACATCGCCGGTCGCCAGGTGCTGGTTGACCTGCCCCTCGACCCAGAAGGCGGCCGTCTCCAGCAGCGAGGTGTCGATCAGGCAGCCGCGGCCGGTCCTGTCGCGCTGGCGCAGGCCGGCCAGGGCGCCGACCGCGCAGAACAGGCCCGTCGCCTTGTCATTGATCGAGGCGCCGCAGAAGGTCGGCGGGTCCTGCGGGCGGCCTGTCACGCTCATCATGCCGCCGAAGGCCTGCAGCAGCGGGTCGAAGCCCGGGCGCATGCGCATCGGCCCCTGGTAGCCGAAGGCCCAGATGGAGCAGTAGACGAGGCGCGGGTGGCGCTCCAGCATCGCCTCCGGGCCGATGCCGATCTCGTCCACCACGCCGGGGCGGAGGTTCTGGATGAGGATGTCGCCGGTCTCGCAGAGCGCGTGCAGCGTCTCGATGTCGGCGGGGTTCTTCAGGTCGAGGACGACGCTGCGCTTGTTGCGGTTTTGGCTGTGGAAGTAGAGCGAGGTCTCGCCGTCCGGGCCAAAGGGAGGGCCCCAGAGCCGCGCATCGTCGCCGCCATCGGGCTTCTCGATCTTGATCACGTCGGCGCCGAGATCGGCCAGGATCACCCCGGCGAGGGGCCCGGCCAGGGCCTGGCCCACCTCGATCACCCTGACGCCCTCCAGTGGCAAGCTCATTCCCTGGACCTCCCTCGATAGGCGGCTAAGCATAGGCGGGCTTGGCGGGCAGGGGTATCCTCGGCGGGAGAAAACGTCCGAGGAACGACGCCATGAGCAACGCGCAGTCGCATTACGCCCCGGTGCGGGAGGATTGGCTGGCGCGGCACAGCGAGGCGCCGCTCGACCCGGGCCTGCCGATCATCGACCCGCACCACCACCTCTGGGACCGGCCGGGCTGGCGCTACCTGCTGCCGGAGCTGCTGGCGGATACCGGGCAGGGGCACAACATCCTCGCCACCGTCTTCGTGCAGTGCCGCGCCATGCACCGCGCCGACGGGCCGGAGGCGATGCAGCCGATCGGCGAGACGGAATTCGCCAATGGCGTCGCGGCGATGAGCGCGAGCGGGCTCTACGGTCCGATCCGCGCCTGCGCCGGCATCGTCAGCCATGCCAACCTCCTGCTCGGGGCCGCGGTGCGGGAGGTGCTGGAGGCGCATATCCAGGCCGGCAACGGGCGCTTCCGCGGCATCCGCCACATCACCAGCTGGGATGCGGATGCCTCGCTCGCCACGCCGGGCTATGCGACGCCGCGGGACATCCTCTTCCGCGAGGAGTTCCGGGCGGGCTTCGCCCAACTCGCGCCGCTCGGCCTCAGCTTCGATGCCTGGCTCTACCATCCGCAGATCCCGGACCTCGCGGCGCTGGCGCGGGCCTTCCCGGAGACGCCGATCGTGCTCGACCATGTCGGCGGGCCGCTCGGCATCAAGGCTTACGCAGGACGGCGGGACGAGGTCTTCGCGGCCTGGCGGGCGGCGATGCGGGAGCTCGCCACCTGCCCGAATGTCTCGGTGAAGCTCGGCGGGCTCGGCATGCGGATCAACGGCTTCGGCTTCGAGGAGGGCGAGGCGCCGCCCTCCTCGGATGCGCTGGCGGCGGCCTGGCGGCCCTACATCGAGACGACCATCGAGCTCTTCGGCGCGGCGCGCTGCATGTTCGAGAGCAACTTCCCGGTGGACAAGGGCAGCTACGGCTACGGCGTCTTCTGGAATGCCTGCAAGACGCTCGCCTCCGGCGCCTCCGCCGAGGAGCGCCATGCGCTCTTCAGCGGGACGGCGAGCCGCTTCTACCGGCTCGGCCTCGCGTAGATGCCCATGGCGTTGTAGGGCGCATAGGGCGGGAAGGCGCCGATCGCCGCCATGTCCACCTCGATCAGCGAGGGGCCGGGGGTGGCGACGGCGCGTTCCACCACGCCTCCCAGCTCGCCGACCGAGGACACCTTGAAGCCGGGCAGGCCGGCGACGGCGGCGAGCTGCCCGAAGTCCGGCCCCTGCAGGTCGCCGAAGAACATCCGACCCTCCTGCAGCGCACCCTGGATGTGCTTGATGACGCCGTAGCCGCGGTCGTTCATCACCATGACGATCAGCTCCGCGCGCTCCTGCACGGCGGTCCAGAGCTCGGTCTGGTTCAGCGCGAAGCCGCCGTCGCCGACCATGGCGATGGTCTTGCGGCTCCCACCCGCCATCGCCGCGCCGATGCCGAGCGGCAGGCCGGGGCCGATGGCGGCGCTCACCGGATGCACCGCGTCGCGCGGACCATAGACGGGGAAGATGCGGTTGCCCCAGGAGGAGTTGCTCAGCGTCACGTCACGGACGAAGAGCGCATCGCGCGGCAGGGCAGCGCGGAGCGCGGCGGGCAAGTCGGCATAGGGACCGAGGGAGTCGCGGTACTCGGCCGTGGCGCGGCGGCGCAGCTCGGCGAAATCCGTGGCGAAGCCGGGATCGACCGAGAGGCGGCCGGCGAGGCGCTCGGCGAGGCCCGCCATCACCAGACCGGCGTCGCCGCAGAGGAAGGTCGTCGCCGGATAGGTGCGGCCATTGGCGCGCGGGTCGATATCGGCCTGGATCAGCGTCTCCGGCAGCCTGAGCGAGAAGTCCATCGTCTCATGCCCGCGGAGGCGGCTGCCGACGACGAGCATGGCATCCACCGTGCCGTAGAATTCCTGCACGCGGGGCGAGCCGTTGCCATGCATCCCGCCGAGGGTCATCGGGTGGTCCTCGGGGACGATGCCGCGCCCGTTCCAGGAGGAGACGGCGCCGAAGCCGAGCGCCATCAGCCGCATCGCCGCCGCACCCGCCTCCTTCGCGCCGTTGCCGAGCCAGAGCATCGGGCGCCGGGCGGCGGCGAGGATGGCGGCGGCCTCATCGAGCGCTGCCGGATCGGGCGGCAGGGCGGGCGGGATCGGAAGGACCAGCCGGTCCAGCTCCGCCGGGCGGGCGATGGCGGTGCGCTGGATGTCGATCGGGATCTCGATGCTGACGGGCCCGCGGGGCGGTGTCAGGGCCAGCGTCGCGGCGCGGGTCAGCATGCCGAGCGCCTCCGCTGCCGAGCGGATGCGGAAGGCGGATTTGGAGACGGCGGCGAGCATCGCCGTCTGGCCCGGCAGGTCGTGCACCGTGCCCATGTCGCGGTCGATGTATTTCGTCGCGGTCTGGCCGGTGATGTGCAGCACGGGGCTGCCCGCGAACAGCGCCTCGGCCAGGCCGGGGACGGTGTTGGCGGCACCCGGCCCGGTCGAGGAGAAGACCACGCCGAGATGGCCCGAGACGCGCGCATAGGCATCCGCCATGTGCCCCGCCCCCATCTCGCCGCGGGCCATGACGTAGCGGATGGCGTTGCGCCGGCCGATGCCGTCCAGCATCGGGATGTTGTGGACGGAGACGATGCCGAAGCAGGTAGTGACGCCGATGCGGGCGAGGAATTCGGCGACCAGGTCGCCGACGGTGTAGGTGCTTTCGGCCATGGCCATGCGTCCTCCCAGGTGGGGAGGAAGTCTGCCAGCCTTCAGGCGGGGAGGAAACGCAGCCCGCTCGCCCGTGCGCCGCTCACGACGAAGCCGGCGAGGCGGCCGCCGGCGCCGCGCTCCGCCCGGCCATCGAGCCAGCCCTGGAAGAGCGTGCCGGGTGTGTGGATGCGGAAGGCATCGCCCTCGATCGCCTGCAGGGGCCAGGGGCCGGCGCTGGCGACCGGGCCGCGGACCTGCACGGCAAGGCCGCCCTCATGCGCGGCGATGGTCCAGGTCGCGCCCAACTCCTCGCACGCCCAGGTGCCGGCGAGGCCCTCGGGCAGGCTGGCCTCCGCCGGGGCGCGGCGGAAGCGGGTGATGGTGCCGGCATCGGTCTCGATGAGGAGGCTGTCGCCCTCGGGGAGGCTCGCGGTGAAGGGGAAAACGCCACGGCGGGCCGTGAGGCGGCCATCCTCGGTCGGCGCGAGGGAGAAGGGCACGCCATGCTGCGTCGCGGTCGGCCCTTCGGCGAATTCGACGGTGGCGCCGCTCTCCGGCGCGATCCAGCGGCCGGCAAGGCCATCGAGGCGCGGCATGGGCGGCACGGGGTGGAAGCCGGGCGCGCCCTCGAGCGCCGCATCGAGCAGGCGATGGGCGAGGGCATGGGCGTCGATGCCGCCATGGTTGGCGATGGCGATTACCGTCATCCCGCGCTCCGGCACGCGGAGGAAGCAGGTCTTGTAGCCGGGCCAGAGCCCACCGTGGTCCACGGTGCGGAGGCCGCGATACTGCGCCACCTCCAGCCCGCGAGCGTAGAGGTTCGGCCTTCCATTGGCGAAGGGCTGCTGCTCGGCCAGCGCCTCGGCGAGGCCGGGGATGCGGCCGGTGGCGAAGTTGCGGTCCCAGAGCGCCAGGTCCTCCACGCAGGAGACGAGGCCGCCCTCGCCGCCGAGGGGGAAGCCGTGCTGCGCGCGGAGGAAGCCCTCCCCTTGTGGAAGGTAGCCGGTGGCGAGGCCGGGGACGACCTCGGCGACGCTCGGCGTGTGGCGCGTGCGGGTCATGCCGAGCGGGGCGAGGATGCGGCGGGCGAGGAAGTCGCCGAAGGGCTCGCCGCTCACCCGCTCGACAATGCGGCCGAGCAGGAGGAAGCCGGTGTTGGAGTAACGGAAGCGCGTGCCGGGGGCGAAATTCAGGCTCCGCTGCCGCACGATGGCGGCGAGCAGGTCCTCCGTCCGGCAGGGGTGGGAGAGGTCGGCGCCGCCGAGGCGCATCAGCTCCAGCATGTCGCGCAGGCCGGAGACGTTGTGCATCAGCTGGTCGAGGCTGATGCGGGCGCCGAGGTCCGGCAGCTCCGGCAGGTGGTCGTGGACGGAATCCTCGACCGAGAGCCGGCCATCCGCCGCCAGCAGCAGGATGGCGGCGCAGGTGAACTGCTTGCTGACCGAGGCGACGCGGAAGCAGGTCCCCGGCCCGATCGGCACGCCCAGCTCGATGCTGGCGAGGCCGGCGCTCTCATGCAGGGCAAGCGCCCCGTCCCGCACCAGGCCGAGCGCAGCACCTGGCGAGCCGGGTCGGTCCCAGGGCGCCAGCAGGCGGCGGGCCTGGCGGCGGAGCGCGAGGTCGTCGAGCGCGGCCATCAGTGCAGGCGGGGCGGCTTGAGGAAGCTGCGCCGGTCGATGGAGGCGATGGTGAAGTCGCGCGGCGTAGCCTCCCGCGCGATGGTCACCGGCACCCGCGCCCCGGCCGAGCCGCAGGCCCAGACCGCGCGCCAGAGGCTGGCGAGGTCCGAAACCTTCTGCCCGCCGACGACCACCAATCGGTCCCCCTCCTGCAGCCCGGCCTTCTGCGCCGGTCCGTTCCGGGCGGTGGAGGAGACCAGCACGCCCTCCTCGTCCTCCCCGGCATAGAGGCCGAGCCAGGGCCGCGCCGGGCGGTTGGGGCGGCCGTAATTCAGCAGGTCGTCCAGCACCGGCGGCAGCAGGCTGGCGGGGACGACCATGTTGAGATCGACGCGCCGCCCCTTGCCGTCCTGCTGCTGCATGACGAGGGAGCCGATGCCCATCAGCCGGCCATCGCCGCCGATCAGCCCGGCGCCGCCCCAGGAGGGGTGCGCGGGGGCGGTGAAGAGCGCCTCGTCCAGCATGTATTCCCAGTAGCCGGCGAATTCCTGGCGGGCGGCGATGGTGCAGCGCAGCGCATGCTTGCGGCCACCGGCGCTCGCCAGCACGGCGACATCGCCCGGCTGCGGCGCCTCGCCGGTCTCGACCGGCAGGGCGGGCAGGTCCAGCCGGCCGAGGGCCTGGATCAGGCCGAAGCCCGTCTCGAAATCATGGGCGAGGGCGTGGCCGGGGATGGCGCGGCCGTCATGGGTGGTGAGCCAGATGCTCTCGGCCTCGGTGACGATGTAGCCGATGGTGGCGATCAGCCCGTCCGGCCGGATCACCACGCCGCTGCCGACCCGCTCCGTCCCCAGGCTCTGTGCGGTGAAGGCATCCGGCGGGACCAGCGCCTTCACCCCGACGACGGATCGCAGCGCCACGTCCAGATCGAAAGCGTGATCGGTCGGGTCCGGCTGCAATTCCGGCGGGATCTCCCATTCGCTGGATGCCATGCACGCTGTCCGTTCCGTAGGTTGGGGGTCGCCGGACCAATATCGGCCGTCAGGGGCGCTTCGCCAACGCGCGAGATGCGATCGGCTGCATTCGGATGACAATCGGAAGTGCAGGTGTTATATTATAACAATGATCCTCGCCTCCCGCCGTGCCCTGCTCGCCCTTCCCGCCCTGCTGATGCCGGGGGGTGGCCGCGCCCAGGGACGGCCGGTTGTGGTCGCCTCCTTCTCCATCCTCGGCGATATGGTGCGGCAGCTCGTCGGGGAGGCGGTGGAGCTGCGGGTGCTCGCCGGGCCGGAGACGGATGCGCATGTCTTCCAGCCAAGGCCCTCGGAGGCGCGGGCGATCGAGGGGGCGGCGCTCGTCATCCGCAACGGGCTCGGTTTCGAACCCTGGCTGGACCGCCTGCTGCGGAGCACGGGCTACCGCGGACGGGTGGTGACGACGACCGAGGGCATCACGCCGCGCGGCAACGACCCCCATGCCTGGCAGGACGTGTCCCGCGCCCGTTCCTATGCGGCGGGCATCGCGCGCGGGCTCGGCGCGGTGCTGCCGCCAGCGGCGGTTCGGGCGGCGGAGTACGACGCGCGGCTCGCCGCGCTCGATGCCTGGGTGGCCGGCGAGGTCGCGCGCGTGCCGCCGGAGCGGCGGGTGGTCGTCACCAGCCATGACGCCTTCGGCTATTTCGCCGCCCGCTACGGCGTGAGGGTGCTGGCGCCGCAGGGCATCGCGCCCAACGCGCAGCCCTCCGCGGCGCAGGTGGCGGCGCTGATCCGGCAGATCCGGGCGGAGCGGGTCTCGGCCGTGTTCATCGAGGGCCGGGGCAGCCAGGCGGTGATGGAGCGGCTGGCGCGGGATGCGGGGATCAGCCTGCGCGGGCGGCTCTATGCCGACACGCTCTCGCCGCCCGACGGCCCGGCCCCGACCTACGAGGCGATGATGCGGCACAACCTCGCCCTGCTCGTCCCGGCCATGCTGGGGGCAACCACGGGCTGAGGCGGGGCGTATCCCCCGGCATGACCCTGCCGCCGGACTGGATCGACCCGCCCGACCTCGCCACCGCCCGCGCCGCGCAGGTGGCGCTCGCCGCCCGGGTGGTGACGGAGGATGCGCTGGGGCCGGTGCGGCGGATCGGCGGGGTGGATATCAGCAATACCCGCTTCGATCCGGAGAATCTGGTCTTCGCCGCCGTGGTGGTGCTGGCCTGGCCGGGGCTGGAGGTGGTGGCGAGCGCCTCCGCGGTGCGGCGGGCGACGATGCCCTACATTCCCGGCTTCCTCGGCTTCCGCGAGGTGCCGGCGCTGCTGGAGGCCTGGGCGAGGCTCGGCGAGCGGCCGGACCTGGTGCTGGTGGACGGGCATGGGGTGGCGCATCCGCGCGGGCTCGGCATCGCCTCGCATCTCGGGGTGGTGCTGGACATCCCGAGCATCGGCGTCGCCAAGTCGCCGCTGGTCGGGCGGCCCGAGGGCGAGCTGGGCGGGGAGCCGGGCGAGGCGGTGCCGCTCGCCTGGAAGGGCCGGGTGCTGGGGACGGTGCTGCGCACGCGGCGGCGGTCGAACCCGCTCTACATCTCGCCGGGGCACCGGGTCTCGCCGGCGACCTCGGTGGAGTGGGTGCGGCGCTGCGGCACCGGTTATCGCCTGCCGGAGCCGACGCGCCAAGCGCATCTGGCAGCCAATGCCGCGCGGCGAGGGCATGGGGTCGCCAAGCCGAATGCGGCGGGGTAGACCGCGCGCCATGCATCGTCTCTGGCTTGCCCTCGGCGCGCTCGCCGGGCTCACCGCTGTCGGCCTCGCGGCCTGGGCCGCGCATGGGGCGCCGGCGCGGCTCGACCCGGCGCGGCTCGGCACGTTGGCGAACGGCATCCAGATGCAGGGGTGGCACGCCCTCGCCCTGCTGGCCACGGGGCTCTGGGCGGAGCGGCGGGCCGGCCTGCTCGTGCATCTCGCCGGGGCGGGCTTCGCGTTCGGGTTGGTCCTCTTCTGCGGCGGGGTCTATGCGGTGGCGATCGGCGGCGTCTCGCTCGGGGCGGTGGCGCCGACGGGCGGTATCCTGCTGATGGCGGCCTGGGCGATGCTCGGCCTCTCGGCGCTGGTCCGGCGGTGATCGGGGCGGCCTATCTCGCCGCCGAGGGCTTCGAGGCGGAGCTGGCGGAGGAGCTGCGCCTTGCCGGCGGCAGCGTCGCGGCCTGGCATGGGCGCCTCGCCCTCTCCTCCGAGCCGGTGCGAAGCCTGGCCTGGGCGCTCGAGGCCTGGACGGCGCCCGAGGAGGTGCCGGCCCCGTCGGTGAAGGCGGCCGCGGATGCGCTGCGGGCGATCCAGCGGAACTGGGCGCTCTATGCCCATGGCCAGCATCGCCGGGCAGCGCTGATCGCCGAGCGGCTGCCGCCGGTGAAGGCGCGGCCGTTGCTCTTCCCCGAGGCGCCGCCAGCCGCGCATCTCGGCGCCTGGACCCTGCTGGCGCCGGACCGGATGCTGCTGAGCCCGACCAAGACCAGCCCCTTCGTCAACGGCGCAGTGCAATTCGTCGAGGACCGGGAGGGGCCGCCGAGCCGGGCCTATCTCAAGCTCTGGGAGGCGCTGACCCGCGCCGGGCGCTGGCCGCTGCCGGGGGAGACCTGCCTCGATCTCGGCGCCTCGCCGGGCGGGTGGACCTGGGCGCTGGCGCAACTCGGCGCGCAAGTGACGGCGGTGGATAAGGCGCCGCTCGACCCGGCGGTCGCGGCAATGCCGGGTGTCGCCATGCGGCAGGAGAGCGCCTTCGGCCTCGACCCGCGGCACATGCCCGCCGTCGACTGGCTGTTCAGCGACGTGATCTGCTACCCCCGCCGACTGCTCGCCCTTGTGCAGCGCTGGCTGGAGGCGGGGCGGGCGCGGAACATCTGCTGCACCATCAAGTTCCAGGGCGAGACGGACCATGCGGCGGCAGCGGAGTTCGCGGCCATCCCGGGCGCGATGGTCTTCCACGGGGCGCACAACAAGCACGAGCTGATGGTGGTGCGGCTCGGCTGAGCTGGCATGGGGGATGCTGTGCTGCCCGGCGCTGCGGGCCGGCATGGTGCCGGGGGCGGCGGAGAGGCGAATGTCATGCAGGTCTCAAGCGCCGGCAGTGCCGGCAATACCGCCCTGATCCAGCAGATGCGGCAGCAGGTGTTCAGCCGCGCCGACAAGGACCGTGACGGCAGCATCTCGCTCGCCGAGTTTCAGGCCCAGGCGAAGCCGGCAGCATCTGCCGGGACGGGGGCAACGGATGCCGCCTTCGCGTCCCTCGATACCGATGGCGACGGCAAGCTCAGCGCCGCGGAGATGGCGAAGGCCCGGCCGCACCACCCTTGGGGCAGCCGCCCGGCCATGGGGACGGCTGGGCTGTCGGCGCTGCTCGGCGCGCAGGAGCGTGGCCTGGTTGCCGCTGGCGCGCTCGAGGGGGTGATGGCGCGGATGCTGCAGGCCTATGGCAGCAGGGCGGCCGCCTGACCGGGCGTGGCGCGCCTCGTCGGGGCAGGGCATGCTGGGGCCGGAAGAGGAAGACCCGCCATGGCCCCGCAACCCATCGTCCTGCTCGCTCTGCTGCTGGCGCTCACCGGCTGCGGCTGGCCGAGCGGCATCAGCCTGCCCGGCGGCCCGACCCGCGGCACCATGACCTATGACGAGGCGATGGGCGCCCGCACCGGCCTGACCCGGCTGGACAGGCTGCCGCCCGCCGAGCGCTGAGGCTGGACCTGCCGCCGCCCGGCGTTACGATGCCGCGCATCGGACCTGCCGGGGGAATACCTGCCATGCGCGCCTTGTTCGTCGATGCCAACCCGTCGCTCGCGGCGGTGACCGAGCGGCTGCTGCGCCTGGGCGACCCGGAGGTCGTCATCCACCGCGACCCCGACATCAAGGCCGAGGACCTGCCGCGGCTGCTGGCCGGCTACGAGATCGCCATCGACGACCACACGCCCTTCCCGACCGAGATCGTGAAGCGGTGCCCGGACCTCAAGCACATCGTCTTCCTCGGCACCGGCGCCCGCAGCTACATGAACCCGGAGGAGCTGGAGGCGCTCGGCATCACCGTCCACATCATCAAGGGCTATGGCGACACCGCGGTGGCGGAGATGGCCTTCGCCCTGATGTGGGATGCGGCGCGCAAGACGGCGCATATGGATGGCGCCATCCGCTCGGGCGGCTGGCCGCGGGTGGTGGGAACGCAGCTCACCGGCAAGACGGTCGGGCTCATCGGGGTGGGGGGCATCGGCGCCGAGATGGCGCGGCTCTGCGCAGGCGTCGGGATGAAGGTGCTGGCCTGGAACCGCTCGCCCAAGGCGATGCCCGGTGTCGAGTTCGTGCCCCTCGATCGGCTGCTGGCGGAGAGCGACGTGGTCTCGCTGCACCTGCTGCTGAATGACGAGACGCGGGGCTTCCTCTCCCGCGAGCGTCTGGCGCAGATGAAGCCGGGAGCGATCCTGGTGAACACCGCCCGCGGCGCCATCGTCGACGAGCTGGCCCTCGCATCGGCGCTGGAGGCCGGACATCTGGGCCATGCGGGCCTCGATGTCTTCACCGAGGAGCCGCTGCCGGCGGGCCACCCGCTGGCCCGCCTCGAGAATGCGACGCTCACCTCCCACGCCGCCTTCCGGACGCCGGAGGCGAGCGACAACCTGATCGGGGCTGCGCTCGACCATTGCCGGCGCATCCTGGCCGAGGGGAAGTAGCCCCTACAGCCAGAGGAAGGCGCTGGAGTCGAGTGCGGCGAGGTTCACGCCGGTCAGGGTGATCCTCATGTCGGCCACGCCATCGCCGCCGAGATCGATCAACAGGACCTTGGTCAAGTCGTCGAACCTGGCTTGCGTCGACCCGCTCACGGTCATGGCGGCGGAGCCGAGGAAGGTGAAGGCGCCGGTCAGCATCCCGGAGAAGACCAGGAGGTCACTCGCCGGGTTGAAGTCCGTGATGGTGTCGCCGGTGGTGGCCGGCGCATCATTCACCGAGCTGTAGGTGAAGCGATCCACCCCGGCGCCGCCGGTCAGCAGATCAGCGCCGAGCCCGCCGCTGATCTGATCGCCGCCGTCGCCGCCGACCAGCGTATCATTGCCGTCGCCGCCGATGATGCGGGCGGAGACGGAGCCGGTGACGGTTATGCTGTCGGCTCCGCTGCCGCCGGTGATGATCTCCGTATTCGTGGCGGTGACCGAGTTGGCGCCGGAGGCGAGCATCACCCGGTCGGTCCCGGCGCCGAGATCGATCGTGGCACCGGTGATGACGGTGTTGAAGGTGATGGTGTCGGCGCCGGTGCCGCCGGTGATGGCCTCTGCGCCGCTGACGGTGAGGGTGTTGGCGCCGTTGGCGAGGGTGAGGCTGTCGGTGCCGGCGCCGAAGCTGATGGTGGCGCCGGAGACGGCGGCGCCGAGGGTGACGGCGTCGTCGGCCGTGCCGCCGGTGATGGTCTCGACGCCGGTGGCGGTGAGGGTGTTGGCGCTGGAGAGGGTGAGGCTGTCGGTGCCCGCGCCGAGGCTGATGGTGGCGCCGGAGACGGCGGCGGAGAGGGTGATGGCGTCGGCGCCGGTGCCGCCGGTGACGGTCTCGACGCCGGAGAGGGTGAGGGCGTTGGCGCCGTTGGCCAGGGTGATGCTGTCGGCGGCGGAGCCGCCGGTGACGACCTCGATGGCGGCGCCGAGGGTGACGGCGTCGTCCCCGGTCCCGCTGGAGATCGTCTCGACGCCGGAGATGGTCAGCGTGTAGCCGCCATGGCCCAGGGACAGCCGGTCTGTCCCGGCGCCAAGATTGACCGTGCCGCCGGAGATTGCGCCGGTGACCGTGACGAAGTCGTTGCCGGTCCCACCCGTCAGGCTGTCGAAGCTGCCGAGGGTGATGATGTTGGCGGAGTCTCCAAGCGTGACGGTGCCGGACATGGGCTGATTCCTGCGTTCTGATTGCAGAGATCGGCATCTTGCCGACGGGCAGCCGCTTTGGGCCGATGCGCGTTTGTAATGGCCGAGTGGTAACCTGCCGCTTAACGCCAGCGGACCGAATCGCCGATTCTTGCCATGACGCCGGCCCAATCGCCCTGTGCGGGCTGGCGCCAAAGGCGCAGGCTCCCGTACCAGGGGCAGCCCTCGCCCTGCTGGCCCCAGCGCCAATCCGGCGCGAAGGGCAGCAGCAGCCAGCAGGGCCGCCCGAGCGCGCCGGCCAGATGCACGACAGCGGTGTCGACGGTGATCAGCAGGTCGATCTGCGCCAGTGCAGCGGCCGTCTCGGCGAAATCGGTGAGGGCCGGCGCGGCATCGATCATCCTGCTGCCGAGCCCCGCCGCGGCGATGTCTGCCGCGCGGGGCCCGACCTGCAGCGATACCCAGCGCATCCCATCCTGCTCCAGCAGCGGCGCGAGCAGGCCGAGTGGGATGGAGCGGTTGCTGTCATTTGCATGGCGCGGATTGCCGGCCCAGACCAGACCGACCAGCGGCGCCTCACCGCGCAGCCGCCGGGCCCAGCGGGCTACCCGTTCGGGCTCCGCGGAGAGGTAGGGCGGGACAGGGTGCGGCGCTGCATCCCCGAGCAGATGCGGCAGGCTCAGGAGCGGGGCGTGGGCTGCATGGGGCGGCAGGGGCGTGCCGCTGGGCAGGACGAAATCCGCGGCCGGGTGAGCGTGCAGCAGCGGCAGGAGCGGTGGCTGAACCTCGAGCACCAGCCGGCGGACGCGCCGGCGGGCGGCCTCCAGGTAGCGCAGGAACTGGATCGTATCCCCCAGCCCCTGCTCCCAGTGCAGCAGCAGCGTGCCCTCGAGCGGCCGGCCGTCCCAGGCCGGGCTGTCGAAGCGGCGCCTGGGCGAGAGGAAGCCGGGCGCGCGCCAGCGCCATTCATGCTCGCGCCAGCCCTCGGCCCAGCGGCCCATCAGCATCAGCAGCAGCGAGCGGTTGTAGTGCAGTTCGGCATGGTCGGGCGCAAGGGCCAGGGCGCGGTCCAGCAGCGGCAGCGCGGCGTCCAGCTGCCCGGCGGCCTGCAGGGTGGTGCCGAGATTGTTCAGCGTCTCCACCGCATCGGGTTTCGCGGCGAGGGACTGGCGATAGGCAGCCTCGGCGCCGGCCAGGTCGCCGCGGGCCTGACAGGCGCGGCCAAGGCCGTGCCAGCGCTCCCAGCCCGGGCGCAGGGCGGCGGCGCGGCGGAGATGCAGGAAGGCCTCGTCCGCCTCGCCCCGGTCGAGCAGCAGGCGGCCGAGATTCCAGCCGGCATCGGCATGCTCCGGCATCGCGGCGAGGGCTTGGCGGTAGCGCCGCCGCGCCGCTGCTCCCGCCCCCTGGCGGCGCAGGAGGACGCCGGCATTGTTCGCCGCATCCGCCGCCGCCGGGTCCTGCGCCAGCACCTTGTCGTACAGGGCGATGGCCTCGGCTGCGCGCCCGGCAGCCGCCAGGCGGTGCGCCTCCGCCAGCAGCGGCGCGGTCATGCCGCGGCGGGACGCAGATCGGCCTGCCAATCCCCCGAGCGGACCGGCGGCAGGCCATTCACGGTGAAGCCGGGCGGCGCCGCCAGCAGGTTCACCGCGACGATGCCGCGGAAGAACTCCACCGGCCGGCCGTAGAAATTGTCCGGCTGCACATTGGGGGACGACATGCCAGTAGGGCGCGTAGCCGAGCGCGGCGACCTCCTCCAGCAGCGCAGGCACACCATCCTTCAGCTCGGCTTCGAGATAGAGCAGCGGGCGGTGCCGGGCGATGGTCTCGCGGGCACCGCGGAGCACATGCGCCTCCATCCCCTCGACATCCGCCTTGATGAGGCGGCAGGCGGGCAGGCCGAGGCCGTCGACCGTCATCACCGGCACCAGCGCGCCGCGGGCGGCATCGGCCGCCTCGCCGCGCCGGCCGGGGTCGAGGGCCACGCTGCCGAAGCTGTGGCGTGCATTCGGGTCCATCCGCGGCACCTCGATGGTGCCGGGCGCCTCGCCGAGCGCGGCGTTCCAGCATTCCAGCTGGTCGAGCTCGTTCAGCGCGGCATTGGCGACGAGGTTGCGGTGGACATGCGGCTGCGGCTCGAAGGCGTGCACCCGGCCGTGCGGGCCGACCTGCCGCGCCATGGCGACGGAGAGGCTGCCGATATTCGCGCCGGCATCCACCGCCACGTCGCCCGGCCGCAGCAGCCGGGCGAAGAGCGCCACCTCATGCTCGGCATACTCGCCATAGGTGTCGAGCAGCCGGCCGACATTGGTGTCCTGGCTGTTGAACAGCATCAGGCCCTGTCGGCAGGATTTCAGCCGCATGCGGCCGACGGGCGGGATCAGGCTGCGATCCGCCGCGCCGTGCAGCATCGGCCCCGCCGCGGGCTCCGGGCGGCGACGCAGAACCAGCTCGATCGCGCATTCGGCGACGGGGCCCATCGTCTGGTCGCCCGCCATGTCCGGGCGGAAGAAGTCGCGCACCACCTGGATGCGCTCGAACTCGACCAGCCCGCCGAATTCCCTGGCGAGATCGAGGACATTGACCGATTTCGGCGCCCAGCTTTCCGCCTTGAGGGCGGTGAAGCTCCATTTGTGGTCGGCATTGGCGCGGCTCGGCCAGTGGCCGCGCTCGTACATGTCCTCATCGGGGATGGTGATGACGAGGTGGCCGCCCGGCTTCGTCACGCGGATCCAATGCGCGAGCGCCACGCGCGGATCGACCATGTGCTCCAGGCAATGGCTGGCATGGACGAGTTCGAAGCTGGCATCGGGGAGGCCTGCCAGGTACTGCGCATCGCCATCCGGCATGTCCCATTCGCGGACGCTCCGCAGCAGCGGGAAGGTGCCGAGATGGCGGGAGAGCCCGTCCGGCCCGGCGCCGATATCGAGCGCGTCGCCCACCATGTAGCGGGTGAGGAAGGCGGCATCGGCGATGCGGCGCTTGGCCGCCTTGGATTGCTCATGCATGGGGGGCTACTCCGCGGCCAGGGCCGGCAGGGGGGGCGAGGCGGGCGAGGTCGGCGGCCACCGCCGCGAGCGGGGCGGACCAGTCGCCCGGCCGCGCCTGGCGCAGCAGGCGGCCGGAGGCGTACCAGGGCGTGTCCTCCCGCCCGAGCATCCAGCGCCAGTCCGGGGCGAAGGGCAGCAGCAGGCGGAAGGGCCGGCCGAGGGCGCCGGCGAGGTGCACGACCGAGGTATCGACCGAGACCAGCAGGTCGAGCCGCGCCAGCGCCGCCGCCGTCTCGCCGAAATCGGCGAGCAGGGGCGAGAGGTCCTCGACCTGCCCCTCGAGGCCGAGCGCGGCGATGTCGGCCGCCCGCGGCCCGGCCTGCAGCCCGTGGAAGCGCAGGCCCGGCATCGCCAGCAGCGGGGCGAGGGCGGCGAGGCCGATGGAGCGGTTGGCGTCGTTCCTGTGGGTCGGCCGCCCGGCCCAGGCGAGGCCGACCCGCGGCGGGCCGCCATCCTCCGGCAGGCGGGCCGCCCAGCGCGCGGCGGCCTCGGCGGGCGGGGCGAGGTAGGGGGCGGGCGGCACGGTCCCCGGCATGGTGCCGAAGGCGCGGGGCAGGCTGAGCAGGGGGCAATGCAGGTCGAAGCCCGGCAGGGGCGTGCCGGCGGTGATCACCTCCGCCGGCAGCGCGGCAGCCAGCGGCAGCAGCGGCGCCGGCAGCTCCAGCAGCACCCGGGCGCCGCGGGCAGCGACCAGCGGCAGGTAGCGGAGCATCATGATGCTGTCGCCGAAGCCCTGCTCGGCATGCAGCAGGAGGGTGCGGCCCTCGATCGCCTCGCCGGCCCAGAGCGGCTGGGCGAAACCGCGCGGCCGGGCCGGGAAGCCGGGAACCTGCCAGCGCCACTCCGCCCCCTCCCAGCCGGTCGCCCAGTCGCCGGCCAGCAGGTCGGTGACGGCGAGGTTCCAGCGCGTCTCGGCATGGTCCGGGGCGGCGGCGAGGGCGTTGCGATAGGCTGCCCGCGCCTCCTCCAGCCGGTTCTGGCGACGCAGGGCCCAGCCGAGATTGGATTGCGCCAGGGCGTGGCGGGGATCGAGGGAGAGGGCGCGGCGGAGCGTCGCCTCCGCCTCCTCCGTCCGCCCGAGCAGGAGGAGGGCGGTGCCAAGGCTGCGCCAGGCCTCGGGCTGGTCCGGCGCCAGGGCGGTGGCGTGGCGCAGCGGCGCCAGCGCCTCCTCGGCCCGGTCGCGGTGCTGCAGGGCAAGGCCACGATTGGTCCAGCCGACCCACCAGCCGGGCGCGGCCTCCGTCGCGGCAGCGAACTCCGCCTCCGCCTCGGCCGCCAGGCCGCGGTCCAGCAGGATGCTGCCGATGCCGGTGCGGACGGGGGCGAGGCCAGGGTGGAGGAAGCGGGCGCGGCAAAGGGCCGCCAGCGCCTCGCCGGGCCGGCCGAGGGCCCGCAGGGCGAGGCCGGCGCCGGCCCAGGCCCTGGCTTCATCGGGGGCGAGGGCGATGGCGTGGTCGAGGAGGGCAAGGACCCGGCGGTAGTCCCCGGCGGCCGCACAACGGTCGGCGGCGGCGATCAGCCCGGCGGGATCCCGCGCTGGCACCGGCGGCGATGGCTTTTCCATACCCGCTCCTGCGCCGGCGCGCCGGGGAGCGGTATGCCCCAGGGTCGTGCCGGACGATGTCCGGCGGCGACTCTAGGGCGCCGAAGGCTGAGGAAGCGTTAAGCCGCCATCCTCACCGGATATAGAAGCCGAAGCCCGGCGGGGGTGGCGGCGGGGCATAGTAGCGCGGCGGCGGCGCGTAATAGACGGGCGGCGGCGGCCGGTAGTAGACCGGCGGCGGCGGCCGGTAATACACCGGTGGCGGCGGCGGCGCGTAGTAGCGGGGCGGCGGCGCGTAATAGCGCGGCGGCGGCGGCCGGTAATAGCCGTCGTGGTGCGGGCGGCCATACCAGTAGGGCTGCGCCTCGCCCCGCGATGGCGCGAGCGCCAGGCCGGCGACGAGGCCGGCCAGGGCGAGAATGGTCAATCGAAGGGCGCGCATGGCGGCCGATCCTCCTTGCTGGTACGGAAGATAGCGCCTCGCTTGCGGCGGAAACGCGGCAAATGCGCGCCACCGCCGGGGCCGCGGATCACTCCGACGCGAATACGCGGTCGAATATGGTGCGCACATGGGCGAAGTCACGCGCCGGGTCCATCGCCGCATCCAGCGCCGCCCCGTCCATCACCGCCGCGACCCCAGGTTCGGCCAGGAGGTTGTCGCGGAAGCGGCGGGCCTCCGGCCGGCCGAGCGCCCGCCAGGTGGCCATGGCGGCGGCCTGCACGGCGGCATAGGCGCCCTCCCGGCTCATCCCCGCCTGGGTCAGCGCCAGCAGCACCTTCTGCGAGTGGACGACGCCGCCGAGGCTCTCGAGGTTCTCCGCCATCCGCTCCGGATAGACCGTCAGCTTCTCCATCATCCCCGTGAGGCGGGCGAGGGCGAAGTCAAGGCCGATGGTGGCGTCGGGCGCGATCACCCGCTCGACGCTGGAATGGCTGATGTCTCGCTCATGCCACAGCGCGACGTTCTCCATCGCCGGGACGACATGGCTGCGCACCAGCCGGGCGAGGCCGGTCAGGTTCTCCGACAGCACCGGGTTCCGCTTGTGCGGCATGGCAGAGGAGCCCTTCTGCCCGGCATGGAAGAACTCCTCGGCCTCGCGCACCTCGCTCCGCTGCAGGTGCCGCACTTCCGTCGCCAGCCGCTCGACCCCGGAGGCGACGACGCCGAGCGCGGCGAAGAAGGCGGCATGCCGGTCCCGCGGGATGACCTGGGTGGAGACCGGCTCGACCGCGAGGCCGAGTTTCCCGGCGACATAGGCCTCGACGCGAGGATCGACGCTGGCGAAGGTGCCGACCGGGCCGCTGATGGCGCAGGTGGCGACCTCCGCCCTCGCGGCGACCAACCGGTCGCGGTTGCGGCGGAACTCGGCGTAGTAGCCGGCCAGCTTCAGGCCGAAGGTGGTCGGCTCGGCATGGATGCCGTGGCTGCGGCCGATGGTGGGCGTGAACTGGTGCTCGAAGGCACGCGTCTTCAGCGCCGCGAGCAGCGCGTCGAGGCCGGCGATCAGCAGGTCCGCCGCCCGGGCCATCTGCACGGCGAGGCAGGTGTCGAGCACGTCGGAGCTGGTCATGCCCTGGTGCATGAAGCGTGCCTCGGGCCCGATGCCCTCGCCCATCCAGGTGAGGAAGGCGATGACGTCGTGGCGGGTGACGCGCTCGATGGCGTCGATCGCCTCCACCTCGGCCGGCCCGATCGAGGCGGCGCGGGGCGCGCCCCGCTCGCGGATGGCGCGGGCGGCCTCCTCCGGGATGGTGCCGAGCCGGGCCATGGCCTCGGCCGCCAGCGCCTCGATCTCGAACCAGATGCGGAAGCGCTCTTCCGGCGACCAGATCGCGGCCATCTGCGGGCGGGTGTAGCGGGGGACCATCCGGGCCTCGGGCGTCAGGGGCGTTCGGCCGGGGGTTTGGACCCCATGGGCGTGAATGGCAAGGCCGGCGGCTTGTTGGGATTGGGGTTGCATAAAGATTGCTGCCTATTTATGTGCGGCCGTCCCGCCAAGGAACCCTCGCCCATGCCCGAATGGCTCGTCCCGCTAGCCCAGGTCCTCTTCATCGATCTCGTCCTGGCCGGGGACAATGCCATCGTCGTCGGCATGGCGGCTGCCGGGTTGCCGAAGGAGCAGCGGCAGAAGGCGATTCTCTGGGGCATCGCGGCAGCCACGGTGATGCGGATCGGCTTCGCCGCCATCACCGCCCAGCTTCTTGCCATCGTCGGCATCACCCTGGCGGGCGGTGTCCTGCTGCTCTGGGTCTGCTGGAAGATGTTCCGCGAGCTCCGCAGCCATCACCACGAGGTCCCTGAAGGGGAGGCGGATGGGACTGCGGCGGTGGCCGATGCGGAGGCCACGGCGCCGCCGACCAAGACCCTTGGCCAGGCCATCCTCCAGATCCTGGTCGCCGACGTGTCGATGAGCCTCGACAACGTCCTGGCCGTGGCCGGGGCGGCCAAGGAGCATACCTGGGTGCTGGTCGTCGGCCTCGCCATCTCCGTGGTGCTGATGGGCGTCGCCGCTACGCTGATCGCCAAGCTGCTGAACCGGCACCGCTGGATCGCCTGGGTGGGCCTGATCGTCATCCTCTACGTGGCCCTCGACATGATCTGGCAGGGCACCAACCAGGTGGCCGGCCAGGTGCCGGGCGCCTATGCCTACCTGATGCTGCCGCTTGGCTACCTCGCCCTGCCGCATGTCTTCCCCGCCTGGATCTGGGCGGCGGCGACGGCGCTGCAGGTGGTGGTGGTCGCCGCGCTGGCGACGGGAACGGTGACGCTGCTGCGCCGGGCGGCCAGTCGTGACTGACGAAGGCATGGCAAGGTAAGTCTCTGTGCCGGCGCCGGCCTACGCGGCGCCGGCGCCCGCTTCACAGGCCTCCGTCCCTTCCCTAGGGTGCGCCGCGCCGGGCCTCCGGCCGCCTTCGCTACTGCCGCCCGGCACTGCCGCCCGGCCGGAGCCTGCCGCATGGATCTGTCGCCCGTCGCCGGGAGTTGGCTGCCGCTTCGGCAGATCCCTGGCGTCAACATCCTCCTCCCGGGCGGCATTGCGGCGCTTGCCGCAGCCGGCCCGCCGGCCGAGCGGCGCGGCAGGACGATCATGTTCGGCATGGTGCAGGCGGTGGTGCTGCGCGTCGTCCTCAGCCTCGCCGCGGTCAGGCTGCTGGCGGTCCCCTGGCTCCTGCTGGCCGGCAGGCCGGTCCTGCCGTGGATCGCGTCCGGCTTCTTCGAGGAACTGCGGGACGAGGACAAGGCCGATGCCGCGGGCGAGCACGCGCCGCACGAGACCAGGACCATGGGGGCGGCGCTGCGCTCGATCGTCATCGCCGATGTCCTGACGAGCCTCGGCAGCGTCCTCGCCGTGGCCGGCGCCGTGGCCGGCAACATGCCGATGCTGATCGTTGGCCTCGTCATCTCCATCTTGCCGATGGGCGTCGCCGCGACGCGGCTCGAGCGCTGCCGCTGGATCGCCCGTCTTGGCGTGGCGCCGATCATGCGGCCCGGGCCTGGTCGTCGGCCGCAAGGGCTGAGCGGGTGAGGCCGGGCCGGGCCGCCTTCGCCGCGGCACTGCTGCTCGCGGGCTGCGAGATGCCGGCGGAGACCACGCCGGCCGCCGCCACGCGCGCCGCTTCGCCCGTCGACTTGGCCTCCCGCCTGCCGGAGGAGGCCGCCGGCTTCCTCCGCGGCGCCACAAACCCGCTGCCGCGCGGCGAGGCGGGGCGGGAAGTCGGCTACCGCACGGCGGGGCTGGTCGCGGCGGGCGCCACCGTCCAGCTCTACCGCCTGCCGGGCGTGACCCTGCCCGAGGGCGCCGGCAGCGCCGATGCCGAGGCGGCCTTCAACGAATTGCTGCGGGACGCGCTGCGCCCCGTCCCGCCCCGGCGGATGCAGGAGGAGGGACGCTTCACCCTGCCTGCCGGCGGACCGGCCCTGCTGCGCTGCGCGGAGACCACCGGCTCCTACGGGCGGGAGCGGGTGCATGGCCTGGTCTGCGCCGGCGGGGTGGGCGGCGGCGTCCTGCGGCTGCGCGTCGCGGCTCCCGGCCAGGGGCAGCCGCCGGCCGATGCCCGCGCCTTCGCCTCGGCCATCCTCGCCGCGCTCCGCACCCCCTGACACCGGCCGCCCGCCGCCCCACCTGTCGGCCATGAGCAGCCCCGACCCGATGCGCGTCTTCGACCGCCGCCTGGTGCGCCTCCGCCGCGACCGCGCCGCGGCCACCGTCGGCCAGGTGGCGCCGGTGCTGGAGGAGGCGGCCGACCGGCTGCTCGACCGGCTGGACGACATCACCCGCCGCTTCACCCGGGCGCTCGAGCTCGGCGGGCGCGGGGTGGTGGCGCCGCGGCTCCGGGCGCGGGGCATCCCGTTCGTCGTCTCGATGGACCTCTCGGCGCGGATGGCGGCAGGCGCCGGCGGCCTCGCCGTGGCGGGGGACGAGGAGGCGCTGCCCTTCGCGCCGGAGAGCTTCGACCTCGTCGTCGCCAACCTCTCGCTGCACTGGGTGAACGACCTGCCTGGGGCGCTGGTGCAGATCCGCCGGGCGCTGCGGCCGGACGGGCTCTTCCTCGCCTCGCTGCCGGGCCTCGGTACCCTGCAGGAGCTGCGCGAGGCGCTGGCCGGGGCTGAGACGGCGCTACGTGGCGGCCTCTCGCCCCGGGTCTCGCCCTTCCCCGAGCTGCGCGACCTGGCGGGGCTGCTGCAGCGGGCCGGCTTCGCCCTGCCGGTGGCGGATGGGGAGAGCCTGCCGCTGCGCTACCGCACGCCGCTCGGCCTGCTGCAGGACTTGCGGGCGGCGGGCGAGGCGAATGCCGTCCTCGCCCGCGACGGGCGCACCCCGCCCCGGGCGCTGCTGCCGATGGCGCTGGCCGCCCTGCCGCAGGAGCCGGAGGGCATCCCCGCCACCTTCCGCCTGCTGATGATGACCGGCTGGGCGCCGCATGAGAGCCAGAGCAAGCCGGCCCGTCCCGGCAGCGCCGATGCCCGGCTGGCGGATGCCCTCGGCGTCGAGGAGCGGAGCGCCGGCGAGCGCGCCGGCCACTGACCTCGCGCGTCCGGGACCGATCCCGCAGTCTGCAAGTATTGCACCGGGAGCGCCCCGCGAGCATCTTGGGTGCAACCGCCGAATGCAGAGACAGTCGAAAACCATGGACCAGCAGGCCGGCGACGCGCGCCGCATCACCCTTCATTCCGCTGATGACTTCGCCGGCATGCGGCGGGCCGGGCAGCTGGCCGCGGAAACGCTCGACCTCATCACCCCGCATGTCCGCCCCGGCGTCTCCACCGCCGAGCTGGACCGCATCTGCCACGAGCACATCCTGTCGAAGGGCGCGGTGCCGGCCCCGCTCGGCTACCGCGGCTATCCGAAGTCGATCTGCACCTCGGTCAACCATGTGGTCTGCCACGGCATCCCCGGCGAGCGGGTGCTGATGGATGGCGACGTAGTCAATATCGACGTCACCGTCATCCTCGATGGCTGGCATGGCGATACCAGCCGGATGTATGTCGCCGGCAACGCCTCGACCAAGGCGCGGCTGCTGCTCGACGTCACCTATGAATCGCTGATGCGCGGCATCGAGGCGGTGAAGCCGGGGGCGACGCTCGGCGATATCGGCCATGCCATCCAGAGCTTCGTCGAGCGCAACCGCTTCGCCGTGGTGCGGGACTTCTGCGGCCACGGCATCGGCCGGCGCTTCCACGAGCCGCCGAACGTGCTGCATTTCGGCCGCCCCGGCGAGGGGCCGAAGCTCAGGCCCGGCATGTTCTTCACCATCGAGCCGATGGTGAATGCCGGCCGGCCGGAGGTGAAGATCCTCGACGATGGCTGGACGGCGGTGACGCGGGACCGCAGCCTCTCGGCCCAGTTCGAGCACATGGTGGGCGTCACCGAGACGGGGGCGGAGGTCTTCACCTATTCCCCGGCCGGGCTGCACAAGCCGCCCTACGACGTCTAGCGGCTTTTCGTTCCCGGTCCGCATCGTGTAACCTGGCCCTGTGCAGATGGGGCTGGGGATGCCGAAGGGCGGGAAAGCGAAGGGCTTCGCCGATATGGGGCTGATCGCCCTGCCGCTCGAGATGCCGGAGCCGGCGCCGGGCCATCTCGGCCATCGCGCCCGCATGCGCCAGCGCCTGCTCACCGCCGGGCCGGATGCACTCGCCGATTACGAGCTGCTGGAGATGGTGCTCTTCCTCGCCCTGCCGCGGCAGGACACCAAGCCCGTCGCGCGTGCGCTGATCGCCCGTTTCGGCAGCTTCGCCAATGCCATCGCCGCGCCGGCCACCGAGCTCTGCCAGGTGGAGGGGGTCAAGGAGGCCGGCGCCGCCGCGCTGAAGACGGTGCAGGCCGCCGCGCTGCGCCTCGCGCGGGCGGAGTTGCTGGACCAGCCGCTGCTCAATACCTGGGAGCGGCTGCTCGACTACCTCGCCGCCAGCCTCGCCCGGGCGCGGGTGGAGGAGGTGCATGCGCTCTTCCTCGATGCGCGCAACCGGCTGATCGCCGATGAGGTGCTCGGCCGCGGCACGGTGAACCATACGCCGGTCTATCCTCGGGAGGTGGTGAGGCGCGCGCTGGAGCTGCAGGCGACGGCGCTCATCCTCGTCCACAACCACCCCTCGGGCGACCCGACGCCGTCGCGGGCCGACCTGCAGATGACGGCGGAGGTAAAGGCGGCCGCTGCCGTTTTCGACATCCACCTGCATGACCATCTGATCATCGGCAACGGGCGCCAGGTCTCCCTGCGGCGGGAGGGGCTGCTCGGAGCGTGACCGAGGCGCAGCTGTTGTGATGTTGACCCAAACCATTGGCCAGCGGCAGGCTCGCGCGATGCGCAAGCTCGTGCTGCCCGTTGCAATCTGCCTGATCGCGGCCGGGCCCGGTCCGGCCTGGTCCCAGGGCAAGCCACCGCCCCTCGGGGTGGAGCCCGCACCGGCACCGGCACCGGCCCCGGGTGGCAAGCCGCCGCCGCTCGGTGCGGCGCCGGCCGTGCCGCAAGGCCCGGCGGTTGCCGCGGTGCCGGGCGGCAAGCCGCCGCCCCTGCCGCCCGGCAGCAACCCCTTCGGCGCGGCGCCCGGCGGGCGGCGGGCCGTCTCCTCGGGCACCGGCTTCGTCGTCGCGCCGTCGCGCATCCTCACCAACCATCACGTGGCGCGGGAATGCGGCGAGATGCGCGTCCGCACCTCGACCGGGGCAGAGCTCACCGCCCGGGTCGGCGCGACGGATGAGCAGCGGGACCTCGCCCTGCTGACCGTGCAGGGCGGCGACCCCGGCCCGGTGCTCAGCTTCCGCAGCGGGCCGGAGATCCGGCGCGGCGAGGGGGTCGTGACCTATGGCTTCCCGCTGGCGGGGCTGCTCTCCTCCGGCCCGACGCTGACGACGGGCGAGGTTTCGGCGCTGGCCGGGCTGCGCGACAACCAGAGCCAATTCCAGATCAGCGCCCCGGTGCAGCCGGGCAATTCCGGCGGGCCGCTGCTCGATCTGGGCGGCCATGTGATGGGCGTCGTCGTCTCCAAGCTGAATGCGCAGCGCATCGCCCAGAGCACGGGCGACATTCCGCAGAACGTCAATTTCGCGGTGAAGGGCAACGAGGCGGTGGAGTTCCTCCGCAGCAACGGCATCCAGCCGCGGCTGGCGCCGACCACCGGCTCCGCGCTGCGCAGCGCGGCCGAGGTGGGGGAGGTCGCCCATCCCTCCACCGTCTTTCTCCGCTGCATGCGGTGATGCCCTCGCGGCCCATGCGTGCTAGAAATTGGCCGTGCGGGGGCGTGCCGAAACGGTAGCCGGAAGGGACTTAAAATCCCTCGGGCGCGAGCCCGTGCGGGTTCGAATCCCGCCGCCCCTACCAGCCCTCAGAAGGCCGGAACCACCGAGCCCTGGAAGGTGGCGGCGACGAACTCCTTCACCTCCTGCGTCTGGTAGGCCGTAACCAGGCGCCGTACCCAAGGCGCCGCCTGGTCCTGCCGGCGGACGACGATGAGGTTGGCATAGGGGCTCTCGGCGCTCTCGAGGGCGATCGCATCCTTCACCGGGTTCAGCCCGGCGGGGACGGCGAAGTTGGTGTTGATCGCCGCCGCATCCACCTCCGGCAGCACGCGCGGCAGCTGCGCCGCCTCGAGCTCAAGGATGCGCAGGCGGCGGGGATTCTCGGTGATGTCGGCGACCGTCGCGCGGAAGTCGCTGCTCGGGCGCAGGCCGAAGGCGCCCTTGGAGGCCAGCAGCACCAGGGCGCGGCCGCCATTGGTCGGGTCGTTCGGGATGGCGACGCGCCCGCCCTGCGGCAGCTCCGAGAGCGCCTTGATCCGGCGCGAATAGACGCCGAGCGGGAAGATCAGCGTCTTTCCGACGCCGACCAGCGCCAGGTTGCGATCCTTCACCTGCTGGTCGAGGAAGGGCTGGTGCTGGTAGCTGTTGGCGTCCAGGTCGCCCGCCGCCAGCGCCGCATTCGGCTGGATGTAGTCCTGGAACTCGGTGATCCGGAGCGCGAGCCCATCGCGCGCCGCGACCTCGCGCACCTTCTCCAGCACCTGGGCATGCGGCCCGGCCGTCACGCCGATGCGGAGGGGGCGGGCGGCGCTGCCGATCTCCTGCGCGTAGGCGAGAGAGGGTGCGGCAAGGGCAGCGAGCAGCAGCGGGCGGCGGCGGATCATGCGGGTTACTCCGTCAGCGGTGGGAGAGGCGGCGGACCAGCCAGTCCCCGATGGATTGCAGGCCCTGCACCAGCAGGATGAGGATGAGGACGACGCTCGCCATCACCTCCGGCATGAAGCGCTGGTAGCCGAAGCGGATGCCGAGGTCGCCGAGCCCGCCGCCGCCGATCGCCCCCGCCATGGCGGAGAAGCCGACCAGCGAGACCAGCGCCACGGTGACGGCGGCGATGAGGCCGGGCAGCGCCTCCGGCACCAGCACCTTCCAGACGATCTGGCCGCGCGAGGCGCCCATGGCCTGCGCCGCCTCGACGACGCCGGGATCGACCTCGCGCAGCGCATTCTCGAAGAGCCGGGCGAGGAAGGCGGTCGCGGCCAGCGCCAGCGGCACGATCGCCGCCCCGGTGCCGATCGAGGTCCCGGCGACGAGCCGAGTGAAGGGCACGATGGCGACCATCAGGATGATGAAGGGCGTCGAGCGCAGCGCATTGACGACGAGGCCGAGCGGCCGGTTCAGCCAGGGCCGCGGCGAGAGCCCGCCCGGCCCCGTCACATGCAGGAGCAGGGCGAGCGGCAGGCCGAAGGCGATGGCGAGCACCGTGCTGACGCCGACCATGACCAGGGTCTGGCCCAGCGCCTCCAGCAGCAGCTCCTGCATCATGGGGGTGAGCCAGCTCATGGCGCGATCTCCTCGATGACGAGCCCCAGGCCCCGCATCCAGGCGAAGGCCGCCTCCAGCGCCTCGGCCGGGCCATAGGCAGCGAGCGCCATGACGCCGAAGGGCTCGCCGGCGATGCTGTCGATGCGGCCGGCTGCGATGTCGAGGTCGATGCCGAATTCCCGGCTCGCCTCGCTGATGACGGCGCGGGTGCTGTGCGGGCCGAGGAAGAGCACCTGCACCAGCCGCCGCTCCTCGCCCGGCCGGGCGCTCGGCAGGCGGGCCAGCGTCCCGGCGGGGACGCCATGGCCGATCACCTCGGCGACGAAGCGGCGCGTGGTCGGCTGCTGCGGCCGGGTGAAGACCTCCAGCACTGGCCCCTGCTCGATGACGCGCCCGGCCTCCATCACCGCGACGCGGTCGCAGATCGACTTCACCACCGCCATCTCATGGGTGATGAGCAGCACGGTGAGCTGGAGGCGGTCGCGCAGGTCGCGGATGAGGGCGAGGATCTCGGCTGTCGTCTCCGGGTCGAGCGCGCTGGTCGCCTCGTCGCAGAGCAGGATGCGCGGGCGGCTGGCGAGCGCGCGCGCGATGCCGACGCGCTGCTTCTGCCCGCCCGAGAGCTGCGCCGGATAGGCATCCCGCTTCGCCTCCAGCCCGACCAGGGGCAGCAGCTCGGCGACGCGGGCGGCGCGCTCGGCGCGGGGGATGCCGGCGACCTCGAGCGGGAAGGCGATGTTCTCGGCCACCGTCCGCCGGTGGTGCAGGTTGAAGTGCTGGAAGACCATGCCGATGCCGCGCCGGGCCGCGCGCAGCGCCGCCGCGTCGAGGCCGAGCAGCGCCTGGCCGAGCACGGTGACGGCGCCCGCATCCGGCCGCTCCAGCAGGTTGACGGTACGTACGAGGGTCGACTTGCCGGCGCCGGAGCGGCCGACGATCCCGAAGATCTCGCCGCTCCGCACCTCGAGCGAGACATCGGCCAGCGCCACCGCTCCGCCGGCCGCGAAGCGCTTGCTGAGTCCGGCGAGGCGGATAGCCGGGTCTTCAGCCTGGAGGGCGGGAATGTCACGCATGATCGTCGTGATATGAACCGGATTGCCGGATATTAGCACCCGCTTTATCCGCAGATCAGCCATCGCCCACGCGAGGGGGCCGAAGGCAACGCGCGTCCGCAGCGAGACGACGTTCACCGGCCCGCGATCGGCGTTGTAGGCCGGGTTGGCGATCAGCTGGTAGCCGAGCATCTGCTGAGGCCGGGGACGAGGCGCGTGTCGGAATAGAACTCGGTCCGAAGCCGCACGTCACCGAGGCATCAACGATCACCTCCGCCCCGCGCCAGAGCTGCCGGCCGAGGACGAGATCGGTCGAGAGCGTGTTCCGCGCATTCGGCGCCGGGCTCAGGCTGCCCGCGCCGCGATAGGGAGAGCTGAACTGCGGATGGCCCTGCAGGATGAAGGTCGCCTGCCCGCGCAGCATCCAACCCTGCTCCTCCAGCCGGTCCTGCAGGGCGGCGAGGTCGGGGAAGAGCGCCGCCTCGGGCGGCCCGACATTGGCGACGGCCGCGCGGCCATGGCCTTGTGCCATGACCTGGCCGGCGAGCAGGGCAAGGACGGCCCCGACAAGGCCCCCGCGCAGGGCGCGGAGCGAGGCAGGTCGGGCCGCAGTCGCACGCCGGGCAGTCCTGGCGGGCGGCTACGCCGCCTTCGGCAGGGCGAGGGCGACGCGGCAGAGACGGGTGGCCACGACGCCGGCCCAGGGGTTCCGCGGGGCCGATGCGGCCTCGCCGTCGCCGAGCGCCAGGGCAGCCGCCGGTACGGCCGGTTGCTCCGCCGCCTCGTGCCGCTTTACGAAAACATTACGGGCCTCGGCCAAGGTCGTGCCTGGGGTGGCCGTGCCGGGGGCCGCATCGCGGGTGATCGCGCCATTCGCCATCGCTCGTCTCCATCCTGCCCGGGGCCAGGCGGAGGCGGGCGGGGGAGGCGCCGCCTAGGCCGCGCCTCCCGCCCCGCCTGGCGCCGAGCCAGGGGCGGGTCTTGCTGTTCGGGGCGGCACCGCGACCGTCGCCGCGGGGGCGAGCGGGGCAGTGCCACGCCTAGGGTGGGGGTCCATCGGTCTCTCTGTCGTCGGGTTGCCGGCGGGGAGGCCCCGCGGCGGCGACAGGGGCCTTACAGCCCCCGGCGCCCAAGTTCAACACCGGTAACGCAGCGGATACGGTTGCGTTGGCCCTCAATCGAGCTTGAGGTTGTTGGCGCGGATGATGCCGCCCCAGCTCGCGGTCTCGCCCTCGAGCCAGCCGCGGAAGGCGGCGGGGCCCTCGGCGCGGACCTCGCCGCCGAGATCGGCGATGCGCCGCGCCACCTCCGGCTGGGCGAGGACGGCGCGCAGCACCTCGTCCCAGCGGGCGGCCATCGGCGCCGGGGTGCTGCCGGGCAGCAGCACGCCCTGCCAGGTGCCGCTGTCGGCCGCCGGCCAGCCCAGCTCGCGGAAGGTCGGCAGCGCCGGGAAGGCGGCGAGGCGCTTCGCGCCGGAGACGGCGATGCCGCGGAGCGTGCCGTTCTGCACGAAGGGCTGGGTCGCCGTCGCCCCGTTGATGATGAGATTGGCCTCCCCGCTCGCCGCGGCCGCCAGCGCCGCCGCCCCGCCGCGATAGGGGACGAAGACCGGCTCCGCGCCCCAGGCCTGGGTCAGCATCAGCGCCGTCAGGTGGTTGGCGGCGCCGATGCCGGAATGGGCGACGTTCACGCGGGCGGAGTTCGCCTTGGCATAGGCGGTGAGCTCGGCCGCGTCCTTCGCCGGCAGGCTCGGGTGCACGGCGAGGATGTAGGGCGCGTAGATCAGCATGGTCGCCGGCGCCAGGTCCCGCCGGACATCGAAGGGCAGGCGGGTGAAGAGGCTCGGCGCCGTCGCCAGGATGCCGGCATCGATCAGCAGGATGGTGTGGCCGTCGGGTGCCGCCTTGGCCACCGCGTCGGCGCCGAGGTTGCCGGCGGCGCCCGGCCGGTTCTCCACCACCACGGACTGGCCGAGCTGCTTCGTCAGCTCCGGCGCCAGGATGCGGGCGAGGATGTCGCTGGTGCCGCCCGGGGCGAAGGGCACGATGATGCGGATGGTGTGGTCGAAGGCTGGCTGCGCCAGGGCGGGCGCCGCCAGCAGGGCAGGCGTGGCGAGCAGCAGGTGGCGGCGCGTCGGCATGGTCGTGTCCCCCGGGCTTGTCCAGTCGGAGGGTAGCACCAGGCGGGGCGGCGCCAAGCTCAGGGGGCGGGGGTCCAGACCTGCTTCAGGTTGCGGAGGGTGAAGCTGCTGCGGGTGTGGCGGATGCCGGGCAGGCGGTAGAGCTTCTCCCGCAGCAGCCGCTCGTAGCCCGCCGTGCCGCCGACCGTCGCCTTGATGACGTAGTCGTACTCGCCGGTGACGAGCCAGGCCTCCACCACCTCCGGCATGTCCGTCACCGCCTGTTCGAAGCGGCGCAGGCTTTCCTCGTCGTGCCGCTCCATCATCACCTCGATGATGACGGTGTCCGGCAGGCCGAGCGCGGCCTGGTCCAGGATCGCCACGTATCCCTTGATGACGCCGGCCTGCTCCAGCCGCTTCACCCGCGTCCAGCAGGGCGAGGGGGAGAGGCCGACCTCCTCGGCCAGCTCGGCATTGGTCAGGCGGGCATTGCGGTGGAGGGCGCGGAGGATGCGGCGGTCGATGGCGTCCATGGCCTATGCTAAGCCAGCCGGATGCCTCGTGAAATCCGCCTGAACGCCTTCGACATGGCCTGCGTCGGCCATATCCAGCATGGGATGTGGACTCATCCGCGCGACCGCTCGGTGGAGTACACCAGCCTCGACCACTGGATGGGCCTCGCCCGGACGCTGGAGCGGGGCTTGTTCGACGGGCTGTTCCTCGCTGATGTGGTTGGCGTCTACGACGTGCTGGGCGGCAGCCCCGATGCCGCCATCCGCAACGCGGTGCAGATCCCCCTCCTCGACCCGATGCTGCTGGTGCCGGCCATGGCGGCGGCGACCAGTCATCTCGGCTTCGGCGTCACCTGCAACCTCAGCTACGAGGCGCCGCCGCTCTTCGCCCGGCGGATGGCAACCCTCGACCACCTGACCAGCGGGCGGATCGGCTGGAACATCGTCACCGGCTATCTCGACAGCGCCGCGCGGGCGATGGGCCTGCAGAAGCAGCTCGCCCATGACGACCGGTACGACGCGGCCGAGGCCTTCATGGACCGGGCCTATGCGCTCTGGGAGGGGTCCTGGGCGGATGGCGCCGTGCTGCGGGACCGGGCGAGGGGCATCTATGCCGATTCCTCGCAGGTGCGGGACGTGGCAGGCGGCGGGCCCTTCCTGGTCGAGCCCTCGCCGCAGCGTACGCCGGTGCTCTACCAGGCCGGCGCCTCGGACCGGGGACGGGCCTTCGCCGCGCGGCATGCGGAATGCGTCTTCGTCAACTACGGCCGGCCGGCGGATATCGCCCGCATCACCGCCGATCTCAGGGCGCGGGCGGCGCCGCGGCCGATCCGCATCTTCGCCGGGGCCACAGTGATCGTTGGCCGGACGCAGGCCGAGGCGGAGGAGCTGCTCGCCGAATACCGCCGCCATGCCAGCGTCGAGGGCGCTCTGGCCCATGCCGCGGCCTCGCTCGGCATCGATTTCGACCGCTTCGGCATCGACGAGCCGATCGAGGTCGCGTCGACCGACGCCATCAGCTCCAATGTCGAGGCCATGCGGCGGGTCTTCGGGCCGGGCTGGACCAAGCGGCAACTCATCGACCAGTTCGTCCTCGGCAGCCGGCAGCGGCCGATCACCGGCAGCGCGGCGGAGGTGGCGGAGGCGCTGATCGGCTTCGCCGAGGCGGCGGATGTCGACGGCTTCAACCTCGCCCGGACCGTGATGCCGGAGGGGATCGAGGCGGTGGTCGACTTGCTAGTGCCCGCCCTGCAGGAGCGCGGCGCCTACAAGCGCGGCTATGCGCCGGGGACCTACCGGGAGAAGCTGCTCGGCGCTGGCCCGCGCCTGGCGGAACCCCACCCCGCCGCCGCCCATCGCGGATGATCCTTCCGCCTTTTCGGCGATGCAGCATAAAGAACGGAAAGAAACCCCGAGAAAAACGGTTCATTCTTCCACGCTGAAAGGCTGGGCCCGGGGGATTGCCCCGGCGGCCCGGCCGCCCGACATTCGGGATAACGACGCGGGAGACGGACCATGGGCAGCATCCTACGCCCCGAAGCGACGCTCGACGACCGCTGGGACAAGTCGGGCGAGACCCTGCTGCTGACCGGCATCCAGGCCCTGGTCCGGCTGCCGCTGGTGCGCCAGCAGCTCGACAAGGCGCTGGGGTGGAACACCGGCGGCTATATCAGCGGCTATCGCGGCTCCCCCCTCGGCACCTACGACATGCAGCTGATGAAGCAGGCCAAGCGCCTGGCCGAGGCGAACATCGTCGTCCGCCCCGGGCTGAACGAGGATCTAGCGGCGACCGCCGTCTGGGGCAGCCAGCAGGTGGCGCTCTACGGCAACCAGACGGTCGATGGCGTCTTCGGCATCTGGTACGGCAAGGGGCCGGGCGTTGACCGCTCCGGCGACGTGCTGCGGCATGCGAACAGCGCCGGCACCGCGCCGCGGGGCGGCGTGCTGGCGCTGGCGGGCGACGACCCGACCTGCAAGTCCTCCACCATCACCTCGGGCTGCGAGATCAGCTTCATGGATGTCGAGATGCCGGTGCTCGACCCGGCCGGCGTCCATGAGGTGCTCGACTACGGGCTGAAGGCAATCGACATGTCGCGCTTCGCCGGCCTCTGGGTCGGCATGAAATGCGTGGCGGAGACGATGGACGGCGCCGCCTCCGTCCTCGTCGACCCGGCGGCCTATGCGAGCGTCACCCCGGATTTCGCCTTCCCGGCGGACGGCGTGCATATCCGCCTGCGCGACCACGCCATCCCGCAGGAACAGCGCCTGCGCCAGGTGAAGCTGCCGGCGGCCGTCGCCTTCGCCCGGGCGAACGGGCTGAATCCCATCGTGGTGGACAGCCCGCAGGCGCGCTTCGGCATCGCCGCCCGCGGCAAGGCCTATGCGACGCTGCGCCAGGCGCTGCGCGATGCCGGCATCACCGACGAGCTGGCGCGGATGGCGGGGCTTCGCATCTGGAAGGTCGGCCTCGCCTGGCCGCTGGATGCCGAGGCGGCGCGGGAATTCGCGCGGGGCCTCGAGGAGGTGCTGGTGGTCGAGGACCGCCGGCCGGTGATCGAGCCGCAGCTGCGCGACGCGCTCTACCACGAGATCCAGCGCCCGCGGATCACCGGCAAGACGGACGAGCAGGGGCGGCGCCTGCTCTCCGACCTGCTGGAACTCGATACCGGCGCGGTGCTGCGGGCCCTCTATGCCCGGTTGCCGGAGGCGCTTCGCACCGAGCAGCTTGCAGCGCGCATCGCGCAGCTCGATGAGCTCGCGGGCCTCGCCGTGGCGCCGGTGCATGACCGCACGCCGCATTTCTGCCCGGGCTGCCCGCACAACACCTCGACCAAGGTGCCCGAGGGCAGCCATGCCATGGCCGGCATCGGCTGCCATACGCTGGCCATCTACATGGACCGCAGCACGGATCTCGTGACCCATATGGGCGGCGAGGGCATGCCCTGGCTCGGCATGGCACCCTTCGTGTCCGAGAAGCACATGTTCGCCAACCTCGGCGACGGCACCTATGCCCATTCCGGCAGCCTCGCCATTCGCCAGGCGATCGCGGCGGGCGCCAACATCACCTACAAGATCCTGGTCAACAGCGCCGTCGCCATGACCGGCGGGCAGACGCCGGAAGGCGAGCTCGGCGTGCCGGAGATCGCCGCGCAGATGGCGGCCGAGGGGGTGCAGAAGATCGTCCTCGTCTCCGACGACCCGGAGCGGCACCAGGGCGACGCACGGATGCCGCGAGGCATCACCTACCGCCACCGGAGCGAGCTCGATGTCGTGCAGCGCGAGCTGCGCGAGATGCCCGGCGTCTCGGTCCTGATCTACGACCAGCAATGCGCGACGGAGCGGCGCCGCAAGCGCAAGCGCGGCACCCAGGCCGTGGCGATCAAGCGCGTGGCGATCAACCCGCGCGTCTGCGAGGATTGCGGCGACTGCTCCCGCACCTCCAACTGCCTCGCCGTCGAGCCGATCGAGACCGAGTTCGGCCGCAAGCGCCAGATCGACCAGAGCGCCTGCAACCAGGACCTCTCCTGCGTCGAGGGCTTCTGCCCCTCCTTCGTCACCCTGGTCGGCGCGGAGCCGGTGAAGAAGCCCGTGCCGAAGCCGGGCGAGGCGCTGCCGGAGCCGGCGGCGGCCGAGCCCCGCGCGGGCGAGCCGGCCTGGAACATCCTGCTGGCCGGCGTCGGCGGGCAGGGGGTGACGGCGCTTTCGGCCATCCTCGGCATGGCGGCGCATCTCGAGGGGCGGCCGAGCCGCTCGGTCGACATGCTCGGCCTCGCCCAGAAAGGCGGCGGCGTCTTTGCCCAGCTCCGCATCGGCCGGGCCGGGGCGGCGCCGGAGACGATCGAGGCGCCGCGCATCGGCATGGGCCAGACCGACCTGCTGCTCTCGGCCGACATGGTGGTGGCGCATGGGCGGACGGCGCGGCCGCTGCTCGGTGCCGGGCGGACGGTGGCCGTGCTGAATGCCGACCTGCAGCCGACGGCGCAGTTCGTGAAGGATACGAGCACCCGGTACGACCGCGCCGGCATGCTGGCGAGCATCCAGGGCGCCTGCCGCGAGGTGGTGGCGGTGCCCGGCGTGCAGGTGGTGGAGGAGGCCTTCGGCGACCTCATCTACCTCAATGTCTGGCTGCTCGGCATCGCCTTCCAGCGCGGGCTGGTGCCGCTCTCGGCCGAGGCGATCGACCGGGCGCTGGAGCTGAACGGCGCGCAGGTGGAGCGCAACAAGGCCGCCTTCGCTCTCGGCCGTGCCGCGGCCCTCGCCCCGCCTGCCCCGGTGGCGCCGGAGGATGAGACGCTCGACGCGCTCGTCGCCCGCCGCATCGCGGAGCTGACGGACTATCAGAGCGCCGGCTATGCCCGCCCCTACGCCGATTTCGTCGCCAAGGTGCGTGCCGCCGAGCAGCGCGCGGTGCCGGGCGAGGAGCGGCTGACGCGCGCCGTCGCCACCCAGCTCTACCGGCTGATGGCCTACAAGGACGAGTACGAGGTCGCCCGCCTGCATCACCTGCCGGAATGGCAGGCGCATCTCGCCGGCCAATTCACCGGCACGCAGCGGGTGGAGCTAAATCTGGCGCCGCCGATCCTCGCCAAGACCGACCCGGTGACCGGCCAGCCGCGCAAGATGGCCTTCGGCCCCTGGATGCTGAAGGCCATGGGCCTGCTGCGCCACGGCAAGCTGCTGCGCGGCACGCCGCTCGACCCCTTCGGCCGCACCGAGGAGCGGCGGATGGAGCGCGCCCTGCCCGGCGAATACCGCGCCGGCGTGGAGCGGCTGCTGGCCCTCCTCTCGCCCGAGACCCATGCGCGCATCTGCGACTGGGCCGAGGCGGCGGCGGGGATCAAGGGCTACGGCCACATCAAGGCCCGCAACGTCGCGGCGACCAAGGCGCGGATGGCGGAGCTGGAGGCAGCGGCCGCGCGGCCGGTGGTGGCGATGGCGGCGGAATAGGCTACATCCGCCCAAGCTGCAGAGACGGCATCCGGAGGACGACCATGCTGCCCGACCAGGCCTTCGAACTGCCCGAGGCGACGCAGGAGCTGCGCGAGACCGCACTCGGCTTCGCCATGGACACCCTCGCCCCGCGGGCACTGGAATGGGACCAGGCGCGGCACTTCCCGGTGGAGGAGATGCGCGCCGCGGCCAGCCTCGGCATGGCCGCGCTCTATGTGCGGGAGGAGAGCGGCGGCGCCGGCCTCAGCCGGCTCGACGCCGCGGTGGTGTTCGAGGCGCTGGCGATGGGCTGCCCCACCGTCTCGGCCTATCTCTCCATCCACAACATGGTCGCCTGGATGATCGACCGCTTCGGCAACGACACGCAGCGCACCCGCTGGCTGCCGGAGCTGATCCCGATGCGGCTGGTGGCCAGCTATGCGCTGACCGAGCCCGGTTCCGGGTCCGATGCCGCCGCCCTGCGCACCCGGGCGCGGCGCGAGGGCGACCACTACATCCTCGACGGCACCAAGCAGTTCATTTCCGGCGCCGGCGCCTCCGACCTCTACCTGACCATGGTGCGGACGGGGGGCGAGGGGCCGGGCGGCGTCTCCGCCCTGCTGATCCCGAAGGACACGCCGGGCCTCTCCTTCGGCGCCAACGAGAAGAAGATGGGCTGGAACGCCCAGCCGACGCGGCAGCTCATCTTCGACGGCGCCCGCGTCCCGGCCTCCGCCCTGCTCGGCGAGGAGGGGCACGGCTTCCGCTTCGCCATGGCGGGGCTCGACGGCGGGCGGCTGAACATCGCCGCCTGCTCGCTCGGCGGGGCGCAGGCGGCGCTCGACAAGGCCCTGGCCTACGTCCAGGAGCGCCAGGCCTTCGGCAAGGCGGTCGCCGATTTCCAGAACACCCAGTTCCGCCTGGCCGACATGCGGACGGAGCTGGAGGCGAGCCGCACCCTGCTCTGGCGAGCCTGCGGCAAGCTGGATGCCAAGGCGCCGGATGCCGGGGCCTTTTGCGCCATGGCGAAGCGCTTCGTCACCGATACCTGCCACAAGGTGGCCGACGACGCGCTGCAGCTGCTCGGCGGCTACGGCTACCTGGCGGAATATGGGATCGAGAAGATCGTCCGGGACCTCCGGGTGCATCGCATCCTCGAGGGCACGAACGAGGTGATGCGGCTGATCATCGCCCGTTCAATGCTCGGGCGGCGATAAGCCGCTTGCCGAGGGCGGCACGGCTTAGGTACAATTCCGGAATGATAATCCGACCCTTCCTGCCGCTGCTGCTGATCCTCCTGGCCTGGCCGGCGGCGGCGCAGCAGCGATCCTTGGTGGTGCCGGCCGATGCCTCCATCGCCGTGCCGGCACGGGGGGCGGCGCCGGTCGCCTCGCCCGGCATGCCGCGGCGGGCGCGGCGGGTGGTCAGCGAGCGGGTGCTGCAGGCGCCCCGGCCGGCCGAGACGGGGACGGCGACCTCGCTGCTGGTCAGCGTGCCGCTCGGCATCGCGGCCGGGGTGCTGGCGGCGACGCTCGGCGGCGGTGGCAGCGGAGGGGGCGGCGTATCGGCCCCGGCGCGGACGCGCTAGAGCGGTCTCCGTTCGACCTGGCTCACGACGCCTGCTCCAGCCTGTTGTTTAATCGAATAAATTACTCCGATCAGGTGATTCCACCTGGCCGGAGTTTGCTCCAGGGCGCATTCCATCTGGCCTGGCTCACGGAGCCCGCTCCTGCCTGTTGCTCGGTCGGGCAGGTCACTCCGGTCCAGGTGACGCCACCTGGTCGGATCTTGCTCCGACGCTCTCCGCCAGCGCGAAGACACGCAGGGCGCTCGCCAGCGGCTGGCCGGAACCGGCGCGGGCCATGTCGATCTCCGTCACCAGCCCGGCGAGGCTCTGCCCGCGCCGGGCAGCGACGGCCTCCAGCGCCGCCCAGAACTCCGGCTCCAGCGCCACCGAGGTGCGGTGGCCGGCGAGCTGGAAGCTGCGCTTGCGGAGGTGCCGCTCCTCACCCATCCAGCGTCGCGCCGGGGGTCACCATGTCCTCCGGCCGGACCCAGCGGTCGAAATCCTCCGGGCTCACATGGCCGAGGCGCTGCGCCGCCTCCTTCAGGGTCAGGTTCTCCCTGAGCGCCAGCTTGCCGATGGCGACCGCCTTGTCGTAGCCGATATGCGGGTTGAGCGCGGTGACCAGCATCAGCGACTTGCCGAGATTCTCGGCGATGCGCTCCCGCGCCGGCTCCAGCTTCAGGACCATGTGCTCGGCGAAGCTCTCCGAGGCATCGGCCAGCAGCGTCGCCGATTGCAGCACGCAATGGATGATCACCGGCTTGAACACGTTGAGCTCGAGGAAGCTCTGCGCGCCTGCCATGGTGACGGTGGTGGTGTTGCCCATCACCTGGGCGCAGACCATGGTCAGCGCCTCCGCCTGGGTCGGGTTGGTCTTGCCCGGCATGATGGAGGAGGAGAGCCCGTCCGCCGGCACCACCAGCTCCGACAGGCCGGAGCGCGGGCCGCTGCCGAGCAGGCGGATGTCGTTGCCGAGCTTGTTGAGCGAGACGGCGATCACGTTCATCGCCCCCTGCAGCTCGACGAAGGCGTCATGCGCGCCCATCCCCTCGAACTTGTTCGGGTTCGGGGCGAAGGCGAGGCCGGTGCGCTCGGCGACGATCTCGCAGAAGACGCGGTCGAAGTCGCGGTGGCGGTTGAGGCCGGTGCCGACCGCGGTGCCGCCCTGGGGCAGCATCAGCAGCCGCGGCAGGGTGGCGCGCAGCCGCTCCTGGCCGAGCTCCACCTGCCGGGCCCAGGCGGCGGCCTCCTGGCCGAGCGTCACCGGCACCGCATCCATCATGTGCGTCCGGCCGACCTTGATGATGTCCGCCCATTCCGCCGCGCGCCGGTCGAGCGCCGCCTGCAGCCGGCCGAGGGCGGGGAGCAGGCGCCCCTCCACCGTCCCGACGGCGGCGATATGCATCATGGTCGGGAAATTGTCGTTCGAGGACTGGCCCCGGTTGACGTGGTCGTTCGGGTGGACGGGCTTCCGGCTGCCGAGCGGATTGCCGAGGATCTCGTTGGCGCGGTTCGAGATCACCTCGTTGGCGTTCATGTTGGTCTGGGTGCCGGAGCCGGTCTGCCAGATGGGCAGGGGGAAGTCGGCATCCCGCTTGCCGTCGACGATCTCCTGCGCCGCCTGCCGGATCGGCCCGGCCAGGTCCGCGGGCAGTTCGCCCAGCCGCTCATTGGCGTCGGCACAGGCCCATTTGTGCAGGCCAACGGCGCGGATCAGGGCGGGGGTGAAATGCTCCGTGCCGATGCGGAAGAGCTGCCGGGCCCGCTCCGTCTGCGGCCCCCAATAGCGGTCGGCGGGGATGTCGATCGTGCCGAGGCTGTCGGTCTCGGTGCGGGTCGCGGCCATGCTGGCATCTCCTTGGCGGTTGCCCTGCCAACGCCTGGCAGGGCCAGCGTCCGGCCCGAAGCAGGCGATCGGTGCCCAACATGCGCGTGAGCACGTCCGGACGGGCGCTGTTCAAGCCGAGCGGTACAGCTTGTCCGCCAGCCATCCCGACGCCGTGTCGATCCCGAAATTGCCTTGCCGCACGAGATCGGCCAGGACCGAGGCGAAGAATGCGCCCTTTCGATAGAGCAGGGAATGGTTCCGGGTGTCGAGCAGGAAGACCCTCACGCTCGGGATATGCGCCATGCGGGCCCAATGCATGTGGTCGAGCCAGACGAAGTCCTCGACTGGGTTTTCCGCTTCGTTGACCGACGAGACGATGAAGGCGGGGTTCTGCAGCGGGCTGTTCGAGAAGAGTTCCGCGAGGTCGGGAATCGGCTCTTGGACGAAGTTCTTGCGGAAGGCGGGAGGGTGGCCGATTCTCCCTCGCATCACCCGGTCATCGAAGGTCTGGGGCGAGAAGGCGATGGCGAGGCTGAGCGGCAGGAGCCGCGAGGCGTGCAGCGCCGCATAGCCCCCGCTGGACTGCCCGAACACCAGCCATCGCCGTACATGCGGCATGTGCACCTGGAGGTTGGCGACGAGTTCGGGAAGGTTCGGGCACACGGCCGAGCCGGTGAACCAGGGCCTGACCGGGTCCTGCACGACCGCACAGGGTATGGGCATGTTCCGAAGCAGCGACATGCTGCGGAACCGTTCATTCACGCCGCAGAAGCAGATTGCGCCGATCTGCGATTCAGCGGGGCCGCCGAATATGGCGGCGCCCACGGAAGCGGAGACGGTGTGCAGATTGCGCGTCAGGGCCGCGAATCGGTCGGCATCCAAGTCGGCCGGACAGCCGGCAATGAATTCTATATTCATCTGGTACGTCGATACCCATCCGCCGCACCGTCATCGGCCACGGAAGCGACAGGCACCCTATACCATCAAGATCGAATTCGTAACAAAAAGCCCTGCGCCTCAGGCGGAGTAGGACGACACCTCGATCAGGTTGCCTTCCGGGTCCCTGCAATAGACCGAGCCCATCGCGCCCAGCGCGCCCTGGCGGCTGACCGGGCCGAGCTCGATGGTGACACCGCAGGCATGGAACTGGCCGACGATCTCCTCCGGCGAGACCGCGACGACGAAGCACAGGTCCTGCGTGCCCGGCTCGCAGCGGGCGGCGGCGATCCATTGCTCCGCCGGGGCATCGGCGGGGCGGAGGTTGATCTTCTGCCCGCCGAATTTCAGCGCGATGCGGGGCGGGGAGCCGAAATCCTCCCGCTCCATCCCAAGCACCCGCTGGTACCAGGAGGCCATGACCTCCAGGTCCCGGCAGTTGATGACGAGATGGTCCAGCCGGTCGACCGCGAAGCGCATCAGGCGGATCCCTTGTTGGGCAGGCGGGCCGTGACCTCGATCTCGATGCGCATGGCATCGGTCTGCAGCCCGGCATGGATGAGGGTGGAGGCGGGGCGGGCCTTGCCCAGGTAGCGCTTCACCACCGGCCAGCAGGGCTCCCAGTCCTCCCGCCGCGGGACGATGAAGAGCACGCGGACCACGTCGTCGAGGTTGGCCCCCGCTTCGGCCAGGGCGGCGGCGATGTTGCGGAAGGCCTGGTCGGCCTGGGCCGCCACGTCATCGAGGATGGTCATGGCCTTGTAGTCGTAGCCTGTGGTGCCGGAGACCCAGACGTAATCGCCGTCGACCACGGCACGGGAATAGCCGATCTCCTGCTCGAAGCGGGAGCCGGAGGAGATGTGGATGCGGGACATGCGGCTCAGGCTCCGGCGCAGGCGGGGAGGGAGGAGCGCTTGCGCGCCGTGGCGGCCGGGAAGCGCTCGAGCTTGCCCGCGGGGCGGACCGGCCGCGTCACCAGCTCGCCGCCGCAATTCGGGCAGAGGCCGCCGGGCAGGCGGTTCGCCGCGCAATCCCGGCACCAGGTGCATTCGAAGGAGCAGATCAGCGCCTCGCGGCTCTCGGGCGGCAGGTCGCGCCCGCAGCATTCGCAATTCGGGCGGAGCTCCAGCATCACGCGTGCCCTTCGTTGCCGCCCCGTCCCCGCCGAAGGCCGGGATGCGCGGATCCGGCCGGGCAAGGGCAACGGGTGCCGAGCGGCATCATTCGAGCCCCTCGTAGAAGTCGTTGCCCTTGTCGTCGACGACGATGAAGGCCGGGAAATCCTCGACCTCGATGCGCCAGACCGCCTCCATGCCGAGCTCCGGATACTCCAGCACCTCGACCTTGCGGATGCAGTCCTGCGCCAGCCGCGCCGCCGGCCCGCCGACCGAGCCGAGGTAGAAGCCGCCATGCTGCTTGCAGGCATTCAGCACCGCCTTGCTGCGGTTGCCCTTGGCCAGCATGACGAGGCTGCCGCCGGCGGCCTGGAAGGCGGCGACATAGCTGTCCATCCGCCCGGCCGTGGTCGGGCCGAAGCTGCCCGTCGCATAGCCCTCGGGCGTCTTGGCCGGGCCGGCGTAGTAGACGGGGTGATCCTTGATGTAGTCCGGCAGGCCCTCGCCGCGATCCAGCCGCTCCTGCAGCTTGGCATGGGCGATGTCGCGGGCGACCACCATGGTGCCGGTCAGCGAGACGCGGGTCTTCACCGGGTGCTTCGACAGCTCGGCGCGGATCTCGCTCATCGGCCGGTTCAGGTCGATTCGGACGACATCGCCGCCGAGGATCGAATCCGTCGCCTCGGGCAGGTACCGTGCCGGGTCATGCTCCAGCTGCTCGAGGAAGACGCCCTCGGGCGTGATCTTCGCCTTCACCTGCCGGTCGGCCGAGCAGGAGACGCCGATGCCGATGGGGAGCGAGGCGCCGTGGCGGGGCAGGCGGATCACCCGCACGTCGTGGCAGAAATACTTGCCGCCGAACTGCGCGCCGATGCCGAGATTCTGCGTCAGCTTGTGAACCTCCGCCTCCAGCGCCGTATCGCGGATGGCGTGGCCGGACCGGTCGCCCTGGTTGGGGAGGGTGTCGAGCCAGCGGGTCGAGGCGAGCTTCACCGTCTTCAGCGTGGTCTCGGCGGTGGTGCCGCCGATGACGATCGCCAGGTGATAGGGCGGGCAGGCGCTGGTGCCGAGGGTCTTGATCTTCTCCTCGAGGAAGGCGAGCAGCTTCGGCTTGTTCAGCACCGCGCGGGTCTGCTGGTAGAGGAAGGTCTTGTTGGCCGAGCCGCCGCCCTTGAGGACGAACATCAGGTGGAACTCATCCGCATGGTGCTCGCCGGGCTGCGCCATGATGGAGAAGTCGACGGGGAGGTTGTTGCCCGTGTTCACCTCCTCGAACATCGAGAGCGGCGCCATCTGCGAGTAGCGCAGGTTGGTCTCGGTATAGGTGCGGTGGACGCCGTAGCTCAGCGCCTCCTCCTCGTCGCCCTCGACCCAGACGCGCTGGCCCTTTTTACCGAAGACGATGGCGGTGCCGGTGTCCTGGCACATGGGCAGCACGCCGCCGGCGGCGATATTGGCGTTCTTCAGCAGGTCGAGGGCGACGAAGCGGTCGTTCGCGCTCGCCTCAGGGTCCTCGAGGATATTGGCGAGCTGCCGGAGGTGGCCGGGGCGCAGCAGGTGGGAGACGTCGCGGCAGGCCTCGAAGGCAAGTTCCTCCAGCGCCTTGGCCGGGACCTTCAGCACGGTCTTGCCGTCGACCTCGATGGCGCGGACGCCCTCGACGGCCAGGCGGCGCCAGGGCGTGCCGTCCTCGCCGATCGGAAACATCGGGCTGTAGCGGAAGCCCGAAGGGCGGGAGGGGGCCGATACCGGGCCGGCATCCACGTCGTGCGACGGCACGCGGAGGGTGTCTTGGGGAGGGGTCACGGGCGGTCTCCGCGCAGGGGGCGCCGCGGCGGGGCCACCGGCGGCGCGAACATCACCCGGGATTAGCCCAGCGACGGGGCCAAGCCAACCGGCTGAGGCTCAGTCGCGGGCCGGCCGGCGGCGGAAGCTGTCGAGGCTGACGACCTGGCTCGGGCCGGCGGCGGCTGCCGCGGCCGCAGGCTCGGCCCCCGGCGCTGCCTCGTCCCGTGCGGCCATGCCCTGGAAGCGGAGGCCGAAGCGCACCGAGGGGTCGGCGAAGGCGGTCAGCGCGGCGAAGGGCACGCTCAGCATCGCCGGCACGCCGCCGAAGGACAGCCCGACGGAAAAGCTGCCGGCGCCGCGGTCCACCGACAGATCCCAGAACTTGTGCTGGAGCACGACCGTCATTTCCTGCGGGTAGCGTGCCCGCAGATGGCCCGGCATGGCGACGCCTGGATGGTCGGTGCGGAAGGTGAGGTAGAAATGATGCTCACCGGACAGCCCGTGCTTGGCGACATGCGCCAGCGCATCCTGCACGACGGCACGCAAGGCCTCCTCCGTCCAAAAGGCGTAAGGAAGCAGGCTCTCGGGGCGGGCTGACGAATCGCTCATGCATCGAACTCCACTTCCATATAATGCGATTTTCTGTGATCACGGAAGTGGGAGTATATGATCGACATCAAGAAAGTGGGGGGCTTCTGTTGCCCGGCGCCCCCCGAGCCGCGCTTACCTATTCCTAGGCAGCGAGTGCGACAGCCTCGCGGCTGTTATCGTTCGCACTTAGAATCGGCCCGATGACGGCGGAACCATGCCGGGCAAAAGCGGTCTCTTTACCACGCGCGTCGAGCCTGTTTCGCCCCCGTGATGGTGGAGGCGCCGGGCACTGCCCCCGGGTCCGCAACGATTATTCCAGACCGTGTTTATCACCATAGTCGCCGAGGCGACGGACCAGACTTAGGCGCACCGGCCGCCGAATGCGAGGGGAGACGTGGCTCATCTCGCAGTGAGCCGGGGGTGCGATGCGCCGGCGCCACAGACGCTTCCGTCGCCGTGGCGCGGCGGGCGGCGCTGCGGTACATGCGACCCCAGCACAGGGGACCGCGATGCCGCTTACCGACGACCAGCAGCAGGAGATCGAGGCGGCCCGGGCCGCCGAGGGCCGCACCCGCCGGCCCGTCGCGCCGGGGCTGGAGGCGCTGCTCTACCAGGCGGTGCCGGTGCTGGACCACGGCTTCGTCCGCGTCATCGACTACATGGGCGACGACGCCGCGGTCGTCCAGGCCGCCCGCGTCTCCTACGGGCGCGGCACCCGCGCCGCCAACGAGGACCGGGGGTTGATCCGCTACCTGATGCGGCACCGCCACTCGACGCCCTTCGAGATGTGCGAGATCAAGTTCCACGTGAAGCTGCCGATCTTCATCGCGCGGCAGTGGATCCGCCACCGCACCGCCAACGTGAACGAGTATTCGGCGCGGTACTCGATCCTCGACCGGGAGTTCTACATCCCGGCGCCCGACCAGCTCGCCGCGCAGTCCACCGCCAACCGCCAGGGCCGCGGTGATCTCCTGACCGGCGAGGAGGCGGCGCGGGTGCTCGACCTGCTGCGCGGCGACGCCATGCAGACCTATGACCACTACGCCTGGATGCTGAACGAGGACGCCGAGGGCCAGCCGCTCGACCCCGCCCGCCAGGGCCTGGCGCGCGAGCTGGCGCGGATGAACCTGACGCTCAACACCTATACCCAGTGGTACTGGAAGGCCGACCTCCACAACCTCCTCAACTTCCTCTCGCTCCGCGCCGATGCCCATGCGCAGTACGAGATCCGCGCCTATGCCGACGCCATGCTGGGGCTGGTGAAGGCCTGGGTACCCGCCTGCCACGAGGCCTTCGTCGACTACCGCATGGGTGCCGCGACGCTCTCGTCCGGGATGCTGGCCATCGTCCGGCGGATGCTGGCCGGCGAGGCGGTGGAGCAGGCGGGCAGCGGCCTCTCCAAGCGCGAATGGCGCGAGCTGATGGAGATGCTGGGCCGCCCCGTGGCATGAGCCCGGAGCGCGCCGCCTCCCTCTTTGCTGAGCGGCGGCATCTCCTGGCGCGCCTCGGGCGTGACGAAGGCGGCGACCCTCGGGCGCATGGGCCCGGCCATGGCGGCTGACCCGGCCTTCGCCCTGCTCATCGGCCAGCTCTACGACCGCGCCGAGGCACCAGGGATGCTCGCCCGATGAGCGGCGCCGCCCGCCCGGCGCCGAAGCCCCGCGCCCCGCGCGCCAGCCGGCCCGCCACCCGCGCCGCCGCACCGCGCACCGCCCGCGCGCCGGCGCCCGACTCGCCGCTCGCCGGCTGGCGCCGCTGGCTCTGGGTCGGCGTGCTCGTCCTCGCCGTGCTGATCGGCCTGCCGCTGGCGCATGCGCTGTTCGGCGAGGTGGTGGCGCTGCTCGGCGGGATGCTGCTGCTCGGCTTCCTGCTCGGCCGCTGGACCGCACCCCGCCGCTGACCGCTACTCGATGACGATCCGCGGGCCGGCCGGCGCCTCCGCGCCGTTCAGCTTGGCCCAGAGGCGGGCCGCCATGCGGCGATAGGCCTGCGCCTCCTCCGTCTCCGGCCGGGCGGCGACGATCGGGGTGCCGGCATCGGCGAGGGTCCGGATCTCGAGCTTGAGCGGCAGCTCGCCGAGGAACTCGACGCCCATCCGCGCTGCCTCGGCCCGCGCGCCGCCATGGCCGAAGAGCTCGTCCCGGTGCCCGCATCTGGGGCAGCAGTAGTAGGACATGTTCTCGATCACCCCGAGCACGGGGACATGCACCTTCTCGAACATCTTCACCCCGCGCCGGGCGTCGATCAGCGCCACGTCCTGCGGCGTCGAGACGATGACGGCCCCGGCCAGCGGCACGCGCTGCGACATGGTGAGCTGCGCATCCCCGGTGCCGGGCGGCATGTCGACCACCATGATGTCGAGCGCGCCCCACTCCACCTGGCCCATGAGCTGCTCGAGCGCGCCCATCACCATCGGGCCGCGCCAGATCATCGCCGTCTCCTCCTCGACGAGGAAGCCGATGGACATGGCCTTCAGCCCCCAGCGGCTGATCGGGATGATCCGCTGCCCCTCGGTGCGCGGCCGCTCGCGGGTGCCGAGCATCTGGGGGAGGGAGGGGCCGAAGATGTCGGCATCGAGCAGCCCGACCCGCAGCCCCTCGGCCGCCAGCGCGACGGCGAGGTTCACCGCCGTGGTCGACTTGCCGACGCCGCCCTTGCCGGAGGCGATGGCGACAATCTTCCGCACCTCGGGCAGCAGCATCGGGCCCTGGCCGGCCGGGCCCTTCGGGCCTTGGCGCTGCGGCGGGGGCGCGGCGGGCGCGGCCGGGGCCGGGCGATGGGCGGTCAGCACCGCCGTCGCGCTCAGCACGCCGGGCACGGCGGCGGCGGCCTGTTCGGCGGCGAGGCGCAGCGGCTCCATCTGCGGCGCCCGCTCGCGTGGCACGGCCAGGGCGAATTGGACAAGCCCGTCCCGCGCCGCCAGGCCCTGCACCATCCCGGAGGAAACCACGTCCTGCCCGGTCGCCGGATCCCGCACGGCCTGCAGCGCATTCCGCACTGTATTGACCAGTTGTTCGGACATCGCTTGAAAACCCTCCGTTTCCGGCCAATATCGCGCCCGCCTGGGGCGCTCTGCAGCGTGCGGGCACCCGTCGCCCGGCCGGGCGTGTCATATGGCCGGGCGCCGTCGCGCATCCAGCCCCAAACGTGCCCCAGGGCGCGTTCAGGCTCCTGCCGGCGGCCGAACGAACAGTGGAGGCCGGACCAAACGATGGCGTTGAACAGTGGCGGACCCAGCCCCTGGGGGAATCCCCGTCCGGGCGGGCCGTGGGGGACACCTCCACCCGGGCCTCCGGGGGGCGGCCGCGGCCCGGGCGGGCCGGGACCCGACCTCGACGACCTGATCCGCCGTGCGCAGGACTGGGTCCGCGGCGTGGTGCGCTCGCCGCGGGGCGGCGGCACCGGGCGTGCCGCAGCCCTGCTGGGCGTGCTCGTCATCGGCGTCTGGGCGGCGAGCGGCTTCTACCGCGTCCAGCCGGACGAGGAGGGCGTGGTGCTGCGCTTCGGCGCCTATGACCGCAATGCCCCGCCCGGCCTGAACTACCACATCCCCTGGCCGGTCGAGACGGCGCTGACGCCGCGCGTCACCACCGAGAACCTGGTCTTCATCGGCTTCCGCTCCGCCGATGCCAGCGCCCCGCGCGCCGGCGCCGGCCGCGACGTGCGGGAGGAGTCGTTGATGCTGACCGGCGACGAGAACATCATCGACATCGACTTCGTGGTGCGCTGGCGCGTGCGCACCGCGTCCGAGTTCCTCTTCAACACCCGCAATCCGGAGAACACCATCAAGTCGGCCGCCGAGAGCATGATGCGCGAGGTGATCGGCCGCACGCCGATCCAGCCGGCGCTGACCGAGGCCCGTGCCCAGATCGAGACCCAGGTGGCCCAGGGCACCCAGGCGATCCTCGACCAGTACAGGGCGGGTGTCGTGGTCACCCAGGTGCAGCTGCAGAAGGTCGACCCGCCCTCCGAGGTGATCGAGGCCTTCCGCGACGTGCAGCGCGCCGCCGCTGACAAGGAGCGGCTGCGGAACGAGGCCGAGGCCTACCGCAACGACATCATCCCCCGCGCCCGCGGCGAGGCGGAGCGGATGATCCAGGAGGCCCAGGGCTACCGCGACAGCCAGGAAGCCCGTGCCAGGGGTGAGGCGACGCGCTTCATCAGCGTGCTCGGGGCCTATCACCAGGCCCAGGACATCACCATGCGCCGGCTCTATCTCGAGACCATGGAGGACATCCTGCGGCGCAACCCGAAGGTCATCGTCGATGACCGGCTGCAGGGGCTGGTGCCCTTCCTCAACCTGACGGATCCACCGGCCCGCAGCGGCAACCGCCCGGCCCCGGCCCCGGCTCAGTCCTCGGCGCCGCCGATGCTGCCGGGCACACCCCGTGGCGCGCAGATCCAGGGAGGCACGCGATGAACCGCCTCGCCATCCCGGCCGTCGTGCTGCTGGTGCTGCTCTTCGCCGTCGTCTCCTCGCTGTTCACCGTGCATCAGACCCAGCAGGTGCTGATCACCCAGTTCGGCGAACCGCGCCGCGTGGTGCGGGACCCGGGGCTGAACATGAAGGTGCCCTTCATCCAGACGGTGATCCCCTTCGACCGCCGCCTGCTCGACTTCGACGCTCAGGGGCAGGAGGTCATCCTCGGCGACCAGCGGCGGATCGTGGTGGATACCTTCACCCGCTACCGCATCACCGACCCGCTGCGCTTCTACCAGACCGTCGGCGCGACGGAGAACGGCATCCGGCTGCGGCTCGGGCCTATCGTCTCCTCGACGCTGCGGAACACCCTCGGCAGCGAGACGCTGCTGGCGGTGCTCTCGGCCGATCGCGCCCGGATCATGGGCGAGATCCGCCAGCGGGTGAACACCGAGGCGCAGAGCTTCGGCATCGAGGTGACGGATGTGCGCATCCGCCGCGCCGACCTGCCGGAGGAGAATACCCAGGCCATCCTGTCCCGCATGCAGTCGGAGCGCGAGCGCGTCGCCCGGGAGCAGCGGGCCGAGGGCGCCGAGCAGGCCCAGCGCATCCGCGCCGCGGCCGAGCGCGACCGGACGGTGCTGATCGCCGAGGCGCAGTCGCAGGCCGAGATCCTGCGCGGCCAGGGCGAGCAGACCGCCATCCGCATCTTTGCCGAAGCCTTCCAGCGGGACCCGGAGTTCTTCCAGTTCTGGCGGACGATGCAGGCGATGCGGGAGGCCTTCTCCGATGGCGAGACGCGGCTGCTGCTGAGCCCGGAGAGCGACTTCTTCAAGTATTTCCGCAGCATCCCGACGCCAAGCGAGACCCGGACGCCCTAACCGAGCGGGGGCGCGGTGCCGGGCCGCGCCCCTGCCCCTTTCCGGCTGGCGCATTACGCGTTCGCCCCCAACTAGCCTGGGCCACGACCCGCAGTCGCGGGCGGTGGCCCAGGCCCACATCATGCCGCATGCTCCACGCCTACAGCCGCTCCAGCCCTTGGCGATCATGCTCCAGCCTCCGCTTCAGCCCTTCCGGCGGGTGCCGCGTTACGGTGGTGCCCTTTCGCAATCGAGGTATCCCCGATGCGCCTAGCCCATCCCGTCCTCGCCCTGCTGATCGCCGGCCTGCCAGCGCTGGCCCAGAGCCAGCCCGCGCCGACCGCGCCCGCGCAGGTGGCGCCTCTGCCCGCTCCGCCGGCTGCGGCACCGCCCACCAATGCGCCGGCGGCGATGCCGATGCGGGACGTGCCGCCCTCCTTCGCGCCGCTCGCGCGCCAGCTCCTGCCGGCGGTCGTCAACATCTCGACCACGCAGAACGCCCAGGCCCGGGCCAACCGGCCGGATGCGCCGGACATGCCGCAGGCCCCGCCCGGCAGCCCCTTCGAGGAATTCTTCCGCGACTTCTTCAACCGCAACCGGCCGGGGCAGCCAGGCCAGCCGGGGCAGGGACCCGAGCAGCAGCGGCCGCGCCGGGCGCAGTCGCTCGGCTCCGGCTTCATCATCGACACCAGCGGCATCGTGGTGACCAACAACCACGTCATCGACGGCGCCGACGAGATCAATGTCATCCTACAGGACAACACGTCGATCCGGGCGGAGCTGCTGGGGACCGACCCGCGCACCGACCTCGCCGTGCTGCGCATCAAGACCGACAAGCCGCTGCATGCCGTGCAGTTCGGCGACAGCGACTCGGCCCAGGTCGGCGACTGGGTGCTGGCGATCGGCAATCCCTTCGGCCTCGGCGGGACCGTCACGGCCGGCATCGTCTCGGCCCGCGGGCGGGATATCCGCCAGGGCATGTATGACGACTTCATCCAGACCGATGCCGCCATCAACCGCGGCAATTCCGGCGGCCCGCTGTTCAACCTGGATGGCCAGGTGGTCGGCATCAACACGGCGATCTACTCGCCCTCCGGCGGGTCGATCGGCATCGGCTTCTCCATCCCCGCCAACCTGGCGCGCAACATCACCGCCCAGCTCCGTGAGACGGGCAAGGTGCGGCGCGGCTGGCTCGGCGTGAACATCCAGCAGGTGACGGACGAGATCGCCGAGAGCCTCGGCCTGCAGGGCGGCGGCCGCGGCGCGCTGGTGGCCCGCGCCCAGGAGGACGGGCCGGCGGCCAAGGCCGGCATCCGCAACGGCGACGTGGTCCTCCGCTTCAACGGGCAGGAGGTGCGGGAGATGCGCACCCTGCCGCGCATCGTGGCGGAGACGCCGGTCGGGCGGCCGGTGCCCGTGGTGGTCTGGCGCGACGGGCGCGAGCAGACGGTCAACGTCACCGTCGGCGAGCTGCCGGCCGAGCCGCAGCAGGCCGCGGCGACGCCGGCCCCGCAGGCGAGCCGGCCGACGGAGCTTTCCGGCCTCGGCCTCCGCGTCGCGCCGATCTCGCCCGAGACGCGCGAGCGCTTCAGCCTGAAGCCGGACCAGCGCGGCGTGGTCGTCATGGAGGTCGCGCCCGACAGCCCCGCCGCAGAGCGGGAGCTCCGCCCCGGCGACGTGATCGTCGAGGTGCAGCAGGAGCGGGTGTCGACGCCGCAGGAGGTCCAGGCGAAGCTGGAGCAGCTCCGCCGGCAGAACCGGCCGAGCGCGCTGCTGCTGATCGAGACGGCGCAGGGCCAGCGCTTCGTCCCGCTGCGGCTGCGCGGCGAGCGGGGCAGCCCGGGCTGATCGGCCTGCCCGTCGCGGGCTGGGCTCAGCCCGCGACGATCTCCGCCGCCCGGTAGCCCTGGGCGAAGAGCAGGGCGCGGAGATCGGCATGCTCGACCCGCGCCCGAGCCGCCGCCGCGACCACCGGCTTGGCGCGGAAGGCCACGCCCAGCCCGGCCGCCCCCAGCATGGCAAGGTCGTTCGCCCCGTCCCCCACCGTCAGCGCGGCCGAGAGCGGCAGGCCGAGCTCGGCTGAGAGATGCTTCAGCGTTGCCAGCTTGGCGTCGCGGTCAAGGATCGGCTCCTCCACCCGCCCGGTCAGCTTGCCATCCGCCACGCCGAGCGTGTTGGAGTAGTGGGCATGGAAGCCGAGCCGCTCCGCCACCCGCGCCGTGAAGAAGGTGAAGCCGCCCGAGACGATGGCGCAATGCGCGCCATTGGCCCGCATGGTGGCGACCAGCGCCGCGGCGCCTGGGGTGACCTCGGTGGCCTTCCAGGTCTCCTCCAGCGCTCCGACATCGAGGCCGGCGAGCATGCCGACGCGCTCCGCCAGCGCCTGGCGGAAATCCAGCTCGCCATTCATCGAGCGCCGGGTGATGGCGGCAATCTCCTCCTTCAGCCCGGCGAAGGCCGCCAGCTCGTCCAACGTCTCGCTGGTGACGATGGTGCTGTCCATGTCGGCCAGCAGCAGGCGCTTGCGGCGGCCCTCGGCGGGGAGGGCGATGGCATCGACCGGCGCCTCCCTCAGCGCGGCGCGGGCGGCGGCGGTCGCCTGCTCCGGCGAGAGGCCGGCGAAGGGGATGTCGGCCGCCTCCTCCGGGGCGAGCCAGTCCGGCGTGCCGGCATCGGCGCCGAGATCGGCGAGCGCGGCGCGGAGCCGGGCGAGGGCGGCGGCGGCGAGGCCGCCAGCGGGGGCCACCAGGGTCAGGACATGGGACATGCGGCGCGGGATATGCCGGGGCCGGCGGCATGACGCAACGCCGGCTTGCGCTGCTCATCGCCGGGCCGACGGCGAGCGGGAAGTCGGCCCTCGCCCTGGCGCTGGCGCGGCGCTTCGGCGGCACGGTCATCAACACGGATTCCATGCAGCTCTACCGCGAGCTCCGCGTCCTGACGGCGCGGCCGACGTCGGCGGAGGAAGCCTTAGCGCCGCACCGCCTCTACGGCATCCGCCCGGCGGCCGAGGCGGCGAGCGTCGCCTGGTGGCGCGAGGCGGCGCTGGCCGAGATGGAGCGGGCCGCGCTGCCCATCCTCTGCGGCGGGACGGGCCTCTATTTCCTGTCCCTGACGGAGGGCCTCTCTGCCATCCCGCCGGTGCCGCCCGAGGCGCGAGCGGAGGCGCGGGCACTGCTCGCCACGCTCGGCGCGCCCGGAGTGCATGCGCGGCTGGACGCGGAGACGGCCGCCCGGCTGCGCCCCGGCGACAGCCAGCGCATCGCCCGCGCCTATGAGGTGCTGCGAGGGACGGGGCGAGGCCTCGCGGCCTGGCAGCGGGAGGCGCCGCAGACCGGGCCGGCGCCATGGCGCTTCGCCGCCATCCGCCTCGAGCCGCCGCGGGAGGCGCTGCGGGAGGCCATCGCCGCCCGGTTCGATGCCATGCTGGCCGGCGGCGCGATGGAGGAGGTGCGGAACCTACTCGCCCAGGATCTCGATCCCGCCCTGCCGGCGATGCGCGCCCATGGCGTGCCGGAACTGGCCGCCGTGCTGCGCGGCGCCATGGCGTTGGAGGCGGCGCGGGATCGGGCCATCCTCAACACCGGGCAGTACACCAAGCGGCAGGCGACCTGGTTCCGCCACCATGAATTGGCCGCCCCGAGCGAGACGCATATCATCCATGCGCGAATGGCGGGCCAAGCGCAATTTCAGGAAAGCGAATTGGCAGAAATCTTCGCATTTGTTGAGAAGCGGCGTTGACCTGCCTGGAGGAGGGGTCTAAGCCTCCCGCTCCGCCGCGACCCGGGGTTCAACCCGGCGGGGCGATGCATGTTCGAGGAGCCCGCCATGTCCGCCACCCTGCAGACCGCCGAGACCCGCACCATGACCGGTGCGGAGATCGTCCTCCAGGCGCTGAAGGACAATGGCGTCGAGGTCATCTTCGGCTATCCGGGCGGCGCCGTCCTGCCGCTCTACGACGCGCTGTTCCAGCAGAACGCCATCCGCCACATCCTGGTGCGGCACGAGCAGGCGGCGGTGCATGCGGCCGAGGGCTATGCCCGCTCCACCGGCAAGGTGGGCGTGGTGCTGGTGACCAGCGGGCCGGGCGCGACCAATGCCGTCACCGGCCTCGTCGATGCGCTGATGGACAGCATCCCCGTGATCTGCCTGACCGGGCAGGTGCCGACGCACCTCATCGGCAACGACGCCTTCCAAGAGGCGGACACCACCGGCATCACCCGCCCGGCGACCAAGCACAACTACCTGGTCAAGGACATCCGGAAGCTTGCCTCGACGGTCCACGAGGCCTTCTACGTGTCGAAGTCCGGCCGGCCCGGCCCGGTGGTGATCGACCTGCCGAAGGACATCCTCATCGGCAAGGGGCCCTACAGCGAGGCGCCGCAGGCCCCGCACCGCAGCTACCGGCCGCAGACCGAGCCCGACATGGCGAGCATCCGCGCCGCGGTGCGCCTGCTGAAGGGGGCGAAGCGGCCGGTCGTCTATGCCGGCGGCGGCGTGATCAATTCCGGCCCCGAGGCCGCGCGCCTGCTCGGCGACTTCGTCCGCATGGCGGGCATGCCCTGCACCAACACGCTGATGGGGCTCGGCGCCTTCCCCTCCGAGGATCCGCAATTCCTCGGCATGCTCGGGATGCACGGGACCTATGAGGCGAACCTCGCCATGCATGGCTGCGACGTCATGCTCAACATCGGCGCCCGCTTCGACGACCGGGTGACGGGGCGGCTCAACGCCTTCTCGCCGAACTCGAAGAAGATCCACGCCGATATCGACCCGTCCTCCATCAACAAGAACGTCAAGGTCGACGTGGCGGTCGTCGGCGATGCCGGCGCGGTGCTGAAGGCGCTGATCGAGTGCTGGCAGGCGGAGGAGCAGCCGCAGGACAAGCCGGCCATCGCCGCGTGGTGGCGCGCCATCGATGGCTGGCGCGGCAAGGGCTGCCTGCAGTACCGGCAGGAGGGCAGCATCATCAAGCCGCAGCATGCGGTGAAGCGCCTCTACGAGATCACCCGGGAGATGGGGCGCGAGACCTTCATCACCACCGAGGTCGGCCAGCACCAGATGTGGGCGGCGCAGTATTTCGGCTTCCAGAAGCCGAACCGCTGGATGACCTCGGGCGGCCTCGGCACCATGGGCTACGGGCTTCCGGCGGCGATGGGCGTGCAGATCGCCCACCCCGATGCGCTCGTCATCGACATCGCCGGCGAGGCCAGCATCCTGATGAACATCCAGGAGATGGGCACGCTCGCGCAGTACCGCCTGCCGGTGAAGGTGTTCATCCTGAACAACGAGTACATGGGCATGGTGCGCCAGTGGCAGGAGCTGCTGCATGGCAGCCGCTACTCGGAGAGCTATTCCGAGGCGCTGCCAGATTTCGTCCGCCTCGCCGAGGCCTTCCACGCTCGCGGCATGCGGGTGACGGAGGCCGGCCAGCTCGACGATGCGATCCGCGAGATGATCGCCCATCCCGGCCCGGTCATCGCCGATATCGCCGTCGCCAAGGACGAGAATTGCTTCCCGATGATCCCCTCGGGCGCGGCGCATAACGAGATGATCCTGGCGCCCGGCCAGGAGGGCGGCGTCGCCGGCGTGACGGATGAAGGCATGGTCCTGGTCTGACCGTTTCGGCCTTGTGATCACCTCGTGGGGCGGCTGCGCCCCACCCGCGCCCTCCTGCCGATTGGCTGCTCCATGCCCGACCTGGCCGAAATCACCCAGCGCAACGCGACCATTGCCGTGCTCGTCGAGAACGAGGCCGGCATCCTGGCGCGCGTCGTCGGCCTCTTCTCCGGCCGGGGCTACAACATCGAGAGCCTGACCGTGGCCCCCGTCGATGCCGACCGGCGCCTCTCGCGCATCACCATCGTCACCTCGGGCACCGACATGGTGATCGAGCAGATCAAGGCGCAGCTCGACCGGCTGGTGCCCGTCCACAAGGTGAGCGACCTGACGCTCGAGGGCCCGCACCTCGCCCGCGAGCTGGCGCTGATCAAGGTCGTCGGCAAGGGCGAGGCGCGGATGGAGGCGCTGCGGCTCGCGGACGCCTTCCGCGCCCGCGTGGTGGATGCGACCATCGAGAGCTTCGTCTTCGAGATGACCGGCTCGGGCGACAAGCTGGATGCCTTCATCGCCCTGATGCGGCCGATCGGCTTGGCCGAGGTGTCGCGCACCGGCGTCGTCGCCATCGCCCGCGGCCCGGGCGGCTTCGAGGCCTGACCGTCTTTTCCGTAGTCCAGTGAAGGAGAGCGCAAGGATGCGCGTGTATTACGACCGCGATGCGGATGTGAACCTGATCAAGGCCAAGAAGGTCGCGATCATCGGCTTCGGCAGCCAGGGCCACGCGCATGCGATGAACCTGCGCGACAGCGGCTGCGCCGATGTCGCCATCGGCCTGCGCCAGGGCGGCTCCTGGCAGAAGGCCGAGGCCGCCGGCTTCAAGGTGATGACGCCCGCCGAGGCCGCGAAGTGGGCCGATGTCGTCATGGTGCTGACGCCGGACGAGCTGCAGGGCGACCTCTACCGCGAGCAGCTCGGCCCGAACCTGAAGGACGGCGCGGCCATCGCCTTCGCTCATGGCCTCAACGTGCACTTCAACCTGCTCGACCCCCGGCCGGACCTCGACGTCTTCATGATCGCGCCGAAGGGCCCGGGCCATACCGTGCGCTCCGAGTACCAGCGCGGCGGCGGCGTGCCCTGCCTCGTCGCGGTGGCGCAGAACCCGAGCGGCAATGCGCTCGAGATCGCGCTCTCCTATGCCTCCGCCATCGGCGGCGGCCGCGCCGGCGTCATCGAGACCACCTTCAAGGAGGAGTGCGAGACCGACCTCTTCGGCGAGCAGACCGTGCTCTGCGGCGGCCTGGTCGAGCTCATCAAGGCCGGCTTCGAGACGCTGGTCGAGGCAGGCTACGCGCCCGAGATGGCCTATTTCGAGTGCCTGCACGAGGTGAAGCTGATCGTCGACCTCATCTACGAGGGCGGCATCGCCAACATGAACTACTCGATCTCCAACACCGCCGAGTACGGCGAGTACGTGACGGGGCCCCGCATCATCACCGCCGAGACCAAGGCTGAGATGAAGCGGGTGCTGGACGACATCCAGACCGGCAAGTTCGCCCGCGACTGGATGCTGGAGAACCGGGTGAACCAGGCGAGCTTCAAGGCCACCCGCCGCCGCCTGGCCGAGCACCCGATCGAGGAGGTGGGCGAGAAACTCCGGGCGATGATGCCCTGGATCAAGAAGAACGCCCTGGTCGACAAGGCGAAGAACTGAGCCGGAGGGGCGGGGGAGGTATCCCCCGCCCGATCTGCCTAGACACCACCATTCCTGTGGATCGGGTCGATCCACAGCACCTCTTCCGGCTTCTCGACCGGCTCGATGTCGAGATTGACCACCACCGCCTCGTTGTCCGAGCGCACCAGGACGCAGCGCAGCGTCTCGTCGGTGCTCGCGTTGATCTCCTGGTGCGGCACATAGGGCGGCACGAAGATGAAGTCGCCCGGCCCCGCCTCGGCGACGAATTCCAGCTTCTCCCCCCAACGCATGCGGGCGCGGCCGGAGACGATGTAGATCACGCTCTCCAGCGCGCCATGATGATGCGCGCCGGTCTTGGCATTCGGGTGGATATGGACCGTCCCCGCCCAGATCTTCTGCGCGCCGACCCGCGCCGCGTTGATGGCGGCGGCGCGGTTCATGCCCGGGGTCTGCGCCGTGTTGGTGTCGAGCTGGTCGCCGGGGATCACCCGGACGCCGGTATGCTTCCAGCCGTCATCCGGGGGCGTGTCGTGCCCAGGGGGGTGGTCATGGTGGCCGTCATGCGGCATGGCGCGCGCTCCTCGCTGTCCTTCCCATCATAGACCGGCGAAGAGCTCCGTCGACAGGTAGCGCTCGGCGAAGGAGGGGGCGATGCCGACCACCAGGCCGCCCCGCATCTCCCGCGCCACCTGCACCGCCGCATGCAGCATGGCCCCGGAGGAGATGCCCACCGGCAGCCCCTCGAGCTGCGCGCAGCGGCGGGCGGCGGCCAGCGCCTCCCGCTCGGTGCTGCGCATCACCCCGTCGAGCCGGTCGAGCTCCAGCACCGCGGGCTTGAAGCCGGCGCCGATGCCCTGGATGCCGTGCGGCCCCGGCTCGTCGCCCGAGAGCACCGCGCTCTCCGCCGGCTCCACGCCGATGACGCGAAGGCTCGGCTTGCGAGGCTTCAGGGCCCGGGCGATGCCGGTCAGCGTGCCGCCCGTGCCGAGGCCGCCGATCACCACATCGACGGCGCCATCGGTATCGGCCCAGATCTCCTCCGCCGTAGTTGCGGCATGGACGCCGGGGTTGGCGGGGTTGTCGAACTGCTTCGGCATCCAGGCGCCCGGGGTGGCGGCGAGGATGGCCTCGGCCCGGGCGATGGCGCCGGCCATGCCGCGGCGGGCGGGCGTCAGCTCCACCTCGGCGCCCATCAGGCGGATCATCTTGCGGCGCTCGATGCTGGCGCCGTCCGGCATGACGACGATCAGCCGGTAGCCCTTGGCGGCGGCGACGAAGGCGAGGGCAATGCCGGTATTGCCTGAGGTCGGCTCCACCAGCGTCGAGCGGCCGGGAGAGATCAGCCCCTCGCGCTCGGCCGCCTCGACCATGGCGAGGCCGATGCGGTCCTTCACCGAGCCGAGCGGGTTGAAGAACTCCAGCTTGAGGGCGAGGTCGGCGCCGAGCCCTTCGGCCGCCCTCAGCCGCGGCAGCCGCACCAGCGGGGTGCCGCCGACGACCTCGAGGATGCTGTCATAGACCCGGCCGCGCGGCGCGAGGGGGGCGTTGTCTTTCACCATGGCGGATGCGCCTACCATGATTCCCCCGCCAGGATGAGGGGAAATGGGGCGCTACCCAAGCGCCGGCAGGCCATGCCAAGCTGGCGGCGGAGGAAACGGAGCCGAGACCATGGCCCATCCCAATGCCGCGCCGCGCCTCGGGCGCCGGCTGCTGCTCGCCAGCCCGCTGCTCGCCGCACCGGCGCGGGCACAGGGCGGCCGGCCCATCACGCTCATCGTCCCCTATCCGCCCGGCGGCAGCAGCGACAACGTCGCCCGGCCGATCCAGCAGCCGCTGGCGGAGGCGCTCGGCCAGCCGGTGCTGATCGAGAACCGCGGCGGTGCCGGCGGCTCCATCGGCGCGACGATGGTGGCACAGGCGAGGCCCGATGGGCTGACGCTGCTGGTCTGGCCGACCGCGGTGCTGACGATCAGCCCGCACATGATGCGCCTGCCCTATGACCCGCTGCGGGACTTCACCCCGATCGCCATGCTGGCCGCCTCGGACGGGGTGGTGGCGATGCACCCCTCGGTACCGGTGCGGGACATCCGGGCGCTGGTCGCCCATGCGAAGGCCAATCCCGGCAAGCTGCGCTTCAGCTCCGCCGGCAACGGCACCATCACCCAGATGACGGGTGAGATCTTCGCCCATGCGGGTGGCATCCGGCTGGAGCATGTGCCCTATCGCGGCTCCGCGCCTGCGCTCACCGCCCTGCTGGCCGGGGATGTGGAGCTGCAATTCGATCCGGTCGCCACGCCGGCGGTGAAGGACGGGCGCCTGATCGGCCTCGCCACCACCGGCGAGACGCGGAGCCCGGAGCTGCCGGACCTGCCGACGCTGCGGGAGCTCGGCCTTTATGGCGAGGGCGGCCTCGCCTTCTTCGGCCTGGCCGGGCCGGTGGGGATGCCGCCCGAGCTGGTGGCGCGGCTGGTCGCGGCGCTCGGGCGGGTGCTGGCCCTGCCGGAGGTGGCGCGGGCCATGGCGCCGGTCGGCCTCCGCCCGCAGCTCGAGGCGGGCGAGGCCTTCGCCGAGCGCATCCAGCGGGACAGGGCGATCTTCGGCGAGGCGGTGCGCCGCACGGGAGCGAGGGTAGAATGACCTTCGAGCACATCAAGGTCTGGGATGACGGCCCGGTCCGCATCGTCGCGCTCAACCGGCCAGACAAAGGCAATGCCATCACCCGGCTGATGGCGGAGGAAATCCAGGCGGCGATGCAGGACTTCGCCGGCTCCGACCAGCGCGTCGCGGTGCTGACGGGCATGGGGGAGAAGGCCTTCTCCTTCGGCGCCGATGTGGGGGAGCCGCCGGAGCTCTGGCGCGCTGTGCCCAATGTCGGCTGGCAGACGGACAAGCCGCTGGTCTGCGCGGTGGAGGGCTGGTGCATCGGCGGCGCGCTGGTGCTGGCCATGATGGCCGACCTCGCGGTCTGCGGGTCCTCGGCGAAATTCTACTATCCGGAGGCGAAGCTCGGGTTGACGGGCGGGATGATCGCGGCCCTCCCCTCGCGCATCCCGCATAAATTCGCCATGGAGCTGACCCTGCTCTGCCGGGTCTTCGATTCGGCGAAGTCGGAGCGCGTCGGCCTGGTGAACGAGGTGGTGCCGGATGGCGGCGCGCTGGCCAAGGCGATCGAGTGGGGCCGCGAGATGGCCGGCTTCGCGCCGATGGTCACCGGCGCGATCAAGCGGATGGTGCTGGACGACATCCTGCCGCGTGGCCCCTCCGAGCAATGGGCCCTGCAGGGCCAGCGGCTGAACGGCATCCGCAACTCGGAGGATTTCCAGGAAGGCGTCGCCGCCTTCCGCGAGCGCCGCCCGCCGCAGTTCAGGGGGCGCTGAGGCCTATCAACCCGCGCCAGTGCCGCGCGATGTCCATCCGCCGGGCGATCCAGACGCCGGGCTGGCGGGTGACATGTTCCAGCAGCATCTCCAGCCCGCGGATGCGGGCCCGGCTTGCCGATGGTCCGGAGATGCAGCCCGACCGACATCATCCGCGGCTGGGCCGCGGCCTCGCGCATCAGCCAGTCGAAGGCGCCGATGCAGTATTCGGCGAAATCCCGCGCCTGGACGAAGCCCTGCCCTGGGGCGAAGCGCATGTCGTTGGTGTCGAAGCTGTAGGGCAGGATGACATGCGGCCGGCCGGCAACCTCCGCCAGCCGCGGCAGGTCGTCGTCATAGGCATCCGAGTCGTAGAGGAAGCCGCCCTCCTCGACCAGCAGCCGCCGCGTGTTGACCGAGGGCGCGGACTTGGTGTGCCAGCCGACCGGGCGGGTGCCGGCGGCCCTGGCCAGCACGTCGACGGTCGCGGCGATGACGGCCCGCTCGGTCGCCTCCGCCATGCCGGCCAGCGGCTCCCAGCGCCAGCCATGGGCGCTGATCTCATGCCCCGAAGCCGCCGGCGCGGCGGCCAGCGCCGGCGTCACCGCCACGGCGCGGCCGCAGCAGGAGAAGGTCGCCTTCACCCCGAAGCGGTCGAGCAGATCGAGGACGCGCCACAGCCCGACCCGGGAGCCATAGGCGAAATGCGTCTCCATGCAGGGGTCGGGATGTCCCTGGACCAGCTGGTGGCTCTCCGGCACGCGCTCATTGTGCTCGTCGCCGCCGGCGAGGGAGAGCTCCGCCCCCTCCTCCACATTGACGACGAAGGAAAGGGCAAGGCGGGCTCCGCCCGGCCAGCGCGGATCGGGCGGGTTGCGGCCATATCTGGCGAGGTCGCGCGAGGCAGGCGGCATCCCGCCCGGGAGGTCCGTCATGCGGTGCTCCTTGGGTCAGCGCGAGGCGGCAACCGGCAGGCCAGCCTCAGGCGACCACCGCCCTCGATTCCGGCCCGAGCGTCGCCTCGAGCGCCGCCAGCGTCTCATCCGCCACGGCGAGAACGGAATCGCGCAGCGCCATGGCCTCCGCCGGCGGCAGCCGCCGCGCATCGGCCTGGAACTGCCGCGCCGCGGCTGCCAGCCGGCTCGCGCCGAGCGTTGCGGCGGAGCCGGTCAGGCGATGCGCCGCGGCGATCGCCTCGCCGATCATCCCGGGCCCTGCGGCACGCAGCACCCGCGTCTGCTCGGCAATCTCCTGCAAGAAGACCGGGGCGAGCTTGCTGGCGGCCGCCTCGTCGAGGCCGGGGATGGAGAGCTTGCCATCCACCCCGCGCAGCGCCAGCAGCGGCAGCTCTGATTCCGTCCGGGACGCGGCCGGGGCGGCGGCTGCGGTCGGGGTCGGGCTGGCCGGCTGGGCCGTCGCCTCGCCGGCGGTCAGCCGCTCGATCGCTCCCATCAGCGCGTCCCGCTCGATCGGCTTCGCCAGATGCGCATTCATCCCGGCCGCGCGGCAGGCGGCGATGTCCTCGGCGAAGGCGCTGGCGGTGACGGCGAGGATCGGCACCCGCCCGGCCGGCGACGGCAGCTGGCGGATGCGCCGCGTCGCCTCCAGCCCGTCCATGCCGGGCATCATCACATCCATCAGCACCAGGTCGTAGGGCCGCGCCGGCGCCGCCCTGGTCAGCGTATCGAGGGCGAGCGAGCCGTCCGAGACGCAGTCCACCGCATGCCCGCCCGATTCCAGCAGGGCGCGCGCCACCGCGAGGTTGGCCGGCACGTCATCCGCGACCAGCACGCGGAGCGAGCGCTGCTCCGCATCCGGCACCGGCTCGGCGGGCTGCGCCTCGGCCATGGCGAGGGCGAGCAGCGGCAGCTCCACCCAGAAGATGGCGCCATGCCCGGTCGGCGAGGCGAGGTTGTCAGTGCAGCCGATGCTGCCTTCCATCTGCGCCGCGATGCCGGCGGCGATGGCGAGGCCGAGCCCGGTGCCGCCCGCGCGCTCGCCCCGGTCGAGCTGAATGAAGTCGCCGAAGACGACCTTGCGCTTGGCCTCCGGCACGCCCGGGCCGGTATCCCGCACCTCGATCCGCACCGGCTGGCGGCCATCCGCGCCGGGTCCGCCGGCCAGCCGGGCGACCAGTTCCACCATCCCGCCGGCCGGGGTGAATTTCACCGCATTGGAGAGCAGGTTGAGCAGCAGCTGGCGCAGCCGGGTCGGGTCCGCCTGGACCACCGCCGGCAGCTCCGCCGCGACATGGACGCGGAGCGTCAGCTGCTTCTCCTCCGCCGCCGGGCGGATGAGCGTGGCCGCGCTGTCCAGCAGCTCGCCGAGGCGGGTCGGGCCGAAGCGCAGCTCCAGCCGCCCGGCCTCCACCTTGGCGAGATCCAGCACGTCGTTGGCGACGGTGACGAGGTGCCGGCCCGCCTCCTCCAGCGTCCGCGCCCGGGAACGCTGCTCGCCGGACAGCGCCGGGTCCCGCGCCAGGGCCTGGGCAAGGCCGAGCACGCCGTTGAGCGGGGTGCGCAGCTCGTGGCTCATCTGGGCGAGGAAGCGCGACTTGGCCGCCGTCGCCGCCGCCGCCTGGTCGCGCGCCTGGGCGAGGTCGCTCATCGCCTGCTTCAGCGCGGTAATGTCGGTGCGGATGCCGACCGTGCCGCCATCCGGCGTCCGCCGCTCGGTCACCATCAGCCAGCGCCCGTCGGGCAGCAGGCGCTCCATGCTCGGATGGTTGCCACGGTGCCAGGCGGTGATCTCGGCGACGAAGCGCTCGATGTCCGCGCCGACCTGCGGGTACTGGCCGCGCCGGGCGCCCTCGCGGATGATGTCCTCGAACCGGGCGCCGACGGTGATGAAGGGCGCGCTGACGGCGTAGAGCTCGCGGTAGCGCTGGTTGCAGATCACCAGCCGGTCCTCGGCGTCGAACATGACGAAGCCGTCCGGCATGGTCTCGATCGCGCCTTCCAGCACCGCGCGGGCCCGGGCCCGCTCGGCATCCACCCGCTCGCGCTGGCGCAGCGCGTGGTAGAGCGCCGCGGCGAGGGCGACCAACAGCAGGCCGAGGCTGGCGGCGGTGATGATGAGCCGCCGGCGGTCCTGCTCCCAGGTGGTGAAGGCGGCGCCCTCATCGTAGCTCGCCACCACATACATGTCCCGGTAGAGGATGGACTTGGCGGCGGCCAGCACCGGCGCATCCTGGAAGCGGCCCGGCATCGACGCGGCGTTGCCATCCGCCGGCAGGACGGTGGCGGGGCGGGCGAGCGGCCGGCCCATCCGCGTCTCGTCATGCGGCAGGGAGGCGAGCACCCGCCCATCCGCCCGCTCGACGGAGATGCGTAGCCCCGGCACCTCGCCGATCGGGGCCAGCAGGGTGGAGACGAGGGAGACCGGCACCTCCGCCACGCCGACCACCGGGCCGACGCCGGGCAGCTCCATGGAGCGGAGGAACATCAGCGACCACTCGCCGGTCAGCGGGTTGCGCGCCGGCCCGCTGATGACGGCGGCGCCGAGCCCGGCGGCGCCGGCGAGCGCCGCCGGCTCGATCGGCAAGGGTCGGCTGCGCGAGGCGGCAAGCGCCGCGGCCCAGGGGCGGCCATCCGGCAGCACCAGCACGAGGTCGCGGAAGCTGAAATTCTGGAAGTTCAGCTCGCGCAGCATCCGGTTGGCCGCAACGGCCTCGATCCGGCCGCTGCTGGCCACCTGGTTCAGCAGGGCGGGCAGCCCCGCCAGCATGCCGTCGACGGCGAGGAAGTGCCGGTTGACCGTGCTCTCCGCGACGCGGGCGACGCGCTGGACGGTCTGCCGCGCCGCCTCCTGCGCGGTGCGGTGCAGGCGCTCGATCAGCATGTTGGTGCCGAAGCCGAGCGCCGCCAGCAGCAGCACGGCGATGAGCGGGACGGCATGGCGGACGCGGCGCTGATGCATGCTATTCGGGCCGTGCCAGGATGCCCCGGCTCGGGGCCATGATGGTGTTCCAGGTCTCGACGCAGTCGCTGCCGCAGCGGCGCACCCAACCCGGCAGGATCACGTCGCGCAGCAACTGGGCGCGGCGCTGCCGGTCGCGCGGCTCGTCGTCCAGCACCACCATCTGGCCGCGCGTGCCGTTGGCGCATTCCGGCCGGCCGGCATTGCAGGCGAAGCCCTCCTCCGTCTCCTGCTCCGCGGCGCGCCAGATCTGCTCCTGCAGGTCGACAAGGCCGGCCTGCAACTGGCGCCGCACCTCCTCCGGCAGGGCCGCCCAGGCGCCGGCATTGGCCGCGAAGACGGAGACGCCCCAGCTGATCGCCTGGCGGGAGATATAGGTGGCGAGGCCCGGCAGGCCGAGCGTGTTGCCCGAGAGGCTGCCGGTCACCGCGCATTCGACGATGCCGTCGCGCAGCGCCGCCGGGATGCCGGCGAAGGGCATCACCACCGGGGTGGCGCCCAGCGCCTCGAACAGCTCGCTCTGCCCGACCGAGGAGACGCGGACGCGCCGCCCGCTGAGGTCGCCGAGGCCGGAGAAGGGCTGGCGGCAGAACACGACCTGGGCCGGATAGGTATAGACGGCGAGCAGGACGACGTTGAAGCGCTCCTTCAGCAGGGTCTCGAGCCGCGGCCGCAGCAGCCCCACCGTGCGGCGGAGCGTGGCGATGTCGGGGTTCAGCACCGCCAGGTCCACGGCGTTGATCTCCGGCTCGTCGCTCGACGAGACGGAGAGCGGCACCGTGCCGAAGGGCACCACGCCGAGCCGCATGAGCGGCAGCATCTCCGGCCCGCGGATGCCGCTGCGGTCGAAGGGGGCGATCTCCGCCCGGACGCGGCCTCGGGTGAGCTGCGGCACCTGCCCGGTCCAGAAGGGCATCTCGGAGCGGGTGTACTGGCTGACCCCGCCGAGGCCGCCGACGATCTTCAGGGTGATCGGCGGCTCATCGGCCAGGGCCGGCACGGCGTGGGCCAGGGCCAGGAGGGCGAGAACCATCCAGGCGGCGCGCCGACATGCTCGTCCGATCAGGATGCGCCGGCGCAGAACCATCACGACCTCTTCCCCTCGGCGCCGGCTTGAGAGGGCGCACTATCATGGGCAGTGCTCATCAACCTGATGTTGCTTACGCGTTAGTGAATTTAGCTGCTTCGCTTCGCTTCGTCTCCATATATCCGGCCCGGTCACGGGATTCGACAACATCCGCAAGCCAAGGGTGCCGGGCGCGGCGGCTCCTGCCGGGGGCGTCATGTCGCCCGCCGTCATGTCGCGCGGGCGGCGAGGGAAGGCGATCGGGCCCCAGCCGCACGACCCCTGCTGCGAGGCGATCGCGGCGGCAGTCTCGCCTGCGGCGGGACCGGTGGGGAGCGGGTCACGCGGCATGATGGCTGGATCGTCTTCAAGCCTGCATCGCGGGCCGCGAGAGCCCCGACATGCGGCCGGGCAACAAGCCGGAGCGGCTCCGTCTGCGCGTGCGGGGCCGAGCCCGCTCCCGCCGAGGTCAGCCCCGCCGAAACCGTGCCGCCGTCACCGCATCCCCGCCGAGGGCCGCCAGCACCTGCGCCCGTCCGTCGGCGCTGCTGGCCAGCGCCACCACCTGCTCGAACCAGGCGCATTGGCCGCGCACCCGCGCCTGGAACAGTCGGTCGAGCGCCACCGCCGCCGCCGGGCGGCCGGCGCAGCAGGCGCAGGCGGCGGCATGGGCCTCCGCCGCCTCGAAAGCCTCCTGCGCCACCCCCGGGCGGGCGGGGGCAGGGGCCTCCGCCAGCACCGCCGCCGGCCGCACGGCCGCGAGCGCGGCCTGCAGCCCCGCCTCGTCCTCCACCAGCACAAGGGGGATGCGCGCATCGAGCGTCCAGGCCATGGCAGCCTCCTTCAGCCACTAGACATAAGGATATCTTTATGTGATATCCAGCGCCATGGATGAGCTTCTGGCCCAGCTGCGCGCCGCTGCCGAGCCGACACGCCTGCGGCTGCTGGCGCTGTGCGCCCGCGGGGCTTTCTGTGTCTCCGATCTCTGCGCCGTGCTCGGCCAGTCCCAGCCGCGCCTGTCCCGCCACCTCAAGCTGCTGGTCGAGGCCGGGTTGCTGGAGCGCCTGCCGGAGGGCGCCAACGCCTATTTCCAGGTCCCCGGCGGCGCCGGCATCGTCCACCAGCTCCTCGCCCGGCTGCCGGAGGAGGACCCGCTGCTCGCCGCCGACCGGCGCCAGGCCGCCCGCCTTGCCGCTGAGCGCGCCCGCATCGCCTCCGACGCCTTCCGCCGCCATGGCGCCGACTGGGACGAGATGCGCGCCCTCGGCCTGCCGGCGGAGGCGATCGAGGCCGCGCTGCTCGCCGCCCTGCCCGAGCGCATCGGCCGCATCCTCGATATCGGCACCGGCACCGGCCGGCTGCTGGAGCTGCTGGCCCCGCGCGCGGGCGCTGCCCTCGGCATCGATGCCAGCCGGGACATGCTGGCCCTGGCCCGCGCCCGCCTCGCCGAGCGTGGCCTCGGCGCCCATTGCGCCGTGCGCCAGGCCGACATGTACCGCCTGCCGCTGCCCGATGCCGGCTTCGACCTGGCGACCATGCAGATGGTCCTGCACTATGCCGAGGACCCTGCCGCCGCGCTGGCCGAGGCCGCCCGCGTGCTGCGGCCGGACGGGCTGCTGGTGATCCTCGACCTCGCCCCGCATGAGCGGGCGGAGCTGCTGGACCGCCACGCCCATCGCTGGCCCGGCTTCGACGATGCCCTGCTCGCCGGCTGGCTCGGCCCGGCCGGCTGCGTCCCGCTGCCGCCCGTCACCGTCCCCGGCCCGCTCGCCGTCCGCCTCTGGCCGGCCCGCCGCCTTGCCGTGCCCGTCGCCGCCCTGCCGGCCCTCTCCTTCTAGGAATCCCCGATGCCCCGTCCCCACCTGCTCCAGGCGCTCCGCGACCGCGTGCTGCTCTGCGACGGCGGCATGGGCAGCCGCGTGCAGGCGCTCACCCTCGATGTCGACAAGGATTACTGGGGCAAGGAGAACTGCACCGAGGTGCTGAACCTCTCCCGCCCCGACCTCGTACGCGAGATCCATCGCGGCTACTACGAGGCCGGCGCCGACATGGTGCTGACCAACAGCTTCGGCGGCTCGCCCATCACCCTCGGTGAGTTCGAGCTGACCGAGCGCGCCTTCGAGATCAACAAGCTGGCCGGCGAGCTGGCACGCGAGGCGGCCGAGACCTTCGCCGACGGGCGGGACCGCTGGGTGGTCGGCGATATCGGCCCGGGCACCAAGCTGCCCTCGCTCGGCCACATCGAATACGACCGGCTGGAGGCGGCGCTCATCGCCCAGTGCCGCGGCCTCATCGCCGGCGGGGTCGACGCGCTGCTGACCGAGACCAACCAGGATACGCTCTACATCAAGGCCGCGGTGAACGCGGCGAAGGCCGCGATCCGCGAGGCCGGCGTCGAGATCCCCGTCTTCGTCCAGGCGACGGTGGAGACGACGGGGACGCTGCTGGTTGGCCCCGACATCGCCGCCGCGGCGACCGTCACCCATGCGCTCGACGTGCCGCTGATGGGCCTCAACTGCGCGACCGGCCCGCAGGAGATGGCCGAGCATGTCCGCTGGCTCAGCCAGAACTGGCCTGGCCTAATCAGCGTCCAGCCCAATGCCGGCCTGCCCGAGCTGGTCGACGGCAGGACCCACTACCCCCTGCAGCCGGATGAGATGGCGAGCTGGATGGAGCGCTTCGTCCGTGAGGACGGGGTGAACCTGATCGGCGGCTGCTGCGGCACCTCGACCCCGCATATCGCGGCACTCGACGCCATGCTGCGCAGGCACGATGCCTGGCGCCCGGCACCGGTCGCCCGCAAGTACCACTGGGTGCCCTCGGTCGCCTCGCTCTACGGCGCGGTCTCGCTGCGGCAGGAGAATGCCTATTTCTCCATCGGCGAGCGCTGCAACGCCAATGGCTCCAAGGCCTGGCGGGAGCGCCAGGCGGCGCATGACTGGGACGGCTGCGTCGCCATGGGCCGAGAGCAGGTGGGCGAGGGGTCCAACAGCCTCGATATCTGCACCGCCTTCGTCGGCCGCGACGAGATGGCGGAGATGAACCAGGTCGTCACCCGCTTCACCTCCTCGGTCAACGCGCCCCTGGTGATCGATTCCACCGAGACGCCGGTGATCGAGGCGGCGCTGAAGCTGCATGGCGGCAAGCCGATCATCAACTCGATTAATTTCGAGGATGGCGAGGGCGCGGCGCAGGACCGCCTGGTGCTCGCCAAGAAATTCGGCGCCGCCGTCATCGCGCTCACCATCGACGAGGTCGGCATGGCGAAGACGGCGGAGGACAAGCTCCGCATCGCGCGCCGCCTGGTCGACTTCGCCTGCAACAGGCATGGGCTGCCGCAGTCCGACCTGCTGATCGACCCGCTGACCTTCACCGTCGCCACCGGCAACGAGGACGACCGCAAGCTCGGCCAGTGGACGCTGGAGGGCATCCGGATGATCCGGGACGAATTTCCCGACATCCAGATCATCCTCGGCCTGTCCAACATCAGCTTCGGCCTCAACCCGGCCGCGCGCCACGTGCTGAACAGCGTCTTCCTCGACCATGCGGTGAAGGCCGGCATGACCGGCGCCATCGTGCATGTCAGCAAGATCAAGCCGCTGCACCTGATCCCGCCGGAGGAGGTGGAGGTCGCCGAGGACCTGATCTTCGACCGCAGGCGGGAGGGCTATGACCCGCTGCAGAAGCTCCTCGAGATCTTCTCCGGCCGGAAGGCGGCGGACAACGTCAAGAAGGTGCGGGCCGAGACGGTCGAGGGCCGCCTCAAGGACCGCATCGTCGATGGCGACCGCAAGGGGCTGAACGAGGAGCTGCAATCCGCCCTCGACCAGGGGCTGAAGCCGCTCGACATCATCAACGAGGTGCTGCTCGACGGCATGAAGGTGGTGGGCGAGCTCTTCGGCGCCGGCAAGATGCAGCTTCCCTTCGTGCTGCAGAGCGCGGAGACGATGAAGGCGGCCGTCGCCTATCTCGAACCTTTCATGGAGAAGATCGAGGGGCAGGAGAAGGGCACCATCGTCCTTGCGACGGTGAAGGGCGACGTGCATGACATCGGCAAGAACCTGGTCGACATCATCCTGACCAACAACGGCTACCGCGTGGTCAATCTCGGCATCAAGGTGCCGCTGGCCGACATGGTGGCGGCGGTCAAGGAACACAGGGCGCATGCCATCGGCATGAGCGGCCTGCTGGTGAAGTCGACCGTCGTCATGCGCGAGAACCTCGAGGAGATGAGCCGCATCGGCCTCGACGTGCCGGTGCTGCTCGGCGGCGCGGCGCTGACACGGAACTATGTCGAGGACGACTGCGTCCGCGCCTATGCCAATGGCGAGCCGACCGGCCGCGTCGCCTATGCGCGGGATGCCTTCGACGGCCTCCATCTCATGGACAAGGTGACGGGCAACGGCTTCGACGACTACCTCGCCGCCATCCAGTCGAAGCGCCGCGGCAAGCCCCGCAACGAGGCCCGCACCCTCGGCACCGCCGACCCGCGCGGCTTCGCCCCGGTCGATGTCGCCTATGCCGAGGCGCGCCGCCGCCGCCTGACCGCGGAGGAGCCGGTGCCGGCCCCGCCCTTCTGGGGCGCCCGCGTCATCGAGGCGGCGCCCAAGGCCATTATCCCCTTCATCAATGAGCGCAGCCTCTACCAATTCCAGTGGGGCTTCCGGAAGCAGGGCCGCTCGCTCGACGACTTCCTCGGCTGGGCGAAGCAGGAGCTGCGCCCGGTCCTCAAGCGTATGCTGGCGCTGACCGAGGCGGAGGAGATCCTCCGGCCCCAGGCGATCTACGGCTACTGGAAATGTGCCGGCGCCGGCAATGACCTCATCCTCTTCGAGGAGGATGGCGTGACGGAGGCCTGCCGCTTCACCCTGCCGCGCCAGCCCAAGCAGGATGGCGAGTGCATCGCCGACTTCATCCGTGACATCGGCGACGGGCCTGAGCGGCGCGACGTGATCGGCCTGCAGGTTGTCACCGTCGGGCAGAAGGCGAGCGACGTGGCGCGCATCTGGTTCGAGGAGAACCGCTACCAGGACTACCTCTACCTCCACGGCCTCAGCGTCGAAATGGCGGAGGCCATGGCGGAGTACGTGCACAAGCGCATCCGCGCCGAATGGGGCTTCGCCGGCGACGACGACCGCGACATGGACAAAATGTTGCAGCAAGGTTACCGCGGCGGGCGCTACTCCTTCGGCTATCCCGCCTGCCCGCGGCTCGAGGATCAGGTGCCCTTGCTGACGCTGCTCGGGGCGGAGCGCATCGGCGTGTCGATCAGCGACGAGTGGCAGCTTCATCCGGAGCAATCGACCAGCGCGATCGTGCTGCACCACCCGCGCGCGAAATACTTCTCGGTGTAGTCGTCGGGCAGTTCCCTCGCCCGGCTTGGGCTCCCGTGGCTTTGATCCGATGCGCCGGCATAGGCGTCGCGCCCTACCGGCGCAGGGCCTAGGATGCGCCAGCGATGGGCCTTGGGCCTGAGGAGCGCAGCGTGCCAGAGGAAGGCAGAGGAGCGGCACCCGATATCGATGCGATCCGCAGCTTCGCCGAGCTTGCGCCGCATCCGGTTGCCGTGGTCGCCGGCCCGACTCATCGCCTGCTCTATGCCAACCCGGCCTTCGCCGCCTCCTGCGGCCAGGACCGTGCCGAGCTGGAATGCCGCCCGGCCGCCGAGCTCTTCCCCGCCCTGGCCACGGGCGGGCACCTCGCGCCGCTCGACCTGGTGCGCACTACCGGCCAGCCCTACCGCGCCGAGGGCAAGGCGCTGCCCTTCGGCGACACGGACCGGCTCTGGGATGTCGAGGCTTCGGCAATCCGCGCCCGCGACGGCATCATCACCGGCGTTCTCGTCCAGCTCCGCGACGTGACCGCGCTGCGCGGCCGGCTGCGCAAGGCCGAGGCCGCCGCCGCCGTGCTCGATGCGGTTCTGGAACATGCGCCGCTCGGCCTCGCCATCGCCGGGGCGGAGGGGGAGGTGCGCCGCCTCAGCCGCCATGGCCTCGTCTCCTCCGGCCGCGAAGCGGCGGAGCTGCTGGCCGGCCGCGACCCGGCGATGGGCTGGACGATCCTTCGCCCCGACGGCCACCCGCCTGCCGGGCCGGCGGAGCTGCCCCTCGCCCGCGCCCTGGCCAAGGGCGAGGCTACTGCCGGCCAGCCCTGGGTCCTGCGCGCCTGGGATGGCGCCGAACGCACCCTGCAATGCAGCGCCGCCCCGGTGCGCGACCCTACCGGCCGCATCGCCGGCGGCATCCTCGCCTGGACCGATCCGCCGGAGGCCGGCATCGCCCTCGATGCCCGCTACCGCGCCCTGGTCGAGGCCGGGGCGCTCGCGGTCTGGACCGCGGCGGCGGATGGCACGGTCGTCAGCATGGGCGGCTGGGCGCCGCTCACCGGCCAGACACCGGCGCAATCCGCCGGCTGGGGCTGGCTGCAGGCGCTGCATCCCGAGGATCGCGGCCGGGTGCAGGAGCGCTGGATCGAGGCCGTCGCCACCGGCGGCAGCTACGAGGTGGAGTACCGCCTGCGCGCTCCGCAGGGCCGCTGGCGCTGGACCGCGGCCCGCGCCGCACCGTTGCGCGACGCCGCCGGCCACATCGTCGAATGGCTCGGCGTCAACACCGACATCGACGCGCGCAAGCGGACCGAGCGGGCGCTGCGCGACAGCGAGGCGCGCTTCCGCACCCTGGCCGAGGCGATGCCGCATCTCGTCTGGCAGACCGATGCGAATGGCGAGCCGGACTACGTCAACTCCCGCTGGAGGGAGCTGACCGGCCTCGATCTCGACCAGCTCCGCGGCGGCGGCTGGGCCGATCTGGTGCATCCGGAGGACCGCGCGGGCCTCGCCGCCGCCTGGGCCACGGCACGCAGCGAGGGCCGGGACTACGACGTGGACGCCAGGCTGCGCGACCGCGAGGGCCGCTATCGCTGGCACCGGGTCAAGGCCGCCCCGGTCTGCAACGCCGCGGGCCTGGTCCGCCACTGGGTCGGCACCTGCACCGACACCGAGGAGCGCCACATCGCCGAGGACCGGCTGCGCGAGGCGCTCACCGCCCGCGAGCAGCTGGCGCGCGAGGCCGACCACCGCATCAAGAACAGCCTGCAACTCGTCGCCGCCCTGCTCCGCCTTCAGGCCGGGCGGGTGGAGGAGCCGGCGGCGCGCGAGGCGCTGGAGGCCGCGACCGCCCGCGTCCAGGCCGTGGCCGAGGCGCATCGCGCCCTGCAGCAGAGCCCGGATTTCCGCAACATCCGCCTCTCCGACATGCTGCGCGAGCTGGCGGCCGGCGCGGCGGTGCACCACCCGGCCGCGGATATCCGCACCGCGGCGCCCGAGGCGCTGACCCTCGATGCGGAGCGCGCCATCCCGCTCGCCCTCATCCTGTCGGAGCTGGTGACCCAGGCGCTGCGGCATGGCGGCCCGGTGCAGCTCTCCGCCCGGCTCGACGGCGACGCCATCCTGGCCGAGGTCGAAGGTCATGGCGGCAGCGCGGGCTGCGGCGGCACGCCAGGGCTGGGCCAGACGGTGGTGAAGGCGCTCGCCCGGCAGATCGCTGCCGAGGTGACGGAAGGGGAGGGGAGGGTGACCCTCCGCCTCCTGCAGGAGCCGAACTAGGGCAAGCTCCGGTCAGGTGGAATGGCCCGGTCGGAGTGATTTTCCTGACGGAACAACCGGCCCTAGCCCTCGCAGCCCTCGTCGAGCAGCAGGCGCTCGACCGTCTCGGGCGGCACGTCGCCGGTGGTGAAGGCCTCGCCCGGGCTGCGCAGCAGCACGAAGCGCAGCGCCCCGTCGCGGGCCTTCTTGTCCTTCCGCATCCGCCCGAGCAGCGCCGGAGCCGAGAAGGACCGCGGCAGGTCGCCGATCCGCGCCGGCATGCCGCAGGCCTGGAGATGGGCTATCACCCGCCCCGGCAGCTCCTGGCTGCAATGGCCGAGTCGCGCCGAGAGGCTGGCCGCGAGGCCGAGCCCGACCCCCACCGCCTCGCCATGCAGCAGCATCCCGCCATAGCCGCACTCCGCCTCCAGCGCATGGCCGAAGGTATGGCCGAGATTGAGCAGCGCCCGGCCGCCCTCCTCCGTCTCCTCCCGCTCGTCGCCGGCGACGACGGAGGATTTCAGCCGGCAGCTCTCGAGCACGGCCGTCACCAGCGCCTCCCGGTCGCCCTCGACCAGGGCGGGCCCATGCGCCTCGCACCAGCGCCAAAGTCGCTCGCCGGAGAGCAGGCCGTGCTTCGCCACCTCGGCATAGCCCGCGCGCAGCTCCCGCCCCGGCAGGGTGCCGAGCGTCCCGGTATCGGCCAGCACCAGCCGCGGCTGGTGGAAGGCGCCGACCAGGTTCTTGCCGAGCGCCAGGTTCACCCCGGTCTTGCCGCCGACCGAGCTGTCGACCTGGGCGAGCAGCGTCGTCGGGAGCTGGACGAAGGGCAGGCCGCGCAGCGCGGTCGCGGCGGCGAAGCCGGCCAGGTCGCCGACGACGCCACCACCGAGCGCCAGCACCGCCGTCCGCCGGTCCGCACCCGCGCCCAGCATCCGCTCCAGCAGGTGCTGCACCTGGGCGAAGCTCTTGCTCGCCTCGCCGGCGGGGACGGTGATCTCGGCGAGGATGGCGGTGCCGGTCTCGGCGAGGCCGGCCCGCAGCGTCGGCAGGTGGAGCGGCCCGACCACCTCGTCCGTCACCACCACCACCCGCCGGGCCGGCAGCACCGGGGCGAGCAGCGCGCCGGCACGCGCCAGCAGCCCCTCGCCGACCAGGATGTCATAGCCCCGCTCCCCGAGCGGGACGGCGAGGCGAGCCGGGGGCTGCCAGCCCTCCAGCGCCTGCTGCACCCGGCGGGTGGTGACCTCGGGGCTCTCGTCAGAACAGGCGATCACGATATCGGCCTCGGCATAGAAGGGGTGGCGCGCCACCATCAGCCGCTCCAGCACCTCGGCCGGATCGGCATTGAGGAACATCGGCCGGTGCTCCCGCCCGGCGACGCGCCTCAGCAGTGTCGCCATGCGGCAGTGCAGCCAGACCGAGACGGCCCCGGAGGCGCGGATGGCATCGCGCGTCCGCGCATCGACGAAGGCGCCGCCGCCGGTCGCCAGCACCAAGGGCGGGCCGGCCAGCAGCCGGGCGATCACCCGCCGCTCGCCGTCGCGGAAATGCGCCTCGCCGTAGCGGGCGAAGATGTCGGTGATGGGCAGGCCGGCGGCCGCCTCGATCTCCGCATCGGCATCGAGGAAGGGCAGGCCGAGGCGCAGCGCCAGGCGCCGGCCGATGGAGGTCTTCCCCGCCCCCGGCATGCCGACGAGCACGATGCTGCGCTCCGGCCGCCGGGCAGGCAGAAGCCCGGGCCCGGAAGGGCCGGTCCAGATGGCAGCATCCCGGGCCTGGACTGCGCCCTGTGGAACGATGGCGTTGGCGGTGTTGCGCGACACGATGCCAAGAGGCTAGCACACCGCGGCCCCGATGCGATGGGGCCTGCTTCGTTACGCAAACTCGTGTCTCCCTGGGGCATGCCTGCCGCTTACCGGAGCAGCGATCCTGCCCTGGATTTTTGTCGTCCCGCATGTTTCACGCCTCTGGCCGTTCCAGCCTCCGGCGATCCTGCTCTTGGAGCTCAGCCGCCCATGTTCCGCCGCCCCATCCTGCTGCTGGCCGTGATCCTGCTTGCCCTGGTGGCGGCGGGGCTGCTGGCGCTGGGCGCCTTCCCGCCCGATGCCACCCCGACCGCGGTGGAGCGTACGCTGCCGAACGACCGCTTCCAGACCCGCTGACCCCTTGGCCGGTGCCCTCCGCGAGGCCTTCCTCGAGATGCTGGCAGCCGAGCGCGGCGCCGCCCGCAACACCCTCGCCGCCTATGCGACCGACCTTGAGGATTTCGCTGCCTTCTGTGCCCGGCTCGGCCTCGCGCCCGAGGCGGTGGGGCCGGAGCCGCTCAGCGACTATCTCCGCTCGCTGGCCGATCTCGGGCTGAAGCCGCGCACGGCGGCGCGGCGGCTCTCGGCGCTCCGCCAGTTCTACCGGTTCCTGGCCCGCGAGGGCATCCGCCCCGACGACCCGACCGAGCTGCTGGACGGCCCCCGCCCGACCCCGCCGCTGCCCCGGCCGCTCGCCGAGGAGGAGGTCGCCGCCCTGCTCGCCGGCGCCGCCAGCCTGCCGAAGGGCCGCGGGCCGCTAGCCGTCGCCGCGATCGAGCTGCTCTACGGCGCCGGGCTGCGGGCGACGGAACTGGTCACGCTCCCCGCCTCCGCGCTGCGGGCCGACCAGCCGATGATCGCGCTGCGCGGCAAGGGCGGGCGGGAGCGGCTGGTGCCCATCTCCGCCCGCGCCCGGGAGGCCGCCGCCGAGGCCCGCGCCGGCGAGGAGGAGGCGCCCCCCGGCGACCGCCGCCGCCGCTGGCTCTTCCCCTCCCGCGGCGCGGCCGGGCACATGACGCGCCAGGGCCTCGGCCTGCTGCTGAAGGAGGCGGCGATGGCGGCCGGCCTCGCCCCGGAGCGCGTCTCGCCGCATGTCCTGCGGCATTCCTTCGCCAGCCACCTGCTGGCCCGCGGCGCCGACCTCCGCAGCCTGCAGATCCTGCTCGGCCATGCCGACATCGCCACCACCCAGGTCTACACCAAGGTGATGGAGGAGCGGCTGCGGGCCCTGGTCGAGGCGCATCACCCGCTGGCGGAGGCCGATCCGCCGCCCCCGCTTCCGCCCTCGCAGCTTTTCAGCTAACCCCGCCCGCCATGCGTCACTTCCTGGATTTCGAGAAGCCGATCGCCGAGCTGGAAGGCAAGATCGAGGAGCTGCGTCGGACCTCCGATGCCGGCGGGATCGATGTCGCCGAGGAGGTCGCGCGCATGCGCGACAAGGCGCAGGCCCTGCTGAAGACCACCTATGCCAAGCTTTCGCCCTGGCAGAAGACCCTGGTCGCCCGCCACCCGGACCGGCCGAAATGCCTCGACTACATCCGCGCCCATATCGAGGAGTGGACGCCGCTCGCCGGCGACCGCGCCTTCGCCGACGATGCGGCGGTGGTCGGCGGGCTCGGGCGCTTCCGCGGCCGCGCCGTCGCCGTGCTGGGGACGGAGAAGGGCAGCGACACCGAGAGCCGCGTCCTCCACAATTTCGGCATGGCCCGGCCGGAGGGCTACCGCAAGGCGCGGCGGATCATCGAGCTGGCCGGCCGCTTCGGCCTGCCGATCCTGTCCTTCGTCGACACCGCCGGCGCCTTCCCCGGCATCGAGGCCGAGGCGCGGGGCCAGGCGGAGGCCATCGCCCGCTCCATCGAGGCGGGACTCGAGGCGCCGGTGCCCTTCGTCGCCACCATCATCGGCGAGGGCGGCTCGGGCGGCGCCATCGCCCTTGCCGCCGCCGACCGCATCCTGATGCTGGAGCACTCGGTCTATTCGGTGATCAGCCCCGAGGGCTGCGCCAGCATCCTCTGGCGCGACGCGGCGCAGGCCTCGACCGCGGCCGAGGCGCTGAAACTCACCGCGGAGGACCTCCGCCGCCTCAACCTGGTCGATGCCGTGGTGCCGGAGCCGATGGGCGGCGCCCACCGCGACACGCAGGCCACGCTCGCCGCCGTCGGCGACAAGGTCTGGGAAAGCCTGGAGCCGCTGCTGGCCCTTGACGGCGCCACGCTGCGTGCCCGGCGCCGGGAGAAATTCCTGGAGATGGGCCGCAACAGCGTGGTGTGACGGCTCAGGCCCGGGCTGGTGCCACGCCGAGCGGCGGCGGCGCCTTCGGCCGGGGCGCCGGCGCGGTGAGCACCGGCGGCGATGCCGTGCCGCTCGCCTCCACCGCGAGATCCAACGCCTCGGTCAGGCTCATCGCCAGTTGCAGCGGCGCCGACTCGCCCTCCGCCCGCAGCGCCCTGGCGAGCACGCCCTCGCTCTCCTCCATCCCGCCGGGCGACCAGGCGAGGGCGATGGCGGGAACGCCCGGCAGCCGACGCCGGGCCCGGCGCAGCAGGTAGCGGGCGGTCGCGCTGCTGCTGCCGCCCTCGAGCAGGCAGAGGCAGATGAGCCGCGGCGGCGCCCCCGGCACGGCGCTCACGCCCCCGACCTGCACGCCGAAGCCGCGCCGCGCCAGCACCTGGCCGAGCATGCTGGCGGCCAGCGCGTCGAAGGGCCCGCGCCCGGGCAGGCAGAGCACCGCGCCCGGCACATGCCAGGCCGCCGGGATGGCCTCCGGCGGCGCCTCGCCGTCGGGCGGCGGCGGGTCTTCCTCCTCCTCCAGATCCTCGATCAGCAGCTCGACGCTGCGCAGCAGGGCCTCGCGCCGCTCGGGCCGCAGCGCGCCATGCACCGCATCCGCCTGGGCGAGGCGCAGCGCCGGGAGCGCCACGGCGTCCAGATACTCGGCGAGCGGCCTTTCCGTCAGGCAACGCTCCGCCTGCTCGGCCAGCGCATTGGCGTCGCCGGCCAGGGCCCGCTGGTAGAAGGTCTCCTCCGGGTCGAGCGGCGGCCGGTCGCCGAGGATCACCTCGAGGAATTCCAGCCGGTCCACATGCCGCCCGAGCACGACGAGGCAGACCGTCAGCGGCACGGCCAGCAGCAGCCCGACCGGCCCCCAGAGCCAGGTCCAGAAGGTCGCCGCGGCGATGACGGCGATCGGCGAGAGGCCCGTGGAATGGCCGAAGACCATCGGCTCGACCACCTGGCCCATCAGCGTCTCGGAGATGCCGAACAGCACCAGCACCCAGATCAGCGTCGCCCAGCCCGGATCGACGGCCAGCGCCAGCAGGATGGGCCCGCTCACCGTGATGAAGACGCCGATGAAGGGCACGAAGCGCATCAGCCCGGCGACGAAGCCCCAGAGCAGCGGGTTGGGGATGCCGATGATCCAGAGCGCCGCGGCGATGAAGAGGCCGAAGACGGCATTCATCCCGGTCTGTGCCAGGAAGAAGCGGGAGAGGCGATAGGCCGCATCGTCCATCGCGGCCATGGTGCGATGCAGGTCGCGCGCCCCGGCGAGGCGGATCAGCCGGTCGCGCAGGTCCTCCCGGTAGAGCAGGATGAAGATCACGAGGATGACGACGATGCCGGCCGTCGCCAGCGGCCCGAGCAGCGGTTCCGCGACGCGGCGGAGCATGTCGACCGGCGTCGGGTCCGGCGTGCGGATCTCGACCGGCATGGGCGGGCGGGCATCGCTCTCCGGCGCGGTGCGGGCGGTGGGTGGCTCGGTCGCCCCGCCCATGCCATGGCCGACGGCCTGGACGGCGCCGCTCACCCGGTCGAGCCAGCTGCTCGCGCCCTGAAGGCCGGAGAGCTTCTGGCGGATGGTCGCCTGATAGGTCGGGATGTTCTCGGCGAGCAGGGTCGCCTGCCGCCCCATCAGCCCGCCGATGCCGAAGATCAGGGTGCAGGCCAGCAGCACGCTGACCACCACGGCCGCCGAGCGCGGCAGGAGCACCCGCCGCAGCAGCCGCACCACCGGCGCCAGCACGAAGGCGAGCAGCACGGAGAGCACCAGGGGCACCAGCAGGTCCTGGCCGAAATAGAGCACCGCGATGATCAGCAGGGCGCCCTGGAGCATCTGGAGGCCGGAGGCGGGCGTGGCTGCCGCGCTCAGGCCGCGGGTGGGCGCTGGGGCTGGTCGTGGTTCGGGCATCCGGCCTCGGTTCCGTGATCTTCGGGCCTCGATCGGCCCGCCCTTTGCGAACGCCGCGGCGCCGGTTCCGTTGCGCTCGCCTAGCCTTTCATCGGAGCGAGTTCCCGCTCCACCACCGCGGCCAGGATGCCCGCGCCATAGGGGAGTGCGGCGTCGTTGAAGTCGTAATGCGGGTTGTGCACCTCGCAGCCGCCCGCCTCGCCCTCGCCATTGCCGACGAGGATATAGGCGCCCGGCACCTCGGCCATCATGTAGGCGAAGTCCTCCGAGCCCATGGCCGGGATGCGGTTGCGGTCGACCGCCGCCTCGCCGACCATGGCGGCCGCGGCATCGGCGATCATCGCCGTCTGCGCCACGCCGTTCACCACCGGCGCCGCCACCTCGCGGACGTCGAGCCGCGCCTCGGCCCCGAACCCTTCGGCGATGCTGGTGGCGAGCGCCTGCATCCGCCGCTCGATCAGTGCCATGGTCTCGGCCCGGAAGGCGCGGACGGTGCCGCGCAGCGAGACCTGGTCGGGGATGACGTTGTAGGCGGTGCCGGCGCTGAAGCCCGTCACGCTGACGACGCCGGTATCGTTCGGCGCCACGTTGCGGCCGATGATCGACTGGTAGGCGGAGACGATGGCGGCGCCGCAGACCACCGGGTCGACCGTGCTCTCCGGCCGGGCGCCATGCCCGCCCTTGCCCTGGATCACCAGGTCGAAGAAGGCGCAGCCCGCCATCATCGCGCCGGCGCAGATGCCGTATTGCCCGACCGGCATGCCCGGCCGGTTGTGGAGGCCATAGATGGCGCTGCAGGGGAAGCGGCGGAACAGACCCTCCTCCACCATCGCCCGGGCGCCGCCCCGGCCCTCCTCGGCCGGCTGGAAGATGAAGTGGACGGTCCCGTTGAAGTTGCGCGTCTCGGCGAGGTAGCGGGCGGCGCCGAGCAGCATGGTGGTGTGCCCGTCATGGCCGCAGCCATGCATCTTGCCGGGGACGGACGAGCGATGGGCGAAGCCGTTCGCCTCCGGCATGTCGAGCGCGTCCATGTCGGCGCGCAGCCCGACCGCCCGGTCGCCGTTGCCTGCCCGCAGCACGCCGACGAGGCCGGTGCGGCCGATGCCGCGATGCACCTCGATCCCCCAGGATGCGAGGCGCTCCGCCACCAGGGCGCTGGTCCGCACCTCCTCGAAGCCGGTTTCCGGATGGGCGTGGAAATCCCGGCGCCAGGCGGTGAGTTCATCCTGGTACTGGCGGATCCGCTCGATGGGATTCACATCGGTCTCCTGCGGTTGAGGTGGGCAAGCCCCACCGCTCTGCGCTATCCCTATCGGGCTAAGCCTGTGACAGCATCGGGTCAACAACGTGGCGACCGAACATCAGACGGAGGACATGGCCAGGCCCCGGCGCGTGCTGCCAGCGCCGCACGGCCTCTCGCGCGGGGCGCCAGTGCCGTGGTGGATCAAGCTCGGGGTGAAGCTCGGCCTCGCCGCGGTCGGGGTGCATGGCGCCCGAGCTCGGGCGCTCGGCTTCGCACGCCCTTCCTATGACGCGCGCGACCCGGCGAAGCTGCTCGGCGCGCCGCCGGCCTGGATCGGCGATGCGACGCGGCTGATGGGGCGCCGCCCGCGCACCATCCTCGAGGTCGGGCCCGGACGGATGGTGCTGCGTGCGCCGGTGCTGGCCGGGCTCGGGCTGGAACACATCTGGTTCATTGATTCGGCCGACAGCGCCCCGGCCGAGGCGGCCGCCTATCAGCAGGTCGCCGCCCTTGCCCGCAGCCAGGGCGTGCCTGTGCCGGACCTCGCCGGCTGCACCGACCGCGCGGCGGTGCTGCAGCGCTGCCATGCGACGTTGCTGCATGGCGGCCCCTCGGCGCTCGGCGCCATCCCGGACGGGGCCATCGACCTCGTCGTGAGCGAGGCGGTGCTCGAGCATGTGCGGCGCGACGAGATCGGGCCGCTGCTCGCCCAGCTCCGCCGGGTGACGGCGCCGGACGGCATCGGCCTGCACCGGATCGACTTCCAGGACCACCTCGGCGGCGGGCTGCAGCATCTGCGGTTCAGCGATGGCTTCTGGGCGAGCCCGCTGGTCGGGCGGGCCGGGATCTACGTGAACCGGCTCGGCCTCTCCGCGATGGTCGGGCGCTTCCGCCGCGCCGGCTTCCAGGTGGAGGTGCCGGAGGCGACGGTCTGGTCGCGCCGCCCGCGCGGCCCGGCCCGGCCGCACCCGGAGGCGATGCGCCCCGCCGCCGACGACCTCGTCGCCCGCGCCGTGCTGGAAGTCCGGCCGCGGCGCTGACCGCGCGGGTGCGGGAACGGCCGGCTTCCGGTGACGCCGCCGTGTAGCCTGGCTGGGTTGCAACCCATGGTCGCCCCTGGACCGATTGGTTATCCTGTCGGACGGTCTTTCCGGAGGATGGCATGTTGCGTCGCATGGTGTTGGTCGCTGTCTTCGGCTTGCTGGCCTGGACAGGGCCTGGGCAGGCACAATACAGCGATCCCTCCTTCCGCGTCGTCAACAACACCCCGAATGTCGTGAACGAAGTCTATGCCTCGGCGACCAACGAGCGGAGCTGGGGCCAGGACCGGCTCGGCAATGAGGTGATCGCACCCGGCGCCTCCTGGATCGTCCGCCTGCCGGCCGATGGCAACTGCACCTTCGACATCCGCATCGTCTACCAGGGCGGCACGGCGGAGGAGCGGCGGAACGTCAACACCTGCGCCATGACGGACCTGGTCCTCGGCCAGCCGGGCGGCCCGGCGCCGCGGACCCAGCGCAACCAGCAGCAGGGGAACACGCAGCAGGGCAACCCCTCCTTCAACCTGATGAACCAGAGCGGGCGGGTGATCGAGGAATTCTACGCCTCGCCCTCATCGCAGCAGAATTGGGGCCCGGACCGGCTCGGCGAGGATGTCGTGCAGCCCGGCGCGACCTTCCCGGTCCGCCTGCCGCAGGGCGAGTGCAACTATGACCTCCGCATCGTCTTCGCCGGCGGCCAGGCGCAGGAGCGGCGCAACGTGAATGCCTGCGCGCTGACGAACTACACCGTCAGGTAGCATTCCTGCCGAGGGCGGTGCCGGTCAGGCATTCGCCCCCTCCAGCGCCGCGATCACCGCGGCGGTCACCTCGGCGGTGGTGGCGGTGCCGCCGAGATCGGGCGTCAGCACCTGGCCGCGCCCCGTGACCGCCTCCACCGCCGCCATCAGCCGCCCCGCCGCGCGCGGCTCGCCGCAATGCTCGAGCAGCATCGCCGCCGTCCAGAAGGCGCCGAGCGGGTTGGCAATGCCCTTGCCCGTGATGTCGAAGGCCGAGCCATGGATCGGCTCGAACATCGAGGGCCGCTGGCGCGACGGGTCGATGTTGCCGGTCGCGCCGATGCCCAAGGACCCCGCCAGCGCCGAGGCCAGGTCCGAGAGGATGTCGGCATGCAGGTTGGTGGCGACGACGGTGTCGACCGTCCCCGGCTTCATCACCATGCGCGCGGTCATCGCATCGACCAGCATCTTGTCGACGGTGAGCTCCGGGTACTGCGCCGTCACCTCGGCGCAGACCTCGTCCCACATCACCATGCCGTGCCGCTGCGCGTTGGACTTGGTGACGACGGTCAGCAGCCTGCGCGGCCGGCTCATGGCGATCTCGCAGGCATGGCGGCAGATGCGCGCCACGCCCTCGCGGGTGAAGACGGCGACATCCATGGCGACCTCGAGCGGCAAGCCGCGATGCGCCCGCCCGCCGACGCCGGCGTACTCGCCCTCGGAATTCTCGCGCACGATCACCCAGTCGATCTGCCGCCCGAGCTCCTCCCGCAACGGCCCCTGGACGCCGGGAAGCAGGCGGGTAGGCCGCACATTGGCGTACTGGTCGAAGCCCTGGCAAATGGCCAGCCGCAGCTCCCAAAGGGTGACGTGGTCCGGGATGTCGGGGGCGCCGACCGCGCCGAAGAAGATGGCGTCGAAGCCTTCGAGCCGGCGGAGTCCGTCCTCCGGCATCATCCGCCCGCTCGCGCGGTACATCGCGCTGCCCCAGTCGAAGCCCTGGAACTCGCAGGCGAAGCCGCCATCGGCCCGGGCGGTCGCCTCCAGCACCCGGCAGCCGGCCTCGATCACCTCGGGGCCGATGCCGTCGCCGCCGATGGCGGCAATCCTCAGGCTGCGCATGGCGGGCTTTCCTCCGATTTCTTGGCCGCCATGAAGCCCGGGAGGAGGGGCCGCATCAAGCCAGGATGAAGTCGGACCTCGCCAGGGAGTGTTCCCCGCTCAGGGTGAAGCTCGCGCTGGGGCCGCCAGGTGCGCCGGTCTGGTTGTAGAACGGGACATAGACCTCGACCACCGTAAGCCCGCTCTCGACCTTCGCCCGCACCTGCATGTGGGTGGCGTCGGTGAAGGCGCCGGTGCCGAGGAAATCCACCGCCGGCTTGTCGTAGAAGGGGGTGAGGAAGGCCGTGAGGTCCAGCTTGTCCTCGCCGCTGCGGAAGTCCGTCACCACGTCGCTGGTGGTGTCATAGACCGGCAGCTTGGCCTGGCTGTGGGTGCTGCCGAAGCGGAAGACATCGTACCCGCTGCCGCCGGTGAGCGTGTCGGCCCCGACGCCGCCCACGAGCACGTCGTTGCCGGCCCCGCCTCTCAGCAGGTCGTAGCCGCCGCCGCCCATCAGCGTGTCGTGGCCATCGCCACCGTAAAGGCTGTCGTTGCCGTCGCTGTCCCGGGCCTGGGCGCTCTGCCACTGGTCGGTCCCGGCGACGAAGCCGTAGCCGTAGATCAGGTCGTTGCCGCTGCGGCCCCAGACATGATCGCTGCCATAGCCTGCATAGACCGTGTCATTTCCTTCGCCGGCATCGATCCAGTTGGCATTGATGACGGGGCCGGGAAAGGGTTCCGGGAAGATCGGGGGGCGAGGTCCATTCAGCCCGTCGCCATAGATCAGATCGTTACCACCCCAACCCTGGATGCCATTTTCGCCGGCATCGCCGAGAAGGGTGTCGGCCCAAACACTGCCGTTGATGTAGGTGGACATGACTTATTTTGTCCTACTGCGCGCCAAACTGAATACAATATTCATGTTATAGGCGAAGCGGTCCCGTCACATTGCACAAACCCGAGAGGCGCAAACCCGAGAGAAAGACGGGCAAGGCGGCGATTGACCCGGCGCCCCTTCGGCACGACCTTCCCGCCATGCCCGACGACCTCGCGCCCCCGCTGCTCGACCGCCTCTCCGCATTGCTCGGCCCGCGCGGCATCCTGACCGAGGCTGCCGATCTCGAGCCGCATCTCGCTGACTGGCGCCTGCTCTACCGCGGGCGCACCCCCTGCGTGCTGCGCCCGGCCAGCACTGCGGAACTGGCCGAGGCGGTGCGCCTCTGCGCGGCCGCCGGGATGCCGCTGGTGCCGCAGGGCGGCAACACCTCCATGGTCGGCGGCGCCACGCCGGATGAGGGCGGGCGGCAGGTCGTCGTCTCCCTCGCCCGGATGAACCGCATCCGCGACCTCGATCCGCTCGACATGACGATGACGGCCGAGGCCGGCCTGGTGCTGAAGGCGGCGCAGGATGCGGCGGCCGAGGCCGGCTGCCTCTTTCCCCTCTCGCTCGGCGCCGAGGGGACGGCGACGATCGGCGGCGTGCTCTCAACCAATGCGGGGGGCAACACCACCGTCCGCTACGGCAATGCGCGGGAGCTGATGCTCGGCCTCGAGGTGGTGCTGCCGGACGGGCAGGTCTGGAACGGCCTCCGCCGCCTCAGGAAGGACAATACCGGCTACGCGTTGCGGCATCTCTTCGTCGGCGCGGAAGGCACGCTCGGCTTCATCACCGCCGCGGTGCTCCGCCTCTTCGCGCGGCCCAAGGAGAGCGAGGTCGCCCTCTGCGCCGTGCGCGACGAGGAGGCGGCCCTCGGCCTCTTCCGCCGCTTCCGCGACCGCGACGAGACGGCGGTGCGCGCCTTCGAGTACATGTCCGGCACCGGGGTCGGCTTCTATGCCCGGCTGATCGAGGGCGGTACCAACCCCTTCGCCACGCCCGCCGAGCATTACGTGCTGGTCGACCTCGCCTCCACCCGCCCCGATGCCGGGCTGCGCGCCCTGCTCGAGGCCGTGCTGGAGGAGGCGCTGGAGGCGGAGGAGGTGCTGGACGCCGCCATCGGCGAGAGCGAGGCCCAGCGCGCCGCCATCTGGCGCATCCGCGAGGAGCACCCGGAGGCGCAGAAGCGCGAGGGCGCCTCGGTGAAGAACGACGTCTCCGTCCCCGTCTCGCGGACGCCGGAGCTGATCCGCCGCGCCTCCGAGGCCTGCCGCCGCCTCATCCCCGGCATCCGCCCAGTGCCCTTCGGCCATATGGGCGACGGCAACATCCACATGAACCTGCAGCAGCCGGAGGGGATGGATGCCACCGCCTTCCTTGCCCGCAGCCACGAGATCATGGCGACGGTGAACGAGGTGGTCCGCGAACTCGGCGGCAGCTTCAGCGCCGAGCACGGCATCGGCCGCCTCAAGACCGACATGATGGAAGGCTGGCGCGGCGGGCCGGAACTGGCGGTGATGCAGCGGATCAAGGCGGCGATCGACCCGCAGGGAATCATGAACCCGGGGAAGGTGTTGCCCTGAGGGCAACCTCGGGCCGCCACCGGTCCGACGCCACCCCCCGATCCTTTCCCCCGCCACCGGCAGCGGCTAGGGTGCGCCCGCGTTTCCATATGACCTGGTGATGAGTCGCCTCGACCGCTACATCTTCCGCCAGCTGGGCGTCGCGCTGCTGGCCGTGACCATCGGCCTGGCGGCGCTCGTCTGGTTGACCCAGTCGCTGCGCTTCATCGAGCTGGTGCTCGACCGCGGCCTCTCCTTCACCGTCTTCATCGAGCTGACGGGCCTGCTGCTGCCGAGCTTCTTCGCCATCATCCTGCCGATCACGACCTTCGTCGTGTCGCTCTTCATCTATGTTCGCCTCGCCTCGGACCGGGAGCTGGTGGTGATGCGCGCGGCCGGCCTGTCGCAATGGCAGCTGGCGCGGCCGGTGCTGGCGATCGCCGGACTGGCGATGCTGCTCTGCTATGTGCTCAATCTCTGGGTGGTGCCGGCCAGCCAGGCCGCCTTCCGTGCCTGGCAGTTCGAGATTCGCAACGAGTTGGTTGCGATCCTTGTTCAAGAAGGCGTGTTCAGCTCCATCGGCGGCGACCTCACCGTCTATGCCCGCTACCGCGACCCGGACGGCACGCTGCGCGGAATCCTGGTGCACGATGCGCGCGAGGTGGGTGCGCCCGTCACCATCCTCGCCGAGAGCGGCCATATCGCGCCGGGCCCCAACGGCCCTCGCGTCACCCTCGAGAACGGCCAGCGCCAGCAGGTGGAGAAGGTAGCGCCGCCGCCCGGCTCGCCGCCAGGCACGGCGCAGCAGTTCCGCCTTTCCGTCCTCTCCTTCAGCGAGAACAGCGTCGACCTGGCCCGTGCCCGCAACTCCGAGGCCGACAGCCGCTACCGCAACGCCCAGGAGCGAACCCTCGACGAGCTGCTCCACCCCGACCCGGCAGAGCACATCCCCGAGCGGGACCTGAGGCGCTTCGCCGCCGAGGCGCACCAGCGCCTGACCAGCCCGCTGAATGCGGTCAGCTACGCGCTCGTCGCGCTGGCGACGGCGCTGACCGGGCAGTTCCGCCGCCATGGCGGCAGCCTGCGTCTCTTCACCGGGATTGCGGTGGTGGTGGCGCTGCTCGCCTTCGGCCTGACCGCGGGCAACCTGGCCGCGCGGACGCCGCGGCTGATCCCGCTGATCTGGCTGAACACGCTGCTGCCCGGGCTGATCTCCGCCTGGGTGCTCTCCGGTGCGCCGGGCTGGCCGCAAGGCTGGTGGTTCGGCCGCCGCGGCGCGGGCGTCACCGCGCCATGATGATGGCGCTGACGCTGACGCGCTACGTCGCCCGCCGCTTCGTCGGCGCGACGCTGGCCATGCTGGCGGGGCTGACCCTGCTCGTCTCGCTCTTCGACTTCATCGAGTTGCTCCGGCGCGCCGCGACCCGGCCGGATGCCGGCTTCGCCCTGGTGGCGACGATTGCCGGGCTGCGCCTGCCCTTCGTCGCGCTGCAGATCCTGCCCTTCGCCATCCTGCTCGGCGGGTTGCTGGCATTCTGGCGCCTGACCCGCTCCTCCGAGCTGGTGGTAGCGCGGGCGGCCGGCATTTCCGCCTGGGGCTTCCTCTCCGGCCCGGTGGCGGTGGCGCTGCTCGTCGGCGGGCTCGGCACGGCTGCCATCTCGCCCCTTTCCTCGGTGATGCTCGCCCGGGCGGAGCGGCTGGACTACGCCTATCTCCGCACCAGCGCCGGCATCACCGCACTCGCTGGCGGCCGGCTCTGGCTTCGCCAGGCCGATCGCGGGATCGAGGAGCAAGGCGTCGCCATCCTCTCCGGCCGCCCCGTCTCCGACCGCGAGGCGGCGCGGCAGGGGTTCAGCATGACCGACGTCTCCCTCTGGCGCCTCTCCGCCGGTGACCGGCCGCTCGCCCGGATCGAGGCGCCGCGCGCCCGGCTGGTGCCCGGCCGCTGGGTGCTGGAGGAGGCCGTCACCTTCAATGCCGACCGCAGCGCGGGGCCGAAGCAGGAGCTCAGCTTCCCGACCGAGCTGACGCCCGACCGCATCGAGAACAGCTTCGCCTCGCCGGACACGCTCTCGGTCTGGGCTCTGCCTGGCTTCATCGCGGTGCTGGAGGCGGCCGGCTTCTCCGCCGTGCGGCACCGGCTGCATTTCCAGAGCCTGCTCTCGCTGCCCGTGCTGGCCGCGGCCATGGCGCTGCTGGCGGCTGGCTTCTCCATGCGCTCCTCCCGCCGCGGCGGGGTGGCGCAGATGATCGGGGCCGGCGTCGCGGCCGGCTTCATGCTCTTTGTGCTCGACAAGATCGCCAATGAATTCGGCGAGGCGGGGACGCTCCCGGTGCCTCTCGCCGCCTGGGCGCCGACCATGACCGGGCTGCTGCTCGCCCTCGCCCTGCTGCTGCATCTGGAGGATGGATGAGCCCTCGCACCGCACGCCGCCGGCGCCTCCTCCTGGGCTGGGCGCTTGCGCTGCTGCCGGCCGGCCAGGCCCTGGCGCAGCTCGAACAGCCGAGCGTGACGCCGCTCGACCCCTCCGTCCGCCCCTCGCTGGTGGCGCCGGCGCCGGGCACCGGGCCGGGCGCGAGCGCCCCGGCGAGCCCCTCGCTCGGCGGCTTCGTCGGCGGCAGCAGCCAGCCGGTCGACCGCAACGCCCCCGTCACCTTCACCGCCGAGGAGGTGGAGTACGACCGCAACAGGGGCCTCGTCATCGCCCGCGGCCGGGTCGAGGCCTGGCAGGGCGAGCGCCTGCTCCGCGCGGACGAGTTCACCTATGACCGCAATACCGGCGTCGCCACCGCCCGCGGCAATGTCCAGTTGCTGGAGCCGGACGGCTCCGTCCTGTTCGCCGACGAGGCCGAGCTGAAGGACCGCTTCCGCGACGGCGTGCTGGAGGGCGTCCGTGCGCTGCTGGCCGCGAATGGCCGCATGGCGGCGAACGGCGCCCGCCGCACCGGCGGCACGATCAATGAGCTGGCCCGCGTCGTCTATTCCTCCTGCGACCTCTGCGCCGAGGACCCGACGGCCCCGCCGCTCTGGCAGGTCGAGGCCCGCCGCGCGACGCAGGACAAGGGCGAGCAGCGCATCACCTACCGCGACGCGACCGTCCGCCTCGGCGGCGTCCCGGTGCTCTACACGCCCTATCTCTCGCATCCCGACCCGAGCTCGCCGCGGGCCTCGGGCTTCCTCTTCCCGACGCTCGGCTATACCCGCTTCCTCGGGGCCTTCGTCGAGACGCCCTATTATTGGGCGATCGACGATACCTCGGACCTCACCATCATCCCGATCCTCTCGTCGCGGCAGTATCCCAATCTCGGCCTCGAGTACCGGAAGCTGTTCAATTTCGGCGAGATCACCGGCAGCGCCTCCATCGGCGGGCTGAACGGCCGCGATACCGGCGGCAAGGAGGAGCTGGCCGGGCACATCTTCCTCAAGGGCCGCTTCACCATCGACGAGAACTGGCGCGCCGGCTTCGACCTCAACCGCGCCAGCAGCGAGCAGTATCTCCGCACCTTCCGCTACGAGTACCGCCGGGTGCTGACCAGCCAGGCCTTCGTCGAAGGCTTCTGGGGTACCGAGACCTATGCGCGCATCGATGCCCGCGCCTATCAGGGCCTGCGCAGCATCGACGACACGCGGCAGATTCCCTATGTCCTGCCCAATGCCGTGGTCGAGCATGCGCCGCGCGGCAAGTATCTCGGCGGCTTCCTGACCGTCGATGCCGGGCTGCTCGGCATCAGCCGCGACATCGGCAGTTCCACCCAGCGCCTCTCGAGCCGGGTCTCCTGGCAGCGGCCGGAGACGGACCGCTTCGGCGGCCTCTGGACGGTGAAGATCCAGGCCGATGGCCTCGCCTATCGCTCCCAGGGGCTGCAGGAGCCGCCGACCAACCTGCCCGAGGCCAATGGCGACCGCTTCAACGGCAATATCCGCGCCGCGCTCGACTGGCGGATGCCCTTCGTCCGCTATGCCGGCGCCTGGGGAAGCCAGACCATCGAGCCGCGCGTGCAGCTCGTCACCGGCCCGCGGACCGGGCCGCAGTACAGGGTGCCGAACGAGGACAGCATCGACTTCGAATTCACCGATGCCAACCTCTTCGCCCTCAACCGCTTCACCGGCCGGGACCGGCAGGAAGGCGGCACCCGCGTCGACGCGGCGATCCGCGCCGCCTGGGACTTCCCCAATGGCGGGCAGGTGGAAGGGCTGATCGGCCGCTCCTTCCGCCTGGACGACCAGATCTCAAGCCCCTATGTCGGCTCCGGCCTCGACCGCCGCGCCTCGGACTATGTCGCCCGGCTGCGCATCGCGCCGACCACCTGGTTCGACACCATCGGCCGCATCCGCCTTGACGGCGAGAACTTCACCGAGCGGCGCCTGGTCGACACCATCGCCAATCTCGGACTCGGCCGGGTGACGGTCTCGGCGGGCTACCTGTACTCCCCGCCGCTGCCCTACCTCGTGCCCAGCCGCTCGCGCGACGAGGTGAGTGCCGGTTTCACCGCCCGCATCGGCGACTACTGGCGCGTGGCGGTGAGCGGCAAGTACGATCTCGGTCTCGGCCGCGCCGTGCTGGTGCAGGGCTCGGCCGGCTACGAGGATGAGTGCTTCATCCTCGAGGGCCGCTTCATCAGGCGTTTCGCCGAGGACCCGACCACCCAGAGCCTCTATGCGGCGAACACGGTCATCCTGTTCCGCCTCGGCTTCAAGACGGTCGGCGAGTACTTCTTCCGCGCGATCTGACGTCACGCGGCGCGCAGCCCCTCCAGCAGGGTGCCCAGCGCGCCGCGCAGCGTGCCGCCCTGGCGGGAGACCTCCTCCGTCGTCTGCCGCATCGCGTGCAGGGCATTGGCGGTCTCCCCTGCGCCGGCGCTGACCTCGGCGATGGTGGCGGAGACCTCGGTGGTCCCCGCCGCCGCCTCGGCGACGCTGCGGGCGATCTCCTGCGTCGCCGCGCCCTGCTCCTCCACCGCGGCGGCGATCGCGGCCGCCACCTGGTCGAGCTGGGCGATCACGCCGGCGATGCCCTTGATGGAGCGCACCGCCTCCGCCGTCGCGCCCTGGATGGCGCCGATCTGCTGGCTGATCTCCTCCGTCGCCTTGGCCGTCTGGCCGGCGAGCTGCTTCACCTCGCTCGCCACCACGGCGAAGCCCTTGCCCGCCTCGCCGGCCCGCGCCGCCTCAATCGTCGCGTTCAGCGCCAGCAGGTTGGTCTGGCCGGCGATGTCGCCGATCAGCCGCACCACGTCGCCGATCCGGCCCGCCGCCTCCGACAGGCCGCCGATGGTGCCGTCCGCGGCCTCCGCCTCCGACACGGCGCGGCGGCTGGCCTGCGCGGCCTCGGCGACCTGCCGGCTGATTTCCTGCACGGAACCCGCCAGCTCCTCCGCCGCCGCGGCAACGCTTTGCACATGGCCAGTCGCTTCCTCCGCCCGCTCGGCGGCAGTGCCGGCCCGCCCGGCGCTGCGATCCGCCTGGCCGGAGAGGGTGGCGATGCTGCCCTCGAGCGTCGTGGCGGAGGCGGAGAGCCCGGCCAGCACGGCGCCCAGCTGCGACTCGATCCCTGCCGCCAGCTCCTGCCGCTGGCGCAGCCGGGTGGCCTCGGCCTCCTGCCGCGCCGTGGCGGCGTCGGCTTCCAGCGCGCGGGCCTGGCGTGCCGCGGCCCGTAGCGCCTCCAGCCCACGGGCGATGGCGCCCACCTCGTCCCGCTGCCCGGTATCCGGCGTCGCCTCCTCAAGCTGCCCGGCCGCCAGCGCATCCGCTCGTCGGCCGAGCCGCGCCAGCGGCGTCGTCACCCGCCGCAGCACGATCCAGAGCGTCAGGCCGAGCGCGGAGAGGATGCCGCCGGCCGCGAGCGTGCCAAGCCAGATCCGCGCCTCGACGACCGATGCGCCGGTCTGCTGCGCCATCTCGCGGATCAACCCCTCCGTCCGCTGCTCGATCGCCCGCAGCTTCTCGCGGATGGCCTCGATCTCGGGCGCCGCGGCGAGGGCAAGGCGCATCGCCTCCTCGAACCTCCCCGCCCGGGCGGCCTCTGCAATCGCCTGCTGCTTCACCCGGTAGCTGGCGATTCCGGCCACTGCCGCCGTCAGGTCATCCCGGTTGCTGGTCACGACAAGCGTCTGCTGAAGTTGCTCCAGCCGTCGCTCCAGCCGCTGCAGCTCGTTCGCGGCGACGCCCTCCCACCGGCGCCGTTCCTCCTCCGGCATGGCGGTCGGCAGGAATTCCGTCGCCCTAGCGAAAGCCAGGAGGTTTGAGGTCGCCCGGCCGACCGCGATGGCGCGCGTGGTATAGTCCGCCGCCGTCGCCATCCGTCCGGCTTCCGTCGCCAGCATGCGATCGGCGATGAGCGGGAGCGCTGCGGCCACTGCCGCCAGCAGGCCGACCGAAACCAGCAGCCGCGGCGCCAGGCCATGCCAGGCCTGGGCAAGGCGAGAACTCAACATGACCAGTGTCCTCCTGATGATGCGGGAGGCTGAGGCCAAATCGATAAAAAGCCGTAACCGCCAGCCGGGTGGTTGCGCGCCGGCCTTGCTGCCGCGACCATGGCGGCAACGGCCCCGAGAGGCCGCACCGGGAGAGAGAGCCATGCCCATCCGCCGCCGCAGCCTGCTTGCGACCCCCTTCGCCGCGCCGTTGCTCGCCACGCCGGCCATCGCGCAATCCGGCTTCCCCAGCCGCCCGATCCGCCTGCTGGTGCCCTGGCTGCCCGGCGGTTCCTCCGACGTGCATCTCCGCGTGCTGAGCGAGCTGGCGAGCGCCAGGCTCGGCCAGCCGGTGGTGGTGGAAAACAAGCCCGGCGCCTCCGGCACGCTCGGCGCGCTCGCCATGGCCCAGGAGTCGAAGGGCGACGGCCATCTGGTCGGCCAGATACCGATCACGGTCTTCCGCCTGCCGGCGATGTCGCGCCGCCCGACCTTCGACCCGGCCAAGGATTTCAGCTGGATCCTGCACCTGACCGGCTATGTCTTCGGCGTCGTCGTCCGCGCCGACCAGCCCTGGCGGACATGGGGCGAGTTCACGGCCTATGCGAAGGCCAATCCCGGCAAGGTCACCTACGGCACGCCCGGCGTCGGCAGCACCCTGCACATCACGATGGAGCGCATCGGCGAGATGCTCGGCATCGAATGGCTGCACGTCCCCTTCCGCGGCGGCGCCGACAACATCCAGGCCGTGCTCTCCGGCCAGACGGTGGCGAATGCCGACAGCACCGGCTGGGCCCCGCTTGTGCAGGACGGGAAGCTGCGACTGCTCGTCGTCTGGACCGCGGAGCGCGCCCGGCGCTTCCCCGAGGTGCCGACGCTGCGCGAGGTCGGCATCGACATCGTCGCCGACAGCCCCTTCGGCCTCGGCGCGCCGAAGGGCGTCGACCCCGGCATCGTGCGGGCGCTGCACGATGCCTTCAAGGCGGCGCTCTTCGACCCGAAGCATGTCGAGACGCTCGACCGCTACGACATGCCGCTGCGCTACATGAACAGCGAGGACTACGCCGCCTTCGCGCAGAAGCTCTATGCGGAGGAGAGCGCCGTCATCCGCAAGCTCGGCTTGCGGATGGACTGAGCTTCCTCAGGACAGGATGAAGTCCGTGGCGGTCAGGTTGTACTCCCCGGCGAGCTCGATCTCGCCATTCGGCCCTGGACGGCGCGGGCAGCGGCACGCCCGGTCCTGGATTGCCGAAGACGGCGTTGATCTGGACGATGGTGCGCCCGTCCTCGACCACGCTGCGGACCTGGAGGCCCAGGCTCGCAGTGAACTCGGCCTCGCCGAGGAAGACCGATTTCTCATCCGGGGCGAAGATATTGGCATAGCCGCGAAGGTCGATGCGGTCCACGCCCTGGCAGAAGTCGCGGACGACGTCCCGCGCGCCGGGGCCGACCCCGGTCTCAAGCCCGCCGAAGGGAAAGTCCCTGACATAGACGAAGAGATCGGCGCCGGCCCCGCCGGTCAGCTGGTCGGCCCCTTCGCCGCCGCGCAGCCGATCCACCCCCGCGCCGCCACGGAGCTGGTCATCGCCGGCGCCGCCATTGAGGACATCGTCGCCCACGCCGCCGCGGACCTGGTCGGCGCCGCCGCCGGCATTGATGGTGTCGTCGCCCGTGCCGCCGAAGAGCAGGTCCGCCCCGTCCGCCGCGATCACCCCGATGCCGCCGGCCTGGCTGCCGCCGAAGACGCCATAGCCGTTGATCGAGTCGTTGCCGTCTCCGCCGAACACCGTGTCCATGCCGAAGCCTGCGCCAACCAGGTCGTCGCCGGCGCCGGCCAGGATCAGGTTGCGGCCGGGCAGGACGTCGCTGGAGTTGTATTCCGGCGGCAGCGGCCCGCCGGACCGGCCGTCCCCGAGGAAGTTGTTCCCATAGATCGTATCGTTGCCGGTGCCTGCGAGGATGACGTCATTTCCCGGCAACCCCTCGATGGTATCGTTTCCGGCGCCGGCGAGGATCAGGTCGTTGTCCGGCGTTCCAAGCAGGCTGTCGGCCCCCGCGGTGCCGTTGCGCAAAGCCACGATCTCCTCCCTCCGACCTGTGCGCGAGCCTAGGACGGCCCAGGCAGCCCCTGCGATGGTCTCGATGACACGCTTGCGCGACGCCGCTGCCGCTTGCGCTCGGGCGGCAAAGGGGGGTGGCGCGGGGCCGCGGTTCCGTCGCATGCTTCGCCGAGAGCGGCCGACCAGGCCGGCCGGAGACGGAGGAGAGGCATGGCCGGACGGCTGCGCGACACGGCATCCGACAGCGCCCAGGGTCAGGCAGGTCCGCGCCGCCGGTGACGCCGCTGCTGCATCTCCGCTGCGGCGACGACCTCCGCAGCCGCCTGCAGTCGGCCGGAATCGCCGGTGAGTATCTTTGCTTTGCCGACCCGGTCTGCGTCGGCCCGGCGCAGGATGACGGCGACCTGATGGCCTGGCTCGGCATGCGCGCACGATACGTGGCGCTGCATGCAGGACAGGACCCGGCCGCAGTGCGCCTTCGCCTCGGGCGGGAATATGCCGCGCTCAACGGACTCCACCGACGGGAGGCGGTGTGGCTCTGGTTCGAGCATGACCTGTGGGACCAGATCGCGCTCATCCGCATCCTGTCGCTGCTGGCCGAGAAGCGGCTGCTGCGCGGCAAGCTGCTGCTGATGCCGGCCGATGGCGAGCGCAGCTTCCCCATGCTCAGCGATGCCGAGCTCGGCGCGCTGCACCCGGCACCACTCTCCGACCTGCAGATCGAGCAGGCGGCGGAGGCCTGGGCTGCCTTCGCATCGTCCGACCCCCGCGGCCTCGACGCGCTCAGCCGGCGAGAGCTCGCCTTGCCTTTCCTGGCGGCCGCGCTGCGCCGGCACCTGCGCGACCTCCCCTGGACGACGGATGGGCTCGGCGAGACCGAGCGCCGCGTACTCCGCGCCATCGCCGCCGGCGCCACGGACGAGGCCGCCGTCTTCGACCGCGTGAGGGAGGGCGATTCCATCTTCCACCTCACCGACCTCATCCTCCACGAGGTGATCGGCCGCCTGCGCCAGGGGCCGAACCGGCTGGTCTCGCGCGACGAGGAGCTTCACCCGACGCCGCGCGGCGCCGCCGTGCTGGCAGGGACGGACCGCTTCCGCCCGCCGCCGCGCTTCCATGCGGGCGTGCATGTGCTGCCGGATCCGCCCTGGCTCTGGGATCCCGGCCAGGCCGCCGCCGTGCCGGGAGGCGGCGCATGAGCACCACCTTGGTCATCCACGGCGGCGCCGGCACCATCCGGCGCGAGGAGATGTCGGCGGCGCGCGAGGCGGAGCACCGTGTCGCGCTCGATGCCGCGCTCGCTGCCGGCGGCGCCGTCCTTGCGCAGGGCGGCAATGCGCTCGACGCGGTGGAGCAGGCGGTGCGCGCGTTGGAGGATTGCCCGCTCTTCAATGCCGGGCGCGGCGCCACCTTCACCGCGGCCGGCACGATCGAGATGGATGCCGCGCTGATGGACGGCGCCACGCTACAGGCCGGCGCCGTCGCCGCCGTGCGGCGCATCCGCAATCCGATCGCGGCGGCGCGCGCGGTGATGGAGCGCACGCCACATGTGCTGCTGATCGGCCCCGCGGCCGACGACTTCGCCGAGGCCGAAGGGCTCGCCCTTGCTCCGCCCGAGTATTTCCGCACCGAGCATCGCTGGCAGCAATTGCAGGCGGCGCTGGCCACCCGGCGCGTCGCCCTCGATCACGACCTTCCCGCCCGCATGGGCACGGTGGGCGCCGTGGCGCGCGACCGCGACGGGCGCCTCGCCGCCGCCACCTCCACCGGCGGGATGACGAACAAGCGCGCCGGCCGCGTCGGCGACAGCCCGCTTATCGGCGCCGGCACCTGGGCCGATGCGGCGGTCGCGGTGAGCTGCACGGGCGTGGGCGGGGCCTTCATCCGCTGCGCCGCGGCGCATGAGCTCTCCGCCCTGATGCGCCATCGCGGGTTGCCGGTGCGGCAGGCGGCCGCGGAGGTCGCCGAAGTCTTAGTGCCGGCGAATGGCGGCAGCGGCGGCCTCATCGCCGTCGATGCGGCCGGCAAGCCAGCGATCGCCTTCGGCACCGCCGGCATGTATCGCGGCGTCCTCCGCGCTGGCGCAGCGCCGGAGATCGGCATCTACGCCTGAAGGCCGGGGAGCCGAAGCTCCCCGGTCATCGCCTCAGCTGCGCGGCGCGCCGACGCCGAGGCTGGCCAGGCCGCCGCTCTCCTGCTGCGGCGTGTAGATCACGCGCGGGCCGCCATCGGCGAGGCCGCCGACAACCGTGCCGACCTGGCCGGGGATGCTGTTCACGGCGCCGTAGTCGTAGCTGCGGTCACGGTCGCCGCCGCTCAGCGTCACCTGGGCACCGCCCACGACGGTGTTGCTGGGCGGGGCCGAGTAGACCACGCGCGGGCCGCCGTCACCGCCGCCGCCGACCAGCACCGGGCCTTCCTGGGCCAGCGCGGCACCGGTGGCGCCAAGGGCGATAAGGGAAGCGAGAAAAGCAGAGCGAAGCATCATCCTATCCTTCGTGGCTGGGCAGCGTCTGGCCGCCCTTCGCCGCGACAGATGGACCGCAAGGCCTCGTCTCGCCAATGCATTCAACGCATACCGATGATTTGCGGCATGGATGATGCGCGTCCCGCAGCGCACCCCAAGGTCACGCGGACGGGAGCGGAAGCTTGGGTTTCCTGCATGCCGGCGCAACCGGCGGAAGGCGCGCCGCTCCGCCTTGGGCGAGGCTGGGCGCGAAGGAGACATCGCGCATGACCCGGTTCCGCTGCACGCCCATCCCGACCGAGACTGCCCGGCGCTGGCGCGCCACGGGTGTCGATGACCGCGGCCAGCCGCTGCATCGCCGGGTCGTGGACGGCCCAGGCTTCCCCTGCCGGCATTGCCTGCAACTCGGCGAGCCGGGCGAGGCGATGCTGCTCGGCAGCTATGCCCTGCCGCATCCGCAGGGCGTCTACTGGGCGCCGAGCCCGATCTTCCTCCATGCTCGCGATTGCGGGCGCTTCGGGGCGGAGGACGAGATCGCCCCCATCGTGCTTGCCAACGGCATCGTCTCCGTCCGCGCCTATGACGGCGAGGAGATGTGCCTCTACGATCTCGGGGCCATCAGCGAGGGCAGGGCGGTCGCGCCGCTGCTGGAGCGGGCGCTCGCGGACCCGCGCACGCGCTTCGTCAACATCCACACCGCGCGTCCGGGCTGCCTGCTGACGGCGGTGGAGCGGCTCGGCTGATCAGGCTGCCTCGAGCTTCTCCTGCAGCTCCAGCCATTCGCTCTCGAGGCCGGGCAGGATCTTGTTGATCACCGCGCGGCGCGTCGTGGCGCGGTTGATCAGGTCGGTCTTGTTGCCCGCATAGAGCCGCGGGTCGGCCAGCGCCTTGTCGATCACCGCCGCCTCGTCCTGCAGCTTGGCGATCTGCGCCTCGATCTGCTTCAGCCGGTCGCGCAGCGGGGCGAGGGCGGTGCGGCTCTCCGCCCGGCCGCGCCGCTCGGAGGGCCGCGCCGCGCCGGCCGGCTCGCTGCGCGCGGCCCGCCTGCCGCCGCCGAGCAGCGCGCGGTAGTCGTCGAGGTCGCCGTCGAAGGGCGACACCTTGCCCTCGCCCACCAGCCAGAGCCGGTCCGCCACCAGCTCGACCAGATGCGGGTCGTGGCTGATGAGGATGACGGCGCCGTTGTAGTCGGCCAGCGCCTTCACCAGCGCGTCGCGCGCGTCGATGTCGAGGTGGTTGGTCGGCTCGTCGAGGATGAGGAGCTGCGGCGCCTCGCGCGTGCAGAGCGCCAGCAGCAGCCGCGCCTTCTCGCCGCCCGAGCAGGCCGAGATCCGCGTCGTCGCCCGCTCCACGTCGAGGCCGAAGCGGGCGAGCTGGGAGCGGCACTGCGTCACCGTCGCCCGCGGCATCGCCGCCTGCATGTGGGAGAGCGGCGTGCCCTCCATGTCCAGCTCGTCGGTCTGGTGCTGGGCGAAATAGCCGATCTTCAGCTTGGGCGAGCGGAATTCGCGCCCGCCCATCAGGCTCAGCCGCCCGGCGAAGAGCTTGGCGAGGGTCGACTTGCCGTTGCCATTGGCCCCCAGCAGCGCGATGCGGTCGTCCTGGTCGAGCCGCAGGTCGAGGCCGCGCAGCACGACGCGCCCGTCATAGCCGATGCTCCCCCCCGAGATGGAGAGCACGGGCGGCGCCAGCTCGGCGGGCTCGGGGAAGGCGAAGCGGGTCACATGGTCCTCGACCACGCTCTCGATCGCCGGCATCCGCTCCAGCGCCTTGATGCGCGACTGCGCCTGGCGCGCCTTGCTCGCCTTGGCGCGGAAGCGGTCGACGAAGCTCTGGATATGCGCCCGCTCGGCGGCCAGCTTCTCGTTCATCGCCGCCTGCTGGGCCTGGCGCTCGGTGCGGACGCGGACGAAATTATCGAAGGCGCCGGGGTAGAGGGTCAGCTTGCCGCGGTCGAGATGGGCGATGGCATCGACGCAGCGCTCGAGCAGGCCGCGGTCGTGGCTGACGATGATGGCTGCGCCCGAGAAGCGCTGCAGCCAGCCCTCGAGCCACATCGTCGCCTCGAGGTCGAGGTGGTTGGTCGGCTCGTCGAGCAGCAGCAGCTCCGGCTCGAGGAAGAGCACGCGGGCGAGGGCCACGCGCATCCGCCAACCGCCGGAGAATTCGGTGGTCGGCCGTGCCTGGGCCGCCGCATCGAAGCCGAGGCCGGCGAGGATGGTCGCGGCGCGGGAGGGGGCGCTGTCGGCCTGGATGGCGATCAGCCGCTCATGGATCTCGGCCATGCGGTGCGGCTCCGCCCCGGCCTCGACCTCGGCGAGCAGCGTGGCGCGCTCCGTATCGGCGGCGAGCACCGTCTCCAGCAGGCTCTCCGGCCCGCCCGGCGCCTCCTGCGCCACATGGCCGAGCCGGGCCCGCTGGGCGAGGCGGATCTCGCCGCCATCGGGCTGGATGTCGCCGATGATGGCCTTCAGCAGCGTCGACTTGCCGGCACCGTTCCGCCCGACCAGCCCGACCTTGCGGCCTGGATCGACGACGAGGTCGGCGCCTTCCAGCAGGGCGCGGCCGGCGATGCGGAGGGTGAGGTCGCGGATGGCGAGCACGGTCATGCGCGCCTTCTACCGCCGCCACGGCCCCCCGTCACGCGCGCAGCTAGCTGGGCTGACCCTCGGTTTCCGCCTCAGGCGGGGAGGGGGGCTTCGGCGCCGGCGCCTCGGCCCATTCGTCGGAGACCATGCCCTGCTGGCTGCTCACCAGGTCGATATCCGCCTGGCTCGGCGGGCGGGGGATCTTGGGCTTCGGCGGGTCATCGGCCATGGGGCGCTCCTCTGCTGCGGCCCCAACGCCGCGGCGCGGGCCGGGTTGGGCTTGCATCCGCGCCCTGGCCCGCCTATCCCGCCGCCACCGTCACGAAGGAACGCAAGCATGGCCGTGGAACGCACCCTCTCCATCATCAAGCCGGACGCGACCCGCCGGAACCTCACCGGCAAGATCAACGCCAAGTTCGAGGAGGCGGGCCTCCGCATCGTCGGCCAGAAGCGGCTGCAGTTGAGCGAAGCCCAGGCCGGCGCCTTCTACGCCGTCCACAAGGAGCGGCCCTTCTACAAGGACCTGGTCAGCTTCATGATGAGCGGCCCGGTGGTGGTGCAGGTGCTCGAGGGCGAGAACGCCGTCGCCAGGAACCGCGAGATCATGGGCGCCACCAATCCCGCCAATGCCGCGCCGGGCACCATCCGCAAGGAGTTCGCCGAGAGCATCGAGGCAAACAGCGTCCACGGCTCCGACAGCGCCGAGAATGCCGCAACGGAGATCGCCTTCTTCTTCGCCGGCACCGAGATCGTCGGCTGAGGCGGCCGGGCCGGCCCCCGAGGCCGGCCCTCCGTCATCACGCCACGAAGAGCAGCAGCCCCAGCAGCAGCAGCACGGTGATCACGATCCCCCAGGTGGAGAACTGCACGAAGCCTTCCCAGCCCTGCTGCCGGTCGGCCAGCAGCGCCTTCTGGTCGACAGCCCCGGAATCGTAATTCTGCTGATGTTCGGCCACGGCCCGATCCTCATCCACTCTCGGAGTGGGGTGTAGAAAGCGCGGGCGGGCTCGGCAAGGGGTTGGCGAGCGCGGCCGAGCCATCGGGATGCGCCAACGCCCCGCCCGCCGCAGCCCGCAGCGCCGCCGGATAGATGCGGTGCTCCTGGGCGAGGACCCTGGCGGCGAGCGCCGCCTCCGTATCCCCCGGCAGCACCGGCACCGCGGCCTGGGCGAGGATCGGCCCCGCATCCATCTCCTCGGTCACCCAATGCACGGTGCAGCCATGCAGGCGGACGCCGGCGGCCAGCGCCCGCGCATGGGTGTCGAGGCCGGGGAAGGCCGGCAGCAGGCTGGGGTGGATGTTCATCATCCGCCCTGCCCATTGCCCGACAAGGAAGGGCGTCAGCAGCCGCATGTAGCCGGCAAGGCAGACGAGCCGGATGCCGTGCGCCTCCAGCGCCGCCTGCACCGCCGCCTCATGCGTGGCCCGGTCCCGGCCGAAGGGGCGGCTCTCGACCACGGCCGTCCGCACCCCGGCCGCCGCGGCCAGCGCCAGCCCGCCCGCATCCGCCTTGTTGGAGAGGACGAGGGCGATCTCCGCCGGGAAGTCCGGCGCCCGTGCCGCCTCCAGCAGCGCCACCATGTTGGAGCCGCGGCCGGAGATCAGGATGGCGACCCGGACCTTCTCCGGTTTGCTCACCGGGGCGCCGCCGGGCGTGGAGGTCTGAATTGGCCCGGCTCCCTTATCTCGGCCAGCTCTCCGGCAGGTTGCCGATCCGCACCTGCGCCTCGCCGCTCCCGGCCTCCAGCGCCCCGATGCGGAAGACGGTCTCGCCCGTGCCCTCGAGCAGGGCCGTCGCCTCGGCGACCGCCCCTGGCGCGACGACCACGACCATGCCGATCCCGCAATTGAAGACCCGCAGCATTTCCTCGGGCGCCACGTTGCCGGCCCGCGCCAGCCAGGAGAAGACCTCCGGCACGCGCCAGGCGCCCGCATCCACCGCCGCCGCGACGCCCTCGGGCAGCACCCGCGGCAGGTTGCCGGGCAGCCCGCCGCCGGTGATATGCGCCGCCGCCTTCAGCAGCCCCGCCCGATGCAGCGCCAGCAGCGACCTCACGTAGATCCGCGTCGGTGCCAGCAGCGCCGCGCCGAGCGTCCCGCCGCCGAAGGGGGAGGGGGCCTCGAGCCCGAGGCCGCTGGCCTCCACCACCCGCCGCACCAGGGAGAAGCCGTTGGAATGCACCCCGGTGCTGGCGAGCCCGAGCAGCACGTCGCCGGGGCCGACATCCGCCCGCGGCAGCAGCGCGCCGCGCTCCGCGGCACCGACCGAGAAGCCGGCGAGGTCGTAGTCCTCGGCCGCATACATCCCCGGCATCTCCGCCGTTTCGCCGCCGACCAGGGCGCAGCCCGCCTGCCGGCAGCCCTCGGCGATGCCGGAGATGACGTCCCGCGCCTGCTCCAGCCGGAGCCTGCCCGTAGCGAAGTAGTCGAGGAAGAAGAGCGGCTCCGCCCCCTGCACCACAAGGTCGTTCACGCACATGGCGACCAGGTCGATGCCGACCGTCCCGTGCAGCCCGGCATCGAGCGCGACGCGCAGCTTGGTGCCGACGCCATCGGTGGAGCTGACCAGGACCGGATCGGCGAAGCCGGCCGCCTTCAGGTCGAAGAGCGCGCCGAAGCCGCCGAGCCCGCCCATGGTGCCGGCCCGGCTGGTGGACCGGGCCATCGGCTTGATCGCCTCGACCAGCGCGTCGCCGGCATCGATGTCCACCCCGGCATCACGGTAGGTCAGGCTGTTTCGCGGGGAACTGGTCAGGGCGGCCTCCGATCGGCTAAGGGGAGTCGGCGGCTTTCTAGCGCGCCTTTCCCGGCGCGTCCCCTGTGCCGGGCCGCATGGCAGGAGAAAGCGCAATGCTGGGCAGAACGGGCGTCCTCCGGGGCATGGCGGGCCTGGCCCTGGCCCTCGCCGCGGCACCGGTTGCTACCTCCGCCCGGGCGCAGACCGCCATGCTGCCGCCCGTCGCCACCACGCCCGATCCTTCGGCGCTGAACCTCACCCAGCGCGGCATCCCCGCCGAGGCCTCGGCCGAGAACGGCGTGCTGGCGCGCGAGCGGGCGCTGGCCGCCGGCCGCCGCACCGCCTGGGAGCGCGCCCTGTCGGAAGCCGGCCTGCCGCCGGTCAACCTCTCCGACCAGCGGCTCGAGGACATGGTGCGCTCCATCGTCATCGAGCAGGAGCGGACGGCGCCCACGCGCTACACCGGCCGCATCACCGTGGTCTTCGACCCCAACCGGGTGCGCTCGGCGCTCGGCGGCAGCGTCAGCGTGCCGGGCGCTTCGCCGCCCCCGGTCGCCGCCGGCGCGCCGGCCTCGAATTGGATCGAGGCGAGGGCCATCTACCGCTCCATGGGCGAATGGCTCGAACTCCAGCGGCGGCTGCGCGGGGCGCCCCCGGTCGCCTCGGTCGACATCCAGGCGATCGCGGTGGATGCGGCGCGGGTGCGCCTTGGCCTGCGCGCACCGCCGCCCGAGGCGGCGGCACTGCTCGCCGCCATCGGCATCGCGCTGGAACAGGCGGGCCCCTCCTGGCGGCTGGGCCTTGCCGGAAGCTGACACGCGCCCGGCCGAGCAGGGAGGGAAGACCCCGCCCGAGACGCCGCCCGAGGTGCCGCATGTGCTCGTCACGCTGCCCAACCTCATCACCCTGGCGCGGCTCTGCGCCGTGCCGGCGACCATCTGGCTGATCCTGCACCACCGGCTGGACCTCGCCTTCTGCGTCTTCATCGGCGCCGGCATCTCGGACGGCGTGGATGGCTGGCTGGCGCGCGTGACCAATGCCCGCAGCGCGCTCGGGGCGATGCTCGACCCGGTGGCGGACAAGGCGCTGCTCGTCTCGGTCTATGTGACGCTCGCCGCCATCGGCGAGCTGCCGGACTGGCTCGCCATGCTGGTGGTGTTCCGCGACCTGCTGATCGTCGGCGGCGTTCTGGTGCTCTGGGTGCTCGGCCAGCCGCCGCGCATCCGCCCGCTGCTGGTCTCGAAGCTGAACACCTGCCTGCAGATCGCCCTCGCCGCGCTGGCCCTGCTGCTCGCCGGCTTCGACCTCGTCGCGGAAGGTTTGCTGACCGCGCTGATCTGGGCAGTCGCGCTGACGACCCTCGCCTCCGGCATCGCCTATGTGGTCTCCGCCGTCCATTGGACGCAGCATCCCGGGCGGCGGCCATGAACCTCGTCCCGCCCCCACCGCCGCCCGCCAAGCAGGAACCGGCCCGCCCGCGCATCCCGCCGCCGGTGGCGACGCGCGCCCAGCGGGTGGCGCTTGGCCTCGGCGTCGCCAGCGGGCTGTTCCTCGCCTTCTGGCTCTTCTCGCCGATCCTCACCCCCTTCGTACTCGCCGCCGTCATCGCCTATTTCCTCGACCCGCCGGCCTCGTGGCTGACCCGCATCGGCATTCCGCGCGGCGTCTCGGCGCTGCTGATGATCCTGGCGCTCGGCGCCTTCGCCCTGCTCTGCCTGCTGCTGCTCTACCCGCTGCTGGTGGCGCAGGTGACGGTCCTCATCCAGCGCCTGCCGGCTTACGTGTTCGGCGTCGGTCAGGCGGTGCGCGACGCGCTGACCGCCCTCTCGGAGCGCCTCGGCCCGGACGTCTTCGACCAGCGCCTGCAGGACCTCGCGGTCGGCCAGGCGGGGTCGATCATCTCCTATCTCGGCACCTCGCTGGCGCGGATGATCACCGGCGGCATCGCGCTCTTCAGCGTCTTCACGCTGGTGACGGTGACGCCCGTCGTCGCCTTCTACCTGCTGCGCGACTGGCCGCGGATGATCCGCCGCATGGATGCCTGGCTGCCCCGCCGCTCCGCCGCGACGCTCCGCCAGCTCGCCCGCGACACGGACCGCGTGCTCTCGGCCTGGCTGCGCGGCCAGCTGCTCTGCTGCGCCCTGCTCGCCGTCTACTACGCCGCGGCGCTCTCCGCGGTCGGGCTGGAGCTCGGCCTGACGGTCGGGCTGATGTCGGGCATCCTCTCCTTCATCCCCTATATCGGCTCCATCACCGGCCTCATCACCGCGCTGGCCCTGGCGCTCGCCCAGTTCGGCACTTGGAACGGCGTACTGGTGGTGATGGCGCTCTTCGTCGCCGGGCAGGTGATCGAGGGCTACGTGATCTATCCCTGGCTGCTCGGGGACCGGGTGGAGCTGCATGCGGTCTGGGTGATCTTCGCCCTCTTCGCCGGTGGCGTGGCCTTCGGCTTCCTCGGCGTGCTGCTGGCGGTGCCGCTGGCGGCGGTGATCGGCGTCATCGCCCGCTACTGGCTGCGCCGCTACCTCGAGAGCCCGCTCTATCTCGACCCGCCGCGGACCGGCTGATGCTCGACGCCACGGCCCCGCTGCCGCGGCAGCTCGCCCTGCCGCTGCCCGCCGCAGCACCCTTCGAGGCAGAGCCGGTGCTGGCCGATGAGAGCAATGCCGAGGCGCTGGCCTGGCTCGCCCAGCCCGAGGCCTGGCCGGGCGGGCGCCTCGCCCTGCATGGCCCGGCGGCGACCGGCAAGTCGCTCATGCTGCGGGGCCTGGCTGCCCGCCGCGGCTGGCCGGTGCTGCTCGGCCCGGCGTTGCGCGGCCTGCCGGACCTGCCGCCCGGCCCCGGCCTCGCCCTCGACGATGCCGATTGCATGGCCGAGGAAGCCGCGCTCTTCCACCTGCTCAACCTCTGCGCCGAGCGCCGCCAGCGCCTGCTCCTCGCCGGCCGCGCGCCGCCCGCGCGATGGCCGGTGGCGCTGCCCGACCTCCGCAGCCGGCTGCGCGCCATGCCCGCCGCCGGCATCCGCCCGCCCAGCGACGCGCTGCTCGCCGCCCTTCTGCGCCGGCATTTCGCCCGGCGCCAGCTCCGGGTGGAGGAGGGGGTGCAGGCCTTCCTCCTCGCCCGCCTGCCGCGCGAGGCGGCCGCCATCGCCGAGGCCGCCGCCCGGCTCGACCGCGCGGCGCTGGCGCTCGGCGGCCGCGTCACCCGGGCGCTGGCCCGCGCAACCCTCGCCGACCTCCCGGGATTCGGTGCGGATGACGAATCCATGGCAGCGGCCGAGACCGGCTGCCCGCCCCCCCCGACGCTGCTGTAGGGTGGCCGCATGAGCCTCGCCGAGACCCGCACCCCGACCGCCGCCGAGCCGGCGCCCGCCGCCGGCCCCGCCGCGCAGGAGCCCGACCGCTTCATCAACCGGGAGCTCTCCTGGCTCGACTTCAATACCCGGGTGCTGGAGGAGGCAGGCAACGAGCACCACCCGCTGCTCGAGCGACTGCGCTTCGTCGCCATCTCGGCCGCCAATCTCGACGAATTCTACTCGGTCCGCGTCGCCGGGCTGATCGGCCAGGAGGGCGCCGGCATCACCAGCCGCTCGCCCGACGGCCGCACCCCCACGCAGCAGCTCGCCGCCATCCATGACCGCGCGGAGGTGCTGATCGAGGCGCAGCAGGCCACCTGGCGCGCGCTGCGCGGCCAGATGCGCGAGGCCGGCATCATCGTCTGCGGCACCGAGGAGCTGAGCGAGGCCGACCGCGCCTGGCTCGATGGCTGGTTCATGGAGCGCGTCTTCCCCGTGCTCACCCCGCTCGCGGTCGACCCGGCGCATCCCTTCCCCTTCATCCAGAACCTCGCCGCCTGCATGGTCCTGAAGCTGGTGCGGGAGGAGGATGGCGGCACCATGCGCGCCCTGCTGCCGCTGCCCGCGCAGGTCGAGCGCTTCATCCGCCTGCCGAAGCAGGATGGCGAGACGGCCATCCGCTTCCTCCTGCTCGAGGACCTGATCGAGCTCAGCCTGCGCCGCGTCTTCCCCGGCTTCATCCCGGCCGAGAACGGGCTTTTCCGTCTCATCCGCGACACCGACGTGGAGTTCGAGGAGGAGGCGGAGGACCTCGTCCGCTCCTACGAGACGGCGCTCAAGCGCCGCCGCCGCGGCCGCGCCATTCGCCTCTCGGTCACCGCCGCCACGCCCTCCGACATCGTCGATTTCGTCATCGAGGAGCTGGATGCCGAGCGCAGCGGCGTCTTCGTCGTCGACGGGCTGCTGGGCCTCGACGACCTCCGGCAGCTCATCGTGGACGACCGGCCGGACCTGCTCTTCACCCCCTACACGCCGCGCTTCCCGGAGCGCATCCTCGACTATGGCGGGGACTGCTTCGCCGCGATCCGGGCGAAGGACATCGTCGTCCACCACCCCTATGAGAGCTTCGACGTGGTGGTGCAGTTCCTCCGCCAGGCGGCGCGGGACCCGAACGTCGTCGCCATCAAGCAGACCCTCTACCGCACCAGCCGCGACAGCCCGATCGCCCGCGCGCTGATCGAGGCGGCGGAGGCGGGCAAGAACGTCACCGGCATCGTCGAGATCAAGGCGCGCTTCGACGAGGAGCGGAACATCGCCCTCGCGCGGGAGCTGGAGGCGGCGGGCGTCCAGGTCGTCTTCGGCTTCGTCGAGCTGAAGACGCATGCCAAGATGTCGCTGGTGGTGCGGCGGGAGGCCGGGGCGCTGCGGAGCTACGCCCATTTCGGCACCGGCAACTACCACCCGATCACGGCGCGCATCTACACCGACCTCTCCTTCTTCACCGCCGACCCGGCGCTGACCGGAGATGCCGCGCGTCTCTTCAATTACATGACGGGCTATGCGCGGCCGGAGCGGATGGAGGGCCTCGCCTTCGCGCCGCTCACCATCCGCCCGACCCTCCTTGGCCTGATCGAGCAGGAGCGCCGCTTCGCCGAGGAGGGCAAGCCCGCCGGCATCTGGCTGAAGATGAACAGCCTGGTCGACGAGCAGCTGATCGACGCGCTCTATGCCGCCTCCCGTGCCGGGGTGAAGGTGGACTGCGTGGTGCGCGGCATCTGCTGCCTCCGCCCGGGCGTCCCCGGCCTCTCCGAGAACATCCGGGTGAAGTCGATCGTCGGCCGCTTCCTCGAGCACTCGCGCATCTACGTCTTCGGCAACGGCCACCGCCTGCCCTCGCGCCGGGCGCGGGTCTTCATCTCCTCGGCCGACTGGATGGCGCGCAACATGGACTGGCGCGTCGAGACCATGGTGCCGGTCGAGAACGCGACCGTGCATGCCCAGGTCGTCGACCAGATCATGGTGGTGAACCTGAAGGACACCGCCCAGAGCTGGGAGCTGGGCAGCGAGGGTGTTTGGCGCCGCCTGTCGCGGGGCACGCAGCCGGTTTCGGCCCATGAGTATTTCATGACCAACCCCTCCCTCTCCGGCCGCGGCAGTGCGTTGCACCGCAGCGGCCGGGCAGCGATGCGCAAGCCGCGCCCCGACCGCATCGCCCAGGACTGATCTGCATGACCGCTCCCGAAGCGCCCCGCTGCGGCGTCGTCGACCTCGGCTCGAACTCCGTCCGCCTCGTCATCTTCGAGGGGCGCGGGCGGAACCCGCAGGCGATCTTCAACGAGAAGGCCGTGCTCGGGCTCGGCCGCGGCCTGCAGGCGACGGGGCGGCTGAACGAGGAGGCGATCGGCCCGGCGCTGACCGTCCTCGCCCGCTACCATGCCGTGGCGCATGCCATGCGCGCCGACCCGCTGGAGGTGGTGGCGACGGCCGCCGTGCGCGACGCAGCCAATGGCGATGCCTTCGTCGCCGCCATGCAGGAGCGCATGCCGGGCTTGCGCATCCGCATCCTCACCGGCGAGGAGGAAGGGCGCCTCTCCGCCGACGGCGTGCTGCTCGGCTTCCCGGGCGCCGATGGCGTGCTCGGCGACCTCGGCGGCGGCAGCCTCGAGGTGGTGCGGCTGGCCGAGGGCCGTGTCGCCCGCGCCGCGTCGCTGCCGATCGGCGCCATCCGCCTTGCCGAGCGGGCCGGCGGCGAGGTCGCCCGCGCCCGCGCCATCGCCGAGGAGGAGATGGCGAAGCATTCCTGGCTTGCCGAGGGCGGCGGGCGAGACCTGTACCTCGTCGGCGGCGCCTGGCGGGCCCTGGCGCGGATGCATATCGCCCAGACCGGCTACCCGCTGGCGATCGTCCACCACTACGTCCTCCGCCGCGAGGAGGCGCGCGACCTCGCCGGCGTCGTCATGGCCGCCTCCCGCCGGGTGCTGGAGCGGATGGCCGGCGCGCCGCAGAAGCGCCTGGCCGACATGCCCTTCGCCGCAGTGACGATGCGCCGGCTGCTGCGGGCGACCGGCGCCGCCCGCGTGGTCTTCTCGGCCAATGGGCTGCGCGAGGGCTGGTACGCTCGCCTGCTGCCGGAGGCGGTGCGCGGGGCGGACCCGATGCTGGCCGCCGCCCGCGACCTGGCCGGCGCCTGGGGCCGCGACCCGGGCCTGCCGCCCGCGCTGATCGCCTGGACCGACCCGATCTTCCCCGACCAGGACCCGGCGGTGCGGGCGCTGCGCGAGGCCGCCTGCTGGGTCTCCGACATCGGCAGCCACGACCACCCGGAATACCGGGCGGAGCAGGCCTTCCTCCGCATCCTCCGCCAGCATGGCGCCGGGCTCGACCACCATGCCCGCGCCTTCCTCGGCCTCTGCGCCGCGCTGCGCTACGAGGCCGAGCCGAGCGCCCCCTTCCTCGGCCCGACGCGGGTGCTGCTGGACCTGCCGACCATCCGCCGGGCGGAGGCGCTCGGCGCCGCGCTCCGCCTTGCCTACACGCTCTGCGGCGGCACGCCGGCGCTGCTGGCCGGCACGCGCCTCGAGCGCCAGGGCAGCCGCCTGGTGCTGCGCCTGGCCGAGGGAACCGGCGTCTTCGCGGGCGAGAGCGTGCTGCGCCGCGTCGAGCAGCTCGGCGCCGTGCTTGGGCTCGAGGCGGTCGTCGAGGTCGACGGCTAGCCGGAATTCCTTACCCGTCCCGTGCGGTTTGGGCGTCAACTCCGTGCCGTTCAGTACGGGAGGATCGATTGATGCGCCAGATGGCAGGTTTGGGCGCCGCGCTCGCGGCGGCGGCGATGGGCATATCCGGCGCCGCGGCGCAGGAGCCGGCGCGGCCGAACCTCCTCCTGCGCGAGGTCGTGCAGGGCATGCCGAGGGGCGAGCGGCAGGAGGTGCAGGTCCTGACCGCGACCATCGCCCCCGGCCAGGCGACGGTGTTCCATACCCATCGCTTCCCCGTCACCGTCTATGTGCTGGAGGGCGTCTTCACGCTGGAGATGGAAGGGCGCGAGGTCATCACCGTGCCGGCCGGCAGCGCGCTGGTGGAGCCGCCGCATGTCCGCATGACCGGCTACAACCGCAGCGGCCGCGAGGCGCTGCGCGTCCTGATCGTCTATGTGGCCGAGCCCGGGACGCCCTTCCTCGACCCGATCCACTGAGGCGTCCGCCCCGGCCGGGCGGGCCTCAGCGCTGGGTGTTCTGGTTCAGCCCCGGCTGCGTCCCCGCGCTGCCGGTGTTCAGCCGCCCGCTTGCCTCCGGCCGCCCGACATCGGGCCGGAGCGAGTTGCGGTCCGCCTCCAGCGGCAGCACCTGGGCCGGCGGCACGATGGCCTGCGGCGCCCGCGCATCCTCCGCCGCATCCCGCGCGCGGTCCTGCTCCTGCTCCCGGTTCAGCTGGCGCGAGGCGCGCTCGGCCGGCGTCTGGGCGAGGACGGGGCCTGCGATCAGCACGGCGGCGAGGAGGAGGAGGCGGGGGGCGGTGGCGTGGGGCATGCCAAGGATAGCGCCCGGCCTTCGGTGCGGTTCCGGGCCCGGCCGCAACCAGGGCGCTACATGCAGCCGTACAGCCGCATGCAGGAGAAGTAGCGTTGCTGGCATTGCCCCATGCAGCCCGCCCGGTCGGTCGGCGTGAAGGCCGGCGCGTTGGGGTTGGTGCTCCACATCGGCGGGCAGGCCACCTGGCAGGCGCTCTGCTGCGCCAGGCAGTTGTTGGCGATCGGCTGGGCGCAACGCGGCGCCGATTGGCCATTGCCCTGGCCGTTGCCTTGAGACGTACCGGGGGGACGCGGCGCCACGCTGTCGCCGACGGAGGGCAGCGGCGGCGGCTTGCCCCCGGCCTGGGGCTGGACGGGCGCCGCCGTCAAGGGCGGCAGCGCATCGGGCTTGGCGAGCTGGGCCTGGGCCGCAGCCATGACGGGCATCGACAGGGCCAGCAGCAGTCGGATCACCCAAGAGCGCAAGGTCGTCTCCCTCTCCAATGGTTCGGGCAGGATTGCCAGGTTTGGCGCGACCTGGGCGGAGGTCCCGACGGCGTGACGTCCTAGCCCTTCGGCCGCCACTCGGCCGGCGCCATGCTGCCCGTCTGCGCGGTGATCCGCCCATAGGCCTCGACCCGCCGGTGGGCAGCGAAGTTGAAGATCGTGCGGCGCCCCAGCTCGCACATGCCGAGGTCGCAGTCGGCGACGATCAACTCGTCGCCCCAGCTCGTCGCCTGGGCCATGATCTCGCCCTGCGGGTTGACGATGATGGAATGGCCGAAGAGCTCGTGCCCGTCCTCGTCCCCCGCTTTGGCGACGCCGGCGGCGAAGCAGGCATTCTGGTAGCAGCCCGCCTGGATCGAGAGGTGGCTGTGGAAGACGCGCAGGTGATGCGCCTCGAAGCCGCGGTTCTCCATGTTGAGGCTCGGCGTGTTGTAGCCGAGCATGACGAGCTCGACCTGCTGCAGCCCGAGCACGCGCCAGGCCTCCGGCCAGCGACGGTCGTTGCAGATCATCATGCCGATATTGACCTCGGCCTCGCCGACCGGGGCGCGGACCACCGGGAAGCCGAGATCGCCCACCTCGAAATAGCGCTTCTCCAGGTGCTGCACCGTCCGGGTCGGGTCATATTCGGCATGTCCGGGCAGGTGCACCTTGCGGTACTTCAGCACCACCTCGCCCGAAGGGTGGACATAGACGGCGGTGTTGAAGCGCCGCCCCTCGGGCGTCCGCTCCGCATAGCCGAGGTGGAAGCCGATGTTGAAGCGCCGCGCCGCCTCGAAGAGCGGTGCCGTGGCGTTGGAGGGGAGGGCGGTCTCGTACCAGTGGTCCGCCTCCACGAGGTCCTCCTGGTACCACCGGGGGAAGAAGGTGGTGAGCGCGAGCTCGGGGAAGACCACCACCTCCGCCCCGCGCCGGTGCGCGGTCTCCATCAGCCGCACCATGCGCCCGACGGCAACGTCGCGGCCCTCCGCCTTCTGGATGGGCCCGAGCTGGGCGGCGGCGAGGACGAGGCGTCGGGACATGGGCGGGCTCCGGTCAGGCTCGGTCAGCTGAGGCTGCCACCCCCGCCGCCCGGCCCGCCGATGGTCGGCACCGCCGTGGCGTCGAGGGTGACGGCATAGGGTACCAGCAATTGGTCGGCGCCGGAGCCGACCGGGTCGAAATCCAGGTAGCCGCTGTAGGATTTCCAGCCAACCGGGCTGTCGCTGACGATCTGGTCGTAGAGGTTGTTCGGCGTGTCGACCCCATCGACCTCGTGGGTCGAGATCAGCCCCGCCGCATGGAAGGCGCGCGAGGCGTGGGTCGAGCAGTTGTTGCCGAGGATGGTGAAGCCATCCGTCTTGCTGCGCATGGAGAACCAGGAATTGCGGAAGGCCTCCGCGCGCCGCTTGCCCACGTCGAGCACCAGGAGGGCGGAGATGCAGGCCGCCGCCCGCGCCTCCGTCGCCTTCACATAGGCCTTCCGCCGGGCGAGGAAGGTCGCGTAGGTGAAGACCACCCCGTCCGCCCCGACCGCGCCGGAGCCGAAATAGCCGACCGGCGCGCCGGTCGGCAGGATGCAGTCGCTATGCCCGCCATCGGGCGGACCTTCGGCATGGGAGGGCTTGAAGCGGACGACATAGGCGATGGTCGTCTCGCCGTTGAAGCGCAGCGTGATCGGTGACGGCATGGTCGGCCTTCTGTGACTGGCCGATGCGATATCGCATCCATCTCGTTGCGGCGGCAATAAGATGGTTGCGTATACGACGTCACGTTTTTTCGCGCCGAGGCGGGGCCCTGACCGATGCGTGAGCCTCGCCAGCCCTGCTGCGCCCGCCCCGGTCAGGCCCGGACCAGCGGGCAGCCGCCCTCGCCGATCGGCCGGAAGGCCTCGTCGCTGCCTGTCGTCTGCAGCAGCCTGTAATAGTCGAAGGGGCCGCGGCTTTCCTCCGGCTTCTTGACCTCGAAGAGATAGGCCGGGTGCAGCTTGCGGCCATCGGCGCGGATGGTCCCGGGGCCGAAGCAGTCGTCGTCGCAGGGCATCGCCTTCATCCGCGCCACGACCTCGGCGCCATTCGCCTTGGCCGCCGGCACGCCCATGTCGACCACCGCCTTCAGGTAATGCAGCACCGCCGCATAGCCGCCCGCATGGTTCATGCAGAGCGCGTTGTTGCCGATATTCGGCCGCACGCGCGCCGAGAAGGCCCGGGTCCGGTCGTTCAGGTCCCAGTAGAAGGTCTCGGTGCAGATCAGCCCCTGCGCGGTGGCGAGGCCGAGCGCATGCACGTCGGGGAGGAACATCAGCAGCGAGGCCAGCTTGATGCCGCGCCGCGCCAGGCCGAACTCAGAGGCCTGCTTGATGCAGTTGATGGTGTCGGAGCCGGCATTGGCCAGGCCGATCACCTTCGGCCTCGCCGCCATCGCCTGCACCAGGAAGGAGCTGAAATCGGAGGTGCCGGGGAAGGGGGTGCGGGCCGAGCCGATGATGCTGCCCCCGGCGGCCTTGATGAAGCTCCCGGTATCCCGCTCCAGCGCATGGCCGAAGGCGTAGTCGGCGGTGATGAAGTACCAGCTGTCCCCGCCCGCCCGCACCGTGGCGCCGCCGGTCGACTTCGCCAGCATCCAGGTGTCGTAGGTCCAGTGCACGGTGTTCGGCGTGCATCTCGGCCCGGTGAGGTCCGAGGTGGCGGAGGAGGTATTGAGGAAGACCTTGTTCTTCTCCCGCACCACCTCGTTGACCGCCAGCGCGACGGAGGAGGCGCCGCCATCCACCACGACATCGACGCCATCCCGGTCGAACCACTGCCGGGTGACGTTGGAGCCGACATCGGCGCGGTTCTGGTTGTCGGCGTAGATCACCTCGATGTTGAAGCCGCGATTGCCGAATTCGGCCACGGCCTGGCGGATGCAGGCGAGTTCCGTCGGCCCGGTCACGTCGCGGTAGGTGCCCGAGAAGTCGCAGAGCAGCGCGATGCGGATGGTGTTGGCCGCCTGCGCACGGGCGCTGCGCCAGGGCAGGCCGCCGGAAAGCGCGGCGCCCGCGCCCAGCAGGGCGCGTCGAGATGTCATCATTGTTCTTGTCCTCCCGGGCGGCTTTTGCGCCGCCTGCGCCGGAGGCTACACCGTTCCGCTTTCCGCCTGCCAGTGCATAAGCCCCGATGACAGGGGCTGCCGCATGCGGCATGTCATCCGGCCAAGGAGGAAAACCATGCCGCTCACCCGCCGTGCCGCGCTCGCCCTCGTCGCCGCCCCGCTCGCCGCGCCTGCCATCGCGCAACAGGCCAGCGACTTCCCCAACCGCCCGCTGCGGATGGTGATCCCCTTTCCGCCCGGCGGCGGCAGCGACATCCTCGGCCGGCTGCTGGCCCAGCGAATCGGCGACGCCATCGGCCAACCCATGGTGCCGGAGAACCGCTCCGGCGCCGGCGGCAACATCGGCACCGACGCCGTCGCCAAGGCCCCGCCCGACGGCTACACGCTGGTGACGGTGTTCAACACCGTCGTGGTGAACCAGTTCGTCTTCCGCTCCATGCCCTTCGACCTGAAGCGGGACCTGGCGCCGGTCGCCCGGGTAGCGCTGGCGCCCACCGTCATCGCCGGCGGGCCGAAGCTGAAGGCGCGGGACCTCGCGGAGGTCATCGCCATCAGCCGCGCCCAGCCGGGGCTGCTCAACCACGGTACGCCGGGCCTCGGCACCATCACCCATGTCTCGGCCGAGCTGATGGACAGCATGTCCGGCGGCAAGCTCACGCATGTGCACTACCGCGGCACCGGCCCCGCCGTGACGGCCTGCGTCGCCGGCGAGGTGGAGCTGATCTCCGCCCCCTGGTCCGCCGTGGAGCCGCTGGTGAAGGGCGGCCAGCTCCGGGCGCTGGGCAACCTCGCCGCCCGGGACAGCCCGCTGATGCCGGGCGTGCCGACCGTCGCCCAGGCCGCGGGCCTGCCTGGCTATGCCGTCGACAATTGGGGCGCCGTCCTCGCCCCTGCCGGCGTCCCGCCCGCCATCCTCGCCCGCATCGCGGACGCCGTCCGCAAGGCGGTCGACACGCCCGAGGGGCGCGCCGCGATGGCCGCCCGCGGAATCGAAGCCGCCTGGGCCGACGGCCCGGCACTCGCCCGCATCATCGAGGAGGACGGCACCCGCTGGGAGCCGGTGATCCGCAAGGCCGATATCCGCGTGGAATGAGCCGCGCCGCCCGCATCCATCCCGGCCCGCGGCGCGTAACGCGTCCGGGAGGCGAGGGGAGGGGATGCCCGAGGACGACCATGCCCGCCGGACGGCCCTGGGGTACGACCAGATCGGCGAGTCGCTCGGCTTGCTGATCCTGGCGGCCGACGTGCTCGGCCTGCCGAAGACCGAGGCGGCGCTGCGCCGCGCGCTCCGCCGCCTCGACCGGGAGATGGCCGTCAGCCCTCGCCCAGATAGGTCTCCCGGTGTTGCCGCGGCACGAAGCGTCCCTGGCCCGGCCGTGCCAGCACCGCCTCGCCATCCCAGATGAGGCTGCCGCGCAGCCAGGTGGCGGCGACGCGCGCCCGCATCCGCCGCCCGTGATAGGGCGACCAGCGGGCATCCGGCCGGTCGCGGATCGCCGCCTCGTCGAAGGTGAAGTCGCCGCGCTCCAGCACCAGCAGGTCGGCATCGGCGCCGATGCGGATGGCGCCCTTCCTCGGCGCGAGGCCGTGGAAGCGCGCCGGCCGCTCCGCGCAGAGGCTCGCCATCAGCGTGGGCGGCAGGCCGCGCTCCTCGAGCAGGCTGAACATCAGCGGCGCGAAGCTCTGCATCCCCGTCAGCCCTGCGCCGGGGGCGAAGATGTCGCCGGTGTAGAGCTTCCGCTCCCGCGGCCAGGGCGCGTGGTCGGTCGAGACATAGGCGACCTGGCCGGCGGCGACCGCGCCCCAGACCCGCTCCACCTCGGCCGCCGTGCGGAAGGGCGGGTTGCACTTGCCGAAGCCCTCCAGCCGGACGAGGTCCTCCTCCGTCATGCAGAGATACTGGATGCAGGCCTCGCCGCTGGTCCGCGCCCCCTGGCGGCGGAACAGCGCCGCCAGCTCGAAGCCGCGCGCCAGCGAGGAATGGGCGATATGGACGTGGCACCCCGTCTCCAGCGCCATCTCGAAGATCTCGAGGTCGGCCATGCTCTCGGCCAGTGGCGGGCGGGTGCGGGCATGCATGATGGGGTCGGTGCGGCCGGCCGCCTTCGCCTCCTCGGTCAGGCGCTGCACCAGCTCCTGGTCCTCGTTGTGGATGGCGCACATCAGCCCGGTCTTCGCGATCTCGCGGAAGGCCTCGAGCATCGTCGGGTGGTCGATGCGCGGGAAGCGCACCGCGTCATATTCATAGGTGGAGAGCTTGAAGGAGCAGACGCCGCCCTCCGCGAGCCCCTCGATCGCGCCGACGCCGCCGGTCTTGGCGATGGTGCCGTAGAGCGCCATGTCGACATGGCTCCAGGCCTCGACCACGCCGACCTTGGCGCGCAGCACGCCGGCATCCGTCACCGGCTGCGGCACGTCGTAGGGCATGTCGACGCAGGTGGTGACGCCGCCGGCGGCGGCCGACATCGACGCTCCCTCGATCCCCGGCCAGCCCGTGCTGCTGCTGGTATGCATGTGCCCGTCGACCAGCCCCGGCAGCACCAGCCTGCCGCGATAGTCGGCGACGGCCCCCGCCGGCGGCGGCGTGCCCTGGCCGATGGCGGCGATGGTCTCGCCGCGGATGCCGACATAGCCGCCCGGCAGCACCGCATCGGGCAGCACGATGTCGCCGAGGATCACGCGGTCGAAGGGGCTCTGGTCCATGCTGGCCTTCCTGGAGTCGTCTCCCGGCGAGGCTAGGCCGCATCCCCCGCCGCCGGAAAGGCCTGGCGCGCCACGGCGATTGCGGCACGCGCCGCCTCCGTCTCCCGCTCGCCATCCCAGACCAACGCCACGCCGACCGAGCCTACCGGCCCCGCCAGCGCGCGGAAGGCGACGCCCGGCGGCCGCAGCACCGCCATCCCCGAGCTCACCAGCGCCACGCCGAGCCCCGCCGCGACGAAGGCGAGCTGCGCCATCGCGCTGCCGACCTCGCGCATGGCGACGGGCTCGAACCCTGCCGCCCGGCAGGCGCTCACCTGCCGGTCGAAATAGGCCGGGCTGATCGAGCGCGGCAGCAGCACCAGCGCCTCACCGGCGAGCGTCGCCAGGGGCAGCGGCCCTTCCGCGGCGAGCAGCGCATGCCCCTCCGGCAGCGCCGCCACCAGCGCGTCCGAGCCGAGCGGCAGCACCCTGAGCGGTGGCCGGTCGCGGTCGAGCCGGGCGAGGGCGAAATCCACCTCGCCCCGCCGCAGCGCCTCGACGGCATCCGCCGTGTCCATCTCCCGCACGGCAAGCGCGCTGCCGGGCGCCGCGGCGCGCAGCCCGCGGACCAGCGGCGGCAGGTAGTCGAAGAGCGCGGAGGTGACGCAGGCCATCGCCATCGGCGCATGCCGCCCCGCGCGCAGCTCGCGCGCCAGGCTCTCCACCTGCTTCGCCTCCTCGGCCAGCCGCCGGAGGATCGGCAGCAGCGCCTCGCCTTCCCGCGTCGGCCGCGCGCCCTTGCGCGTCCGCTCGAGCAGCCGCACGCCGAGCTCCGCCTCCAGCGCCTGGATCTGCGCCGTCAGCGGCGGCTGCGACATGCCGAGCCGCGCCGCCGCCCGGCCGAAATGCCCCTCCTCGGCCACGGCAAGGAAATGCCCCATGCGCCGCAGGATGCGGAAATCCATCCAAGCTGGTCCTTCATCGATACGGAAATCCTATCGTCCTTGCCGCTCAATCGGAATGGACGAAGATGGCCGAGGGGAGGACAAAGCATCCCTCACCACCCGCCGGGGGACAGCCACCGATGCAGAAACACGCCGTAAAGCTCCATCCGTCCAAGTCGCTGCTGAAGCGCGAGGACCAGCTCGCCTGGAAGATCGCCGGCGTCGCCGCCGACAAGGTTGCGGTCGAGAAGGACGTGACCGGGATGATCATCAACCGGATCATCGACAACGCCTCCGTCGCCATCGCCGCCATCAACCGCCGCCCCGTTACCTCGGCCCGCACCATGGCGCTCGGCCATCCGCGGAAGGGGGGTGCGACGATCTTCGGCGTCCCCGGCGCGAAGCGCTTCTCCCCCGAATGGGCGGCCTGGGCGAACGGCACGGCGGTACGCGAGCTCGACATGCACGACACCTTCCTCGCCGCCGACTATTCCCACCCTGGCGACAACATCCCCCCCATCCTCGCCGTCGCGCAGACCATGGAGAAGTCGGGCAAGGACCTGATCCGCGGCCTGGCCACCGGCTACGAGATCCAGATCGACCTGGTGCGCGCCATCTGCCTGCACGAGCACAAGGTGGACCACATCGCCCATCTCTGCCCCGCGGCGGCGGCCGGCATCGGCACCCTGCTGAAGCTGCCGCAGGAGACGATCTACCAGGCGGTGCAGCAGGCGCTGCATGTCTCGATCTCCTTCCGCCAGAGCCGCAAGGGCGAGATCAGCTCCTGGAAAGCCTTCGCCCCGGCCCATGCCGGCAAGCTGGCGGTCGAGGCCGTGGACCGCGCCATGCGCGGCGAGGGCGCGCCCTCCCCCATCTATGAAGGCGAGGACAGCGTCATCGGCTGGGTCCTGTCCGGCCGCACCGTCGCCGACAAGGAGGGCCGCACGGCGGCCTACGAGCCGGTCTACTACGAGGTCCCCCTGCCGGCCCCGGGCGAGCCGAAGCGTGCCATCCTCGACAGCTACACCAAGGAGCACTCGGCCGAGTACCAGTCTCAGGCGCTGATCGACCTGGCCTTCCGGATGCGGGAGAAGATCCCCAACTTTGACGACATCGAGAAGGTGGTCATCCACACCTCCCACCACACCCACTACGTCATCGGCACCGGCGCCAACGACCCGCAGAAGATGGACCCGAAGGCGAGCCGCGAGACCCTCGACCACTCCATCATGTACATCTTCGCCGTCGCCCTGCAGGACGGGCGCTGGCACCATGTGGACAGCTACGCCCCGAAGCGGGCCGCGCGCGCCGACACCGTCCGCCTCTGGCACAAGATCGAGACGCGGGAGGAGGCGGAGTGGACCCGCCGCTACCACTCGCGCGACCCGAACGAGCTCTCCTTCGGCGGCCGCGTCGAGATCATCATGAAGGACGGCTCGGTGCTGAACGACGAGCTGGCCGTCGCCAACGCCCATCCGCTCGGGGCGAAGCCCTTCGGCCGGGCCGACTACATCAACAAGTTCCGCACCCTGACCGACGGCCTCATCTCGGCGAAGGAGAGCGAGCGGTTCCTTGCCGACGTGCAGGACCTCGCCCGCATCCCCGCCGGGGAGCTCGAGGTGTTGAACGTCGCCCTCCCCAAGGGCGCGCTGGCCGAAGGGAAGCCCGGGATCTTCTAGCCCGATGATCGCCCTCCGCCCCGGCAGGCCGGCCGACGCGCCGGCCCTGGTCGCCATCCACCGGGCCGCGCTCGACACCGCGCTGCCCGGCCTGGCGCGGCCCTGGACGGAGGCTGAGACGCTCGCCTGGTTCGCTGGCGAGCTGCTGGCCCGCTGCCGCACCATCGTCGCGGAGCAGGCGGGCCAGCCGGTCGGCTACCTCGCCCGGGAGGGGGACGAGGTGCTGCACCTCTACGTGACGCCCGCCCTGCACCGCCAGGGCATCGGCACCACGTTGCTGGAGACGGCGAGGGCCGCCGCGCCGGGCGGCCTCACGCTCACCTGCTTCCGGCGCAACCGGGCCGCGCTCGCCTTCTATGGCCGGCGCGGCTTCCGGGCCATCGCCTGCCGCGACGCCACGGCCAATGCGGAGGGGGAGCCGGACGTGATCCTCGCCTGGGCCCCGCCGCCAAACCAACACGTGCCACTGGGCACACGCGAAGGAGAGACCGCATGAGCGAAGCAACCCCCGACATCAAGAAGGGCCTGGTCGGCGTCTATGCCGATGTCTCCGCCGTCTCCAAGGTGATGCCGGAGACCAACAGCCTCACCTATCGCGGCTATGCCGTGCAGGACCTCTGCGAGGCCTGCAGCTTCGAGGAGGTCGCCTACCTGCTCTGGAACGGCGAGCTACCGAACCAGGCCCAGCTCGCCGCCTTCAACCAGGAGGTCGCCGCCCAGCGCGCCATCAGCCCGGCGCTGCACCGCGTCATCAAGGACTTCCCGCACGACGCCCACCCGATGGACGCCATCCGCACCGCCGTCTCCTTCATGGGGATGGAGGATCCGGAGAGCGGCGACGTCTCCGAGCCCGCCACCCGGCGCAAGGCCGCGCGGCTGCTGGCGAAGATCCCGACCGCCATCGCCGCCGCCCATCGCGCCGCCAAGGGCCTCGAGCCGATCGAGCCGGACCCCGCCCACACCTTCGGCGAGAATTTCTTCAACCTCGTCTTCGGCAAGGTCCCGCAGCCCGAGGTGCTGAAGGCCTTCGACGTCTCGCTGATCCTCTATGCCGAGCACACCTTCAACGCCTCGACCTACACGGCGCGGCTGGTGACCTCGACGGGGGCCGACATCCACGGCGCCATCACCGCCGGCATCGCGGCGCTGAAGGGCCCGCTGCATGGCGGCGCCAACGAGGCCGTGATGCACATGCTGAAGGAGGTCGGCGGGCCGGAGCAGGCGGAGGAGTGGCTCTCCTCCCGCTTCGACCACAAGGCGCTGGTCATGGGCTTCGGCCATCGCGTCTACAAGAACGGCGACAGCCGCGTGCCCACCATGACCAAGTATGCCGAGCGCATGGCCGAGGTGGTCGGCGACCGGCGCTGGATGGAGACCTCCCGCGTGCTGGCGGCGAAGATGCTGAGGGAGAAGAACATCCACCCGAACCTCGATTTCCCGGCCGGCCCGGCCTACTACCTGATGGGCTTCGACATCCCGCTCTTCACCCCGATCTTCGTCGCCTCGCGCATCACCGGCTGGGCGGCGCATGTCTTCGAGCAGGCCGCCGACAACCGGTTGATCCGCCCGCTCTCCCACTATGTCGGGGCGGAGCAGCGCCCGGTGCCGCCGCTCGACCAGCGCTGAACGGCAGCGTCATCGCGCATTCGACAGCGGCCGCCGGAGCGATCCGGCGGCCGTTTGCATGCGTGCTCCGCGCATAAAAGCGAAGCATGAATTGCGGTTTCTGTTGACATGGTGGTTGCGTGTGCAGATAGCGTGATTCGCGCGCACGATGTTGCATGCGATTCGTTCGGCGGTTCCTACACCGCCGCACCTCGCGGAGCCATCCGGCGACAGCGTGCCGCAGCAGGGAAGGACGGTCCATGGACCGGAGGCAGGAAGACGATGCGGCGCGGTTCGTCGCATTCGTCGTGCCGGAGCAGGGCAGAGTCTCAACGCCCGATGCCGGATATGCGGACGGCGGCAGCACGATGCGGCACCACGCCGCCGATCGCCCGCCACCGCGTGCTGCCCACTTGGCCTGGACTGCGATGCCCGCTGCCACCACCCGGGCGAGGCGCCTTCGCGCTGCCGCCCGATCAACACCGGAATGCGCCCAACCTGACCGTGCAAGGAGATGCCAACAGTGACCGATACTCCCGAGACCCCTGCCGCTGATCGCGCGCAGCCGATGGCCGTCGCCACCAGCCGCCGCACCGCGAAGAAGCCGGTGACCGCGCGCAGCCGCGCCGCCGCGAAGAAGCCGACCACCCGCAAGGTTGTCGCGAAGAAGCCGGTGGCGAAGAAGGCCGCGCCGAAGAAGGCCGCGCCGAAGAAGGCCGCCGCCAGGAAGCCGGCTGCGAAGAAGGCCGCGCCGAAGCGCGCCGCCGCGGTGAAGAAGCCCGCCGCCCGCAAGGCTGCGCCGAAGAAGGCCGCGGCCGCGAGGAAGCCCGCCGCGCGCAAGGCCGTCGCCAAGAAGGCCGCGCCGAAGCGCGCCGCCGCCGCGAAGAAGCCCACCGCCCGCAAGGCCGTCGCCAGAAAGGCGGCGCCGAAGAAGGCCGTCGCCGCGAAGAAGCCCGCTGCCCGCAGGGCCGTGGCGAAGCCGGCCGCGAAGAAGGCCGCGCCGGCAACCTCCGCCCGCTCCGAAGCGGCGAAGAAGGGTGCCGCCACCCGCGCCGCGAGGAAGGCCGCGGCGATGAACTCCGCTGCGCCGGCGCCGGCGCCCGCGCCGATGGCCGCCGAGGCCGAGACCCCGGCGACCTGAGCCCAGCCTACTCTACGCCCGCAGGCCATCGCGCCCCGCGGGCGTAGAGCGCTTCCCTCTCCGCGCTCCTGAGCCCCGGCAGGCCGGTCCTCGCCGCATGGCCGATCCCAGGCGGCCGGACTGCGCCGCCTCCGTCGCGCCTAGAGCATTTCAGGTTTAGTCGAACGCGCAGCCTGAGTTGGCAAGGTAGTTCTGGCACTCGTTGGGGCTGAAGGCGTCGAGCAGTTGGCCGATGGTGTCCCACAGCGCATCGCGCGTTCGGGCGGC
>JAESFM010000011.1_pt1 | contig 187129 bp, 162 predicted proteins | sample 9266171 | NCBI WGS metagenome assembly JAESFM01 (sample SAMN14505069, study PRJNA617099) | algae metagenome | isolation source: Hassallia sp. WJT32-NPBG1 and co-occurring heterotrophs from well developed... | place: USA: Mojave Desert, Joshua Tree National Park, California | collected 2006-06-22 | reverse complement strand
TAATTGATTCTTCGGGTCGTGTAATCAACACATGGGCTGACGTAATCAACCGCGCTAACCTAGGTATGGAAGTAATGCACGAGCGTAACGCTCACAACTTCCCTCTAGATTTGGCTGCTGGTGACTTCGCTCCTGTTGCTCTAACAGCACCTGCTATCAACGGCTAATCTTCAAGTCTTAGCTAAACAAAAAGCGCCTCCTGGGAAACCGGGGGGCGCTTTTTAGTTTGAATTAAAAACGAGAAAAGGCGCTTTCTTCTGTCCCTTAATTTATGAGGGTTTGGTTACTCATTAAGAACCAAGTTTAAGTTTTCGGTATTCACCGACTCAGCTCTCAGCAAAATGGTGACAGCTTTTATAAGGTAGTGTCGGGTATAATCCAATACGGTTCCGTTAAGGCTATGCAGTGTTGAGGATAAAGAAAACAGGAGGATTAGTTCGTGTTCCCGTACCTCTGTGTTTTGCTTTTTTCGAGCGAAATTTTGATACAGGTTTTTTTACAACTCTTGGGTTGGTACGGTAAACCCGTTCAGGTAACAATGTGTCCAAAATCTCTACAGTCAACCAACTTAAAAAAAGGGGAGTTCTTGTGGTTGCAAGTGTTGAAATTTTGGAAGCGCACGGCGAATTACCTTTAATGTTCCAGTGAAACTCAGGCGCAACGGCGCAATCTCTGCATTCGTAGCAGCTTGGAACATTAACAACCGTACAACCCAATGTCCCAGCAACCAGCCATAAACTTCTTGCACTACCTCGCGTGGTTTTTGAGAACGAATATGAGTTTTCCGTCCTAAAAGATGTACTTTGAGTTCGTCAATCGTATTTTCTACCTCCCAACGTTGGTGATATTCACAAGCCAGTAACTGGGCAGGAAATTTATCAATATCTAATAAGCTGGTAATTAAGCGATATCTGACTTGCTCACTTGAATTATCAGGATTCTCAATTGTGTACTCGATAACTCGTAGCACTATCGGTTGGCAACCTTTTTTCCGCAACTTCCCGGATGGGTAAATCCAGCTCAGATAAGAACCATCCGCCAAAGATTCTTCGACAAAAAACTTAACATTAGCTGGGATTCTCCCTAAATAATTACATCCTCTAGCTACTGTTGCCTGCACCATTGCATAGGAATGTAAACCGCGATCCCACATCAATAACATTCCCGATGTGACAGAGCGTAACAATTTTAATGCCCGCGCTCGTTCTCCAATACGATATGGACACATTAAGGCGTCAAATATTAAATGCGTTCCAGCCTCAACCAAGATCACTAATCGTACTTTGGGAAACGCGGCTTGCGTCCCAGGACGGCTACTGGGACGACCAAAAACTCTCGCATTTTCATTGCTGTCTGGCACATCAAAGCAAGTGCCATCAATTACCACAATTCGCTGTCCATTGAGAAACGCTCCTATAGTATCGCTGCTTGCCATTGGTCGCACTAACTGATGGAACAATTGGCTCATCACCCTTGCTCCCAATCGCAGGCTCGCGCTTGGGTGATTGCTGATTTACAAGGAAACCGCCAATATTTTCCCACTTTCACCCATGCCTCGGAAAGACCATCTATTAAATTTTTCAGCACATCCCGCATCGAATCCTTTGACCATAAGCTCATGGCAATTACAAGACTTACAACCAATTGTGCTGGTAACGAGCGCCTTCGTTCCTCATCAGCTTTTGTACTAGCGATCGCTTGTTCAATTGCACTTGCTGGAATGGCTGTTTCAATTGCTTTGAATACGTCAGTAGCTTGTATATTAGCAGACAGAACTGACAAATCCTTGAGATGCACCACACTCAATTTCCATTCTTGGGAACAATGCTTACTTTACATGACTTTAAGGCTTAACTGAACTGTATTGGGGTATAATCCTACTTTGAGCAAAGGCGCAATTTCCAGAAGCTGCCCCACCCATCATCAAGCAAGTAATTAGTAACTGCTTATACAAAGTTTGCCAACTAAAATTAATTCCCATGCTTTGCACCCCAAGACACATAATAGTTGATTCAACCGTGTCCAATTACCATAAGTCATTACTTGCACCATAAAAAAACGGTAGAGTAATTGATACTCTACCGTCTTATAATTTTGTATTTAATATATTAGATTAAATCCAAAATTTTACTCAGCCACTGGGGTCAATAGTTCCCGCTGCTGTCCACCAGTAACTCGCACTGTACCGCTTTCATCGACATCAACGACGGCTGTATCACCATCTTTGATGCGACCAGAAAGAATTTCCTCAGCGAGGCTATCTTCTAACAAGCGCATAATCGCCCGACGTAAAGGTCTTGCACCATAACTGGGGCTGTAACCTTCTGTAATCAAGCGGTCTTTGAAGCGATCGGTCACTTCTAGGACGATACCCTTTTCAGTCAGACGACCAAACACTTCTTTGAGCATGATCTCAGCGATTTCGCTGACTTCTGGCTTGCTCAACTGACGGAAGACGATAATTTCATCTAATCGGTTGAGGAACTCTGGACGGAAGTACTGCTTGAGTTCTTCGTTCACCAAAGTCTTAATGCGGTTGTATTGCGACTCGCCAGCATTTTCGGTGAACTCGAAGCCGATGCTGGAGGCACCTTTTTCAATTACCTTGGAACCGATGTTGGATGTCAAAATCAGCAAGGTGTTCTTGAAGTCTACAGTGCGACCTTTGGCATCAGTTAATCGACCGTCTTCGAGGATTTGCAGCAGCATGTTGAATACATCTGGGTGCGCTTTCTCGATTTCGTCGAATAGTACGACGGTGTAAGGACGACGGCGTACGGCTTCGGTCAACTGACCGCCTTCGTTGTAGCCTACATAACCAGGAGGCGAACCAATCAGTTTGCTGACGGTGTGGCGCTCCATATATTCGGACATATCCAGGCGAATCATTGCTTCTTCGGAACCGAAGAAGTAAGATGCTAAAGATTTCGCCAATTCAGTTTTACCAACACCAGTCGGACCAGAGAAGATAAAGCTGGCGATAGGTCGATTAGGATTTTTCAAACCGACACGAGCGCGGCGAATGGCACGAGAAACTGCTTTTACAGCATCTTCTTGACCGATGAGGCGCTGATGCAAGGTATCTTCCATGTGCAGCAGCTTTTCGGATTCGGATTCGGTGAGTTTGTTCACCGGAACTCCTGTCCAAGATGCAACGATGTGGGCGATATCCTCTTCGGTGACAACTGGTTCTAAACCTTCTGTACCCGATGCGTTGGTTTTGCTTTGAGCGATCGCGCGAATTTCGGCTTTGATTTCCATTTCGCGATCGCGCAGTTCGCCTGCTTTCTCAAAGTCTTGACCGCGCACTGCGTCATCTTTTTCTTTCAATATCTGACGCAGTTCTTTGTCTAACTCTTTTGCCGCCGGTGGCAATTGCGAGTTAATCAAGCGGACGCGAGAACCGGCTTCGTCAACCAAGTCGATGGCTTTATCTGGAAGATAGCGATCGCTAATATATCTATCAGACAATTTCGCTGCCGCTACTAAAGCTTCATCGGAGATTTTCAGCTTGTGGTGCTGTTCGTAACGGTCACGAAGCCCGTACAAAATCTCGATTGTTTCATCAACGCTCGGTTCACCTACCATCACTGGTTGGAAGCGTCGCTCTAGCGCTGCATCTCGCTCGATGTGTTTGCGGTATTCATCCAGGGTTGTTGCACCAATACACTGCAATTCACCTCTTGCCAAAGCTGGTTTGAGGATGTTTGCCGCATCAATAGCACCTTCTGCTGCACCTGCACCAATAAGCGTGTGAACTTCGTCAATCACGAGAATGACATTGCCTGCCTGACGAATTTCGTCCATGATCTTCTTCAGGCGTTCTTCAAATTCACCCCGGTACTTGGTACCAGCTACGAGCAAACCGATATCGAGAGTGACTACGCGCTTATCTTCTAAGATGTCCGGGATATCTTTGGTGGAAATGCGTGTCGCCAATCCTTCAGCGATCGCCGTTTTACCAACACCAGGTTCCCCAATCAATACTGGGTTATTTTTGGTGCGGCGACCCAAGATTTGAATCACCCGTTCAATTTCTTTTGCGCGTCCCACTACTGGATCGAGCTTGCCGTCCACTGCCATTTGGGTCAGATTCGAGCCAAATTCGTCCAACGTTGGGGTTTTTGTTCGACCTGATGAACCACCTGGGGAAACTTCGGCTGTTTCTCCTAGCATTCTAATGACTTGGGTTCGCACCTTGGAAAGATCCACACCTAGGTTTTCCAGAACTCTGGCTGCTACGCCTTCCCCTTCGCGGATCAAGCCCAACAGCAGATGCTCGGTACCAATGTAGTTATGTCCTAATTGGCGCGCTTCTTCCAAGGATAGTTCTAGAACTCGCTTTGCCCGTGGCGTAAACGGAATTTCCACAGCAACAAAGCCTGAGCCTCGACCTATGATTTTTTCTACTTCAATCCGAGCGTCTTTGAGATTGACCCCCATTGATTTCAGCACCTTAGCCGCCACTCCGGTACCTTCGCCAATTAGACCCAAGAGGATCTGCTCAGTACCGACAAAATTATGCCCAAGACGGCGTGCCTCTTCTTGAGCAAGCATGATTACCTTAATGGCTTTTTCTGTGAAGCGTTCAAACATAGTTTCGTTGATCCCATCACCTGCGTCGTGCCGGTATGCTGATTTTAGCATAAGCCCTAAGTTTGGGTGTCTGTATAAACAGATAGACATCCAAGGGCTAACGCTCAGGTTAATGAGATAATTATTAAATTTTTATAACTTTGATGTGGTCTGTATACTGAGAAGCTGGATTTTAGCCCCTCGATTTCAGCGCAAAAAACGGCTTTTGGGTGTTTTTTTCGCCCTTCCCAAAGAAATTTTAATATCATAATTTGGTGTCCCTTTCAATACACATGAATACAATATTTAAATATTTAATATAAATTAGAGCATATTGCGTTATTTAATTAGGAATACTAATGTTTATTTAAAAACTAACTGCCACGAGGACTGACTCAAGCGATCGCAAATTATGCTACGCCATGTAGCCAAAGTTTGGGGAAATTCTGGCTGTTGCATTTCTCCAGTCCACAAAACTAAAGCATCTTCACCGTTATCTCTGTAATAACCCCGGCGTCGCCCTGCTGTTTTGAAACCAAATTTTTGATATAAAGATATTGCCGCCGAATTGGAAACACGCACTTCCAGAGTGGCTCGCTCTAAACCGCGATCATAAGCTCGAACCAAAAGCGAATATAGTAAAGCTGCCCCCAAACCTTGACGGTGGTAGTGAGGATGAACCGCCACAATCGTAATGTGTGCTTCGTCTAAAATTGACCAAAAGCAACCCATTCCTAGCATTCTAGAGCTAGAGAAGTTGGAAAATAATCCGATTAAATCAGTATTGGGACTTTCCAATTCTCGTTGGTAAGCCTCCAAATTCCACAATCCGCCAAAACAGGCTTGATCTACTTCTAAGGCTGCACTCAGATCATCTGGTGTCAGTGGTTGAATTTCTAATGCTAATGAGATCACAATTATCAATAATGGGACAACGGGTCGCTAAACTGAGAATCGGGGTATTCACTCACGCCCGTAATTAGAACAAGGACAACTCTTATATTTATGGTATCGACTCACCCGGCAGGTATTCAACATTCTGGTAGCCAGTATTTACCTGAAACAAGTAGTAAAAATGCCAAATTGTCGCCCAATCAGCAACTTTTACCCTTGAGTGCCAGAGTTAATAGTAATGACTGCCTGGAAATTGGTGGCTGTGATGTCACAGCTCTAGTTCAGCAGTTTGGTTCGCCTTTATATATTTTGGATGAAGAAACGCTCATTCGCGCTTGTCAGCAATATCGAGATTCTTTTAAGCAATATTACAAGGGTGAATCTCAGGTATTGTATGCTTCTAAGGCTTGGAGTTGTTTGGCAATTTGTGCGATCGCCGCTCGTCAGGGTTTAGGTGTAGATGTAGCATCTGGGGGCGAACTTTACACAGCCCTGCAAGCGGGTGTCAGTCCTGATAAAATCTACCTTCATAGCAATAATAAATCTCGGCAAGAGCTAACTTTTGCCATTGAATCTGGTTGCACCATTGTGGTGGATAACTGGTATGAGTTGCATACTTTGGTGGAGATAGCCGGGGAAAGAGGACAAGGGGGACTTCGTACAGACGCGACGCCAGACGCTACAACGGAACGGCAGTCGCTACAACGCGGGGAACCCGCGCAACGCGCTGCCTCGGAAACCTCCGCAACGCGCTGGCTCATTAATCGCGTCTCTACAACTGCTAACTCCTCATCTCCCATCCGGATAATGCTGCGGCTGACTCCGGGTATTGAGTGTCACACTCATGAGTATATTCAGACAGGACAGTTAGATACTAAATTTGGCTTTGATCCGAATGCGCTGGATGAATTGTTTACTTTTGTTAGTAAGCAATCTGCTCTTAACTGCGCGGGATTACATGCTCATATTGGTTCTCAGATTTTTGAACGTCAACCCCATCGCGATTTAGCGGCTTTGATGGTGCAATGGTTAAGTAAAGCGGCTGGTTACGGTTTAAGTGTGACAGAATTAAATGTCGGTGGCGGTTTGGGCATTAAGTATATAGAATCAGATGATCCACCCAGCATTGAAGAGTGGGTAAAACCGATTTGCGAAGTGATTGAATCGGCTTGTGCTACAGAAAACTTACCTTTACCAAAGTTATTATGTGAACCAGGGCGATCGCTAATTGCCACAGCTTGTGTCACTGCTTATACGTTAGGATCATCCAAACTGATTCCGGGAATCCGTACCTACGTAGCTGTGGATGGAGGAATGTCTGATAATCCGCGACCGATTACTTACCAGTCAGTTTACCGGGCAGTAGTTGCTAATCGGATGTCAAGTCCCTTAACCGAAACAGTGACAATTGCTGGTAAACATTGTGAATCAGGGGATATTCTCATCAAAAATGCCCAACTGCCAAAAACTGAACCCGGAGATATTCTGGTAATAATGGCAACTGGTGCGTACAATTACAGTATGGCATCTAACTACAATCGCATACCGCGATCGGCAGCTGTTATAGTCAGGAATGGCGAAGCAAATTTAATTTTGCAACGCGAAACTTATCAAGACTTGATTAGACAGGATTGCCTACCAGAAAGACTCAAAGATTGATTTTGGATAAAGCCTGAAGACTGAAAGATAGGATGAAGAACAAAGGATAGAGAATGAAAATTTTAGACTTCATCGTTGATAATTCATACTTCATACTTCATCCTTTATCTTTCATACTTTATACTTCATACTTTCACGCCAGATGTCATGGGAGATTGGTGGAAGCAATGGCTGATGAACCTGGGACGGTCTGGGTCCTTGCTGCTTGAGACTCTGGATATAGTCTTAGTACTGGCGCTGACTTACATGATCCTAGTTATTATTAGTGAGCGCCGGACACTGTGGATGGTGCGGGGATTTATTGTGTTGATGCTGGCGTCAGCTCTCAGCGACAGGTTGGGACTACCACTGTTAAATTTTGTATTAGAAAAGTTGGTGATTGGTTGTGCTGTGGCAATGGCTGTAGCGCTCCAATCAGAGTTTCGGCGATTTTTGGAACAATTGGGACGTGGCGAATTCCGGCAGTTATTTCTACCATCGAATCTGACTGTCCCTAAGTCTGATAGTGTGATTGATGAAATTGTCGATGCAGTTAAAGAGCTGTCGAAAAACCGGATTGGTGCTTTGCTAATTTTGGAAACCAGTGGTCCAATTGACGAGCGCGATTTTTCAGTACCTGGAGTAAAGCTGAATGCGGAAGTTTCTAAGGAACTGATACAGACAATTTTTCAGCCGAAAACTCTTTTGCACGATGGGGCGACGATGATCCGTGGATCGCGGATTGTGTCATCAGGTATAATTTTACCGCTTTCGGGACGCACAGCCTCACGGCAGTTGGGAACACGCCACCGAGCTGCGATGGGAATTACTGAGCGAGTCGAAAATTGCATTTGTGTTGTTGTATCAGAAGAAACGGGTTCTATTTCTTTAGCGGAAAGAGGAATCCTAAATAGACCGCTGACGCTCACGAAGCTGAAAGAGTCTTTAGAGGCTCGGTTATCGCCAACTGTAGATCGGGAAGCTGTGGCTCCTGGTCTGTTAAGCTTGGTACGTCAGATTCGTAGTAAGTCACTAGCCCTAATTTCACGTTTACTTGGATTACCATCGACCGCCTCACGAGATAAAAAATGACAGTACACTATACAGAACTGGAATATTTGCCCGCTGACTTAAAGCGAGAATTACTGCCCAAACACGTTGCGGTGATTATGGATGGCAATGGTCGATGGGCTAAACGTCAAGGGCTACCCCGAATTATGGGTCATAAGAGGGGAGTCGATGCCCTAAAGGATTTGCTTCGCTGTTGTAAGGATTGGGGAATCAGTGCGCTGACGGCTTATGCTTTTTCGACTGAGAACTGGAAAAGACCTCAGGAAGAAGTTGAATTTTTGATGACTTTGTTTCAAAGAGTTTTGCGCCAAGAATTGCGCGAAATGCTGGAGGAGAATGTTCAAATTAGGTTTGTGGGAAATTTGCAAGCTTTACCGCGATCGCTTCAAGAAGAAATTTCCCGTTCAATGGAAGAAACTAAGGATAATCGCGCTATCCGGTTTACAGTTGCCACAAACTACGGGGGACGACAAGAAATTTTACAGGCTTGTCGAGCGATCGCCGATCAAGTAAAACAAGGTTTACTTCAACCTGATGAAATTGATGAAGCGACTTTTGAGCGTCATCTCTATACAGCCGGAATTTGCGACCCAGATTTATTAATTCGCACCAGTGGAGAAATGCGAATCTCAAATTTCCTTCTCTGGCAAATGGCTTACGCGGAAATTTATATCACCGAAACTCTTTGGCCCGATTTTGACCGCGCTGAATTTCATCGCGCTTTGTCTGCTTATCAGCAACGAGAAAGGCGGTTTGGCAAAGTCTGAAGAGGCGCTAGAGGCTAGGGGCTAGGGACTAGGGGTTAGTGAAAAAGTAGTCCCTAGTCCCTAGTTCATGGTCCTGAAAAAACCGCTTGTTCTATATCTTCGCGACTGAGGGAGTACTTGAACGATCGCTGTATATCTTGCCCATTTTCCCCGTTCGGGAAATATCGGACGATAATTTGCTCAATATCGAGCCAGATTTCGGCTTGCCATAGAGGTCGCTGCACATGCCAACAATGGGGCTGTTGTTCATCTTGCTGACAGCCTTGGTTTTTTAACCACTGCTCAATCTGAGGTAGGGGGTGGTTATATAGGGGAGTATCGGCAGAAATAGTATTCATCATTAGAGTCAAAAGTCAAGGATAAAATAAATAATTTTACTTCTTAATTCCTAGAGGATTATTCGTTTGAGAAAAGTGGTAAATTTGCTCTTGAACTACTGGCGTTGGTGGTATAAATTCCGTTCGCAAGGCAGCATCGCCACGAGTTAAGCCGATGGCGATCGCCAATAACAAACAACCGAGAATAGTTAACCCCATAATAAATAAAGCAAACATTTCCCCAGGTGAGAGCGGGCGATCGGTGGCATCAAGGTAAGCTGATTTCGACCAATCATAAAAATTAGCGACGGGATGGTTCAAGTCAGGGGGTGCTTGAATCACGCCAAAGCGAGAGTAGCCTATTTTTAAATCGTAGCTTAATCGGCGTTCTGGGCTGCTGAGAGTGGCGTAAGCTTCATTGAGTTGCTGAAATTTAGCAGTAGCGATCGCAGCAGGTAAGTCTGTAGTATCTGGATGAAAGCGTTTGCTCAGTTCCCGATAGGCATGACGGATTTCGATTACCGATGCCGAGGGATGCAGTCCTAGCACGGAGTAATAAGTAGGTTCACTCCTTTGTGGCATTGCCCCGTTTTGATTCACGGCTGTTTGAGTCACTATTAGCTCAAGTTTTTTATTATTTTAAACCTGACAATGGGTGAGTAGGCGAACCGCCCAACTTTTCCTCTATTTAGCGGTAAACATCACCCGAAAACTTAGCTTGATTCACTTATGTTGTCACGCACTTCATTATCGAGACGCAGGCAAGATGTGTGTTTGGGATTCGCTGCCAAAATCAAGATTTTTTTGACTCGAATGCCACTACTCATTTCATGCAGCTTGTACAGGATGAATATAACCTCATTATTAAAGGTAAATACACTCCCTCATACCTATCCTAGTAAATCAGCGCGAGGTTTAAAGGTTTCAATTTGGCGTAATTTTTCGTATAATTCTCGTTCTTCTTGGCTAATAGTTTTCGCAGTAACTATCTGAATTTCTACCAATTGATCCCCGCGTTTACCACCTTCGTTAGGGTAGCCTTTATTAGCAAGACGGAATCTTTGACCAGACCTAACGCCTTGTGGGATGGACATTTTCACAGGTCCGTCAAGAGTTGGTGCTTCTATCTGTCCTCCTAAAACGGCTTCGCTGGGAGTCACAGGTACTTGGCAAAATACATTTAAGCCTTCAAGTTTAAACAGAGAATGAGGTTCGACTGTAATTTTTAGGTACAAGTCACCTCCACCAATGCCTTGGTTACGGAGGCGGATGGTTTGTCCTGTTACCATACCTGGGGGCATAGTCACTTCTAGCGATCGCCCATCTTCTAAGCGAATACGTTCATTGCCACCTGTATAAGCTTTTTCTAGTGGTAAAGTTAATCTCGCTTCTATATCCCGACGGCTAGTGCGAGGAGTTTTCGCTACTGTGTATTCAACTTTGCTTCTGGGGGTACGAAATGGATCGCGGTTAGCGCCATTACTAGAATCACTTGCCCCATTTTTATTTTTTACACCGACAACTTGATTAATAAAGTCCTCAAAATTGGCAAAATCGCTAGGATTTACATCTTCAGTATTGGTGCGATCGCCCTTCTGATTACCCCAACCTTTACCCTTTGATGTCTGTTGTTTGCTACTAAAGCCTCTTTGATTCCAGTAGCGGCTAAACTGATCGTATTGCGCCCGTTTGGTTGCATCGCTAAGGATTTCATAAGCTTCACCGATATCCTTAAATTTGTCTTCGGCTGCTTTGTTTCCTGGATTTAAGTCTGGGTGATACTGCCGCGCTAATCGGCGATAATTCTTTTTAATTTCCTCACTAGAGGCTTCTTTAGGTACTCCTAAAATTTCGTAATAATCGCGAAAATTCTGCAAATTTTGCATAGTCAGTTTAACTATATATTTTAGATTTTATTAATGTTTAATGCTTAATAGTACTATTAACTATTACTTGTTAACGATCAGGAAATCCGAATCAATCAACTTCAATTGTTTAGCCTTAGTACACTGATGAAAATCCAAGGGCGGAAAACTCCGCCCATTCAAAAGCACTATAACCAATCGTCGTCTTCATCATCCCAGTTATCTTGGTAACTTGGACGAGATCGGCGTGAGGAACCGCTGTCATAGGACGACGACGAACGACTGTCTTTGTCTCTATAGTCTCTGTTGCTGCTATAGTCGCGGTTGCTACCGTTGTCTCTGTTGCTGCTATAGTCGCGGTTGCTACCGTTGTCTCTATTGCTGCTATAGTCGCGGTTGCTACTGTTGTCTCTGTTACTGCTATAGTCTCTGTTGCTGCTATAGTCGCGGTTGCTGCCGTAATCTTTGCCATAATTATCGCGATCGCGATAATTATCTCTTAAATTGTCTCGGTCGCGTTCTTTTTCGCCAGTGAAGATTTCCTTGATCGTACCGAACAAGTCATCCTCTTCGTCATCAGCGTAATATTGGCGAACTTCACGATTTAGATCGTACAAAGCATCTTGCAGGTCAGCGTAAGTTTGGTCAATACCGCGATCATCATTTTTCTCTAAACTTTCGCGTAGTTGCCGACAAATAGAGTCAATTCGTTGACGCCTGTTTCGGGCAAACTGCATTCCAAAATCTAACGCCACTTCTCTAAGTTGTCTTTCTGCTGATAAAATTAAAGCCTCAGCCCGTGTACGCTTTTCTACTCGTTCTTTGCGTTCCCGGTCTTCATCAGCATATCTTTGAGCATCCTGAATCATCTGGTTAACTTCCGATTCGCTTAAGGTGGAAGCGCCTTGAATCGTGACACTTTGCTCTCTGCCTGTGGTTCTATCTAAAGCTGTTACCTGTAAAATACCGTTGGCATCGATATCAAAAGATACCTGAATTTGCGGTACTCCTCTTGGTGCCGGGGGAATGCCATACAGCTTGAACCGTCCCAAAGACTTGTTGTTTGCTGCCATTTCCCTTTCACCTTGGACTGCGTGAATTTCCACAGTATTTTGGTTATTTTCTGATGTCGAAAAAATGTCCGATCGCCTTACTGGTATAGTTGTGTTGCGAGGAATCAGCTTTTTCATCACACCGCCGATTGTTTCCAAGCCGATAGATAAAGGCGTGACATCCAAAAGCAGCACATCCTTAAGTTCTCCCGCGAGAATACCCGCCTGAATTGCCGCACCAACTGCCACAACTTCATCGGGGTTAACATTCTCGTTGGGTTCGATACCGATTAAGTCACGCACTAGCTGCTTTACCATTGGGATGCGGGTACAGCCGCCCACTAGCACAACTTCATCAATATCCTCAGGTGTCAAACCGGCATCTTTCAACGCCCTTTTGACTGGTGTTCTGACGCGACTTATCAAGTCAGTGCATAAACCTTCAAACTCGGAGCGAGTTAGGCGAGTTTCTATATGTTTGGGACCTTCTTCGGTGGCGGTGATGAAGGGTAAGTTAATATCGGTGACGCTGACGGCAGAAAGTTCGATTTTCGCTTTTTCCGCAGCTTCCATGAGGCGTTGTAAAGCTTGGCGATCGCTTCGTCTTAAGTCTACTCCTTCTGTTTCCAGAAATTGCTCTGCTAACCAATCTACGATTTTCTTGTCAAAGTCATTACCGCCTAATTGTGTATCTCCACTAGTGGATTTGACTTCAAACACGCCATCGCCAACTTCCAAAATCGAGACATCAAAGGTGCCACCACCCAAGTCAAATACTAAGATTGTCTCCGTATCACCGCGATCCAATCCATAAGCCAAAGAAGCGGCGGTAGGTTCATTAAGAATCCGCAACACTTCTAAACCGGCAATTCTGCCTGCATCTCGCGTTGCTTGCCGCTGAGAATCGTTAAAATAAGCAGGTACGGTAATTACTGCCCCTGTTACTGTGTCACCTAAGTAACGACTTGCATCGTCTGCCAGTTTTTTCAGCACCATTGCGGAAATTTCTTCTGGGGCAAAGTCTTTACTGAGTTTGGGGCAGACTATTTTAATGTTGCCTACTTCGTCTTTACGAATCGTGTAGGGTACTCGTTTTGATTCTGGACTAAGTTCGCTATACCTGCGACCGATGAAGCGTTTAACGGCAAAGAAGGTATTTTGGGGGTTGAGGACAGTTTGACGTCGCGCCATTTGCCCAACTACCCTTTCGCCTTCTTTGCTAAAGCCAACGACGGAGGGGGTTGTTCGCATTCCTTCTGCATTGGCAATCACCACCGGCTTGCCACCCTCCATGACGGCGACTACTGAGTTGGTTGTACCCAAGTCGATGCCGACTACCTTGCCCATGCGTTGCTGTTCTCCTAAAGTGTCTAATAAATTTTATTTGTTTGCAAGCAATGCTTGATTTATTCTATCTTGCAGTTGGGAATTACACGTTCAAACAGTATTCATTGGTGTAATGCATGTGATTTTAAAAAAGCAGCTGCAAACTCATCTTACGTTTATAGCCCGCGATCGCGATCCGTATTTGGCGACAGCCGGACATTTTTTTGTCCAACAATACATTCGCGAACAGTTTGAACAATGGGGAAGTGTGGAAATCCACACCTTTGAGGTAAAGGGCAAAGTCTGTAAAAACCTGATATTGAATTTACCTTCACAAGAGAGATTCTCAAAGAGGAATTTACCACCAATTTTAATTGGCGCACACTACGATGCTGTACCGGGAACACCAGGAGCTGATGATAATGCTACAGGTGTAGCCGTGTTGCTGGAATTGGCAAGAATGTTTGCCACCGAACCAGCTAAATATCCGTTGCGACTGGTTGCTTTTGATATGGAAGAATACGGCTTAGTTGGTAGCGCTGATTATGCAGCCAAGTTAAAGCAAGAAAAGCGATCGCTTCGCTTGATGATGTCTTTGGAAATGTTGGGTTATTGCAATGCAACTCCCGGTTCGCAAAATTATCCCCCACCTTTAGAACGTTTTTACCCAAATCACGGCGATTTTATTGCTTTAATTGGCAATTTGCGGACATTGCCTGATTTAATTAATCTGAGTCGCAGTATTCGTCAATCTGGTACACCTAGCGAATGGCTACCTGTGCCAAATAGAGGTTTAATTGTTCGCGATACAAGACGAAGCGATCATGCACCTTTTTGGGATGCGGGTTATCCAGCAATTATGGTGACAGATACGGCTAATATGCGAAATCCACATTATCACAAACCTAGTGATACTATTGCCACTTTAAATTTAAATTTTCTCACAGGCGTCTGTGAAGGTTTGGAAAAGGGGATTAGGAAATTGTGAAAAATAGGGATTAGGATTTTTTGAAATAAGAAGTATTTTCACTTTTACAGACATAATTTTCTGCACATAATTCAACATTGATTGCATCTGGAAGCCTAATTTGTATGCTGCTATGCTTTGCTTTTAATATCGGTCTTTGCAAGTACCGTCAATAAACTCATTTGCGGGTTTTCCCTTTGGTACTTGCAAAAATTGATTCAATCTAAGGGGTTTGTAAAATTCTCTTAATTGGTTAAATTACCTTGATGCGATCGCACATACGGATTAAACTTAATTAAATCGTCGATATTCCGTTTCATTGTGTTACAAATATTCTCTAATTGCAAGTCATTTGCATCATGACCAAAGGGGTTTTCTATCTCTATACCAATGGCTTCAATGCCAAACAAAGTAAAACTAATCAAAGCTGTAATTAAACCCGTCGACCATCTCAGACTTTCCACTAGTTGAAAAGGTAGTAATAAGCAATATATTAATAGTAATTGTTTCAGATGAATAGCATAAGCTAAAGGGATCGGCGTTTTTAAAATGCGTTCGCAAGCTCCTAAATTATCCACGAGATTATTTAATAATTCTTGTATAGCTATTAACTGATAGTTATTTAGGCAATTAGACTTGTATTGCCTCTGTAAATAATCACCAATCCAGAAAGCAATTTTTAAAGGGGGATTATTCAAAGTTTTTAGTTTTAGATACCGAGAATGTCCCATGAGTTCTTCTAACTCACTATTGACAGGTTCTCCCCGCAGGTGGTATTTAGTTGCTACAGAAAAAGCAACCAATAAATATAATGCCGCGATTTTATTTTCTTTATCCTCTGGGGTTATTTCATCAATCGATACCAAAATCTGTCTCGCTAAATTTCGCGTATTATTCACCATAGAACCCCAGCATTTTCTACCTTCCCAAAATCGGTCGTAAGCTGTGTTTGTGCGAAAAACAAGTAATAAACCTAAAACAATACTGGGAATAACACTCTCAAAAATTGGCTGAGAAACAGGTAACTTTAAATCGTAAAGTAGAGAAACGAACATCCCGAAGAAGCCATAAGCAATAACTTTTTTATAAATTGCTGAGAGAACCGAGCCTTTTAGTTGAAATGCTAGTTTTAACCAGTAAATTTTTTTCATTGCCATGCAGTTCCTGGTAAAAAATATTTAATGAACGAGTCAAGTGATACCAATTCTCAATGTAGAGATAAATATGTAACGTCTCTACAAATTTATAACGTCGTAATTCACACAGAATTACAGAGAATTGGTATGAGCATCTGATAACTTTGGAAGCAGTAATAATGACAACAAGGAATCTACCGTTAGGAATTTTCGGTTGACAGAGCGAGTACATTTGCTTATATTGTGGCAAAGCGCCTTAATGGGCAGCTGGCAAATTATCGGCTGTTGTAGAAAAATCCAGAACCTCAACAAAATACATTACGCGCGGACAGTATATTGCTACAAAATGTAAGTATACTCAATGTAGCAAGACTTTGACAGGGAAGAACACGCAAATTTGATGCAGCACTTGGCATAACTGAATTATTTGACAAAATTATTCGTGCAAAAAAGATGGGTGAGCCGCTGTCCCCAGAAAAAACTAATATTATCTTCAGAAGTGCTAAATCTTTATAAGACTCATGGGTTATTACATTGCTCCTCGCTTTCTGGATAAACTTGCCGTCCACATCACTAAAAACTTTTTGAATATTCCCGGTGTGCGAGTACCTTTGATTTTGGGAGTTCATGGACGCAAAGGCGAGGGAAAGACTTTTCAATGTGAGTTAGTCTTTGAGAAAATGGGGATCGAGGTAACTCTGATTTCTGGTGGTGAACTGGAAAGCCCAGACGCAGGAGATCCAGCGCGTTTGATTCGTCTGCGCTATCGAGAAACCGCAGAATTAATCAAGGTACGTGGCAAAATGTGCGTGTTGATGATTAACGATTTAGATGCGGGTGCGGGACGCTTTGATGAAGGTACGCAATACACTGTAAATACTCAGTTGGTAAATGCCACACTGATGAATATTGCTGATAATCCTACAGATGTCCAGTTACCTGGAAGCTATGATTCAACACCTTTACGTCGCGTGCCGATTATTGTCACAGGTAATGATTTTTCCACCCTCTACGCACCGTTAATTCGCGATGGTCGGATGGATAAATTTTACTGGCAACCAGACCGGGATGACAAGGTGGGAATTGTTGCCGGAATTTTTGAAGCGGATGGGCTTTCACGACGGCAAGTAGAAGAGTTTGTAGATAAATTTCCGCATCAGTCAATTGACTTTTTCAGCGCTTTGCGATCGCGTATTTATGACGAACAAATCCGCAGCTTTATCCATCAAGTAGGTTTTGAGCGAGTTTCCTCGCGTATAGTTAACAGCACTGAAAAGCCGCCAGAATTTAGAAACCCTGATTTTAGCTTGTCTCACTTAATTGAGATGGGCAATTTTATGGTGGGTGAACAAAAACGGGTGGAAAATTCTCAGTTGGTTGATGAGTACAATCGCTTGAACCGAGGCAGAAATAATCAATCTGCACCTACAACCGTTGTGGCGCCAGTTAGTCAACCGTCAAGCAATGGTACAACCCAACCTGCAAAAGCGAATGGATTCAACAAGCAGCAGGGATCGAGTACACATTTGACCTTAGAAACACAAGAGCAAGTACGTCAGATTTTATCTCAAGGTTATAAAATTGGCATTGAACACGTAGATGAAAGACGCTTTCGCACTGGTTCTTGGCAAAGTTTTGCGGTTCCGCAAATTGATGCTGAATCTGATGCAATATCAACTTTGGAATTTTTTCTTGCCGAACATAGTAACGAATATGTGCGCTTGGTAGGAATTGAACCCAAGGCAAAACGTCGGGTTGTGGAAACGATTATCCAACGTCCGAATGGCAAAGCCAGCTAATTAAATTTATTGCATTCATTGCAAACATCGTAGAGACGTTCCACCGGAACGTCTCTATAACATGTGTTATTTGGCGAATGTTATATCAATTCAGGTTTAAGAATTACTACTTCTTCCAAAGTTCAGTAAATCTCTTGTATACATCTGGAGATATCTGACTTTGTAAGTAATTGAGCGCTCTATCTTGATGCGTTTTTGCTACATAAGAATTGCACACATCCGTCAGCTTAACTATTGCAGGATTGACATCATTGGTTTGTCGCCACTGGTTGGTAAACTCAATTAAAATGTCTGAACTTAGCTGAGTTTGTAAATAATTTAGCGCTTCCAGATAACTAGGCTTTTTCGGATTCTGTTTGAATTGGATGCAAACATCTATCAGCCTAATATTATTCGCTGGTAAACTTGCTTTACTTAGAAGTGTACGCGCTTCCTTGTCAGCAATACCATTGACGGTCAAACCTTGTTTTTGCTCAAATCTCTTCACCGCTTCATAAGTGTTTGGTCCATAATACGGTTGAGTTGAGGGTATCTGAGCATCAGTAGCGAAGCCGTGGCGCTTCAAGTTATTCTGAAGCTGGACGATTGTATCTTGCAACACTTTCTTTGTTTGCTCGCCAGCAACGCCATCAGCTTTTAGGGGTGGGTAATCTTGCTGAAACTTTTTGATTGCTGTGACGGTGCGTTCATCTGTCAAAGGGTTATTATTCGTCTTCCAGGGAGGATTGCTACCAGGAGCGTTACTATCAGGAGCTAAATATCCGAATCCGATTAAGATGTTACGGATGGCTTCATTGGTGTAGTTAGTTGCCATGCTTTTTGGTTCCTTTATTACTAAATTACGGATGCTGAAAGCTGGGAAGACTGTTTTAAAGTTTACACCTTCGTAGGCTTTGGCGATCGCACTCATTTCAAGTTAGATACCCAGATAAAGCTTGATATCACTTTTATTTATGTGGCGATCGCTCAACAAAAATTGTTGTAAATTCCCTGAGCGAAAAAATTATTCAAAGAATTTACAACAATTATATTAACTTACGAAATTCTGACAACTAATGCATAGGATTGTGGCTGAAGAATTCGGTTAGCACGCACCAGAATTTCCACCTTTCCTGTACCAACATTAGTCCAAACAATTTGTTCAACATTATTTCGTCGGTCAAAATCTGTTGAAGATGGCGGCATATTTCCATGTCGCTCCTCATTGTTTGCACGCACAATTAAATCTAAGTCATTTTGAAGAGCTTCTCCAGGGAAATCAGTCCATACCAATGTCACCTTCAAAATAGAATTTGACTTGCTGATTTCTACTTCAGTTTTTTCCTCTTCTCCAGTATCAAGTTTTGTCGATTCGTCCTTGAAAGTAAGCTGCTCAGAATCGTTTCTCGGTCCTACCGTTGCGGCTAAATCAACTCGACCAAATCCTTCTGAAAGGTTGGGAATTTCTCCCGCTTCCGAGGGAACATATTGACCGGCGATGTCTTTAGCTCCATTAATTAACATTGCCTTAACCAAAGCCGCACTTGGTTGTTGATTCTGTTGCACAAAATACTCTCTCACCACAGCAGCGCAGCCTGCAACTAGAGGTGTAGCCATGCTAGTACCAGCTAGAAAAGCATAAAGGGGATCTGTGGAGTTGCCAAAGAATGAATCAAGTTTTGCGTCTCGCGAAAGAGTCGAGAGAATCGCAGTTCCAGGAGCAACAACATCTGGCTTGATACGCTCATTTTGAGTTGGTCCTCGACTGCTAAAAGCTGCCATCCCATCCGCGTTATTAGACCAACCATCTGAGGCGATCGGCTCGGCGCTATAGCGACCCAAAAGTCTATATGGTTTTGATTGGTCTGGTCTGTTATTCTCCGAAGCTCCAACTGTAATACAATTCTTTGCTGTTCCGGGTGCGGCGATCGTTTTATTATCAATCACTCCGTTGCGATCTGTATCGGCACCTTCATTACCCGCAGCAAAGCAGATAACCATGTCTCGATGTTCCCAAACAAATTGGTCTACTTGTTGAGAATCGACTGTATATTGTCCGCGTGTTGGTGCTCCCCAGGAGTTTGTATGAACGCGGGCTGCATCATTATCGTAAGGTTGTTTGAATAAGTTGTTCAGATCGTCCGGAAGTCCTCCCAAACCTCCTCTGGAATCGAGAACCGATTGAAGCACCAGCTTGGCTTTAGGAGCGGTTCCCCGAATCGCACCTCCCATTGTTTCAGATTTGCCATCGCCCAAAACTGAGCCAGCTACGTGAGTACCGTGTCCTTGAGGGTCATTAGCGGTTGACCGTCCTAAGGGGTAAAGCTTAATTACTCTGTCTGTAAAGGCAGGATGAACGTCTGTGGTTGAACCTTTGTCAAAGCCAGTGTCGGCTACAGCGACAATTTGACCTTCTCCTTGCAAATTGACTGTGCTGTGTGTCTGGTCTGCTTTCAGCACTCCGAGAGCTACATTATTGAAAAGCTGTCGTGGCACGTTTTGTTCAATGTGTCGCACCTCGTCAATTTTTGCCAAGTCTTCGAGATACTGAGGTTGAACCGAGAGTTTTATTGAGTTGCTACTAAATTCTAAATCGTCAGGGTTTAGTCTTGCAGCTGTAGCGATGCGATCGCGCAAGTTATCATCGATGGAAACGTTATTATGAAACACAACTGTGACTTGTTTTGGCTGCCCCAACAGTGATATGTCAGCAGTTTTTATCGCTAAGAGATTGGCTGTATCAGTTTTGCCTCCTATTACCAATTGAGGCGCGATTTTGAAGCCTTCTAAATAGACGTTTGCCCACTCAACAAAAGGCAAATCCCGAATTGCATCCAAATTAGAAGGATTGTAACGACAAATGTAAGTATTTTCCGGTACAAATTCCAGAATCTCTGCACCTAACTCTGATAGCTGACTTTTCTGCTCGCGGTTCAACGGTTGAGTCGATTGGATCAGAATATAATTTGAATTGGAACTGTCAGGACTAATTAGATTAGCGGATCTGATTGCATTTATTTGAGAATCTGGATCGATTGATATACCGTTGATAGTTATCTTAGCCATAGTTTTCTTTGGTTTTTCTTCTGGGATAGTTTATCCAAGCATCCTTTTTTCTGCTTGGATTGTCAGAGTTAAATACTTGTTCAAGTCTCTCGATTCCTAAAAGAGATTTGTGCAAATATGTGAAATTCAACGTAAAACACTCTCTTCGTAGTGAGCGGTTCACCGCTCATCTCTTCGGTTTTAAGGGCTTCAGCCCTTACCTTACTACGTTGAGGATTGTTTCTTTATGCCCATCAACTTAAAAGTTAATTTTTTTCAAGTTGATTACCGCGAAGACAGATAATCTTGCAAATCTTTTGTACGTTGTTTTGTCAGTCTCTCCAAACATCCGTTACGAAATATTTCATACCCTGTGCCGCCACGGGAGTTATATACTTCAAAATTGCAGTTGTTATCGCGAAACTTAATCCATGACTGTTGTCCAATAATTAATAACTGCTTTGGTTCGCTATTTAAGCCGGAAATGATTTGTTGATAAACTTGATTTAGTTTTTTATCTGCTGCTTGGTAAGATTGCTGAGAACAAAATTTCAGTTCTGGTGTTGTTGTCGCTTTAGAGCAGTTAATTGTTTGTGTTTGAGCAATGCTGGGTGTAGAAATTACTAAAGTTGATAAAGGTGCGATCGCCACCAAGATAAATGTGCTAATTAATCGTTTATACATAGCTACTTTTGGTATATAAAAAGTCGCTTATATGGAAATTGTTTTTAATTTCCAATGAAAATCATTTTCAAGGTAGTATAAAGCCTTACATTTTCTGCCAAATAACCAAAAGTCTTAAGATTTGCAGTGAGCTAAGTACAATTTGGCGTAAAAGCGTAACGTTTTTTAATGCAGGGGGACGCAATCGCATTGCAGGGTATTGCAAAATTTAATTCGCGCTCGTATTAATGAAATGCTGTACTAACTAAGATGCAAAAGAAAACTCAGTTTTGACATTCCACCGCTTGCCGTCGTGAAGCAGCAGCGTCAAGCGATCGCTAGTAAACTCAAAATGTAACTGTCGAGCAACAAATTCTCTCCAAGCAATTTTAAAGTTTTGTTTTGTTAAGTCGCGAAAAGCCACCGTCAGATGCGGAGTAAATGAGCGCGTCTGGGCAACTTTATCAACAATTCCCAAGTTGCTTTCCACATACGCCATTAAATCAGCTTGCAAATCCATCAATTCTGGAGTTTGGACAACATCAATATAAATGACGCGAGGAGTAAATGCCGCAAAGTTATGAAGTGTAACGGGTACTGACTCTCGGCTAGCAGCAAATTTATTAAGAGATTCTTCTAACAATGATACGTTGCTATCTGCCCATTCAAAAGGCGCTTGTAAGGTGATATGCGGTGGAGATTTTTGTGCCCCACTACTACCATAGCGATCGGCGAAGTACTGTTTAATTTCGTTCGCGCAGTCTTGAATGTGCTGCGGTGGTAACAAAGCAACAAAAAAACGACTCATACGGTTTTATATTTTAGAGTACAGCCGCCAACGAGTGATACTATCTGCGCTTTTGCGATTTGAGATGATGAAACTACGTAACGCTGCCTAGATATTACATAGAAAATTCCAGAGGAAGCAAGCAAATGCCTTGGTTTGTCAAAATTGAAGAAGGCAAAGTCGATAAAAACATCTTTGACCAATACGTACCCGCTCACAAAGCTTATGTTCAAGACTTGATAGCCAAAGGACACAAAGCGCGATCGGGCTACTGGGCGAAGATGGGAGGGGGTATGTTGCAGTTTGAAGCCGCTTCAATGGATGAGGCAAAGGCGATTGTCGCTCTCGATCCCTTGGTGCAAAACGGCTGCGTCAATTACCAGCTTTACGAATGGCGAATTGTAGTCGAATAACACACATTCACCAAATGAGTGTGTTATGATTGTCAGTGACCTGGACCTATGCGACTGCAACGCCCAAATCTTGTCAGAACCGGAAGGTAGCAGCAATACGGGATGCTTGTAGTAGGCGTAGTCTCCGGGTCACCCAATTTTTAGGAGCGCGGCGAGCAGCAATGCCTGGTTTTGGAGATATTGTTCAAAAAGCTTTTTACCTCGGTGTCGGGTTAGCTTCTTACGCAGGTGAGAAAGCAGGGGGAAGATTAGCCGAACTGCGATCGCAAGTCCAAAAACTGGCAGATGAAATGGTTGCAAAAGGCGAAATGAATACGGAAGAAGCCCGCCGCTTTGTCGAAGATATGATGAAGCAAGCTCAACAGCAACCGCCATCTAATGCTACTGCCCCACAAAAACCCGCCTCAGAACCGCGCCGCATCGAAATATTAGAAGACGATGAGCCAACCGTAAAAGAAGCATCAACTGATAATGTTGATGGCTTGCGCGATCAAGTGGTAGAACTGCAAGAAGAGTTAAGACGACTGCAACGCGATAAGTAGTTATCCGGAAACGTTGCAAATCATAAATTAATATATATTTATCAGGGTGTATTATAGTGCTTATAGCCATTTAGCACGAAGCGTCCTGTAAAAATTTAGTAAGGACGTCAATTTTATGGAAAACTGGCAAAAAGATATCGCGGAAATCATAGAAACAGTTGCAGATGAAGTAGACCGCTTCTTCTTGGGGATGGGTGAAATGGTTGATGCTTTTTTTGAGCTAACCGAAGAAATTAGCGATCAACTACAAAATACCATTGGTCTTGAGGTTGAGCAATATTTACAAGATTTGGCAGAACCAATTTTGGAAGTATATTGGGAACTCGAAGAAGTAGTTAACGATGTAGATACAGCTTTTCCTTATTCCGTTGAAGCAACAACCGAAAAAAATCCTGCTTGCATTGGTTGTCGTAATTACCACGGTCAAGTTTATGGTGGTAACTTGCTGGTTTGTGCGATGCATCCTCAAGGATGCGAAGATGCAACTTGCCCAGACTGGGAAAAGCAAGATTTAGGATTTAGAGATGATGATTTTTAGTAGAAAGCGGACTGGGGACTGGGGACTGGGAGAATAATTTTTTATTGAGTTAATAATCTCCTTATAAAGTTAAAATTTGCTTATTTTATGACTAACTTTTTACCAGAAACTGCATCTGAGTCAAGCCAAGAAATGAAGTATGGCGAACGCGAGATTCTATCAGGACAATTAATTACATTTCCTAATCCGCGTGTAGGCAGACGATACAATATTAATATTTCTTTACCGGAATTTACTTGTAAATGTCCATTTTCCGGCTATCCTGACTTTGCAACGATTTATATTAGCTATGTGCCGGATGAGCGGGTGGTGGAATTAAAGGCGCTTAAGCTTTACATTAATAGTTACCGCGATCGCTATATTTCCCACGAAGAATCTGCAAATCAAATTTTGGATGACTTTGTTGCCGCTTGTGACCCATTAGAAGTTACTGTCAAAGCAGATTTTACCCCTCGCGGTAATGTGCATACCGTCGTTGAAGTGCATCATCAGAAAAAATAACAAAGGGCGGGTTGACATACTCCCCAGCCTTCAGGCATGGGGATTCTAGGCAGGCTCAAACAGCGATTGCGGGCAAAGCTCGTCTGACATCACCTAACCCAGCAGTTGATGCCCCAACTGCACAAATATTCTTAGCTGCGTTTTCGTCCCTTCCGTTAACTGAGTGACAGGATGGACAACGCCATTCTCTAATTGACAAATCTAAATCATCTAAAATATGTCCGCAATGAAAGCAAGTTTTGCTAGATGGTATCCATCTATCTATGTATACGACTTGCTTATTCTTTTTCTTGGCAACCCACTCTAGAATCCGTAGGAACTCACCAAAGGCTAGGTCTGAAACTTTGCGTCCCCAAAGACGTTGCATTCCTTTAAGACTTAAAGTCTCAAAGCAGAGTACATCAAATTTGTTGGTTAACTCGTGTGCAAGCTTCCAAAACCAATCACGTCTTCGGTTAGAAACGACAGCAATGTTTGCGTACTAGATTCTTTCTGGCTCGCTCCCTGTTGGATGAGCCTTTCAACTTCTTCGAGTGTTGCCTACTTGCTTTCTTAATTGCGCTGAGGGACTGCTTGAGGAATTGAGGGGATTTAATGTTGGAGCCATCGGAGCACGTGAGGAACGTCTTTAATCCAAAATCAAATCCAGCGATTTTACCCGTCTTAAATTGGATTTCTGTATTCAAAACGTCGTCAACCACAATAACCATAAATAATTCACCCAATGGAGTGCGCTTAATGGTTAGCGTCTTGACTGTTCCCTCAATCTCTCTGGACTTCCACCAATTGTAAACTCGATTACCAATTTTGACTCGATTACCACCCAAAAACTTGTATCCGGCTTGTTTGAGGGTGAAAGATTTGTACTTCTTTACCTTCTTAAATCCTGGTGGACGAACCCCCTTTTTATTGTGCTTAAAAAACAATTGATAGGCTTTTTCAATGCGTTGACAAATATCTTGCACCGCTTGAGAACCTATCGATTGCCAGAATGGGTTACGCTTACGCAATTTGGCAATATGAGCCTGAAGTTTTGCACAACTCAAATGCTTGCCCCACATTCGGTAGTACCGCTTGTTCAGGGCAATGCAGTGGTTATAGATAACCCCAGCAGCGTTAATTGACCGCTTGAGGTATCTATTCCGCTTGTGTTCGTACAACTTAAACTTTAGGGCTTTCATGCTAAACTTGTACAGCAATATTCTGTACAATACGATGAAGAAACGATTAGATTTTAGAATAGAAGAATATGAATTTCAAATTCTTGAAGATTATTGTTTATCTGTTGGCAGAACAAAAACCGACGTACTTAGAGAACTCATCAGAAACCTCAAGACAAAGAAAAAGCCGTCCTTCTAGGACGGGGCTTTAAACCCAAATTTTCGGTAAAGAGCGCCCGCCCGTAGTAAGATAGATATTTTACAAGTTACCTAGGATTAATGTGATATCTAGGTGCTATACCTGGATTGACAATGGCAGCTAACTCTTCTTCAGACAATTTGCTAATTTCAGTTTCCAGTTCTTCAACTGTAAAGTTATAGCCATGCTCTTCAGCAATCTTAATGAAAGCTTCTGGGTTAGATGCGGCTTTTATTTGTTGCTTTAATGCTTGATCGAGTTTTACGGCTTTGAAAAGTTCGGCTGCATTTTTCTGTGCCATAACAGTCTTTCCTGCTAAAAATCTGAGATTGAAATGTACTTATTTAACTCTTACCGGGATCGCTAAATCCGGTTAAGAGAGCTATTAACTTAGGGTTACATAGTTTAATCTTGAAGCAAACAAGAGAATGTATGATTGATTTTGACAAAAGTTTACGCAATAGGCGTTCATTCATAGCTGTTGGGGAGTTCCGAACAAGCAGAAGAAGAACGTCAACGTGCAGATAATGCGATCGCTCAATTTGAAGCGGAACGTCAACGCAAAGAAATTCTCGTGGCAAAGTTGCGGGAATTAGCTATAGATCCAGATGCAGAGTAATAAGGCGATCGCATTAGGGAGAACCATAAAAATAAATCACGACTCCGTGTGTTGAAATAACTCGTGGGTGTTGGGGATCTGAGTTTGACGGTACGGGAGCCAGACCTGAAAAAATGGGTAGGCTTTTTTTTGAATAGTCGTCAAGCTTTCTAGTTGATCTAGTGATGAAGCCGTGGGAGCGATGCCAAGAAATAGCCAGCCCTTTTTAGCTAGTCGTAGGGTGTTGGATACATTTTGTGAGGACATGAGGGCTGGCTATTTCTCTAAGCAATTTCCAGACCCATTTTTTTGCGGCAATTTCCAGGGAGATTTATTTACGCTTATGTGCCTTATCTGCCGATTTGAGTAGTGTTCTAGCTAATCTTCTCTGTCAAAATGCGGTTTTCCTCACTAGGAAGTGGTGAACTTAGCTGCTCTAAAATATCCAGAACTTCTTGTTCAAAAGCGACTTGAGCGCGATTAGTTTTACCACCCACATATAAGCGATCGCCTTTTTGCAAAGCCCAAATTTGCGAATGAGAAAAGTAACTCATTACCACACCTAGCATCAGCAAAGCAAACCCAGTATAAACAATTGGGATACCTGGATCTGATTTAATTTGCAAGCCAGTGCTACCAATTACATCGAGAACTTTTAGCGTCACACCATTGACTTCCGTTGACATACCGGCACGCACAGTATTTAGTAGCTTACCAGTTGAATCGTAAATTAATAACGTTTTTTGCAAGTCTTTTGCTAGCAGCGAGACACCTGCACTTAAATCGGGTTTTGTAGGAATCCAAGTTCCCCAAATGCGCCCATTCTTCTTAGTATTAAGTTGCGCCATTGGTAGCTCGAAAATCGGACTTTTGTTAATTCGGACGCGCACAGCAGCGATACCCCAATCGGTTTGGTAGAAAGTTATGCCACGATAACGCAGAGGTTGATTAACAAAAATCGTCTTGCGGTCAATTTCCTTTCCGTCACTGTCTAAAACAGACATATCTGAGTAAAATTGGTCAATTCCGCCTTTAGGAGTGTAATCAATCCAAAAACGATTAACTTTGACAGACCAATCTTTGGAAATTGACGCGGCTAAAGGTCCTGAATCTATAATATTTTGCACCTGAAAAGTATCGCCACTAGCAACCATTTCTTGTGCCATAAAACCAGTCATTGTGCCCCAAATTGCACCCAAAAGAATAGTCACCATCCCAACATGAACTATAATCGGTCCGATGCGTCCGACTATACCTTTGCGGGCGTAAAGAATATTATCTTTTTCTGGTTCAGAAAAAATCTTGTAGCGGCGTTTTTGCAAAAGTTGGGTGAGAGAGGAAACAGAACCACTTTCTAATTCTGCACTCAAAGCGAGTTTTTGAAATTCTCGCGGTTCGTTGTAAAATTTCCAACGACGGGCAGCTTTTAAAGCTGGTAGCTGACGGGTAAAGGTACAAGCAGTTAAGCTAGTACCAAATAAAATGAGTAATGAGAGAAACCACCAAGTACGATATACGTGGTCTAAGCCGACTACTTGAATTACTTTCCAAGTTAGGAAACCGAATAAAGCCGGGTGTTCTGGGTAGTTTGCTTGGTAAAATGAGTGTGATTGACCTTGTTCTATGACAGTACCGCTGATACTGAAGAGTGCGATCGCGAGAAACATGACAATTGCCAATCGTAAATCTGTCAGCACTTTTAAAAATTCTTGCCGGAAAAACCGTCCAAATGCTGACCACGAATTTGATTCTTTAGAAGTATCATTTAAAGTCATTGATTAAAAGTTTCCCAAGGGAATCCGCGACATTAAAGAAAAAACACCAAATCCTACCAACAGCGCTCCACTAACTGGATTAATCCAACCAGACCAGCGACGCACTTCTAGCAACTTCTTAATTGAAGCAGTAAAAGTACCCGCCAAAATTAAAGGTGCTACATAACCTGCTGTATATGCAAGCAGCAAAACTGCGCCTAAAATTAAGTCTTGTGTATAGACAACCCAACCCAGCAAGCTTCCTAAAACAGGTGTACTGCAAGGAGAAGCAACGACACCGAAAGTCATTCCAATTAAATAAGAACGCAATCCTTGGGGTAATTCTTGAGAAATCCGCTCCATACCGCCAAAAGATGGGAATTGCAGAGGTAATGCTTCCAGTAGATTCAGCCCCATGAGAATGGCGATAATGCTGACAATAATTGGTAAACCAATTCCCACTTGACCGTAGACTTTTCCTAACAAAGCTGCTATAATTCCTAGCCCAGCAAGTGTAGTTGCTAATCCTAGAGAAAACCACGTAGATTGAGCTGCTGCTTGCAGACGGGTTTTTGCCTCATAACCGCCAATATAACCAATAGTTATAGGCAGCATGGAAAGCATACAAGGTGTCAGGCTAGTGAGCAAGCCAGCAATAAAAATTATACCGACGCTAAGGAAACTGAGGTGCGTTAGTTGATTAGAAACAAGGGTATTAGCGAATTGTTCTAATTGGTAAAGTCGGGTTTGTAGGTTTTCAAGCATGGGATAGATAGAGCCAAAAATGCTTACTCTGCTTGAAGTTTAACGTAATTCCTTTTACTGTTTGAGCTTTGCTCAAGTCAATGTATACTTTTATTCATACTAAAAGTATAACTTTCAGTAGCGATCGCAAAACTTTTTGGTCTACTGAAATTCAGTAGACCGAAAACTTTTGTAAGTTGACGAAAGAACAAGGGTTTCAGGCGACGTTTCTGTGACTGACGAGAGCGATCGCTTGCCTGGGCTGGAGAACTGATCTACAACCCTATTGCTCAAAAAGCAGATATACGGGCATTCTGGCGGATTCTATAAACTCGGTCAAATGAACGCATGGTAAGCCTTTTAGAAATCTTTTCGGTCTACTGAAATTAGGAAAATGCTAATATTTCATCAATTGCAACACTAAAGCCTGGGAGAACAGTTTGAGTAGTCAAATTTTCTCCAACAGTTAATAATAAATGTTTTTCCGCAGTGATAATGATAATCCATAAGGTTTCCGGATAAATAAGCCAAACTTCTTGACAACCTGATTCTAAATATTCTTTTGCCTTAGCAAATAATTCTTCAGCGCTATCATCAGGAGAAGCTATTTCGGCAATTAACGGAAAGCTTTGGGGTAGGAAAGTTGCACTAGCATATTGCGTCAATAGTTCCGGAGTCAAATAAGAAACATCAGGACGACGACCTTGTTTATTAGTTCGACAAAGCGCTTCGGTGTAGACTTCTCCACCTTGACCGCTGGAGAGTATATAATTTTTCCAGTAATAACTTAATCTTGCTTGAGTTTGACTGTGGCGTAATGTTATACCTGTTTTCTCAATAAGTTGACCATCAACCCACTCGATGTTTTCTAAAGGATGGTTGAGAAAATCTTCTAAAGAAAAAACTTGAGGTTCTGGTGATGTCGTTTCTTGAATTTGTTCAGTAGAAGTTAGCATTGCTGTTTTCTCACTTGAGATATTATTAATTATAAAAATTGTAGTAAGCGCTTTAGCGCTAAGAGGTTGTTTGAAAAGTGGTTTGCTGTATCTTTGCACTTATTGATCCCCCCTAGCCGACAGACGCGCATGTGGCGTGGATTTAGGGGGATCTAAAAGTATTTGATACATTACTAAGGACTTTTCAAACATCCTCTTAAAGTGAAACGATATGACCTGGATACAGCTACAGTGTGGGGCTCCTGCCAAAACTAACTAAACAGCTTTAGCATTCTCATCTGATGCTTTTTCGGCAGATTTTAAGCGGCTTGCTCTGATTTTGCGGACGCGATCGCTATTACGAACACCACCCGCCATTTCATATTCGCGGCTGTCTTTGCCGTATTTAATAGCAACTATCATTAACATCTTCTCACAAAACTGACGTAAGTTTTGTTCCATTTCTTCAATTTCAGTTATAGAAGAATCAACCATAGACAAAGCAGTATTATAACCTTCAATTTTTGTACGTAACTGCTCAATAGACACTATCATTTTTTCTAGATTATAATCCTCATCAAATTTGATATCTGGAACAATAGATTTCAGTCCAGAGAATCTTAACTGAGCTTTTTCTAAAACGCGGGATGTTCTCTTTTGACGAGCCATAATTTTTTTTTAAGATACTTCTAAAGCTAGCTTGCCCTAATTAAATGGCATTTTGGTTCAGCGTAACTCACAATTTTTCTTATAAAATTTTCAGCTAATATCAGTAATTTCTCGGTATTTAATTGGAGTTAAGAGGGAACAGGGAAAAGAAGTACACGGATAGGGGCGCACAGCTGTGCATTGGTGTCAACTTAAGGTAAAACCCCAGTCCTGCAAGGAAATGAATTTCCACATCTTATAGCTAAAGTCATCTAAAGATGACTAAATAATGTCAAAAATATGACAGTAAACTTCAGTTTACTTTAGCTAAAAGCCTGTGAAATTTATTTCAGGGCGGGTGAGAAAGCCAACAGATAAGCGATTTATAGCTTAAGTTGACACCAATGATAACTGTGCGCCCCTACGAGGATCTATGTTCACCTGTAGTTAATTATTTTTTCTGTACCGATACTCTTATCAATCGTCATAAGAGAGATTGCTTCTGTCGCGAGGGAGATCGCTTTCCTCGCGAGGGAGATCGCTTTCCTCGCGAGGGAGATCGCTTTCCTCGCGAGGGAGATCGCTTTCCTCGCGAGGGAGATCGCTTTCCTCGCGAGGGAAATCGCTTTCCTCGCGAGGGAGATCGCTTTCCTCGCGAGGGAAATCGCTTTCGTCGCGAGGGAGATCGCTTTCGTCGCGAGGGAGATCGCTTTCGTCGCGGGGGAGATCGCTTTCGTCGCGGGGGAGACCGCTTTCGTCACGAGGAAGATCGCTTCAGTTTTCCCTGTTCTCCGTTCACTGTTCCCTGTTCCCTCCCCTTTATAAGGGGAGGGTTAGGGTGGGGTAATTCCAATACGCTTGGTGTTAAGGCAACAGACGCGATAAATCGCCGTCTCTACAAACAACTGATTATTGTAAAGACGGCGATTTATCGCGTCTTTGTGATCTATAATTTTCATCAAAAAATATTATCCGAACCGTATTGGGGGTAATTCAGCATCAACTACGAATTACTTTAACGCGCATCACCAATTAAGATAAATGGCGACCAATAAAAAGGATGACGTGCAATTAACTTCAACTTAGCTTGTCTCAAAGCTTCACCTTTACTCATCCCCTGCTTAAGATTCTGATAAAAATCAACCATCAATTGTTGAGTTGCTGCATCATCAACTGTCCACAAACTAGCCATCACAGCTTTAGCACCAGCACGTTCAAATATATAAGCAACACCTGCAATTCCTTGACCTTTAGCATTAATATTTAAGGCAGTTTGACAGGCGCTTAAAGTAAGTAATTGTGTGCCTTGTAATCCTAAAAGTGCAGCATCAGCAATGTTAAATTGTGTGTCTGCAAACAGCAATGTGTTATTTTTCAAATTCAATGTTTTACAATCTGCGTTTTGAAAACAACCATGAGTAGCTAAGTGCAAAAAAGGAAAGCGCAAAGCTTGAGATTTGAATTTTGTCAGGGTGGCTGCATCATGTATATAGGCTTTACTTCCTGGTAGTAATTGCTCAATCTTTTGGACTTCCGTTTCTGCTCCTGGTAACTTTTGCGGTTCGCGGGGTACGGGATTACCAAATGCTAGAACTGCTTTTTTTGCTTGGGTGGAAATACCTGGCTTCTCGACATCTAAAGAACGAGTGGAGATGCGGCTAAGATAATTAATGGAGTATTTCTCAATTAAATATTGCTGAGTTTTGCTATCTCTGAGGGTTTCAAAAGGCAGATAGCGTAGTTTACCAGTGGCAATAATACTCACTTGTTTATCTGACAACTTGATGGCATTTTCTACAGGACGAATGAGGATATCGTATAGTTTGCCGCTAGTTTCAACGTAGTCAGCATCACTGTCATCCTGTATTTGCTGTAGATATTGGGTGAGTAATTTATCAAATTCACTAGGATTAATAGAGGTTTTAATAATATTTAGTTTATCTTTAGTTAAGACAAAAATAGCAAGAGAATCGGGTATATTGTTCACATTCGTTAATAAAACAGGTTGAATTACTACCGTACCTGCGGGAATTGAGGATTTAAGTTGATTAATATCTGCGGGTGTAGTTTCAAATAGTTCTGCGACTTCAGGAAAATTGCGGGATATTTCTTCGGCTTGCTGATAGACTTGCGTTTCTAATTGACGAATCTTTTGGGCTAAAGCTTCCGAATCATTGGTTTGTAATTGTTGCCTTAGTGATTCCAGTTGTTGATTTTGTTGATTCCACTTATTAATAGCTTGCTGTGCTTCGGAGTTCGCAACTTTGGCATTAATTAAGCGATTATAGTCAGCTAGCTCAGATGTGGTGAATAAATTAACCCATTCAAAGGCTTGAGCATCTTTCTTTTGCTCAATTAGGACATTAACTAACGCAGTTGCACTCCAATCATTTTCCTGTAAAAAGTTTTGGCGATTTTGCTGCTGTAAACCCCGACGTATTTCTAAAGTGATTTGGAGAGATTTTTCTAAATCTGTAATGGCTTCAGTGGGTCGATTTGTATTTTGAAATAATACACCCCTATTACCCAAAGTGTTAGCTTCGCCAGCGCGATCGCCCACTGCACGAGATAGGGGCAGAGAAGAGTTGTAAAATTCGAGTGCTTTTTGCTTTTGTCCTAAATCGTCGTAGACTCCACCGATGTTATTGAGTGTAGTCGCTTCACCAGAGCGATCGCCCACTGCACGAGATAGGGGCAGAGAAGAGTTGTAAAATTCGAGTGCTTTTTGCTTTTGTCCTAAATCTGAGTAGACTCCACCGATGTTATTGAGTGTAGTCGCTTCACCAGTGAGATCGCCCACTGCACGAGATAGGGGCAGAGAAGAGTTGTAAAATTCGAGTGCTTTTTGCTTTTGTCCTAAAGCGTGGTAGACTTTACCGATGTTATTGAGTGTAGTCGCTTCACCAGAGCGATCGCCCACTGCACGCCAAAGGGGCAGAGAAGAATTGTAAAATTCGAGTGCTTTTTGCTTTTGTCCTAAAGCGTCGTAGACTCGACCGATGTTATTGAGTGTAGTCGCTTCACCAGAGCGATTGCCCACTGCACGAGATAGGGGCAGAGAAGAGTTGTAAAATTCGAGTGCTTTTTGCTTTTGTCCTAAAGCGGAGTAGACTTTACCGATGTTATTGAGTGTACGAGCTTCACCAGTGCGATCGCCCACAGCCCGAGATAGGGGCAGAGAAGAGTTGTAAAATTCGAGTGCTTTTTGCTTTTGTCCTAATGCGTCGTAGACTAGACCGATGTTATTGAGTGTAGTCGCTTCACCAGAGCGATCGCCCACAGCACGAAATAGGGGCAGAGAAGAGTTGTAAAATTCGAGTGCTTTTTGCTTTTGTCCTAAATCGTCGTAGACTAGACCGATGTTATTGAGTGTAGTCGCTTCACCTAAGCGATCGCCCACTGCACGATATAGGGGCAGAGAAGAGTTGTAAAATTCGAGTGCTTTTTGCTTTTGTCCTAAATCTGAGTAGACTCCACCGATGTTATTGAGTGTAGTCGCTTCACCAGAGCGATCGCCCACTGCACGTCTTAGGGGCAGAGAAGAGTTGTAAAATTCGAGTGCTTTTTGCTTTTGTCCTAAATCTGAGTAGACTTTACCGATGTTATTGAGTGTAATCGCTTCACCTGAGCGATCGCCCACTGCACGTCTTAGGGGCAGAGAAGAGTTGTAAAATTCGAGTGCTTTTTGCTTTTGTCCTAATGCGTCGTTGCAAAACCCAAGCCCAAGCAGTGCAGTAGCCTCAAGTTTTTGGTCTTTAAGTTCTCGTGCCATGACCAAAACTTGCTGGAATATGGGTATTGCTTGTTTATATTCCTGTTGCTGTGCCTTTTGTATTGCCTGTTCTAGCAGTTTTTCGGCTGCTTGCGCTTGCGAGTTTTGAGCCTGTCCCCAAGTGGGTTGAGCAATTAGCATTACTGTTAAAGGCGTGAGATAAACACCCACAGCCAAAAAACTAGTAAGAATTTTTTTCATAGAATATTACACATATAAGCAGGGAGGCAGGGAGCAGCCTTCGCCGTGAGCGTCAGCCGAACGGGAGCAGGGGAGATCGGGAAGATGAGGGGGATGAGTTTTGTAGCGTGTGTATTCGGCGAGAGTACGGCACCAAAAAGCAAAAGTCCATAACGCACCCTACCTAATTCTTGTACAGACGCGAGGAACATCGCGTCTCTACCATGATTAATAAGGTTTTGCCTGAATTGCGATCGTTCGTTGTTGGGGATTGAACTGGATTTCATCTACCACATATTGCCGATCTCTAGCCACTGATTGAATACCCTGCAACTGTGCTGTAGAAACTACAGGTGGTTTGAGCTTTACCACCGCTTGACCTTGAGTAGGATTTTTGACAGTAAAAGCATTTAGAGGTATACCACTCCAAGTTACAGCTTTACCTTGGGGGCGATCGCGCTCACCCCGGATAAATTGACTACGACCATCACGTCTATAAACTAACGCCCCATTTTTGAAGATTACTTTTTGAATTTTGCTCAGGGGAATCGTGTCAGTTTTACCACTGCGCTGAATTGATAGTGCTTCTCCCTTTGCATCAATTCCTACTACTCGACCACTGCTGGAGTCACCTCCCTTGAGAATGACTTCTGCTAACTCTGGCAAAGCCACTGCAAGTTCTAATTCATCTGCTTTGATTTGTGTCTGTGCTAACAGAGAATTTCCAGTCTTGATATCCTTGCTAATTACAGCTTCGATGTTTCCGGCTAGCGCTGCTGCCATTACTAAAATTGCCACAACCCATCCCTGGAAAAAAGCTTTCATCGCTTTAACAGTATATTTGACTATAATTTAACATCCTCATTAAACTTCCAAAGCATATGTATAATTTCCGTAAAATCACAGAAGTTTTGTAGGGTGTGTTATGCCGTAGGCTATTACCGTTTGTTTTTGAAGCTGCAATGTATTTTACCCCACCCTAACCCTCCCCTTATAAAGGCTACGGTGTACACACAAGTTCTCGAATTACCCCACCCTAACCCTCCCCTTGGAAAGGCTACGGTGTACACACAAGTTCTCGAATTACCCCACCCTAACCCTCCCCTTGGAAAGGGGAGGGGACAAGAATCTCTTATTTCCCCCCTTTCCAAGGGGAGCCACTGCGTTGCGGAGGTTCCCTCCGTTGTAGCAAGTGGCGTGGGATTAAGGGGGGTAAAACCCGGATCTCAAAGTAACTCCGACTTGTGTGTACACCGTAGCCTTATAAAGGGGAGGGAACAAGATTTTCCGCTTTCCCCCCTTTATAAGGGGAGCCACTGCGTTGCGGAGGTTCCCTCCGTTGTAGCAAGTGGCGTGGGATTAAGGGGGGTCTAGCGTTACGCTTTGCGGTAACACACCCTACATTATTTACCCCATATCCCGTATGACTCAAGCCCCCAACTCTAACCAAGAAACTAATATTTTAGGTAAATTCACAAGTGTACTTGGCTTACTGGGTGCGGCGCTTTTCTTTGCAGGCTGGATTTACCGTTGGTCATATTTCTACTTTTTTCAGCTAGAAGTCAACACTCTCGATTTACCTGCACAGTCTTTTCTGATAGTTCCCCTGCAAATATTTCTCGGAGATGGTTGGGCAATATTTAAAAGTGCGATCGCTTTTTTTGTCGCGGCGATCACGATTCAGGCTACATTATGGTTAATTAAAATCGTTAGCGATGCAGTCGTTTCTGCAAGCCAATTATTACTTAGTCGCATCATCTCTGCAACCCAACACAAACGCTCGTGGATAGCTAGACGGCTAAAATCTCTAGCTGAATTTGGTATTGGACAACTGCGCTCGGTGGAATTTCTGCGATCGCTAGTCAATGAAATAGTAATAGTATCCTGGGTATTAATTGTGATATTTTGGTTAGCTCGTTGGCAAGGCATAGCAGATGCCAAGCGAGATGCCGGTCAAAACTCCACTTTGCCTGTTGTAGCGTTAATTACACCTGAAGAAAAATTTGCAGTCGGACGCAAACTTGATAATATATTTGCTGACCCTTCCTTAAAAGGCTACCGCATAATTGGCGACAGAGGTCTATTTGAAGACTTGCGAGGCAGAGAAGATACTGATATCAGCAATCCAAAGCAGCCGAGAGTGTGGCGTTTACTTTTAGAACGTGGCGGTTGGATTTATTTGTTTCGAGAATTGCCCCCCAATGCAAAACCTAACGAAATACCATCGGTATTAGCTATTCAAGAAAATGATAAGGGACATATTATAATTCGCAGTCCAGAAGTTTCTAAAACTAGTTCTCCTTAATTTGTAATAAAAAGCAAAAAGTTCTAGATTCCCCTAAATCCACGCCACATGCTTCAAGTGGCGTCCTCTTGACTGCGACCCCCTCACCGCAACGCACTGCCGGACCAACGCAGTGGCTCCCCTTAAAAAGGGGGACTTTGATTTTGGTTCCCCTCTTAAAAAGGGGGGTAGTGGGGGGATCAATAAGTGCAAAGATACAGCCAACCTACTTTTCAAACAACCTCTAAACTGACATCTTGCACCAGTCGCAATAACCCGTCGAGGAATAAATTCCCCGGCTCATAGCTAAAGTCGTCTTTAGACGACTGGGTAAGAGTTTTAGTCCACTTAAGTGGACTTGAGCTAAAAGCCTGTGAATTTAAATTCCGGGCGGGATTGTGAGCTAATTGAAACTGGTGCAAGATATCAGTAAAGCGCTTATTACGATTTAAACTTTTGTTTTCTGAAATAGCCGACGCTTACGCCGATTTTCAGATATTTCTCCTCGTAGTGGCACAACCTCTGCTTCGTTACTTTCGCGTGCTACCCGAATTAGCAACCCCATTGCCAACAAACTGGCAATCATAGAATTACCACCATAACTAAACATGGGCAAGGGTAAACCGGTAGTGGGCAATACACCAGTGGTTACACCAATATGGAGAAATGATTGTCCAACCATCAAAATTGTTACACCGATCGCTACTAATCGATGCACTGGATTTGTCGCTTTCAGGGCGACGATTAATCCAAGCGTGGCGAATATACCTAAAATTACCAGCAAAGTTATACCGCCAGCAAAGCCGAATTCTTCTGAGAATACCGCAAAAATAAAATCGGTGTCCTGAATTGGTAAATAAAACAGCTTTTGTTGTGAAAGCCCAAATCCGCTACCCCAAGTTCCCCCAGAACCAACCGCAAGCAAGCTTTGCACTAGCTGGTAGCCATCGCCAGTTGCATCAGCCCAAGGATTCATAAAGGACATCACTCGCTTGCGCTGATATTCTTTGATGCTAATGCTGAGAACTGCCAAAAGTATCCCACCAAAAGCTGTCCCTCCCAAGTATTTGTAAGGTAAGCCACCCGCTAAAGCAATTAGCCAAATCGTCATACCGCAGAGTGCAGTTGTACTTAAGTTAGGCTGCACCAAAATTCCAAGAATTACCAAACCAAAAATGCCCAGCCATGTGAAGCGAATTCGCCAAGTTATTCGTTCCCACTGACCAAAAAGCCGCGCACTTTGCAGCACTAAAAAGGGTTTAATCAATTCAGAGGGTTGAATGGGAATTGGACCCAAAGCTAGCCAGCGAGAAGCGTCAAAAGCTTTTCTTCCTAATCCTGGTATCAGGGTAACGAAAATTAATGCCAAAAACAAAAAGACAAACCAATGGGATATTCCTAATATCCTCCGCAAAGGTAAATTAACAATGATGTTTAATAGTATTAATGCCACAAACACCCACATTACTTGACGCTTAAAGTAGTACAATCCATCATTATGACGAGCGTCGGCTACGGGGTAGGATGCTGAGAACAGCATTATCAACCCGACAAACAGCCAAATCAATGTTAACCAGCGCAACAACCGCGCTTCTAAAGCCCAGGTGGAGACAGAGTTATCAAAAATTGGTATTAGACGGCGTAATTTCACGTTTGGTACAGGTAAAAAGTTACCAGTTAGGAGTTATGAGTAAGAAATATAACTTATAACTTATAACTCAAAACTTATAACTCATAACTTATAACTCAAGACTTATAACTCATAATGTGGCGCACTGCTTGCACGGCACCGTTGATGTAAGATGGCACAGATGGCTTTTTTTCAACTTCTATTCGGTCTAAAAGCATTTTAACGGTGTCTAGGGCACTCTGAATGTCTTGCACCCAGTAACATTTGCTAGCTCTTTTGTCTTGGCGATCGTACAATCGCTCTAAGGCGATCGCTACTAACGGTACACCCAAAGATGCACATTCGTAAACGGTATTGTAGCCTGCGCCGCCTACTACTACATCCGAGAAGGCTAAACATTCGATTCCCGGATGGTGAGATATCCACAAATGCTGACAATTAGGTGGACAATCAGCAGCTAAAATTCTGACTGCACATTCACCGAAATGTTTATGTAGTTTTAGCGCTATTTCTGCAAATAAAGGCAATTCTTCAGCTTGACCGGCGGCACAAACGAGGATAGTTTTTATAGTTTCGTCTACTTTCAGGATATGCGATCGCGTCTTGGTTCTCTCCGGTAAGTCAACATCGCTGCGAATCAACCAAGGTGCTGTATGATGCACGTTTGACAAGTCACAAAAAGGCAAATCTTTGCCTTCTCCGGGTACAATCACTGCATCAAAGTTTTCCGCAACAAAAGACCGCAAATTTTTGGCTCTAATATAGCGTGGGTTAATATCTCGATGAATCAAAATTCGAGGAATGTGCTCTAGCTGAGGTAAGATATCTGCTAACTCACCCCCCAAACCTCTGGGAAAAGTATCGATAATTAAGCGATCGCACTCAGCATTGAGTAAGATATGTCTTACTTGCTGACAAGTTGCCGAAAACCCTGCACTATCAGGAATCCACTGCACTAAACAACCTTCATCGTTAAGATAATGTGCATAGGGGCTATTGGTAATAATCCTCACTTTTAAGTGCTTTGCGGCAATTCTACCCAATGATAAAGCACGAGTAATGTGTCCCCAACCCCCACCCAAAGCATAAATTAACCAAGTTTTAGTCATTAGTTTAGGAGTCAGGAGGCACGGAGTTAAGAGTTGGAAATTAGTGGTAATTGTTGACAACTATCAACTATCAAATATTAACTCGCTCCCATATTACGTTCAAAATCGGCATCACTTTCATTTTCTAGGCTGACACTATCAGCTTCTGTAAAGTCTACATTGCCGGTTTCGGGGTCGTAGTAGTAGCGATCGCGGTCTTGATAATAATTATGACCCCAATTTCCAGAGCTATAGTTGCCGTAGTCGCCATAATATGCATAATCTTCTTCATAGGATTCGTTACAGTGAGGACAACCTGTTTTATCAGTGCGTCCGCATCGACGTTTGAAGAGAAATCCTACCATGCGATCGCAAAGCGCGTCCTGTTGCCCAGCGTTGCCAAAAGGCAATGCCTCGGCAACATACGGACGATCAGACTCTGTTGTGCTTGAGACTGTAAAATTTACTACAATTTCACATAAACCGATTTCCAGGCGATCGCCATTTCTCAGGCTACCATTAGTTAGTTGTACGCCATTAATTTTGATACCACTGCTAGTATTTTGGTCAATAATAATTAACTCTTGATTTTGCCACTCAATCAAAGCGTGATAATCTGCAATTAAATCATTTTGTATCACCACTCTAGAAACTCGTTCAGCATTACTTTCTTGTGGCATTTGAGAAAATTGTCGCCCAATTGCTACTGGAGTTTCTAATAAAGGTTTTCGGCGTTCTCCTGTATTTGGATCTATCCAAGAAAGCTGAATCTGCACTGATTTATTGCCCTTTTGCTAAGTTTACCGCATAAGCTAAACCCGCTTGTTGTTCGCGAGTGAGAGCGTCTAACCCAAAACAAGTAAACGCAATAGGTGATAAGTCTGATTTTGTCGAAAAAACTGTTTTATCTGATGCATCTCTCAAATAAGTTTTACCCTCTTTTACCTTTACTTTATAAACTAGTTTTTTGTCTGGTGTCTCAATTTCAAAACCATTATTACGCGCTTTAATTTGGTAAACTTGCTTTTTTGCAGCATCTTCTAGCTGATAATCAGTATTATTTTGTTTTCTGAAAATATATAAATCCTTATTTTGTTCTGCATTTTCAATCTTCCAATAGCCTTTTTGAGTAATTACATAACCCAAAACTTTATCAGAAGCATTCTTTATTTTAACTTTTCCGGATTCATCTGTTTTTATTCTGGCGAACTCTTTATCATTTCCATCAATTAATTTTGCGCCATCTGCTTGCTGCTTTAAAGAAAATAAATCTGTCCCACCGGCTGTTTTAAACTTGATTTTATCGGCTTTAACAGGAAGATTAGCCTGTGAATTGTCTTGGCTAGCTACTGTATGCGGACTATTTAAACTTGAGACATTAGAGGATGTCTTAACATCATTATTACAACCTAAAATAGAGGCAATTAAAATTAAAGATAGAATTAGTTTTTTCATAAGCTTAATTATTTAGATAGAATTTTGGCTAAGTTAAGTATTTGATAAAGGCTTAAAAACATCATCGTAACTGATTGATATATTTCTTCATTATTTTCTGACATGTCTGGAGATATTCTCACAGCGAGATTGATTGACTTATCTGTAATTCTCAAACCTCGCATTTGGCAAAAAGTAGGAATTCGGATTGCACTCAAAGCTTCATTGTCCAAAACTTTCACCGCACTATAGCGCTTGATTGGATAAGTTAATTTTAAAATAACCTCTAATCCGAGATTTTTGGTCTTTGATTTATATTTACTCTTGCCACTTCTGCCCCGTTTCCAACCATATTGAGTTTTAGATAACTCAATAGCAGTTAATCCAAAGCGAGTTTTATCTAAAAACTGTCCTTTAATTTGTAACCATTCAGTTGGGAGTTGCAGACAAGCTAACTATTTTATCCCTCTTCTGTCACTCTCCCTAGATAAAAACATGTAACCCTTACCAGGCAAGAGTTTTAGTCTAAAGCAATGATTGTATCCATCATATTAGAAAATTTTGCCACAAACCTAATCCCAATCAGAGTTTTAAAAGTTGCCTTCGATTTTTGTTTTCGGAGAGTGACAGAAGAGGGTTATACCGTTTCAAAAAATGTTTGCGACAGATTACCCCACCCGCCCTATCGGGCACCCTCCCCTTAGCAAGGTCCGGGTTGGGGAGGGGTTTTGCCAATGTGTTGCATTCTTTTTTCAAATTGGTATTAGAAGCAATGCCGCAGAAACAATTAGTTGAATATATTCATGCCTCAAACGTAATTTTGGCACCGCTAACACCTAACGATAGAAATTTAGTTCAAGGTTGTTGTCCTTTAAAAATTTTAGAAGCAATGGCAACGGGTACACCTGTAATTGCTAGCGATTTGCCAGTGGTGAGGGAATTGGGAATAGATGGGGTGCATTTTTTGTTAGTTAAATCGGGTTCAGCTAAGGCAATTAAAGATGCAGTTTTGCGGTTGCGAAATGATAGAGAATTGGCAATGCAACTGGCAATAAATGCACGGAAGCGGATTGAAGAGTATTATACTTGGAAAGCTGCTGGCGAAGCGTTAATCGCTGTTTATCAAGAATTGGGAATTAAGCGGTTAATTACAGCTTGAAGTTGCAATTTTTCTTGAGCTATGGAATAATCAGTCAGAATGCGATCGCCTGCTGCTTGAGAAATGCGATTTTTTTCCTCTGGTGTCATCGCCAAACATTCCAACACCGCTTCACCTAACTTGTGTAAATGCGATCGCTTTACCAAAAAGCCGTTTTCACCATGTAAAATCACCTCTGGAATACCTCCCGCATCGCTAGCAATACAGCAACAACCACAAGCCATAGCCTCAAGTAACGCATTTGGCATTCCCTCCCACAGCGAAGGCTGAAGGTAAACATCGCACAGCCGCAAATATTGGGCAACATCCTTTTGATTGGGCAAATGTCCAGTTATCAAAATTCGTTCGGCGTTTTCTGGATGTTGAGTTTTGTAAAGTTGCAGCACAGATTCACTTGATGTTCTCACCTCCCCGATAATTAACAAACATGCAGCGGATGAAGTGCGAACTGTTGTTAAAGCATTTAGCAAAAACTGCTGTCCTTTCTTTTGCCGCAATTCTCCACAAAATCCTAGTACCGCTTCATCTGGTGCAATTCCCAAAGAAGCGCGTGTAATTTGGCTTTCAGTTTGCGGAGAAAATATTTCTGTGTCAACTGCATTTTTCAGCACCAACACATCATCTCGTCCACTCAATAGCTGTATTTTGCGAGACATATCAGCACTGACAGCAGTAATCAACTTGGCGTGTTGCAGCGTCCATTGCAAGCGGGCAAAATCCCCAGGTGGAAACATTTCTCGGTCAATATCATTACCACGGGCGCTAACAGTACTAGGTATTCCTTTAAGTGCAGCAAACCAAGTAGCGAGAAAGCCACTAGGAAACAAATAATGCCCCCACACAGCATCATAAGCGCGAGACGAGTGCAGCCAGTCGAGGACATTCAACGTATGAGGCATTGTCATGTCCCAATGGCGGTATAATCCGATGCGATAAACGCGAAATTGAGCCTCTACTTCTGGTGGTAAGACTTCTCCCGGTTGCAGATAGCGACTCCAAGTTAAAACATCAATTTCTATATTCAATTGAGAGAGTGTAGATACCAACCGCGTAGCACTACTAGCCAATCCCCCCAAATCTGGCGCAAATCGTTCACAAATAAAAAGAAGACGTTTCATTTTAGTATGGACGGGGAAACCCCACCCCTACCTCCTAACTTTTTTTGGCATCAAGTCGAATTACGGTTTGGTCTAACCCTGGAGTTAGAACCTTCACCATACATAATGCCACGACCTAACAAGCCGGCATAAACAAGGTTAGGCGATCGCATATCACCTTCCAAATAAGTCAGTCCGGGAAATTGCAGCAAATTCGGCTTGCTAATCTGAATCCAGCTTTTACCCATGTTTTCTGATTTGTACATCGCATCTTTGCTTGCTCCCTTTACACGTCCGAATACGTAAATATACGGCTTAGTATCCGAGGAACCCTTTCCAAAAGTCATAAACTCGCAGCTATCCACCGATGAAACAACACTAAAAGTCTTGCCGCCATCTAACGAGCGGTACAATTTGTTACCCTTGACATCTTCTTGATTGCGAGAAAAGCTCATCCAAACATCACCTTGCCGCGTCGGATTGGGAACGATCGCCGGACGAACTAGCCATGTAGGAAATTTGTTAAATGCGCCTTTTCTCCAGTTTGCGCCGCCGTCGTTACTGTAGTAAAATGTCGAGCCATTGAAGTAATAGAACGTTTTACCTTGTGGGTCTTGGCGATCGGCTGCCAAAATATATGCACTCACCCAAGGAGAAATACTATTAGCCCAAGCTTTAGGCAACGCTTGATAGTGAATATGGTCGTTGTTCTGAGGGTCGTAGGGTTCTGGCTTGGGGTCATGGTCTAAGTTTTGTGCCAGTTGCCAAGTTTTTCCGCCATCTCTGGTATAATGCGCCCAAGGTCCCCAAGCCGGTGCCCAAACCATGTTCTGAGGGTTTGTCGGCGACATAGCAATCTGACCACCCGTTGCCGCGACTTCTTCTTGAGCAGATTTGTCAGCTTTCCAGAAATTCTCTTTGGGTATAGACTCGAACGCCTTCCACGTTTTACCGTTATCGTTGCTCATACCGTGGATTGACCAGAAACCCTGCCACTGATGAAAGCCAACAAAAGCAGCGTAATCGGGTTTTTTGTAAGCATAATCCATCCCTGTCGCCCCCGCTACGTGGGGAAAAGGCTGCGGATATTCCTTCCAATCAGGGTTTGCCCATTTGTACCCAGGATTGATGGGAATGCCTTCCGGGTCAATTTTGGCATTTGGTACTAAGTTGCGGTTTTCGTGGCGAAAGCCGATCATATCTTGCACCGCACTCAATAAATCGGCTCCCCCTTGTGCTTTGGGCTTCGGGGGAACGCGCAAGATGTTGACGTCGAGTTCCTCCAAATTGTTCATCAGCCATTTATAACCTGGGTTGGCGACGGTAACATCATCTGTACGCGCTACACCCCAACCGTTTGTCCACCAAACTTGTTTGGGATTGCTAGGGTCTATGACCACTACTGAGGCACCAGTCGCGGCGTAGGATAAATAGTAACCGGGTGCAGAGGAATTAACTGGATCTTTGGGGTTGTTGGCATCATATGCCCCCATGTACATTGTCTGCTTTTTCCAGTTCTTACCGCCGTTGGTGGACCTGTACACGTACTTGTCGGAAATTGCCATCACCGTGTCTGCTTGATTGAGTTGTACGGTGACGGCTGAGTAAACTTTGTCTGTACCGTCGGGAGTGATATCTGTCCAAACGCCGTTTTTATACTGGCGAACGCCACCGGATGTTTTATTTCCATTATTACCAATGGTGCCGAAGCTGACATAAAGTGTACCATCGGAGGCGATCGCACTTCGTAATGGATCGTTACCGCCTGCAATGTTACTCCAAGATACACCGCCGTTCGTGCTGCGCCATACACCACTACCATGAACCCCAACATATATAGTTTGCGTGGGGTTGTTTAAACGACCGCTGTTTTTGTCAAAAGTGACAAATGTAAAACCTGGTATATCGTCAGATTCTTTACCATCAGGGTTTTTATATCCCGGTAAGCTTTTAGGATCTGGCAGTCCACCCAATACACGAGTCCACGCTTGTTCACCATTTTTTTTCCACAGACCATCTCTGCGAGAGCCATACAGCAGCAACCCAGACTTATTTGGATCTACTGCTAACCGCTCACCTGTATCGGAACGGTAAGCGTTGTTCGGACCAACGAAGATATTGTTTTTCCCTAAACCTGTCGGTTTCCAGGTTCCTCCCTGATTATCAGAAACCATCACCTCGCCGGCATACTTATATTGCATCTTACCATCGCCAGCTTTAAAGCTCGAATTTCTATGGTTTACCACCACATAAATGCGCTTAGGTAGTGTAGTATCTATCGCGATGCTCTCTACCCCGATTCCCCCTTTAGAAAAGTTGGTATCAAACATATCCAACAGGGGAAGCCATTGATTCGTTTGCCGGATGAAGCGGTAAGCACCACCGATATCTGTGCGGATGTAGACATCATGAGGCGATTGTGGAGCGATCGCTAAACCGGTAACGTAGCCCATACCCTGAATATTCACATTCTTCCATTTAAAGAACTGTCCGGTATTTGATTCGGCAGGCGATCGTGATTGGGTAGGTACTTTTGATTGGTTTTGTACTTGTGATTGAGCTTGTAGTTCTGATTGGTTCTGTACTATAGGCTCTTGTCCACAAGCATGTAAGGCTAACAGTAGCAGTGCCGTGCATACGACCAGCAGCAGAAAACTCAGTCTGCGTATTCGATGCACTGAACGTATTTGACGACACAGAGCGTTCATGACTCAAATCCTAAATTTTAAGCTAAGTGCATTTTCACATTTATCTTTTCAGCTTTAGGTAAAACCCGTCAATCGTCCCTCAATCCCTCACCCCGGAAGTAATACCGTTTCACTTTAAAGTTGATACAAATGGGCAACAGGGGAAGCTTTCTTAGGCAGGGGGGCAGGGGGAGAGGAGGAAAAAGAATTCGTATCATGAATTTCGTGAAATGGTATAAGGCAGAAGGGAAGAGGATTTTTATAGGGCTTTTCATCTACTAATTAATTTCTAAGCAGTCCGCCTTCGCGGACTTTGTTCGTATAGCCGAGCCAGTGCGCTATCGCGGCAATGCCCGACAGCCGCGCATCTGGCGTCCAAGAATCTCGCGCCTAAGGGACTCAAACAATAAAAAAGAGGTCAAAGATGACCTCTTCGCAACTCCCTACAATAATTTTCGTTCTATAGGAATTAGAGTAACCCAGTATTAGTGCCTTGCTTGCCAGTTGCTAGTTCCACCTTGACGATTTTGCCACCCATTTTCATAATGCGCTGCTGTTCGCGAAACCAGTTGTCATAGGGAACCAACTTGGTGAAATAGGTATTTTGCAGTTCGCGTTGAGTGCGAATGCGAGTTTGACTAGGAACGCAAGCGGTAACTTTAAACATCCGCATCGGGTTAAATCTCCTGTATTTATCGTGAAAACTTTTTTATGTGTAAAAAATGGGAGCGTGTATTTTACGCAAATCTTTAAATTAATCACTCCAAGGCTGGAAATCAATCATCAATACTAGACAGTTAACACTCATCACTTTAATTTAATTAAATTTAAAAAGACAAGCGACATAACTTTCTAGCACTCACGATTGATTTCCAGACCTTAATCAAGCCGCACCTAACTAAAACTAGTTACTTAAGTGCATTGCTTTTCTCTTAGCTTAAGCCAGAGGAGATATAGTCGAAGTAAACGCCCATTTCCTTACCAGCGTCAGGACCTACCAAGCTAGCAGTTACTTCTTTCATTGCTTGGATAGCTTGCACGGTTGCACCAACGGGTACACCCAAGGAATTGTAGGTTTCTTTCAAGCCATTCAACACACGCTCATCAAGGATGGAAGGATCTCCAGCCAACATAGCGTAGGTGGAATAACGCAAGTAGTAATCCAAATCGCGGATGCAAGCAGCATAGCGACGGGTGGTGTACATGTTGCCACCTGGACGGGTGATGTCAGAGTACAACAAGGACTTTGCTACAGCTTCTTTGACAATCGCAGAAGCATTAGCGCTGATGCTGGTAGCAGCACGAACGCGCAGTTCACCAGTTGAGAAGTAGCCTTTGAGTTTCTCTAAAGCAGAGGTGTCGAGGTACTTACCTTGAACGTCTGAAGAGTTAATGACAGCGGTAATTGCGTCTTGCATGTTGTTAATTCCTTATTTCCAACCGTATTGCAATTGTTCTGTTTCCACAGAGAAACAGGTTCAACCTATTGCATTGCACCAACTAGGTAGTCGAAGTAAGCGCCAGCTTCACCAGCATCTTCACTTGACAAAAGGGATGCAGATGCATTCTTCATTGCGGTTACGCCTGAAGCAACAGCCTCAATGGGAGTTCCCAAGGACTTGTACATTTCGCGAACACCCACAACACCGATTTCTTCGATGGGGGTTACATCACCAGAAACAACTCCGTAGGTGATGAGGCGGAGGTAGTAATCCAAGTCACGCAGGCAAGTAGCAGTCATTTCTTGACCGTAAGCGTTGCCACCGGGAGATACAACATCAGGGCGCTTTTGGAACAGTTGGTCGCCAGCTTGCTTAACAATCCGCTCGCGGTTGTCAGTCAAAACTTGAGCGATGCGAAGACGACGCTCACCACCTGTAACAAAGCTCTTGATCCGATCCAGTTCGCCAGGGCTAAGGTAGCGGGCTTCTGCATCAGCATTCACGATAGCTTTCGTGACGATACTCATGATTTGGATTCCTCCAGTACTAATGAAACCAGAATTTGATTAAACTGGTGCGACTTTTTGGATTGACTGAGTTTTTCTCGTTTTCTTAGACACAACACTTGCAAAACTGTTTATGTTGTGCTACGGATTTCGAGTTGACTTGGGTAAATAGAACTACACAAGGCGTTAAACTCAGATACCTTCCGCAAAATATTCTCGGACATTATGTTGAGCAATTATGACTGCTCTTAATACTTTGTAATATTTATTTTCAGATTTGCAGTCGCACTAACAATCTGAAAGCTTTGTTGCGGAAGGTTGTGAGGGGCAGTTGGAGAGGGGGGGAGACAAAGAAGAAATTCCTCCTTGTCTCCCTTCTCGCCTTGTCCCCTTGTCTTTTTAAGCGCGATCGCTACCTACCACGTCCGCCGGTTAACACAGACGGCGACAAGCTAGACCAGGATTGTTTCACCAAGTCCGCAGCCGCTTGCACGCTACCAAGGTAGTTACCCGCAGGTAAAGATGGGAAGCGTGGGTAAGGCACCACGTCTTCACCAAAGTAACGAGCGTACTCTGGGCTTTCCACTATCGCCACTACAGCAGCTTTTAAACCACCGTCAGCCAGCAGCTTGTTGTAGGTGCGTATTTCTGCCTGAGTAGCTGGTGCGCGTCCCAATATGTGACGGAATAGGAACTCAATCACTTTGGTGTTGGGATAAGGCGTATAGAAGCGCTTGCGATAGATTTCGGAACTAGCCAGATCGCGCACAAACTCGCGCACGGTAATTTCCCCATTCCGCAGTTTGCTTTCCAAGTCAGAACGGCGGAAGTAATCAGGAACCTGACCGCTAAATACATCCAATACCTGACAGTAAATCGCGTCCATCACCTGCTGCATTTCTGCTTGACCTGAGCCTGTAGTCATGCGGTAAATACGGGCTGGTTTGCGGCGGGCTGTACCGACACCAACTTCCACCGACTGTCCGCGACCGTCGTTGAAGGAACGACCAAGTTCGATAAACAGCGGCTTGGTTTTGTCCATTTCGCGAGTTTTCGCCGCCATATCTGCGATCGCCTTGCCCAAAAGCGGCATTTTCGCCACATCCATACGCGGCTTCACCGTCTCAAAGCTGGGCACAACCACATCATCGTTTTGCTTGGTGAGCTGGTTGTACAATTTCTGAGAGTTCGGATAGTTCGCTGCCGGCAATGTCAGGAAGCGGTTGTAAGGCACCACGTCTTCACCAAAGGCTTGGACATACTCAGCACTGTTCACCATCGCCCCAATAAAGGCACGCAGCCCTTGACTAGCCAGTATCTGGTTATACTTGCGGATTTCCGCCTGGTCTAAAGGCGCACGACCCAAGAAGTGCTTGGTTCCCAGTTCAATTACCTTGGTGTTGGGATAAGGCGCGTAGAACTCTCTTTGGTATAGACTCGAACAACCTAAACCTTCGATGAATTCCTTAACGTTAATTTCCCCGTTACCCAGTTTGCTTTCTAACGCCGTAAACTCGTTTTTAACGATGTATGGAGCAATATCGCGCTCAAAAATCTGACGGTAGGCAGCGTTGATCAAAGTTTTAACGGCAACTTTGTCATTAGTACCAGCAACCTGCTTGAAGATTTTCCTTTGTTCGCGCTTCTTGCTAACACCTTGATTAATGCGAGACTCAATATCCGGTTTTGAGCGTTCTTCAGTGACAGCACCAAGTTGGACAAAGCGCGGCGTTTCTTCCTTATCAACTCTGTTACCGACATCTTCGCGAATGCTACCAACGCGCAGTTGTCGCTGCGATACACCTTGAGGAGTCAGATAACGTTCGTAAGGAACTGTATCTTCACCAAACGCCTCACTGTACTCAGGACTGTCAATAATGGCATCTACCAGGGCGTAGAAGCCCTTCTTGGAACAGATATCGAAGTACTTATTGTTTTCTTGACGACCGTAGGTAGGACGACCCAACAAGCGGCGGTGGATGTATTCGATCGCCTTACACACGTAAAGCGAAGTCCAGTACATTTTCCGGAACAGATCGGACTTAGCCAAAGCGCGGATAAATTCCCTTACAGAAATTTCACCGTTTTCTAGCTTAATTTCTGCTACTTTCAGCCGCTGACCTTCGTAAACATCGCGACCGAAAACTTGCAGGTAAGCGCCTTTAATTAATGCTTGGGTGGAGCTTTCGGAGTATTTTACACTGACACCGCTTGGTGCTTTTTTGCCTCTTGTGCCGGGTAGCTGATCTAAGCGGAAGATTTTCGGACCCAATGAACCTGGGAACTCACCACGCGTTCGCGGATTGCTGTTTTGGTTGTTAATAGCGGGACCTTGGTGAATCAAAATCCGCTTGGTATCTTTTCCAAAAGGCGCCGGACGGGTGCTGGGGTTGCGAGTTTCTTTCGGGAAAATCGCTCCAAATTGAATTTCCAGCGGATCGTTACCAGAACCGTAGGGATGTTGATCTGGTAGTGGCTGTTCGTAATCAGCGAATGTCGTGATAAACTGAGGTACTTTACGGAAAGGCGCACTGTAATTAAACAGGTCTTGCTGTGGTCCCCAGTTGCGGCATTCTTGAGCTTCTTGACCCAGACCCCGCAGGTATGGTACTGTCTCTTCCCCAAAGTAGTCAGAATATTCCTGAGAATCTACCAAGGCATCAATTAAAGCAGGTAGACCACCATTGGAAATAATCGAGAAGTAATTTTGTACTTCTTCGCGGCTACTCGGTCCACGTCCGAGGAAGTGACGGAATGCCAATTCTAAAGCGCGGCTGTTGATAAAAGGCTGATAAAACTGTTTTTGGTAAAGGGGAGATTTGCCAAGGCGACGGACAAACTCTTTCATGGAGATTGTACCGTTTTTCACCTGAGATTCCAGGTTAGATATCGACTGGCTGTAAGCACGGGTAATGTCGCGCTCGAAGATTTGCCGATAAGCCGCTTTGATGACTTCAACTTTTTCACCTGCGCTCAATCCCGTCTTCATGACAAACTTGGGTCTACGCTCTGCCGCATTAAAGTAAATTTGGGGCAGTTCTAACCCTTGTTGGTCACTAGAAGGACGCTGGCGCACTTTATTTGATGGGGTGGGTGCTTTGAATTCGCCCAGCAAAACATCCATGTACTGAGTCACAATCTCTGTTGCCTCAGCATCCTTGCGGAAAAAGGAAAGTGATGCTTGTTTGATTTCCTGCAAAGCCACAATTGTTGCTTCACCGGAACAAGCGTTTTCAATAATTTCCCGCAGTCCCCGTGTATTCACGGATATGATGTTGGGGTCGCCTGCAACGATCGCATAAGTCGCGTAGCGCAGAAACCACGATAAGTCCCGCAGGCTCTTAGCCATGTTGCTAGGACCATAACGGGCGATGTTAATTGGTCTAAAACCTGGAGGTGTCGCACCACCACTAGGCGAGGAGTTAAAAATGGAACGTAAGTTTTCTAGAAATCCGCCACGAGTTTCCACGTAGGTGACGGTTCCTAACTTCATTCCCTCTTTAACATCCATTCCGCCAGAAGCGACTGTCGCCAATTCTGGCTCTTTAAGCTTTTCTAAGAAAGCCATTGGCGAACCACCGACGAAAATTCGGTTAGCTGCTCGCGAGACAATAATTTCAGAATTGTCCGTGAGCGTCTGGGCAATTTCTAAACGCTTTGCACCAGATGCAAAATAGCTTGCCAGTTCATTTAGTTCGCCCGTTCCCAAAAAGCGGTCTTGCTGTTCCGCTTGGGAAATTGTTGATACAGCTAGAGTTTGATATAGTTGCGGACGCGCAACAGAGCTTCCACCACTTGCCTTAACGCTCATCGGATTTCTAAAACTCCCATCATAAATTATTTATGTGTTAAGCCTGGGTTTGTTAGCAGCTTGACACATCGGTGTGGTCATGGAGTTCCGTGCCACCTTCAAAACTGCCATAAAAATTTAACCCAGTTCAGCTTTTAGATTAGAACGTTTTGCGGCGTCTGAGCGGCTTTATTAAGAAGTGTGTCAATCTGTAATCTACAAGGGTCTGGTTGGCAAGTTGGACAGCAGGTATCGGTGAGAAAAATCCTAAGTTTTGTGTCGTTAGAGCCTGACGACTAAAAGTCGCGGCTATATGAACGAAGTCCGCGAAGGCAAACTATGAAGAGTGGTGATTTTTAGTTGGCGGTGATAAATATGGGTGAAAATGTCAGGAAATATAGGATTTCTGATACTCGCCAAAAAATGATTGATATTTTGCAGCTTTGTTGACGCTTCGCAGCCGATCGCCCTGAAATACAAGCAAATAGCGTGCATTCCTCGCGTATACAACTGGGTAAAGATTTCAACTTGTTTAAAAGCCTTTTAACTTCAAGCTATGAAATTTATTTTCAGGCTGATTGCGAAATAGAACTGAGTGAAGCTGTATTTATCAACGTTCACTTATAAAAAACTTATATTTATGCGTACTAAATTTAACTTACTCTTCCACGCTGCTTTGTTCACTCTGGCTCTGATGTGGGCAAACACCGCTAATGGCTTACCAAAACAAAACACGAATCTTGCCTTCAGGTTGGCACAGAATATACCTGTTCTACAACCTTGAAATATTCAAGATTTAATTGTGCGATCGCGTAGCCTCTCATCAAGGAGAATCGTCATCCACAATCAATAACCGCACGAAGCGCGATCGCCTAAATAACTACTTATCTTCTACACACTTTAAACCGATGTCTGCTCGTAATAAATTTAACTTCTTATCTACTGCTGCTTTATCCGTTTTAGCGATCGCCTTAACTGTTGCCCCTGCAAATGCTTTACCAGGACAAAATATTAACATCGTCCTCAAGTGGGCAAAAACTAGACCTCAACTATCGGCTCTAAAATATAACAGCGAAGCGCATGGTTACGAAGGTCGTAACGGTAATTTATATTTTTATGTCAATGCTACTTCCCAAAATGGGGCTGTGACTAAAGAAGGAATAACAGTCAGCGATGAACCCAGCATAAAATTTACCACTAATAATGCTAAGGGCATGAAACTGCTGCAAAATATTTATAATTCCGAAATTGCCAACGATTTTCGTAATTCTCGTTCTGTCGCCAAAGTCGGTAGAGACAGCTTTCATCGCGGGCAAAAATTCGCCTATATCACTGCTGCGGTTCAGAATGGGACTAATTTGCAGATAATTTCTTTGAATAATTTGCAAAGTGAAATTAATAACGCCAAATATTGCCAAACCCATCAATGTGACCTTTGATAAATGCCCCGCAGGCTAGAAGCCTGGGGCTATACGAACAAAGCCAGACGAGCGCAGGCTTTTAAACTACTAGTCCGCGTTCGGCTTTGCCGTTGCCGTTCGCGCAGCGTGTCGCAGACAAGGCTAGGCGGACTTTGTTCGTGTAGCCGCACCCTTGAGGGTGTCAGGTACTACAATTGATCAAAAATGATCCAGCATTCGCTACACTCAAAAATGCTGCCATACTGCTCCAAAAATGTCCGATCAAACCGTTAGCGCTGCTGTTGCCAAACTCTATAATACCTATCCCTTTCCACCAGAACCGCTGCTGGATGAACCACCTCCAGGCTACAACTGGCGCTGGAATTGGTTAGCCGCTTACAACTTCTGTACCGGACAAAAACCCCAAAAGCAAGATATCCGCATTTTAGATGCTGGCTGCGGTACGGGGGTGAGTACTGAATATTTGGTGCATCTCAACCCACACGCGCAGGTTGTGGGAATTGACTTGAGTGTTGGCGCTTTGGATGTTGCAAAAGACCGCTGCAAACGTTCAGGAGCAAACAGAGTCGAATTTCATCACCTCAGTCTGTACGATGTGGAAGAGCTTCCGGGTGAGTTTGATTTGATTAACTGTGTGGGGGTCTTACACCATTTAAGCGACCCAATTCGCGGTATTCAAGCTTTGGCGAAAAAGTTAGCCCCAGGTGGCTTGATGCACATCTTCGTCTATGGCGAGTTGGGACGCTGGGAAATTCAACTTATGCAAAAGGCGATCGCTCTTCTTCAAGGTGACAAGCGCGGCGATTATCGCGATGGCGTCCAAGTTGGGCGACAAATATTTTCTTGTTTACCAGAAACGAATAGACTTGTCAAGTATGAGAAACAACGTTGGGCAATGGAAAACCAACGAGACGAATGCTTTGCCGATATGTATGTCCATCCCCAAGAGATTGACTACAACATTGAGACGCTGTTTGAATTAATTGATGCTTCGGGTTTGGAGTTTATTAACTTTTCAAATCCGGGATTTTGGGAGTTTAAGCGACTTTTGAGCAAAGCACCGGAATTGATTGAACGAGCAGAAAAGTTAAGCGATCGCTCTTTATATCGCCTGATAGAATTACTAGATCCAGAAGTTACGCATTACGAGTTTTTCCTCGGCCGTCCCCCCATAGTTAAATTAGATTGGTCAGCTGATGAGACAATGCTTGCAGCGATTCCCGAACTTAACCCTTGTATTGATGGGTTTCCGAGCCAGTGTATTTTTAATTACGATTATCAAATTATCAATTTGTCGGGCAGCGAGTTTGAATTTTTGCAAAAGTGTGATAAAAAAGCGACGGTAGGAGAGATTTTAGGAGGTGTAGAATTGGGGTTGGATAAAGTGCGATCGCTCCTCCAGCAGCAAGTAATTTTGTTAACACCAAGGTAATGAGACAAGGGGACAGGGAGACAAGGAGGATAATTCTTTCTCCCCCTCCCCCGCTCCCCCCATCCCCCGATCTCCCCCCTCCCCAAACAAGAAGTTAATTGTTTTTTCCTAAAGTATTGTTACCCAACCGTGATATGATTCAGCTGACTGAATGTGCAGTCAACATAATTAGCTGTACTCGTTTCTCCTTCTCGTGAGCTTGTCAGACGAATCGACTAACCCCACGCCGACAACAATACAAGATGCTCAACCTGGTTTTGAAGACACAGAACCAGCCTCCTCTTCTATGGAAGAGTTTTATCAACTCTTTCAGAAGTTGTTGAGAATCACACTCGTATTGACGGGAATTATTTTTATCTCAGTGTGGATTTTTTATTCCCTAAACATTGCCCTGAATTATTTGATAGGGGCGTGTGCGGGTGTGGTTTACTTAAAATTGCTGGCTAGAGATGTTGAGCGGCTAGGTAGCGAAAAAAACAGTTTGAGCAAAAATCGTTTTGCTCTATTTATTGGTTTGATGGTAGTGGCAACTCAATGGCGCGATTTACATGTCCTGCCAATATTCCTGGGATTCCTCACTTACAAAGCCACGCTCATCGTCTATACGGTGCAAACTGCGTTTATTCCTGATTCTTAAAAGTCAGGCTCACAAAGACAATATCTCCAATCCTCGCTTTTTGGGGAAAAATCTTGAAGAATGCACATGCTTAGTGTCTTAAACGCCTTTAACTCTTTTCCCCTCGCCAAATTGGAAGTAGGTCATCACCTCTACTGGCAATTGGGCAATCTGAAAATACACGGGCAAGTTTTTCTCACCTCATGGTTTGTGATTGGTGTTCTTGCCATAGCTTCCATCGCTGCTACTACCAACGCCAAGAGAATTCCTAAAGGCATCCAAAATTTGATGGAATATGCCCTAGAATTTATTCGGGACTTGGCGAAAAACCAACTTGGTGAGAAAGACTACCGTCCTTGGGTGCCGTTTATTGGCACACTATTTTTGTTTATCTTCGTGTCGAATTGGTCAGGTGCTTTAATTCCTTGGAAGTTAATCAAACTGCCTTCGGGTGAATTAGCGGCACCGACAAATGATATCAATACGACTGTCGCGTTGGCATTGTTAACTTCTTTAGCGTATTTTTACGCTGGATTTAGCAAACGGGGTTTAGGCTACTTTAAGAAGTATATAGAGCCGACACCGATTTTATTGCCGATCGCTATTCTCGAAGACTTCACCAAGCCTCTCTCCCTAAGCTTCCGTCTATTTGGCAATATTTTGGCGGATGAATTGGTAGTAGGTGTGCTTGTTCTATTGGTTCCTCTGTTTGTACCTTTGCCCGTTATGGCTCTAGGTTTATTTACCAGTGCCATTCAAGCCCTGGTATTTGCTACCTTAGCAGGAGCATACATTCACGAAGCAATAGCAGGGCACGGTGATGAAGGGCATGAGGAGCATATGCCTTAAAGCTTCTCAGTTGATGTAATTTTAGATTTTGTTCAAAATCTAAAACCGAAAATTGTTCATTCTGTTCTCAAAGTAAGGAAAATCAAAATGGATCCATTAGTTGCTGCTGCTTCCGTTATCGCTGCTGCTTTGGCAATTGGTTTAGCTGCAATTGGACCTGGTATCGGTCAAGGAAATGCCGCAGGTCAAGCAGTAGAAGGTATTGCGCGTCAACCAGAAGCAGAAGGAAAAATTCGCGGTACATTGCTGTTAACCTTAGCATTCATGGAATCCTTGACCATCTACGGTCTGGTTATTGCCCTAGTGCTACTGTTTGCTAACCCATTTGCCTAAGACATAAAAATTGTTAGTGTAGAGACGCGAACGATGTAAACACAGCGGAAGTTGCGACACATCTAACCGTCTCTACAACTGACACCTAGGCTTTTCCACGTCGTTTCCATGTAAGTTGACCCTGGTTGGCTATGGGGTCTATAGAATATTAAAGGTTGGATGAATTAGCTAGCCATTAAAGAGTGCTATTCCAGCCCGCACAGGAGAGAAATGTTTGATTTCGATGCTACCTTGCCCTTGATGGCATTGCAATTTTTGCTGTTAGCAGCTTTGTTGAATGTAATTTTCTACAAGCCAATGACCAAGGTATTAGACGATCGCGATAATTATATCCGAACGAATAACCTTGAGGCGCGTGAACGCTTGGCAAAAGCCGAGCGCTTAACTAAAGAATATGAACAACAGCTAGCAGATGCTCGCAGGCAATCGCAGGCTACTGTGGATGCAGCTCAAGCCGAAGCTAAGAAAATTACCGCAGATAAAATCGCTGAAGCGCAAAAAGAAGCCCAAGCTCAACGCGAACAAGCATCTGTGGAAATAGAGCAGCAAAAGCAAGAAGCTATGCGTTCCTTAGAGCAACAAGTTGATGCCCTGAGCAGACAGATTCTAGAAAAACTATTGGGACCAACAAGTCTGGTTAGATAAAGTAATATCTTCCAGATTATAACATTGGTTCCGTTGAAAGTATACGCGCATCTCGACGAAAGTCTTGGAGGGCGCTTAATTAAGTCGCCTTCAGGCTAAAGCCTAAGGCTACACTAACTAAGTCCGCCTAATAGCGGACTAGTAAAATTAGACCTTCTAGCCTGCAAAAGCAGGCTACCCTTCGGGAACGCCAAGGGCGAATGCACGCGCAACGCAACACTCTTATAGGGTGTCGGAGCAAGATGTAAGAAAGGCACTTTTTTCCCGAAGGGAAAGTTCAAATTAATCAGCAAGCGAGCAGCGCACGTGTAAATGGCTAACATGGGGACTTTCATATTACTTGCCGCAGAAGCCGCTGTTCACTCAGAGGCAGAAGGCGAAGGTGGTTTCGGTCTAAACCTAGACATTTTAGAAACCAATCTGATTAACTTAGCGCTTCTGATTGGCATACTATTTTACTTTGGACGTAAAGTTTTAACGAACATCCTGAACGAGCGGCGGATAAATATTGAAACCGAAATTCAGGGAGCCGAAGCGCGTTTAAAAGAGGCACAAATTGCCCTTTCAAAAGCGCAAGAGCAGTTAACTCAAGCTCAAGCAGAAGCACAACGCATCCGCAAAGCAGCCGAAGAAAATGCTTTGTCTGCGCGAGAAGCAACATTGGCGAAGGCAGCGCAAGACGTAGAACGCTTGAAACAAACAGCAGCAGCTGATCTAAACACAGAAAGAGATCGAGCGATCGCTGAACTGCGGCAACGAGTAAGCGCTTTAGCATTGCAAAAAGTCGAATCAGGTTTGCGAAGTGGCATTGCCGACGACGTTCAACAAACATTAATTGACCGCAGCATCGCGCAGGTGGGAGGCTAGGTATGAAAAGCGACATAGCAATAGCCGAAATCGCCCAGCCTTATGCACAGGCGTTAATGTCAGTAGCCGAGTCAAAAAACCAGACAGAAGAATTCGGCGAAGATGTACGTTCTTTGCTGAATTTATTGCAAAATTCCCCAGAATTGCAAAGTTTTGTCGGTAACCCCTTTGTTGAACCGGACAAAAAAAAGGCAGTCATCAACGAAGTCGTTGGCGAAAGCACTAACTCAAACTTACGCAATTTCTTGATGCTGTTGGTAGATAGACGCCGCATTTTGTTGCTAGAACCAATTTGCGAGCAGTATATAACACTTCTAAGACAGAAAAATCAAACTGTCTTAGCAGAAATAAGCTCTGCCGTTCCTCTTTCCCAAGAACAAGAACAAGCAATACGAGAAAAAGTCATCGCCATGACCAACGCTCGTCAAGTCGATCTAGAAACAAAAATAGACCGTGACTTGATTGGTGGCGTGATCATCAAAGTTGGCTCTCAAGTAATTGACGCTAGTTTGCGAAGTCAGTTACGTCGTCTTTCCTTACGCTTAAGTGGTTCTTAATAAATTGTTGGTTGGAGCGTTGTTGGTTGGAGCGTTGTTAGTTGAAAATAAAGACTACGCTCCCACGCTCCCACGCTCCCACTAACTACTCCCTCAGTCTCCCAAAAAAGATAGACACATGGCTATTAACATCAGACCCGACGAAATCAGCAGCATTATTCAAAAGCAAATCGAGCAATATGACCAAGATGTCAAAGTTGCTAACGTTGGTACCGTCCTGCAAGTAGGTGACGGTATTGCCCGGATTTATGGTCTAGAAAAGGCTATGGCTGGGGAACTATTAGAATTTGAAGACGGCACAATCGGCATCGCCCAAAACCTAGAAGAAGATAACGTCGGCGCGGTGCTGATGGGTGAAGGTCGCGAGATTCAAGAAGGTAGCTCCGTAACCGCAACTGGCAGAATTGCTCAGGTGCCAGTGGGTGAAGCTATGGTTGGACGAGTTATTGATGCTCTGGGTCGTCCGATTGATGGTAAAGGAGAAATCAAGACTACAGAAACTCGCTTGATTGAATCTCCCGCACCCGGTATTATTGCGCGTCGTTCTGTACACGAACCGATGCAAACCGGTATCACCGCTATTGATTCGATGATTCCCATCGGTCGGGGTCAGCGCGAGTTAATAATCGGCGATCGCCAAACCGGAAAAACTGCGATCGCGGTTGACACAATCATCAACCAAAAAGAGGAAGATGTAATTTGTGTTTACGTGGCGATCGGTCAAAAAGCTTCCACCGTTGCCAACGTGGTGCAAACATTGCAAGAAAAAGGGGCAATGGACTATACCATAGTTGTTGCCGCCAGCGCCAGTGAACCAGCAACACTACAATACTTGGCTCCGTACACTGGGGCAACAATGGCTGAGTACTTCATGTACAAAGGCAAAGCTACCCTAGTAATTTACGATGACTTGTCCAAGCAGGCTCAAGCTTATCGCCAAATGTCTTTGCTGTTGCGTCGTCCACCCGGACGGGAAGCGTATCCTGGAGATGTATTCTACATCCACTCTCGCTTGTTGGAAAGAGCAGCTAAACTCAGTGATGAATTGGGCAAAGGCAGCATGACCGCCTTGCCAATCATCGAAACCCAAGCTGGTGACGTATCTGCTTACATCCCCACCAACGTAATTTCGATTACCGACGGTCAGATATTCCTCTCTTCCGACTTGTTTAACTCCGGTATCCGTCCGGCTGTGAACCCCGGTATTTCCGTATCCCGCGTAGGTTCTGCCGCCCAAACCAAGGCAATGAAAAAAGTTGCCGGTAAAATCAAGTTAGAACTAGCGCAGTTTGACGACTTACAAGCCTTCGCGCAATTTGCTTCTGACTTAGATAAAACCACCCAAGACCAATTAGCACGCGGTCAGCGCTTGCGCGAACTTCTCAAGCAATCGCAAAACCAACCCCTATCGGTATACGAGCAAGTAGCAATTCTATACGCTGGTATTAACGGTTACTTGGATGAAATCCCAGTCAACCAAATTACAAACTTCACCAAAGGTCTGCGCGAGTACTTAAAGACCAGCAAACCTGCATACACTCAAGCAGTACAAACTCAGAAAGTACTAGGCGACGCTGAGGAAACTGCTTTGAAAGAAGCACTTACCGAATACAAGAAAACATTCTTGGCGACAGTGTAGTAAAGAAGTCAGGAGTCAAAAGTCAGGAGGAGGCAATTAGCTCGTTCCTGACTTCTGACTTCTCAATTCTGAATTCAGAATTTTTGTGAAATATTATGGCTAATCTCAAAGCAATACGCGATCGCATTCAGTCGGTCAAAAATACCCAAAAAATTACAGAAGCTATGCGGCTGGTAGCAGCAGCTAGAGTGCGTCGCGCCCAAGAACAGGTAATTGCTACCCGTCCCTTTGCTGATCGCTTGGCACAAGTTTTGTATGGCTTACAAACTCGTTTGCGGTTTGAAGAAGCAAATTTGCCACTTCTAAGAAAACGCGATGTTAAGTCTGTCGGATTGCTGGTAATTTCAGGCGATCGGGGATTGTGCGGTGGCTACAACAACAACGTCATTCGTCGCGCGGAAAATCGCGCCAAAGAACTCAAAGCAGAAGGCGTAAACTACAACTTTGTACTGGTAGGACGCAAAGCCATCCAGTACTTCCAACGCCGAGAGCAGCCGATTGATGCAACTTACACAGGCTTAGAACAAATTCCTGTGGCATCTGAGGCAAATGAAATTGCCGATCAACTGCTTTCTTTGTTCCTTTCAGAAAGCGTAGACCGCGTAGAGCTAGTCTACACCAGGTTCATCTCCCTGGTTAGTTCTCGCCCAGTGGTGCAAACTTTGCTTCCTTTTGACGTTCAAGGTTTAGAAGCACCAGATGACGAAATTTTCCGCCTGACAACTCGTGGCGGTCAATTTGAAGTGCAACGCGAGAAAGTCACTACCCCAGTTCGCGCTTTTCCCCGCGATATGCTTTTTGAGCAAGATCCAGTGCAGATTCTCGATTCTCTATTGCCATTGTATCTGAGTAACCAGCTATTGCGGGCGTTACAAGAATCAGCCGCCAGCGAACTAGCCGCACGGATGACAGCAATGAACAATGCCAGCGACAACGCCGGAGAATTGATTAAATCTCTCTCTTTGTCATATAACAAAGCCCGACAAGCCGCAATTACCCAAGAAATTCTAGAGGTTGTTGGCGGTGCCCAGGCGTTGACTTAAAATATAGGTCATAGGTAATGCGGAACCTGGTAATTGAGGAAATCTATTACCCATTACCCATTACCCATTACCTACTAGTGCTGCTTGAAAATTTCAGCACACTTTTTTGCGAGTGTGGTAAATTTCCCAATACTACACTATAATCAGAATATGACATGGGGCCGTAACGGTTTCGACGTGATGGCGAAGGCTGCTCTGTGATTCAGGTCGAGAGTGAGTCTCCTCTCGGAAATCAAAGGCTCGAAAAAAAAGTAAATGCGAACAACATCGTAAAATTTGCTCGTAAGGATGCTCTAGTAGCAGCCTAAAACACCTCTTTCAGGTTCGAGCGTCTCTAGTTTGACTCCGTTAAGGGCTAGAGACCAACCCCCAACGGATGCTCTAGTAAGCGTTCTCTGGTTGGCTTGCTAGCTAAGATTAAATCAGAGCATCCTACGTTCGGGATAATGAACGATTCCCGCCTTGAGGGTCAGAAAGGCTAAACCTGTGAATGAGTGGGGCGTTAATACCCATTGCGGACGGCAGTTCAATTCTGCCCGGTTCCACTAAAATAGTCAAAAAATCCACCTGACACTAATGTGTAGGTGGATTTTGCTTTGTAGATACGATTTACCCAGTAGTGAAAGAATGCGCGAGCTCATTATTAAGTTGTAAATCAGTACACCAGATTTTATCAACTAACGAGGTACTTGTATGAATTTCTAATTCTGCCTCAGGTAAAGCTTCAAACAAAAGTATTTGTTGTGGGAAAACCACTCGCTCAAAATACCAATTGGGAATGTTGGAAATCCGAATAATTTGGATTTGAGAAGTGTGATTTGTATATCCACACAAAATTTGACGTTCCGAGTCAATATTTAGATAATCAAGAATTTGAGTCATACTTTTACTTGTTGCGTGATAACTAATGAATACAGAAGGATAAAAATGTTCGCTTTGGTCTTTGCGATTGAGAAAGATAAAAAAAAGACGTTGCCTTACAAGGGAACGTATTGATTTTTAGTGAAAAACAGACAAAAATCTATATTGAGAACGAAAGTATCACTTTATTCTTCTCTTCCAAAGACTCTATGCGAACATACCTTATCTGTTAATTTACATTAACAGCTAGATTGATTTTTTTTCTCGCAGCGATGAAATAGTCATAAATTTATTGTACGGTACTCCTATCGCTTTACCGTTATTTGAGGAGAAAACCTTGAAACTCCGGGTAAACAACTATAGGTAGTTTAGCTATCGCGTGCTTACTGGTTTGTAAACTGTAGAAACTTTTGAGAAATTTCATCTGTCTCATTGTGTACATTCTTCCAAAAGCTAATGTCTGTTTCTGCACAAGGCATTCCCGGAGTGCCCGATTTAACACATCCTATTGAACTACTTCACTTGGGAAGCCAGATAATCAAAGCTTCAGTGTTGTCAGTATTTCTGGTAATAGCCTTGGGAATAGCGATCGCGCTATTGAGTTTTTCTCTGCGTCGTTTACAGCCAGAACAATCTTTATTTGTTAGCCAGTGGGCGCTTCGTTATTCTGAGCTTTTACGGGGATTGCAGCATCTAGCTTTGGTATTAGTTTTGCTAGTGGTGGGATTTTTTCTTTGTTCAACTCTTAGCAATCGCTATCATTACTGGGAACAGGGAAAAGTGGCTCAAGTAGCTCTTAGTGTAGCTGGAGATAAACTAGAACAATCAGCCCCGCAAGTACGCTACATCATTAAAGAGCCGTATACCACGACTACCCAAATTAATGGCAAAATAGTCAAAATAAATGAAACGCGAGATGTCAACCGCTTTCTGACTGTAGCTGGTTCGCAAATTCAGGTTAAGCTTGACCAAACTCCAGATGTTCAAGGTCGGAGTGCAACTTATCGCGTAGATTACACTGCTGACTACAAAGTTGTTAACCAACTTCAAGATATTAATAATTTTTTCTTTGAAGTACCCCCACCCAACGGCTACTCATTACTGCAAAGCTATAAAGTAGAGCGTGCTGGTAATAGACTACAACAAACAAATCCCGGTGATTATAGCTTTGCATTTAGCTTGCAACCGAGAGAAGAAACTAGCTTTCGCGTTACCTATAAAGCGCAAGGTGGACCACGTTGGGTTTATAGTGCCCAAGGGCAATTACTTTCTAACTTTCGCTTGATAGCGATCGCTAACTTCGCTGGCGCTAATTTTGCCAGTGGGATTATACCAAATGACATTAAAGTTGACAGAAAAAGCACCCAATTTACTTGGATATTTGATGATAATGTTTCTGTCAAAAACCCCTTAGGAGTATATACCAACACCGACCCGATTCGTAACACTGGCATTATGCCCCGTCTACTATTGCTAGCGCCGGCGTTATTTCTCTGGTGGATATTGTTGTTATATTTATCCATCCCAATGAGTTTGAAAAACGTAGCGCTGGCTAGTGCAATCTTCTTTGCTTGTCTATTGACTTTGACTTATTTAGCCCGTTTAATGAATGCCGAATTTGCTTGGACGCTGATTTCCCTGATTTTACTTCCTTTGTCATGGGGGTTAGGAGCAAATTTGCGTGCATCTCTTGCAGCCCTAATTTGCACCATCGCCGGCGCAATATTACCCGTTTTTGGCTTATTAGTATCATTTAGCGGTCTTACCCTCAGCCTTGCGGGTTTACTTTCCGCAGTTTGGCTAGCAGTTCTGCACTTGTATGGCTGGTACAAATTGCACCCCTGAATCGGTTGCTCAAGCTATAGTCTGAATTTAAGCTGCCAATGCGAAATCATGCTTTCCAAACATAACTTCATTTGAGCCGAAATCAATTATAAAATGTATCCTATTTGCGCTTGTGCAGCATATTTTAGCAAATCAGAGCGGCTAGTTTGTGACTGCTTAATCCAATCATCAATGATTTTATAAACCCGTTTATTGTATATATGTCCCAACCCATGCAAGGCACTCTCTATACAGGCTGGATTTTTTAGATAAAGAGCAAACTCAAGAATTTCTAGAGTTAATTCAAAATACTCACAGTCTCCTTTATTTCCCCAAACACTTATTGGAGTCACGTCCCACAACATATAACAAATAGAGTTAATTGGTGAAGCACCAGGTTCATCTAAGTGACCTAGAACAGGTTTAGCACGCTTTTCAAAGCAATCAGTGTAGAGAATTTTGATGGCACGAATAGCTGCTGTACGAGCTTCGGCAGGAACTGTTGGCTCTTTCAAGCTATAGATAATATCCGAAATTGAATTATTGAAAATTGCTTCTATTCCATTTCTGACCTGTTTATCTGAAAAGCGGAGCAGATCGGAACCAGAATGTACTAATGTTCTATGGATGTACTCAACAGTTGTAGGAGCATCGAACTTGGAATATGAAACGTGTGGATTAGCAGCCCGACCAAATACGGAATTGAGCCACTTTTCAGAAGTGAGCATGGGTTTTTAAGCTTTTTGTATTAGCGAGAATTTTCGCTTGTGAAAGATTTTGATGGTGTTTTCATAGCGATCGCACGCTCTTCTATGCATTTGCCATCGCCAATAAATGCTAATACTATCATTTGTAGTATGAATTGCACCCGCAAAACCGTTACTAGAGGTGTTAGTGCGATCGCCATGTGGCAAGATTGGGTGAACAAAGATTAAAATACAATTCTTAATCTATGACAAATTCCCCAATTACTGCGCCCGAATTCTCCCCTAGCTACAAAGTACTGCAAAAATTATTAGATCGCGAATCCTTGTCCCGCAATCAAGCTGCTGAATTGATGCAAGGATGGTTAAATCAAGCTATTCCCCCAGAAATATCAGGAGCAATTCTGACAGCATTGCACTTCAAAGGCGTTTCTGCCGACGAATTGGCAGGAATGGCTGAAGTCTTACAATCCCAGTCTTTAGGGAGAGGGGGAGACAAGGAGACAAGGAGACAAGGAGACAAGGAGAAGAATTCTTCTTTCCCCCCCTCTCCCCCTCCCCCCCTCTCCCCCTCCCCTGTGATCGATACCTGTGGCACTGGCGGTGATGGTGCATCGACATTTAATATTTCCACAGCGGTGGCTTTTGTGGCTGCCGCATATGGGGTGAAAGTTGCCAAACACGGCAATCGTTCGGCATCAAGTCGGGTGGGTAGCGCGGATGTTTTAGAAGCTTTGGGTGTGAATTTGGCTGTCTCCAGCGACAAAGTAGAAGCAGCACTACAAGAGGTGGGGATTACTTTTTTATTTGCCCCTGGTTGGCATCCAGCACTCAAAGCTGTTGCTTCGTTACGGCGCACTTTGAAGGTGCGGACGGTGTTTAATTTACTTGGACCTTTAGTAAATCCGTTGCGTCCGACTGGGCAAGTTATAGGAATATTCGATCCGCACCTTTTAGCAACAATTGCTCAAGCTTTACAGCAATTGGGTACACAAAAAGCAATTATTTTGCACGGACGAGAAAGACTTGATGAAGCTGGCTTGGGAGATTTAACCGATTTGGCGGTTTTGTCTCAAGGTGAAGTGCACTTAACAAGTATTAATCCCCAAGAATTAAATTTAACACCTGCTCCCATAGGAGCGCTACGGGGTGGCGATGTTCAAGAAAATGCGGAGATTCTCAAAGCAGTACTGCAAGGCAAGGGAACTGCTGCACAACAGGATGTAGTGGCATTAAATGCGGCTTTAGCGCTGCAAGTGGGGGGTGCAGTTGAGTTGATGAATCACGCTCAAGGTGTTAGTGCGGCTAAGGATATTCTACAGAGCGGCGCTGCTTGGGCGAAGTTGGAACAATTAGTTGAGTTTCTGGGGAATTAAGCTGTAAATCGGCATGGGGGCGAAATTCTACGACATCGCGTTTGATGGTGAGGTCGTAGTTGCCAAAAAAGTCATGTCCGAGAAGTCCAGTTTCTAAATCTGAGCCAGCGATCGCTACTGGTACTTTATTAACTGATACTCCACCGGCTTCCATAGTATCAACATAGCCTATGGCAAATTCCACAGCTTTGGAACTAGCGGTGTTTGCCTTAGCTTTCCCCACAGACTCGACTCCCAAGGAAGAAGCCATTTGCTGAGTGATAACTGTACCACTCGCTCCTGTATCAACAATCATCTCAAATTGCTGACTGCCATTGAAGGTAACTTCTATAATTGGTGTGCCGCCAATTCGCCGTTTTATGGGTACTGAAAATACTTCCGTACTTTCTTTTTCTTTGGTTTGGTTGAGTGGTTGTGGCAAAGACGATACAGGATTGTCCCGTTTTTTTACTTGTACACGTACAGGTTGCGGCAAAGGTTGGATGAACTTTGGTAATGGCGATGCTTCCGGAATAGCAACTACTATTTTCTCCGGTTCTGGTTCTGATGTCGTTAAAAGCCGATTAACAGCCGCTTTTTCCTGAGCATATTTGGCTTGAAGCCGATATTCAGTAATTTTTCTTTGAGCGATCGCAAAGTCCGGGCTTTCTTGCTCAACTTGTTTCATCAGAGCGATCGCATCCAGGTATTGACTCGCTACCAACTTCCAATCTGCGCTTGATTGAGCAGATTGACTAATACTTAAACCACCAGTGGCTTTATCCAACCCCAACTCAAAAGAAGTTGGTTCAATGTTCACTGGTGTCTGAGATTCTGTTTCTGGACTAGGTGCTGGTGGAGTTTCACCAACCGAAGGCGCTGCTGCCAGATTATTCATTTGAGCAGGTTGCTCATTGCCACCTAGCACGGTATTTTGTTTGTCTTCACGACAACCAAAACTTAACACCGCCAAAGTGCCTGATAGAAAAATTAGCGCTGAACGGGATAAATAAGAATGAAGCATAATTACTTGACATTTTACCTGCCCAAGGCTCTTGAAATCTACTTTTGCACCTCCTAAAATTTTATCTGTTTAATTATGAATTTTTAATTAATTTTGCTTACAACTCGAAATTGAACTACTCATGAGATAATTAACATTCGATTGGGGGCAATGGTAATTGGGCAATGGGCATGGGGGAGGCAGTGCGTTGGTGAGGCAGCGCGATCTTCTCCCAAAGGGAGAGGCTAGCGCCAAGGGGATTTTCCCCATGAGCGACTGCCGCTCATGGTTTCCCGGCAGCCGCGCACCTGCCGTGATTGGGCATAGGAATTGAATAAAAGGTTGTAAAGACGCTTCTTGTGATACGCGTTCTAATACGATTGTTTCCATGCCCGATGCCCGATGCCCGATGCCCGATGCCCGATGCCCCATGCTCAATTCCCTACTTTTTTACCTATGCCCCTGTCTGACACAATACCTGCTTTACTTGTCCTGGCAGATGGAACTACTTATCGCGGTTGGTCTTTCGGTGCTACTGGCACCGCGATCGGGGAAGTGGTCTTTAATACTGGGATGACCGGATATCAAGAAGTGCTGACCGACCCTAGTTACTGCGGTCAGATAGTTATTTTTACTTATCCTGAATTAGGAAACACTGGTGTAAATCCAGAGGATGAGGAGTCAAAAGGACCACAAGTACAAGGTGCGATCGCTCGCAATATTTGTCATCGACCGAGTAATTGGCGATCGACACAATCGTTGCCGGACTACCTCAAACAGCACCAAGTACCGGGTATCTACGGTATTGATACCCGCGCCCTCACCCGCAAAATTCGCATGTTTGGAGCCATGAACGGCGGCATATCCACCTCAATTCTCGATGAGGCGGAATTGTTAGAAAAAGTACAAGCCGCTCCGAGCATGAAGGGATTAAATCTGGTTCGCCAAGTCACCACCCCAACGGTTTATGAATGGTCAGATCCCACCACAGCAACTTGGGAATTTAACCCAGTTGGTGTCGCAAATTCTGAAGAATCCTTCACGGTTGTGGCTCTTGACTTTGGCGTGAAACGCAATATTTTACGTCGTTTAGCTGCTTACGGATGCCGAGTTATCGTTGTTCCGGCAAACACCCCACCAGAGGAAATTCTCAAACACAATCCAGATGGTATCTTTCTTTCCAATGGTCCTGGCGATCCCTCCGCAGTCACCGAAGGTATTGAAACCGCCAAAGCATTGCTTGGCGCGGAAAAACCCATCTTTGGCATTTGCATGGGACACCAGATTTTAGGTCATGCTTTGGGGGCAGAAACCTTTAAACTCAAATTTGGGCATCGGGGTTTAAATCAGCCAGCTGGATTGCAAGAAAGGATAGAAATTACCAGCCAAAATCACAGTTTTGCCATTGACCCAGATTCTTTAACCGACACCCAGGTAGAAATTAGCCACCTGAACTTAAACGATCGCACTGTTGCTGGATTGCGTCATAAGTCTTTACCTGTGTTTTCAGTACAATATCACCCAGAAGCAAGTCCCGGACCTCACGATGCTGATTATTTGTTTGAACAGTTTGTCCAATCGATGCAAACAGCACGTCGCGCTGCCGCTCAAGTAAGCTAAAAATAATGTAGAAAGTGCTTAGTGCAAAGGGATTAGGGATTAGGGACTGGGAAACTTCTTCCCTAATCCCTAGTCCCCAGTCCCTAACCCCTATCCCCTTTGCCAGTTGTAGACAACTTGCTCAAAAACCATCTATACTTGAACGTTTACCTTAACGATGAGGAGGGAGTTATAGCTGAACCACTTAATCTAACCGTGAGCCTGAGAGGTACTCGCGAAGTCCGGGATAACTGTCAGCTATTCCGTCTCACAGGTCTGTTAGATGCCTTTTCGGAACCGACTTTTCGCAAGGTGCTAGGCAGCAAGATTGATGAGGGTCCAAAGCACATAATTCTGGATCTCTCACAAATTGACTTTGTTGATAGCTCTGGCTTGGGTGCTCTAGTGCAGCTAGCCAAGCAGGCTCAAAACGCCGAAGGCACTTTGCAAATTGTCTCTAACGCCCGCGTTACTCAAACAGTCAAGCTTGTTCGCTTAGAGAAGTTTCTCTCCCTGCAAGCAACAGTTGATGCGGCTCTAGAAAACATTAAGTAGTCCGTAATTGCTTGACGAATATAATTAAGCTATCTGATGTTAAAATCGAGATAGCTTAATTATTATTACTTTCCCACAGAACAGATATTTACCCTGAGAAAAATAAAAGTGCGATCGCCCACTTACGGCTAAATCCTAAATCTTCTGTCAACGTATAAATGCCTAGCGTCTAAGCGAAAAGAAAGAATAATGTCAGAAACTTGGGGATCGCAATTAAAGATACAAAAGCTTAGTAAAACCTGTTGGTAAAGTATAGACCAATCTGAAGATTCTCTAAGTAAATGTAAATTTCAAACTAAAAAGATAAAATTAGTAATAATTTTGGTAGTGTTGATTATTCTAGGTATATCAGCACTATAATGTGTGGAAAAAATCAATGTAGCCGAAAGGAATAGTTAACTTGTGGAATTAAAGGAGGAAGAGCTATTAGATGAATCAAATGCAGCACTTAAGCAGAATTCATCTTCGTGCCAATTAATTAAGGCAACGACAGAGCAATTACCTCAAGAGATTTCCCTCAAAGATGTGCGACAAGTTTCTCCAGCAGCCCTCGCATATTTGGGGGATGCAGTTTATGAACTTCATATGAGGATGTTTTATTTGCTGCCACCGCAGCGAGTGGAAAGTTATCATCGTTTAGTCGTGTCGCAAGTACGAGCAGAAACACAAGCGAAAATATTGCGATCGCTTACTCCTTATCTGAGAGATACAGAATTAGAAATTGTTCGGCGCGGTCGTAATGCCGCCACAAAAAGTCCCAAGCGCCTTGAAAGAGAAATTTATCAACAAGCAACTAGTCTCGAAACTTTAATTGGTTATTTGTATCTTACCGATTCTCAACGCTTAACCGAACTGCTGCAAAAACTCCAGCTAGAAAAACCGTGAGAAAGATACCTCACTAAAAAAATAATCATTGAAAGTCCGTAAGTCCAACTTGATTAAATCGGGATGCTCACCCATCCGCTCTACCAAAATAATATGTCAAACAATCCAAGAAAAATCAACTTAAATAACGAATCGAATCGCGCACCATCTTTAAAAATTAAAGGCAAGCGTATCATTTCCAGTTCGATTCGTCCTAGACCTCAAGATGGCGAAGGCGCAAAAGACGATCCACGCCCACGTCGCAAGTTTTCTCATACATCTCCATCTAAATCAGGCGAAGGTGCAAAAGACGATCTACGCCCACGTCGCAATTTCTCTGGTGCATCTCCATCTAAATCAGGTGAAGGCGCAAAAGACGATGCACGCCCACGTCGCAATTTCTCTGGTGCATCTCCATCTAAATCAGGTGAAGGCGCAAAACACGATTCACGCCCACGTCGCAATTTCTCTGGTGCATCTCCATCTAAATCAGGTGAAGGCGCAAAAGACGATGCACGCCCACGTCGCAATTTCTCTGGTGCATCTCCATCTAAATCAGGTGAAGGCGCAAAAGACGATGCACGCATACGTCGCAATTTCTCTGGTGCATTTGCATCTAACAAGAGCGAAGGTGCAAAAGACTACTCACGCCCACCACGTGGCAGTTTCTCCCCTGCATCTGCATCTAAACCAACAGAAGATAGCGATCTCATCTACGGTCGCCATCCAGTGTTGAGTGCATTGGAAAATCAGCGCGGTCTGAATCGCATTTGGATTACTTCTCGCCTACGCTACGATCCCCGCTTTCACAATTTGATATTGCAAGCGAAAGACAACGGAACGGTGATTGATGAAGTTGAACCAAAGCGCTTAGACCAAATCACCTCCTACGCAAATCATCAGGGAATAGCCGCGCAAATTGCCCCCCACGCCTACATCGAGTTAGACGAGTTAATTACAAAAGCTTTTTCTACCACCGATGCGCCAGTAATTGTCGTGGCTGACGGTATTACCGATCCTCACAACTTGGGAGCAATTATTCGTACAGCTGAAGCGATCGGCGCTCAAGGATTAGTAATCCCACAACGCAGAGCTTCTGGGATTACCTCCACGGTGATGAAAGTAGCAGCCGGTGCCCTAGAAACCTTTCCGGTTGCAAGAGTGGTTAACCTCAGCCGTGCCTTGGAAGACTTGAAAGCCGCTAATTTTTGGATTTATGGCACAGCTGCCACTGGTAGCGTACCGCTGCATACCGTTGAATTCGTCAATGCTAAAGATGAAAACAGAAAACCAATTCCGATTGTGTTGGTAGTTGGCTCGGAAGGCGAAGGCTTGAGTATGCTGACACAACGCTCTTGCGATGTTTTGGTGTCGATTCCGTTACAAGGGAATACTCCTAGCCTAAATGCTTCAGTGGCGGCAGGTATGGCGCTTTATGAAATTTATCGCCAACGCTGGTTAAATACCTTGCATCTAGACAAATTAGAAAAAACTGCTTGGAAAACGAATCATAACAGAGTATAAAGAAATGTAAAGATACAAAATCAGCAAGATACGTTTAACATCCAAAAACCACACTTATCAACTGGCGAAAACTATGAAAACCATTTGGTATAACCTCAAAGAAACGTTAATTAATACGTTCGACAACTTTGGCTTGGCTTGGTGGGTTGAGATTGGGACACAAAAGCCCAATTGCACTTACTACTTCGGACCATTTCTCAGTTCTTCTGAAGCCAAAGCGTCAATCAAAGGCTACATAGAAGATTTGGAAGTCGAAGGTGCACAGGGAATTGCAGTAAATGTCAAACGCTGCAAACCTGGTACTTTAACAATTGCTGAAGATTTGGGGGAACGGATTGACCGTAAAGTAAAGCCTGCCTTTAGCGGTCAAATCTAATTACGTTCAAAAGGCACTAAGCAAAGCCGTTTTGCTCGCGTTGTTAGTCAATAGTCAACAGTTAACGGTGAACAGTCAATAGTCAACAGTCAAAAAACTATTGACTGTGGACTATAAACTCTTGACTACCGACTCTTGATTATTGAAAACTAATAACCTGCGGATGCTCTTGCAGCCAAAAGTCAATATCGCTCAATACTTGGTCAGGAATTTCCCACGGGAAGAGATGAGCTGTATTTGGGTAGCTTTGCCACTGACAATTTATCAGGTGTTGAGCAGTTTCTAAGCTGGAATTAACTGTGATGTGGCGGTCTTCGGTACCAGCGAGTACCAGACTAGGACAGAAAATCTGCTCTAGGTCTGTAACTCGATTGTAACCAGATTGAATCGCACTAAAAAGGGCGCGAGTGGCAGACGCTGAGGTTTGCAAATAAGCCGGCACCGCTGATGAGGCAATGTAGCGGTAAGCGGTGGGTGTATGTTGTTGAATCAAATAACGAAAAAGCGATCGCTTGCCAAATGTCTCAATATTCCAGCGCCAACCTGGTTTTACATAGTTCAACATAGCAGCAATCCCAGTATACAAATTGTCCAGCAAACTAATCGGCGGATGATTTCCTCTAGGTCTAGCAGCCGTAGCAATCAAAATTAATCCAGTCAGCCGCTGTGGTAGCATCAGTGCCAGTTCCATCGCCAAAATGCCACCGAGCGACCATCCCAAGACTAAGCATTTTTCTATTTCAAAGCGGTCTAGAAGCGCTTCTAAGTCAGTCAAATGGTCGCGCATATTAAAATTAGTATTAAAGCGACTTTTGCCGTATCCGCGCAAATCAGGGGCAATAGTTTGAAAACGTTTTGATAAGTGATTTGTAAATACAGAAAGGCTTGAGCCAGAACCAGGATGACCGTGTAGACATAAAATAGGGAATCCTTCGCCTTGGACTTGTACGTTGAGATTAACGGCTTTACTAGAAGGGTGATACATTAAACGGATTTTTCTTGATATCCTCCAGCATAATCAATCACGCACATCTGCCTGTAAGTGGAGTGAATGCCAAAAGCAACTCCTGCTACCTTAAAAGCTGGGTTAAACATGTTTGTTCTATGACCCCGCGATGGTACTCCGTCATCTATAATTAATTGCATAACGATATCTTGGGCCGTGTGGGAACCATAGCTGATGTTTTCCCCAGCAGTTTTTTGCCAACTTCCATAACGGTTGATGCGAATAAACGGGTCGCTTTTGTCGCTACCATCATGACCAATTGCACCTGTTTTTCCTTGGTCTTTCACATGATCCCTAGCGGCTAAAGACATACCCTTAGATGCAGTTAAAGTTCCCACAGGACGGACTGATTTGAGAAAGGCGATCGCCTCATCCACTGGTTTTACTCCTTCAGTCGTTTGCAAATAGAGATGATCAGAGATTTTTACTCGTTTACCTTCAAAGCGCTTTTTATACTTTTCTAAGACAGCTGCATAAGCAACAGGGTTTGTTCTCGCCTTATTCATTTCTACAATCACTTGTTGTTCCAATAGCGAGAGGCTATTTTTATTTGGGGATAGTTGCGAATCTTTTTCAGTCGTTTCCGGTACAGAGCGGCGAGATTCAAACACAGTATCACAAGATGTAACTAGTAGCGTAACAGGGATAAATGCCCAAAATAGTATCCGACGCATTAACAACCTCAAAACTGAAAAGCGACTAATCAATATATGATTAGATTCAAAGAATGAGAATTAGTTTCCAGATAACTTGCGGTTGAATAAAGGCGATACTCTTACAGAGTCACTCCGTGAACGCAATTAAATTTATTTTTCTTCATATCCTCCAGCATAATCAATTACGCACATTCTTCTATATTTGGCGTGAGTTCCGTAAGCGATTCCGACAACTTTGAAATCGCCGTTCAACATGTTTTTTCTATGACCCCGCGATGGTACACCATCATCTATAACTAACTGCATGACAATATCCTGGGGGTTGTTTAAACCGTAGCTAATGCTTTCACCTGCCGTAATTAGCCAGGTTCCGTAGCGGTTCATTCGAGTAGAAGCGTCACTACCATCGCTACCATCGTGACCTATAGCACCTATTTTTCCAGTGTCTTTGACATGATCTCTTGCCCCCAAAGACATACCCTTGGATGTAGTTAAAATTCTCACACGACGAGCTGACTTGAGAAATGCGATCGCTTCATCGACTGCTTTGACTCCTTCAGCCGTCTGTAAAAATACATTTTCAGAGATTTTAACTCTGTCACCTTCAAAGCGCTTTTTATAGTTTTCTAACACAGCAACATAAGCAGCAGGATTTGTTCTCACCTGATTCATTTCTACAATCACTTGTTGTTCCAAGGGCGAGAGAATACTCTGGCTTGGTAACAATTCGGCATCTGTTTCAGGAGTTTTAAGCACAGAGGAGTTAGAGAAAATAGGTAATAATCTGAGTTGGTCAAATCTTAGAAATTGTGTCCCACTCTTGAGTAATTTCATAATCAGGGAGTAAATAGTCACCTTTGTTTTAATCCATAAACTTTCAAAATCCTTACGGATAATTACTTAATTAATTATAATATTAGTAATTATTAAAATAAGTAAGTACTAATGTCAAGTTCAGTAGATCACTTTATGGAGAGTTGATAAAGAAAAATTGATAATTGGCAAGAATTCTTGTTAAGCCTCCAAGCGTTCCCATGCCCAATTATCGACCTAAGGGATAGTAACCCAAGTTGCTAACCCTCGCTTTGCTGTAGGCGATCGCCTACAAGTGTGATGTATATCAACTTGATAACCCGCAACTTGGGTTAATAGCCCCTTCACCGTTTACGGCTCTAGCAAACAAGCCGTGCAGCGATTAATAATTTAAGGAAAGCTTCATCGACAAATACCAAATTTCCCAAGTCAGTTTTATCTAACCAGAAAGCGATAGTCATACCGTAATTATTGTACTAAACGAGTATGTTACTGACTTGCTAACGACAGTTTCTTGACAGTGCAAGCCTAATTTTTCTAGCGTGCGATGATGAATGGTTGCATCTTAAATGCTCCGGAACTTGTAAGCAGGGTATTTGAGGATGAGTACGAGAAACGCGATCGCGATTATTGATGGTATAGAAAATAGAGGTATACAATATTAGTACCAAGTTAAGCGTTTATGGTAATCATTTGAAAATTTAAAGACGATGCAACCCAAATACTTGATAATATAAGCCAATTTATAGAAGTAAGGGAAATGAAGGAAGTGATAATAAAACACTCGTTACCGCAACGACAGATGGATTTGATTTCCTTGGCTAGCATTTAAAACTACAAACCAACGGAAAGTTTAGATGTACTCCTAAGAATGAATAACTGCAAAAAGTTCCGTTAGAAAGTAAAAACCATTATCAACAACTCGAATTATGGCGCTAAGGTAAAAGCTCTTAAGCTTGCACTTTTTTTTAGTTAGAGGATGCAGAAACTACCACAGGTTTAGTAAAATGGATAGTTCAAGGTTCTCACTTTGGTTCATCCATAACACAGCATGCAAAGTTTTTAATAAAAAATCAACATTACACAGCGAATTAACCAATAAATTGATTGATAAAGCATTCCCAGCGGTTCCTTACTCCGAAAATAAATTTGTCAATGTCAAGGGTAATAAATCACCTTGTGATTGCGACATAACGTACTGAAGTGAGCGTAATAACAAACTCTATGACGGTAAAAGCTCTAAAGCTTTAAAACGGTAAAATTATACATGTGGACATTAGGGGCACAAATTTACAAGTTATCAACGAGTACATTTACACCCTATTGACGGCAATCACAACAACTAGAAGCCTAAAAACTTTGTTGTGTGCATGAGTATTGTCACGATTTTATCCACATGTGCAAGTAAAGGATACTGGGAAGAGGATGCATGGAAACAGGCACGTCCGGTTGTAACTGAGAGTTTCGGAGGATTATACCTCCCATCGACTCAACCAGCACGGATGTATCTTCCTGAGTCGGACACATCGTCAGAGGTTCTCAGCATTATACTGATAGCAACCTGTTAGATAATTTATCTTATTCAAAAGCGATTACGCGAACGGTGAATTAATAAATGAGTTTACAGAATTGGAGACGCAAGCGTGGCGTTGCACTTACTAGCAAGGGTTTGCAAAAAATTAAGGAAGCGAAGCATAACTCAGAAGCAAAGGAAAATTTTGGAAACAGGTATACTCTCGAAGAAATGAGCGCACGCTCAGGATTATATTCAGCTACAATCTCGAAAGTCCTGAATCGCGAAGGAGGGGTTGATAAACAAACTATTGAAAAGCTTTTTTCAGCTTTTAACTTAAAAATAGATAAAAGTGACTATTCAAGCTCAACTAATCGTCTAGATTGGGGAGAAGCTATCTTTACCTCAGTTTTTTATGGACGTACAGAAGAACTTATCACCTTAGAGCAATGGATTTTGGATGATCACTGCCGATTGGTGGCACTATTAGGAATAGGAGGCATTGGTAAAACTGCACTGTCTGTAAAGCTTGCTCAAAAAATTGAGGATAACTTTGAGTATGTTATTTGGCGATCGCTACGAGAAGCTCCACCTGCTAAAACTATTATTGCTAACCTAATCCAATTTCTATCTGACGAGCAGGAAACAGAAGCCAACTTACCAGAAAGCTTGAGCGATAGGGTATCGCGACTACTGTATTATTTACAAAATAATCGCTGTTTGCTGATACTCGATAATGCAGAATCAATTCTCCGCAGTGGTAGTCGAGCCGGACTTTATCGAGAAGGATATGAGGAATATGGTGAGCTGTTAAGACGCGTAGGAGAAGCAACTCACCAAAGCAGCTTAGTGGTAACTAGTCGCGAAAAACCTAAAGAAGTGGCATTACTCGAAGGAGAAGCATTACCTGTTCGCTCATTACCACTGAGTGGCTTGAAGGTACTAGAAGGGCAAGAAATTTTGAAATTAAAGGGGCTATCTGCAACAGAAAACGAATGGCAAGTAATGATTGAACGCTATGCAGGCAATCCATTAGCCTTAAAGATAGTTGCCACGACAATTCAAGATATCTTTGATGGTAATGTAACTGAATTTTTGCAACAAGACACGGCTGTTTTTGGAGACATTCGTGATATTTTAGAGCAGCAATTTGAGCGCTTGTCAGATTTAGAAAAAGCCATAATGTGCTGGCTAGCGATTAATCGGGAGTCGATTACGCTTTTAGAATTGCGAGAAGATCTTGTATCACCAGTACCACAAGCAAAATTATTCGAGGCTATGGAATCGCTGGGAAGGCGATCGCTCATTGAAAAAACTGGAGCATTTTTTACGCTCCAACCTGTGGTGATGGAGTATGTAACTAGTAGATTGATAGAAAAATTATGTGAAGAGATTATCACTCAGAATATTGATTTATTCAGATGTCATGCTCTGATGAAAGCAACAGGTAAAGACTATGTTAAAGACACTCAAATTCGCCTCATCATTAAACCAGTTATAGATGGGTTGCTTAATATCTTAAGAAGTAAAAAAAATCTTGAAAGTCAGTTAACTCAAATTCTTGTAAGACTACAACAAGAATCTCCTCTAGAACCAGGATATACATCTGGAAATATTCTCAATCTGCTTTGCTATCTGAAGACTGATCTAAGTGGCTATGATTTTTCTTATCTAACAGTTTGGCAAGCAGACCTACGCAACGTAAATTTGCACAATGTAAATTTCACTTACGCCGATCTAGCTAAGTCTGTTTTTGTTGAAACCCTGGGGGGAATTCATTCGGTAGCATTTAGCCCTAATGGAAAACTCTTGGCTACAGGAGATACTAGTGGTGAGATTCGCCTGTATCAGGTTGCGGATGGAAAACAATTGCTTATCGTCAAGGGGCACACAGGTTTTATCTGGCCAGTAGCTTTTAGTCCCGATGGTCATATTTTTGCTAGTGGCGGTGATGACCAAAAGGTCAAGCTATGGGATACTAATACGGGGCAATGCCTTGCAAATTTGCAAGGTCATAGTGGTGGGATCTGGTCAATTGCTTTCAGTCCAGACGGTCACCTGCTTGCAAGTAGCAGTGAAGACCATACGGTGAAGTTGTGGGACACTAGCAGCGATCAATGCCTCAAAACTCTGCGGGGACACAGTAATCGTGTTACATCAGTCGCCTTCAGTACTCAAGGTACTACACTTGCCAGTGGCAGTGACGATCAAACGGTGAACTTGTGGGATACTAACAGCGGTCAATGCCTCAAAACTATGCAGGTTGATAATAGTGGGAGTAAATCAGTTGCTTTCAGCCCGGATTGTCAAACTCTGGCCAGTGGCTGTCATAACCAAATTGTGAGGCTATTTGATGTCAATACAGGTCAATGCCTTCAGACTTTGTATGGTCATACTGATTGCGTAAATTCTGTTGCCTTCAGTTATGATGGTCGGACGCTGGCAAGTAGCAGTGATGACCAAACGGTGAAACTCTGGGATACAAGTACTGGTCGCTGCCTTACCACTCTACACGGACATAATAGCAGGGTTTGGTCAGTTGCGTTTAGTCCAGAAGGTAAGATGCTGGTAAGTGGCAGCGATGACCAAACGGTAAGGTTATGGGATGTCAGTATTGGTCAATGCCTTAAGACCTTTCAGGGTTATTGTAATGGTATCTGGTCAGTAGCCTTCAGTCCTCAAGGTACTACACTTGCTAGTGGCAATAATGACCAAACGGTAAGGTTATGGGATGCTAATACTGGTCAGTGCCTCAAAACTTTGCGAGGACATAGTAATCGGGTCACATCAGTAGCCTTCAGTCCTCAAGGTACTATACTTGCCAGTGGCAGTGAGGACCAAACAGTGAAGCTGTGGGATACTAACACTGGCGAATGTCTCAAAATTCTCTTGGGACATAGTAATCGGGTTACATCAGTTGCATTCAGTCCCGAAGGTAGTATGCTTGCCAGTAGCAGTGAAGACCAAACAGTGAAGCTGTGGGATACTAAGACCTGGCAATGCCTCAAAACCTTACAAGGTCACACTCATTGGGTATGGGCAGTCGCTTTTAGCCAGGACAGTCAGATGCTGGCAAGTGTTAGTAATGACCAAACAGTAAGACTCTGGAATGTCAGCACTGGTCGTTGCCTTCAAACTATGTACGGTCATACTGACTGGATTTGGTCAGTCGCCTTAAGTCCTGATGGTAATACAGTGGCGAGTGGCAGCTTTGACCAAACGGTGAAACTCTGGGATGTCAGCACAGGTCAATGTATTGGAACTTTTTATGGGCATACTAGTGGCGTATACACAGTTGCCTTTCTGGATAATTGCACCCTGGCAAGTGGCAGTGGTGATCAAATGGTCAAGCTATGGGATCTGAACACAAGCAGTTGCGTAACAACTTTGTTAGCACATACCAAGTTAGTCTGGTCGGTCGCTTTTAGTCCCGATGGTCAAACCCTAGTTACTAGTAGTCAAGATGATACGATTAAGCTTTGGAATGTCAAGACAGGTGAGTGCCTGAAAACTTTGAAAAGCTATAGACCCTACGAAGCTATGAATATTACTAAAGTGACAGGTTTAACTGAGGCTCAAAAAATTACTCTGAAAGATTTAGGGGCGGTTGAGAAACAGGAGTAGACCACACTTACTGCGCGGTATATCCCCCATCAATTATCATATTATGCCCTGTAACAAAGGAAGCTACGTCCGAACACAACCATACCACAGCTTCTGCAACCTCCTCTGGCTTGCCAATACGTCCTACAGGATGCCCAGCTGCAACTTGAGCGAGTAGGTCTGTGGGCACAGTTGCTAACATATCGGTTTCAATACTACCGGGACTTACAATATTAAGTCGGATGCCAGATTTAGCGTATTCTATTGCCGCTGCTCGGGTTAAGGCAATAACTCCACCTTTAGTGGCACTATAGGCGGCAGTACCTGCGGCACCTATCACACCACCAACTGAAGCAACGTTTACAATTGCACCGCCCTCTTGTTTGAGCATCATGCTAATCTCGTACTTGAGGCAGAGCCACATTCCTTTGAGATTTACGTCAAACATTTGGTTCCAGTCTTCTTCCGGCATTTCAATGAGTGGTCTGAAAATTGCGCGTCCGGCATTGTTACAAGCGCAGTCCAAACGACCATAAGTATCCACTGTCTTGTTAACCAACGCTTCCACTTCAGTTGCCCTTGATACATCGGTTTGAACGAAAATAGCCTCTCCTCCTGCCTCTTGTATGCGGCGCACAGTCTCCTCCCCCTCGGCAATTCTACGGCTGGCAGCTACAACCTTTGCCCCAACACGTGCAAATGCGATCGCTGTTGCCCGACCAATGCCTGATGAAGCCCCAGTAACTAATGCTACTTTTCCATCAAATTGACCTGTCATGGGTGTGACTTTCCCTCTAAATCCCTTTGTTCTGCATTAACTGATAACGGCATTGCAGTGCCGAAACTGCACCTAAAGCACCAAAAGCCAATACCCCTAACACATTAGAAGCTTCAGGGACAGACACTGGCTTCAGTACTGAAAATGCAGATTCTCCGATTAGCCGATGAGCTGCGGTTGTAGGATGGACTGGGTCCCAAAATAAAAACTCGTCTGGATTACAGCCGGCTGGTTGGGTGGGCAAATTTAAGGGCACCACCGATAAGTCTTGTATGCAATAGTTGGTAGCATTCGTCAGGCCAAATTCCCTTGGCTCGGCAATTATCCTACTAAATAAGTCATTAACATTGAAAGGAATGATGTTGATATCAGGGTCTAGTTGCTGGTTCAAAAAGTTGATGGTCGCGTTTAAGCTAGAATTATGTGCATTAGTCAACGTACTGAATAAGCTGGGTATTTGACTGTTGAAGTTTGCAACTGGAAACTTTCCAAAATCTGGCTGGTTAACTACCATAATATCTTGAGCGCCTATGGCAGCAAGCGATGTCACTGCTGCTGATATATTTGCAACTGCCTGATTAGGGTTGGGAACACCCCCCCCAAAGTAACTGAAGTAATCATTAGCACCAGCCCATACAATATAGAGGGCGTTGGGATTAGCAGACGCATTTTCTGCTGTAAAGCTAGCGATTTGCTGTTGCAATCCGGGGAACTCAGGAACGCTAATGTTATCAACTCCGGTGGTAGCCCCTCCAAAGGCAAAGTTGGTGCGAGGATTGAAGGATAATCCCAAGTCTTGTGCCAGATATTCTACCCAAACTGGACCATTGGAAAAACGTCCATCAAAGTATTTTGGACTTGGGGGAAAGGTTCTATTTGTGGCATTGAATGCATTTCCCATATCAGAAAAGCTGTCACCAAAGACATAAATATCCTCATAATTCTGTGCAGCTAAGATTTTAAGGGGAAACATAAAAGACAACAAGAAAAATCCTGTTGTCAGAATTGTTTTTTTCATTTAACCACTGACTATGCTTTAAATAATGGTGGATATCTTAGCAAGGAATCATACTTCTAGTTTCAGAATTTTTCACTGTCGAATCAGTTTCATTGACCGGAACAGGACCTAGCACCACATCGCCCCAGCGGATTACGCTTGCAGAGGCAGAACTGGCTGCGCCAAAGCCATAGATCAAAACCAAGTCATTTTCGCGAATTTTGCCCAATTGAGCAGCGTGGTACAAATTGGCTACAGTTAGTGCTGGTCCAATGTTTGCATAAAGTGGGTAGACATTAATTGTGCGCTCTGGATGAATGCCCAGTACACGTGTACAGAAGCTTGCAAACCAAGCAGAGGCTGTGTTGAAAATAAAAAAATCAATTTCCTCCAAGGTTATACCAGCAGCAGAAATAGCGCCTTCGCAACAAGTACGGAGAAGACTTGCGGCTGTTTCGCTGATCGCCTTGTTTGTATCCTTGGCCACCTGCATACGGAGCTGATGCTTGCCCTGTTCATCCTCTATAAGTTTAAAAAAGAATTGATCGCACAAAATGCTGGTGTTAACAGTCTTTGTGCCTAGAATGCCCTGATTAGGCTTGAGCGAACTAACTACAAAAGCTCCGGCACCGTCGCTAAAAAACCATGAGAGAGTATCATTTTCATCAAAAAAGCGAGAGTACGTGCATGATATTACCACTAGCGCATTGCGGTACCCTCCAGCTTGTACCAAGGCACAGGCAGTTTGAAGGGAAACTGGGGTACTGGCACACGTTGCATCGAGATTCCATGCACCACACTGTAGTCCCAGTTCACGAGCAAGGAAGGCAGCATTGCCAAATCCAATTTGTTCAGGTAAGAACGAGGCGACGAGCAAAAGATCTACGTCGTCGATAGAAAGCTTTGCTGCCTCGAGAGCATCTTTTGCTGCACGATACTCCAGCGTCAGCGACGACTCACGTGGACTTAGCAACCGCCTCTCAACGGTGCCACGAAAAGGGTCTGACAGATAGGGCATCATCTCTAATTCAAACTCGTTGCTGGGTATACCTCCTGTGAGCGAGAACATCTTTGCTAAACTTTTTTGTTCAGCCTGAGTTACTAGCTCAGGGTATTTTTCTATGTAATAATCATTTCTACGTATAACGCTTGGAAAGCTCACGGCGAGTGAGCGAATACCTACTGAGGGATGCATCATAATCCAATCACCTAGTTAATTAAGTCTTAGCGCCCTGCGAAATCAGACTCTGATTGCGACTCTCGGAGGGTGGTATCTGAGTGGGGTCGATGAGTACGTCAACCACGAATGGACCGCTCACTGCCATCGCTTTCTCCAGTGCAACTTGGATGTCGGACTCCTTTTCAACACGTATACCATAAGCTCCCATACCTTGGGCAATCTCAACAAAATTCGTCGGCGTAATCTTCGCATTCACTCCCTTGAAATTCAGCAGCGTTAATCCTTGGTCACACATGTTGTAGTACGAGTCGTTAAGTACAATCCAGACAGCAGAAATTTGGTGTTGCACAGCTGTGCTTATCTCGTTATTCATAAGCATGGCACCATCCCCGACAATTGCGACAGCCTTGCCATTTCTCCCCAGTGCCGTACCTACAACGCCCGTAACGAAATGTCCCATAGACCCGAAGCCAGTGCTGACCCGAAAGCGGCCTGGTTTAGTAAATCGCAGATGGTGAATTCCCCAGGCAAAGGAGTTACCCGATTCAGCCATTACTACTGCATCGCTTCCTTCAACAATCACCTGTTGAATCGCATCCATAAGTACTGTGGGTCGTACTAAACCGCCTGTAGATGGTTTGATTAAATCAAGTTCAGCCCGAGGCAACGTTAGCGCCGTTGAGCGACTATCACTTACAGAAAACTGCTTCAGTATCTCCTTCATGAAAACTTTTACGTCAGACTGGATAGCAAACGTCTCGGCATATGGATACGCTGCTCCTGGCACATCTGGGTCGATGTCAATATGCAAAAATCCTCGCTGGGGGATCATTGTAGGGTTCCAGAACGATGTAAACTCACCAAGGCGCGTTCCCAGAACCAAAGTATGCAAAGGATAGTACTCTTGCATATATGTCAAAACAGACTTGTGTCCAGCAAAGCCCGTGACTCCTACAAATTGTGGATGCTCTTCGGGAAAAATCCCCTTACCACGCGGCGAACACATTATCGCAGCCCCTGTTCTCTCTGCAAGCAGGCGAATCTCTTCGGCAGCATCACGCGCACCGAAGCCAACCCAGATGGCAAAGGGTCCTTCAGACAGTAACCGGGCACATTCTGCAATTGTTTCTTCACTTGCTGTTGCCACGGCATGAGACAGAGTTACTCGTGGCAACGAAGTTGTTAGTGAACTTGTCTGGATATTTGTAGGGATACTTAAATACGCGACGAATCCTCCTGGTTGTGCTAGCCCGAGGGCAAGCCTTCGAGAAATCTCTGTGAGTTCATCGCTACATTCGAGATTAGTCGCGTAATGGAATATTTGCCCTGAAGTAAAAATACTTGTGCTGGGCATAGTGTATGTGCTGGTTTCCTGGAAAGCCCAACGTCCCCGCTGTGGTGCTGAGGTTGAAGCTGACACAAGAATTACCTTAGCGCCCTCCCAACGAGCAGCTAATAGCCCTGTCAAAGCGTTGGTGATCCCTGGACCAGTTGTAGTGAATACCACAACAGGGCGATCGCTTGCAAAGTACGCCTCTGTGGCTGCAAAAGCTGCTCCGGCTTCATGACGAAAGTGCAGCACTTGGATGGAGCTTTGGTGCAATGCAGCCCACACTGGGGCGATGGCGCCTCCTGAAACACCAAAGGCATATTGCACTCCCATATCTTCCAGGATTTTAACGACCGCCTCTGCTACGGAAAAAGTTACAGATGGCTTGCTATGAAATGGCTGTTCAGGTAAGTTTGATTGTTCAGTGGTATTCGCTTTTATATCCTTAAATTTAGGATTCATACAAACTATTTTACGAGTGATTACCTCTGTGGTATGATCTTATCCCACATGCTAAAGTCAGCAATACAAAAATTTATATTGATGGATGAACTCCGTGCAGGAGCGCGAGTAAAGTTCACAAGCTTGCAAGTAAGTCAAATGATCGCGATCGCTTGTTCGGACCCACAAGCATTAGTATCGTCCGATAAGTCACTGGAGTGGGCGATAAATTCGATAATAAGCGATCCAACGAGGAATTATCGAGTAAATTTCCCAACGTTGCGTACAACGTTTTTTTAAAAGAAGCCGACTTTAAGCCGCACAAAAGTCGTTACTCGCTCAATGTCAATCCGAAAGACCCGAAGCAATTAAGCGTAAATAAATCGACCGCCTGGTTTTCAATTTTTTCGTTGGCAAGTGCGGATCTAGGTGTGGCGGAGTCGTGATTTATTTTTATGGTTCTCCCTAACCAAAAAGGTTTGCTCGTATTTTACAGGTTTTTTCCACGACAAGTGATTGCCTTCAATTCAAAAGACCCGTTGCTCAACAGACAATCTGGTGTGTGGGGCATTGCTGACATAAGCTATCGAACCGAAAACTTGTTGTATTTGGGTAATGGCAGATTGCTTACGTGTGGTCTTAGTTATTTAATATTTAACCCTTTCAGTAATATCCTCAGGGGTAAAACTTAAGTTCAATCTCAAAATCTCGATTTTCACTGGTAAAGATGGTTATGAATTGGCAATCTTAATTAAGAAAGTTTGCAAATATGTAGCCTATCAATCAATGAACAAAACCGCCGCCCATAGATTTTCCACTTTTGCAACCTCCAATAAAAAAAGGGTTCTCAAGCGAATTACCTTAAACCTGACATCTGATGAAGCCAAGAACCTTGAAAAATATTGTGAACAGACAGGGAAAGCAGCAACAGATCTGATTCGGGAGCTCATTGAAGCATTGCCCGTGACCTGAGTTTTCACGCCAAGCGTGAAAACTCAGAGTCTAGAAGGCTCATAGCTAAAGTGAAAGCTGTTACACATTTGGACAAGAGTCATTAAAAAGCGATAATCATAGATTAGACAATCACGACTAGATATTTGTCATTTCAATACTATTGTTGCGAAAAGATTTAAAAACAATAGTTACAGATTATTGTATTAGCGAAAGTGACGACAGAAGAAGTTGTCCAACCCAATAATCGTTATTACGTCATCTTGTTTTCGGCGTGATGCTATTGTAAGAAGCCGGGCGTAGCAAGCGATCGCTCAATTGTTACGTCGCTCTCAATTATCACCAAAAGTTGCTAAGACCTGTTAATTTCACACCTCCAAATAAACCGGCGTTGTAATGCTTATACCTTGAGAATGAATCAACCTTAAATGGGAAAGCAAATCTATTCTCACTTGGTTACTGGCAATGCTCGAATGAGTTCTCGAATCACATCCGTTGCTGGTCTGCCTGTGTGTTCACAATACTTTTCAAGGTTCTTGGCTTCATTTGATGTCAAGTTTATGGTGATTCGCTTGACCGCCCATTTTTTATTCATACTGAAAGACGTAAATCGTGTAATTATAGCTTCAGACTTTCATTTTACCTTTGCGGACTGGCAAGTAACCTATAAGGTGTTGCGGATAGCATTGTTCCAGTGCTTACAGCGGTTTTGATATGAATAGACCACAGTGAGCGTTAGAGTCAATAGGACTTATCGCCTCTTACCTTTATATACCTTTTTATGGCGGTGTTAGCGTGTAATCTTAAGTGTGACCTTCTTGATGTTATCTTTGTTAATGTTTCTTTTTACTCTGAAGGCACTGTCGCTCATGCGTGTATTTAGTTTTAGGTATACACAGTTACTTAGGAGTTTAGGTAAGGTAGCAATCCTAAGCTTGCTATCTTTGATTTTAGGCTGGTCACTTCCGGCACAAGCAGCCAACCGCATCAGTCCTAAACTAGAACAGCAAGTTCTGCAAATCATCCGCGAACATCCAGAGGTACTTGTAGAATCTGTCGTAGCATACCAGCAGCGACAACAACAGCAACTACAACAATCACGGCAGGCATTTTTGCAAGATTTACAAATCAATCCCCAATCGGTGATTGGTGATTCTCCTGTTATTGGTTCGGCTAATTCAAAGATTGTCTTGATGGAGTTTTCTGACTTTGAGTGTCCCTATTGTGCTGAGGCTAACAAAACTCTGAAAGAGTTTATGGCAAAGCATCAAGATGAAGTGACATTGGTTTACAAGCATTTCCCTCTGACACCAGTTCATCCTCAAGCAATACCAGCCGCAAAAGCTGCTTGGGCAGCAAATCAACAGGGTAAATTTTGGGAATATAGTGATGCGCTATTTTCTCAGCAAAAAGAACTTGGTGAGGCTTTGTATGTAGATATTGCCACAAATCTCAACTTAGATTTAGACAAGTTTAAAAGCGATCGCACTGTTGCTGATAATGCAATTATTCAAGATATGCAGCTAGGTCAAAAATTGGGGCTGACTGGCACACCTTTCTTTATAATGAATGGTGAAAGTTTCTCTGGTGCGGTGCAGCTATCAGATATGGAAAAAGTCTTGGCTCGTGCTACTCAGTAATTATCTTCTTTGGCGGGGTATCCCCCCGCCCTAAGTTACGGTGCGATCGCTAACTTTTTATTCTGGCAAACCCTGAACTTGCATCAAATCCAATCCGCGTGCAAATATTTCATCAATCGGCAACATTTGCCCATCAACAGTCATAAATTTATGATCTTTTGTTGCTTGAATAATTGAACCATCTTCCAAACAATATTCAAAAACTTCTTGTTGACCGCGATTATGCCATTGGGCAATTACTTGAGTGTAAATATTGCCATAACTATCAACACTATATACACTGCATTGAATGGCTTTTTCTACAATTTCCCCAATAGGTAAAAAGCCATATTCTACCGTCAATACTTTTGTCTCATAGCTTAAGCAATATTCTGCAAACTTCAACATGTCGTTGAATAATTTTTCGGCAACTTGTTTACTAACTCCATTTTTCGCCGAGCCATCAATGAATTTTTCGCGTTGCTTTTCCATTTCTGCAACTTTCTTTTTACCCATTGCACGGCGCATTAAATCAGCTTGTCCTAAAGTATACCCACCCATATCTTGAGCAATTTTCATGATTTGCTCTTGATAAACCATAATTCCATAGGTTTCATTCAATATGGGTTCTAAAATAGAGTGACCGTATTTAATTTCCTCTCGTCCGTGCTTGCGGTTGATAAAATCAGGAATTAATCCCGCGTCTAATGGTCCCGGTCGATAAAGCGCCAAAATAGAAGAAATATCTTCTATATTAGAAGGCTTCAAATCGCGCACTATCTGACGCATTCCGGAAGATTCTAATTGAAAAATACCTTCTAATTCCCCTGCTTCTAAAAGTTCATAAGCTTTTTTTACTTCATTTGGTAAGACGCTATGTTCACCTTTTGCTAAAATCTTTTGAGCTTTTCTTTCTTGACGAGTGATTTCATCTGTATCAATATCATATCCACGAGTTTGCTTAATTAAATCAACGGTTTTCTCGATTAACGTCAGGTTTCGCAAACCTAAGAAATCCATTTTTAACAAACCCATAGATTCCAAGTCTTCCATGAAATACTGGGTAATGACAGAACCGTCATTATTCTTTTGTAGCGGCACAATTTCATCGAGAGGATCGGCAGAAATTACCACCCCAGCCGCATGAACACCAAAAGTTTTGTTAGTTCCTTCAATTCGCATCGCCATGTCAATCCAATGGCGAACGTGTGGCTCGTCATCGTATTTTTGTTTAAACTCTGGTGCTGGGGTTGTATCAGAAATCATCACTTTGAGTTTTGTGGGTTTACCGCGTACCACAGGAATTAATTTCGCCATTTTGTCTGATTCTCCATAAGGAATATTCAACACTCTGGCGACATCTTTCAACACAGCTTTAGAAGTTAATCGATTAAAGGTGATGATTTGGGCTACTCTTTCTGTACCGTATTTATCGGTTACGTATTCAATAACTTTATCGCGTTGTTCAATGCAGAAATCTGTATCAATATCTGGCATTGATTTGCGCTCTGGGTTCAAAAATCGCTCAAATAATAACCCGTGATGTACGGGATCAATGTTAGTAATTCGCATTGCATAAGCAACCAAAGAACCTGCGGCTGAACCTCGACCGGGACCGACGGGAATTTTATTATCTATAGCAAATTTGATGTAGTCCCATACAACTAAAAAGTATGTGGAAAAACCCATCTTTTGCAGCATTTTTAGTTCATATTCTAATCTTTCTTTATATTCTGTATCAACTTCGTTGATAGATTTGCGATTTAACCTTTCTAAAAGTCCTTGCCAAGCAACTTCTTCAACATATGTGTCGGCAGTGTGACCGGATGGTATGGGATAATTGGGAATGCGAGGCTCACCCATAATTTGGTAAGGCTCGACTTTATTTGCAATTTCTTCGGTGGTAGTTATAGCTTCGGTAATGACATCATCTGATAAATGGTCGCGAAATAGCTGACTCATTTCTTCCGCAGATTTAAGATATTCTGTGCCGCTATAACGCATTCTTTTATCTTCACTAATCAGCTTGCCAGTTTGAATACATAGCAAAGCGTCGTGTGCTTCTACGTCGAAACATGAAATATAATGGGAATCGTTGGTAGCTATAAATTTAATTCCTAGTTCCTTGGCAATTTTGATAATTTCAACATTAACAATTCTGTCTTCTTGGGAACCGTGGTCTTGAATTTCTAAATAAAAATCATCGCCAAATACTTCTTTATACCATTGAGCGACTTTACGTGCGGCATCGGGTCGATTGCTGAGAATTGCTTGGGGTATTTCTCCACCCAAACAAGCACTAGTAACAATCAAACCTTCATGATATTCTTTGAGTAAATCTTTGTTAATGCAAGGACGAGAAAAAATACCTTTACCTTGCACACCTTTGAGATGAGAAATTGTAGTTAATTTAACTAAATTTTTGTAACCTTTTGTATTTTTCGCTAAAACGACTTGATGATAACGGGGACGGCGTTCTTGTTTTTCGATATCGCCGTTAATGATATACATTTCGTTGCCAATAATTGGCTTAATATTTCTACTGCGGCAGGTTTTGATCAGTTCGATCGCACCATACATCACACCATGATCGGTGAGGGCGATCGCTTTCATACCGAGTGCGATCGCTTCATCGATCAACTCCGGTAACTGACTGGCACCATCAAGCAAGCTGTAATCACTATGAATGTGCAAAGGAACAAAGGACATGTGCGTTACCCACCAGCGAACAACATAAGCGTTTTATATTAAACTACAGTAGCGAAGCTTCCATACACAGTTACAAAGAAAATATGCTTATGTTAAATAAAAGCAATCGCATCTGCTTGGTGTAAAGCAAAATTCCTCGCAGTTTGCGTACAATCCGCAAAAATCATCGTAATTATTTACCAAAATTTATTTATAAATTTATGTAATTCACAGCAATGCTGTTGTAGTTGAACTTACTACAGATTGTATTCAAGTGAAATCTCTTGAGTCGTGTTTCAATATATGCAATGCCTCAGTCTTCCCGAACGCAATGAACGAAACAGAAAGCATTCAGTCTGACACTAAACCCCGCCCTTGGTGGCAGCGTATCCCTCTCACATTGCAAATTATCATCGCCTTAGTGCTAGCAGTGTGCCTAGGAATTGCTTTGGGTGCAGGCAACTCCAACGCAGCCAACAAAGACTTGATTAACAACTTGGCAATTCCTGCTGAATTGGTGCTGAAAGGACTCCGCGCCTTAGCTACACCCCTGATTCTCGTAGCAGTGCTGCATACCTTCATGACTACGAATATTCCCGGTAGAGCCGGACGAAAGTTAGCTGTTTTACTTGTAACTAATACAACCGTAGCAATACTGATTGGGCTTTTAGTGGCAAACGTCTTGCGTCCCGGTACTTGGGGGCGTTTAGCGGCTCCAGAAAATACCCAAGTAGCCAGTCAAAGTCTTGACCCTTGGGGACTACTAAGAGACGCTATACCGGAAGCCATTCTCAAGCCGCTGGTTGATAATAATGTTATTCAACTTATTGTGATTGCTTTGAGCTTTGGCATCGTTTTGCGGGCATTAAAATCAGAACAAATCGCCCAAGGCAAAAGAGGATACCAAGCAATTGAGGATTTAGTCGGAACTTTGTTTGAGGCAGTGATTCGCATCCTCAACTGGGTGATTGCTTTAGTACCTTTGGCAGTGTTTGGAATTGTGGCGAAAACTGTTGCTCTGCAAGGCTTTTCGCCATTTAAATCTCTGTTTGCCTTCATCGTCGCAGTGCTGCTGGCACTAGTGTTGCAAGCTTGTTACTACCTCACCAGAGTCAAATTAGGTTCTTGGGTGAACCCGTTAAAGTTTTTAGCTGGGGGCGCTGATGCCTTTTTGACAGCTTTTTCCACTTCTTCGTCAACGGTGACGATGCCTATCACGTTTGAAATTCTACAGACAAAAATCGGCTTGCGGGAATCTTCTGCTTCTTTGGGGGCGCTGGTTGGGGCAAACTTTAATAATGATGGTACTGCCCTTTATGAGGCGATGTCTGCGTTGTTTATTTCCCAAGTGATTGGGCAACATCTGAATTTGGGGCAGCAGTTAATTGTAATCCTCACGTCCATTTTTGCATCGGTGGGCGCGGCGGGTATTCCGAATGCGGGATTAGTAACAATGACTTTGGTGTTTACTTCCGTTGGCTTGCCCACTCAGTATATAGCTTTGTTAGTTACGGTAGACTGGTTTTTGGATCGCTGCCGCACTGCGATTAATGTCATGGGAGACATGACTGTTAGTGCTTTGCTTGACGGCAAAAAACCTCGTACTCTAGACGAAGCCTAACGATTTTGGATTTTGCGGAAAGTCCGCAGAGACGTTCCGACGGAACGTCTCTACGATAAATTACGGTTTCCATACTAATATTCAGCGATGCCAACCAAAATCTAAAATCTAAAATTGGCAAGTGGCTATTTAATGCTGTTGCGGTCCTTTGGCATCACATTCTTTAGTCCAGCACCTTTTGAGAAGATCAATTCGCCAGATGTTGGCAAAGCGATGAGGATTTAATACCAACTTATTATTCTGGCTAAATAGGGGCTGGTTGAGATACTGCCAGAGAGGAAATTTAATCTTGTTGTGTTTTGGGGTCATGGGAAAGGCAAAATATTATAAAAGCGTTGTGGCAGTAGTTGGCATTTACTATAAAAGATGCTGACTACTGAAGTTCTAGTCAAACATTACACACTATATATTCAATTGTCTTTGTGGCAATTGCGGAATCTTGTCACACAGATTCAAGTGTTTGAGAGTTTTTGACTGAGAATATATATAAGATTGATGGCAGTAGACTGAAGAAATAAGGTATATTACTGTGTCTATCTAATTCTCTGCGAGCAAAAGCACCGCTGATGGTATTGATATTGCGGGGGCAAAGCATTATTGGGTTTTTCAATTGGGTGAAATACATCAAGAATTAAGGAATTACACACAAACATATACAAATACTGATAAGGTAATACTTCATCCGGATAAGAGCGCATACAATAAACCGCCTTGGCTAAACAATAGCCAAGGCGGTAGTAATATCGTCGTGTCCGGTTATATAGACGATAAGTCCTCGTTTGATCAGATGAGGACTTCAGTCCTCACTACGAAGATATTTTATTATGGTTAGGTGAACGGACATGATGTAATTAGCGATCGCCTACGTCCAATCAGCGCATCCTAATAATGATTGCCTGATTTGCGATGGTGAACGGCAGTTACAGCATCAGGTTTGAGCAATTTTCCGTTGTCAACGGTGGCATAGACAACCCAGTGATCGCCACATTCCATGCGTTGGTTGACAGAACACTCAAGATATGCTGAGGCTTCGGTGAGGACTAAACAGCCATTTTCGGCAATTTCTGTAGAGAAGCCGGAAAAACGCTCTTCGCCTGGGGCAAAAGATTTGCGGAAGTGCTTGACAAAATCTTGTTGATTGCCTTCAGCTAAGATGTTCAGGGCAAATTTACCCCCAGAATACATCAAAGATTCGATCGCTCGGTCTTTGGCAATACCAACGGTAATTCCAGGTGGGTTAAACGTTGCTTGCGAAACCCAAGCGCCTAACATCGCTGTGGAGACTTCTCCTTGCTTTGCCGTGATGACGCACAGCGAACCGACAATTCGACCAACGGCTTGTTCCACAGGAGTTACAGCTTGTTGTGGCAAACGTAATTTTTTCGCCTTTTTCAAAGTTTGGGCAAAATCTGTACCGGTTTCTTCACACTCCTTGAGAATGACATCCGAGGGTTTGAATTTGACGCGCATCGTTTCAAACCCAAACCGATATCCAGCATCGCGGAGTTTGCCTTCAATTAAATCAAATGCTTCGCCACTCCAGCCATAGGAACCAAAGACACCGGCGAGTTTGGTGTTGTCACCAACGCCGAGAACAAGACCTAAAGCTGTTTGCACTGGGGTGGGTGCATGACCACCAAGGGTAGGAGAACCGATGATAAAACCATCTGCCTTTTCCACAGCAGCGCGAATTTCATCAGGTTCGGCAAATTCGCAATTGATTGATTCTACTGCAACACCACCTTTAGTTAATCCGAGAGCGATCGCTTGCGCTAAAGTTGCTGTATTGCCATAAGCTGAAGCATACAATAAAGCAACAGTTATCTCCCGACTCGTTTGAGAATGACTCCATTCTTCATAAGAATGGATCAGTTCCACAACGCCATAGCGCACCAAAGGTCCGTGACCGGTAGCTATCATTCTCACTTGCAGTTCTGATAGTTTCTCTAAAACTGCTTGTACGTGAGTTGCATGAGGCGCCATCAAACAGTCGTAGTAATAGCGCTGATCTTCTTTTAAACCTTCGCGGTTTTCATCAAAAACTTGTTCGCCACAGATATGAGCTGCAAATAACTTATCTGTGTAGAGAATTTGCGTTTGTTGGTCGTAAGTACAAAGACCGGCCGGCCAGCGCGGACTAGGTGTAGGAACAAATTTTAAAACATGACCCTTACCTAAATCTAAAGTTTCTTTCCCGCGCATGACGATGATTTTTAAATCTCGGTCGGGGAAAGTTGTACGCAAATCTCCCGCTGCTGGTAACGAACAGACAAAGGTGATTTGCGGTGCAAGTTCTAGCAGCGCTTTGAAGGTGGCGATACGGTTAGGACTAAAGTGACCTAATATTACATAATCCAACTTTTTAAAGTCGAAAGAATGCCGCAATCCTTCGATAAAAATATCAGTGAAGGTTTCCGCCGGCGGGTCAACAAGTGCAGTTTTATCACCTTCGATTAAATAGCAATTGGAAGTTGTACCTCTTTCCAGTGCATATTCAATTTCAAACCGCAGACGCGACCAGCTACGCGCTCTCATTACTGTAGTGTTTGTGGCGATCGGTAAAATCTGAACGTCACGGGGTTTGGAATCGCTCATAGGTGTGGAGTGAAGGGTGAGATAGCTTGAAATGGGCAATGGGCAATGGGCAATGGGCAATTGGAGAGGGGAAAAGGGGAAGGGAAATGCCCTATACCCTATGCCCAATGCCCATTGCCCCATTCCGCAATTTAGTAGTAATTACCTACTTTGCGGTGGCGAACTGCGGTGAGTCCATCTTTGGAAACGCGACCTTCTTGGACGGTGCAGTAAAGAATCCAGTGGTCGCTACATTCCATGCTGCTGGTGACTTCACATTCCATGTATGCTAAAGCATCTGTGAGAATGGGAGAACCGTTTTTCGCATTTTGGGTTTTAATGCCGGCAAAACGATCAGCACCGGGAGGTAGACGCTTGAGGAAGTGCTTTTTCAGCTCTTGATAATTTCCTTCTTCTAAGGCATTGAGGACGAAGCGATCGCCTACGTGCAATAATGATTCCATTGCTCTATCTTTGGCAACGGCAATTGTAAATCCTAATGGTTGCAAACTCGCTTGCGCTACCCAAGATGCCAACATTGCACTGCTGACATCACCTTTTTTACTGGTGAGAATATACAGTCCGCTGCTAATGCGTCCGAGCGCTTTTTCCATGTTGACATCAAGAGACTTTATCTGCTTGATGTTGCGTTCGCGCATCAACAATTGTCCCAAGTCTGTACCGGCTTCTTCACACAATTGGTATGTAGCAGCGGTGGGTTCACCTTTAATCCGAATTGCGGGAAAGGCTTCTTTTACACTCAAGTCGATGAATTTTCTCCGGAGGGTATCAATCGGTTCGTCATCCCCACCGTAAGATTCAAAGAGTCCGACTTTTTGCTTGTTGTTGGCGACAACTAAAAGCGAATTAATCGCTGCTTGAGCTGCAACTGCTGCGGTTGGTGGCATTCCGATAATGATACCAGCTGCTCTACCTGCCAGTTCTTGAATTTCTTGGATTTCCGCACTGGATAAGTCCATCATTTCGACGGCTACCCCAGTTTTTTGGACTCCTTCATTAATCGACATGGCGAGGCGATCGCTATAGCCGTAGTCTGAGACGTAAAATAAGGCTACGGTTGTTTGCGCTTCTGCTTGAATTTGGCTCCAGCTTTGGTAGCGCTCTGTGAGAAAATCAAGGTTGTGGTGAAGTAAAGGTCCGTGACCGTTGGCGATGATGTTGATTTTGCCTAGTTCGCCCATTCTCTTCATTGCATTTAGCAAAGAGCGAGCATTGGGACCCATTAAGCAATCGTAGTAAAATCTAAAGTCAGCTTCTATTGCTTCTAAGTCTTCGTCAAAGGTACGCTCATCGCAAAAGTGCATCCCAAAAGCATCACAGGTGAAGAGAGTTTGGGTTTTGCGATCAAAACTGAATATTGTATCGGGCCAGTGCAAGTTAGGCGCACTAACGAATTCTATAATGTGTCCTTTGCCTAAGTCAATGCGATCGCCACTTTTGACAATTCGCTTGGAAAAAGGCTCGTGTACCAAGCCTTCAAGAAATTGTAGGGCAATTTTTGAACCCAAGACGGTTGCTCTGGGCGCTAATTGCAAAACTTCTTCCACCAAACCGCTGTGGTCTGGCTCTGTGTGGCTGATTATGATGTAATCAATTGCCTTAGGGTTGATTAAACCTTTAAGCGTGTCTAAATACAGTTGCTCAAACTTCCGGTGGGAAGTATCAACTAATGCGGTTTGTTCACCGCGAATTAGATATGAGTTGTAGGTTGTACCGTTTTGCAAACCGAATTCGATGTCGAAGCGATCGCGGTCCCAATCAAGAGAACGAATCGCTGTCGTATCCGGGGCAATTTCTACAGTTTGTATTGTTAGCCGTTTTTGGGCATTCTCTGCGATCGCTACCATTATTCGTCTCCGAACGCAAATATCAGTATTTTTCTCTCTTTTTATTTTGCATCTAAATATTTTTTAAAGTTGTAATAAAAAGCATAAATTATCTAATTGTAAAAGTAGCAAATATTGCTCTTTTTTAGCATAGTTTTTTTACGATAATCTTTTCCTAATAAAAAGCAGAAACTCCTGCTCGCCAATTTGTATCTAATGTGCAGACTTATCTTCCATGTTTATTAACCGAAACATTGTGTTATTAAGCATAGATTAGAAAAAATATTTTGTAACTTAGGCTTCAAAAGTTAAATTTAAATATTTACTAATAAATTGGGTAATCGGGCATGGGGATTTTAAAGAGGCGAAAAGGGGAGGCAGTGCCTTGCGTATTTTCCACTTCTTCGCTTAGTGGGGGAAACTTCCCCCACTAACGTGCAATAGCAAAACGTGCCGAGAAAGTTGTAGCACATGCCTATCATTGGGAAAAGGAATAAAAAGCTTTTTCCCCATTGCCCAATGCAAGCGTGCCCAATTACCAATCTTCAGAAAAAATGCGTAGTTAGATGATGTGAAAATGCCATCTGCATGACTGCACCCAAGGCTAAACCTGTTAATGAAAAAATACTCGTAAGAAAAAAGGTTTGCCGTTCTTCTAAACCGCATGTTTGAACGTCTATCCTTAATAAAATGTTCGCCGAAATGATTAGCAAGGTATCAAGAAATACTCTAAACCAGGCGAGCATCAGAAAGAACAAGAAGGCAGCTAAAATGGAAAAAGCGAAACCTCTAGTGTCCGATTTAAAGAAGAAAATAGAATAGTCTGCAATCTTCAACCAGGGAGTTGTCAAGGCTGATAGCAAAAACAAGATAGCTGTGACTACCGTCAACCAAACAAACCAAGGCAATTGTGCTTGCGATATCAACCAGCCCAAGCTACCGTAGGCAAGCAGTACTAACGTTAGGGAAACCCAAGGAAAACTTTTCATACATTGACATGGGTTGATTTAGCAGTACCATATCAAGCTATTATTCCACAACCATCTGCTCTGCTGCAAGCAAATCTTTTCAGCTACTTCACAATTGGCTGAGTTTATGGATTATATAAAACACAATTAATTATATACTTGGTAAGGCGAATTTAGGTGGATATATTTTTACTTTAATGATTTAGACTATAAATTTAACATATGAGTGGATTTTCCCTTCAATCAATAGGATCGTATGCTCTTGCAAAGAAAGACAAACAAGTTTACAGATAATTAGCCGTCAAATTAGTTAAATATGTTCTTAAATATTTGTAAACTGTTAGCAGCTAAGTAGCCGCGTGTCACGTCTTATTAAGGAATTATCATGAGACAACTTGTTATTGTTGAGCGCGTATGCCTCATCGGTCATATTTTATCGAAGGTTTTTGGACTGCTTGGTATACTACTAGTCATACCTAATGCCGAAGTAATTCTCAATTTAGGCACAGTTGGGCAAACTGCGATGCAGTCGAGTATGGCTAACGGCGGTGTAATTGATATTATATTAGGTACAGTAGCTGTCAGTATTTTTGCCTATAGAGTATTAGGATGGCGAAACTGGTTAGCATTCATGCTGCCATCAGTGTTTATCTCTGTAGGAAGTGAACTGCTGGGAACTAGCACAGGATTTCCATTTGGTGATTATAGCTACTTAAGTGGATTGGGCTATAAAATTGCAGGTTTAGTACCGTTTACGATTCCTATATCCTGGTTTTATGTTGGTCTTTCGGCGTATTTAATCGCCAGATCTGGGTTGCAAGTAGCTGAAAAACCAACTTTAGTGCGTCACATTGCTGCTATAGCGGTGGGTGCTTTATTATTCACCTGCTGGGACTTTGCTTTAGAGCCAGGTATGAGTCAAACCGCTTTTCCATTTTGGTATTGGGAAAAACCAGGAGCTTTCTTTGGGACACCTTACCAAAACTATGCAGGTTGGTTTGGTACTAGTGCTTTATTCATGGCTGTAGCAGCGCTGTTGTGGAAAAATGCGTCGATTAAATTAGAGCGATCGCAACTCAACATTCCTTTAGTCGTTTATATCAGCAATTTTGTCTTCGCTGCCGGACTCAGCTTAGGATCTGGGTATGCGATTCCAGTTTTATTAGGCTTTTTCGGTGGTGTAGTTCCGGCTTTGGCTTTGTGGTGGAGAACTGCAAATGCACCCGCACAAGTAGCCGTTGAACCAAACACAGAAATGCAAGTGGCTTCAGTCAAAGTTGCTTTGAAGTAAGCATTTTTAGAAAGATGGGGCATTGGGCATTGGGCAATGGGCATTGGGCTTTTCCTTTCCCCTTTTCCCCTCTAAAAATCCCTATTCCCCCATGCCCGATGCCCGATCCCCGATGCCCCATTGCCCATTCTTCAATTTTGAATTTTGAATTTTGAATTTTGAATTATTTAACGCTATTTTTGCTACTTATCCAAGTACCGGCAACAGCGATTCTGCTCTCGCGTCTGCTGAAAGGACCCAGACGGCATCCCCCCATTGAACCACAACAACCAACGCCAGAGCTTTTAGGTAGTGTCAGCGTTGTCGTCCCCACTTTAAATGAAGCTCTTCGCATTAGCCCTTTGTTGGACTGTTTAAGCCGGCAAAGTTACGAACTTAGGGAAATTATTGTTGTAGACAGTAAGTCCCAGGATGGCACTCCGGACTTAGTAAAAATGGCACAGCAGCAAGATCCCCGTTTTCGCCTGATGACGGATGATCCTTTACCCCCTGGTTGGGTGGGGCGTCCTTGGGCGTTGCATAATGGCTTTTTACATACTTCAGAGGGAAGTGAGTGGTTTTTGGGGATGGATGCTGATACCCAGCCGGATCCCGGTTTAATTGCTGGTTTGGTGAAGACAGCAGAAGCTGAAAAATATGACTTGGTTTCTCTGTCCCCTCAGTTCATCCTGAAATATCCAGGGGAATGCTGGCTACAACCGGCGTTGTTGATGACTCTGCTTTATCGATTTGACCCGGCAGGTGTGAATACCAAGCAGCCAGAACGGGTAATGGCGAATGGACAATGCTTTCTGTGTCGTCGCCGAGTTTTAGCGGCTGTGGATGGCTATACCACTGCTGGGGGTTCTTTTTGTGATGATGTTACTTTAGCTCGGAATATTGCCGCCCAAGGGTTTAAGGTGGGCTTTCTGGATGGTGCGAAGGTGCTTAAGGTGCGGATGTATGAGGGAGCGCTGGAGACGTGGAAGGAATGGGGGCGAAGTCTTGATTTGAAAGATGCATCTTCCCGCGCTCAATTGTGGGGGGATTTATGGTTACTTTTTGCAGTCCAAGGTTTACCTCTTTTTGTCGTCCTTACTTACCTCTTTCTTTCCCCATCTCTCACGCCAGGTGCTACAACGGGGGGAACCCCCGCAACGCACTGGCTCCCCCTCCCCCACTCGCCCACTCCCCCCCTCCTCCTAGTAGGTTTGAATGTATTTCTGCTGGTGATTCGCTTCGCTTTATTATTGGCGATCGCACCTTCTTACGATCGCACTCGTGCTAATGGTGGCTGGTTATTCTGGCTTTCCCCTTTCGCTGATCCCCTAGCGGTGCTACGAATTTTCTTATCTGCATTCCGTACTCCACGCGAATGGCGAGGACGGAAGTATAGTGCTGAGTGAGGAGTGGAGGAGTGGGGGAGTGGAGCACAATTATTTCTCCCCATCCCCCCCTCTCCTTATCCCCCGATCGCTGCATCATCTTCGCCACCTAGGCGATCGCCTCTTTCTAGTTCCCAGAGAATTTGATTACCTTCTCTCCGTACCCGTGAAACAATCCAGTTGCGCCAGCGCCATTGATCTCCTCGACTGGTGACAGCGCTGGCGTGAACATCCATTAAATCTGCCAGTTCGGAACTGGTGATTAAGTAGCCTTTTGTGGCTATTTCATCGGCAATATGCAAAGTTTCAACTAAGCTGCGGAGATGCGCCACCCTCATCTCTGGTGGTCTTTCTTCGATTGTTGTCGATATAGATGGCTCCATAATTGTTGTATCTGTTGCAATACTAATTTCTTGTTTGCTTTTGTTAATTATTGTCGAGTTTGTATCACAGTCAGATACTTTTGCTACATTTATCTCGCTAATTTCCGTTAAGGATTGCTGAGAATGAGTGTAAGCAAGTTGTTTGAGTGATGGGGTTTTCCCACTGGCGTAAGCGCGAGCAATCACATCACAGCGTTCGTTACCTATGTTACCAGAGTGACCCCGGACATGTTCCCATTTTACTTTGCGACTGTTGAGTTCATCTAGTTGTTCCAAAAGGTCTTGATTTTGGACAGGGTTGCCATCTGCTTTTTTCCAGCCTTTCTTTTTCCAACCTTTCACCCATTTGGTAACGCAGTTGATTAGGTATTCGCTATCGGTATAAAGGGGAACGGGTTCTTTTTGCCCAGATTCTTCTAGGAATTCTAGAGCTGCGATCGCTGCTTGCATCTCCATTTTATTATTGGTCGTATGGGGAGAGCGATCGCCCATTTCATAAATTGAGCCATCGGTAAAATAGACGACTACACCCCAACCACCAGGACCTGGGTTGCCGGTGCAAGCGCCATCAGTATATATACTTTGAATTGTGCGTTGAGAAGACATGGTTAAAATATCGAACCGCGAAGACACAAAGGACGCAAAGGAAGAAGTTATTTGGGACGAAGACTGCGAAGCAATATATACGTTAACATGGCAAAAATCAACCCTATGCCTAAACTCAAGGTAAAGATTTGGGTTTGGTAAGCCAGAGGGTTTTTATTTTTAGGTATTTCCGCAAGGATGACGGCAGATCCTATTTGGCTGGTTGCTAGTCCCACACCTGCGATGCCGATGAATTCTTCAAGGTGGCGATCGCTTTTTGCTTGGTAGATATCAATCGTACCTTGAATTGTACTAATTAAGTTTTGCAGCAGGGTCAAACCTGGGCTGAGGTTAATGTAATCTGTCTCTAGTTGTTGGAGATATTTTTCAGCACTAAATTCGCTGAATTCTTGCATAAATTGTAGCTGATTGTTACTATTTTCTTTGGAAATTTTCTCTAACCGCTTTTTGTAATTATTCAGATTAACTTCAATTGTGCGTCCTTGGTCATCAAGGTAGCTTAAATCTATTGCATAGTGCGATAAAATTGTCAATGTATGAGTTAAGGTGTTTTGTAATTCTTGAAGATTAAGTTTACCTGCGTTTATTTTTTGTCCTAATTTACTGACTTTTTTTACTATTTGTTGCACTTCATGAAAATCTTTCTTGAGTTTGCTTTTCAATTTGCGGCTTTGGTGGTAAGCCCAAATGATTTTATGACGGTAGCAAAATAGACGGATTAAATCGAAATATACATTGGCGATGCTTTTGGTAATATCGTCAAGCGATCGCTCTGGCGGAAACAAACATATTAATATATGAAAGCTATCTTGAAAGCTATTTTCATCAACCCAAGCAGCAGGCTGTTCCCACGCTTCAAATGCAGTTGCACCTAAAAAACTACCTTGCTTTTTCAAGTTTATTTGACTTTGAGAATTGGGGTTTATTTGCAGATAGCATTGTTCGGCGATCGCTTGAATTTCTTTCTCGTTATAAATTTCTGACAACTGTCCCCAGACAAACCAGGTTTTACCGAGTTTTTCTGGCTGATGTATGCGGGATTCTATATTTTCTTTAATATCTTGAAAGCGGCTGATAGATTTGCTGTTGTTATCATTGATAACAGAACAATCTACCTGTAAAGCATAAGTATCACTCAGTTGTAGTGCGCGGTAGTAGCCTTCTAAATCTGGTTGAAAGTATTCATGTTTTTCTGGTACGAGTAACTCGACATAATCGGCTTCAGCTTTTTCTAGATAAGCGAGTTTTTTGAGTAAATCTTGTTCTTGAGAATTAAGCTTTTGGTAGTCTTTATTTAATTCTGGTTTGATTTTCCGCCAAAATTGATGACGATTTTGATTAATTTGTTCGTCTGTTTGTCCTAAGCCTTGTTGCAAATCGTAGACAAATAAATCAACAGTTGGGTAAATCAGATTATACTGTTGACTCATGGCATAGGCATTTGTAAAGAACGAATAATTATTGCCCAAACATCTTTAGCTTTACTTACAGAGTCAGTAGCATTGAAAATGGGTTTAGAGATTTCAGTTAAGTTTTCGTCTTCAACTTGTTCGTCAATGGCAACAAGAATATTGTTGATTTCTGTGCTTTGCTGTTCCGCAGCATGATTAATTTTAGCTGGTAAAGGTCCTCTACTCCGGATTTTGCTATTTGCGTTGAAAGATTCGTGAATTTGTTCGTAGTAAGTTGCAAGTGGGGGATAACTCATCGCAATGTCATACAGTTTGTCAATATCCGCCGGAATGTTAATATTATTTACCTGCGCTTGCACAGCATCTGGCAAAGGTGCGTCAAGCTGATAAAGTGCAAAAAGAAAAGCTTTGAGTTCCGAGGCTTCTAAAGGTTGCATGATAAATTCCCACTAATTGTAAAAGCTGCCCAGAAATAAGGGTGATTATAAGGTTTATTATTTGGTTCTGTTGTATTGTTAATATTATTTAAATGGCGTGACAAGAAACGGCGAACTATGCCTTCATCTTCCGGAAGTTGCGCGATTTGGGCTGCGTACCATTCTGCAAGTTGTGCGTTTGTGGCATTTCGCAACCATTGGGTAGCTTTAGCCAAAGCGATCGCCTCTGATTTTTCTTGTTGCAGCAGGTGGTAAAATTGAATCATCACCAAAGCGCTGGCGGCTGATTCTACAGTCCACAGAGTACTGACGACATGCCCCACACCGCAACTCATAAAGCCACTGACAAGCCCGACATATTCGGTGGTGATGGTATGATTACCTGCGATCGCGCTTTCGCAAGCTGCAAGACTAACGAGTTTGTAGCTTCTCAAATCAAAGTTGCGGATATCGGTAAGAGTCAGTTTATCTTCACCCGCTAACGCCAACTGCGATAAAGCAGGATTGTGAAAATTGTATTCGCCATGTCCTGTAAAGTGAAAAATACTATGTTTTTCCGGCAAAGCAGTTATTAGCGCTTCTTTTGTCGCTTGTTTAGATAAAAGACGAGTGGGTTTGGCGAACATCCGGTTTATCGCTTCAGATTCAATTTGGGCAAATTCCAACGAGGGATAACCTTTGCTGTTGGGATGTTCGATACTTAATAAATTGTCCTGCTCATAGCCTTTATTTTCAAAGAGGGTTGAAGGAATCAAGCCAATTTGGGCGCTGGGTAGATAGGTGATGGTGAAATCATCGGGAAACAGCGCATGGAGAGGGAAGCGGTGTAAGTCGCGGTGAGGAATCAGGATGAGATTTTGGATTGACCTTTCCCCTAAATCTTGCTCCCCCTTCCCTCGCAGGGAAGGGGGCTGGGGGGTTAGGTTTAGTGCGCTAACAATAGCGTTAATATCGAGAATATTACCGAGTTGGCGAAGCATTTCGGGTAAGTTGTCGCGCCAGTTGGAACCTCTCTCCAAACCTCTCTCCTGCAAGGAGAGAGGCTTTGATTCCTCCCCTTTTCCTTGTGCCTGATCAGGCTGGGGGGTTAGGTTGTCGCGCCAGTTAGAACCTCTCTCCAAACCTCTCTCCTGGGAGGAGAGAGGCTTTGATTCCTCTCCCTTCCCTGCAAGGGAAGGGGGCTGGGGGGTTAGGTTCGATGTTTGCTTATCTTTGCCTTTGCGATAATCGGCGTATTGTTCATTCCACTGTTTCACCCAGTCTTCAAACTCGCGCAAGCGTTGCGTTTGGCTGAGAAGCCCAACTTCTTCAAAAAACCCGGTTTCTTGGGTTTCTCCCAAGACGATGGGTGATGGCGCGTTGTGTTTGAGGATGAAAGTGTGTAGGGCGTAAGGGCTAATATGCCAGTAAACAACAGCAGTTGTAGAATTGAGCAACCGTTGCATATCTGAGTAGCTGGGGGAGGAAATTTCATCACTCCACGCAAACAAAAGCCAACTTAAACAGGCATTTTTACCCTGTTCTGCTAATTCAACTGCTTGCACCAGATTCCCAGACTGCACCGCTAAATCAACAGTCAACTGCTGAAAGCCTGCAAACTTCAAAGCCAGTTGTTTTTTACTTTCATCAGAGCGATTTGCTTCACTCAGCAAGCGGCGTAAAAAATCTGTACCGCGTCGCTGGAGTTCTTCAGCTTTGGCGGTTTCCCGCAAATCCAAGTGGACGCGAATCAAGTCTCGCAAAACCTCCAGATGCAACTCAGGAAAATCTGCTTCTGTGAGAGTTTTCAGCGCCTGATTGTAGCTTTTAACAGCCTTGTACCAATAAACGCGGGGGTAAGAATCTCCTTGCCCTCGGAAGTAGTGAGCATTACCTATCGCTTGATGCAATTTTCCCCAGCCTTCTGGGTGCGTGTCTTGCTGACAATACTTCAAACCTTCCTCATAGCTTGCCAATTGTCCCTCATAGCCGCGCTGGTTTAGGGCTGGATTTTGTTTGGCTATGGCACTCAAGTAAGCCAGCAGCGGATCACAACTAACGGAACTTCCTGCCGCGTTACCTCGGTTGAACCAAGCTTGGTGGTAGTCGGGTTTAATTTCTATGGCTTTGTCGTAGGATGCGATCGCTTCTTCATATTGCCCTAAATTAGCCAGTGCTACACCTCGGTTGAACCAAACTTGGTGGTAGTCGGGTTTAATTTTTATGGCTTTGTCGTAGGATGCGATCGCTTCTTCATATTGCCCTAAATTAGCCAGCGCCAAGCCCCGGTTAATCCAAGCTTCATAATAGTCGGATTTGATTTGTATGGCTTTGTCAAAAGATGCGATCGCATCACTATAACGTTGCAAGTGATCGCATAGCACAGCACCCCGGTTACTCCAAGCTAAGTCCTTGTCAGGTTTGATTTTTATGGCTTTGTCGAATGATGCGATCGCATCTTCAAATCGTCCTAAGTTTATCAGCGCATTGCCCCGATTGACCCAAGCGTTATGGTCGTCGGGTTTGATTTCTATGGCTTTGTCGTATGATGCGATCGCATCTTCAAATCGTCCGAACTTACCCAGCGCCACACCCCGGTTATACCAAGCTGAGTCTATATCAGGTTTAATTTCTATAGCTTTGTCGTATGATCTGATCGCATCTTCAAATCGCCCTAAGCTAGAAAGTGCAATTCCCCGGTTGTGCCAAGCATTATGTAAGTCAGGTTTGATTAAGAGTGCTTTGTCGTATGATGCGATCGCTTCCGAAAATTGCCCTAAGTTAAACAGCGCCCCGCCCCGGTTAATCCAAGCTAAGTGGAAGTCAGGTTTGATTTCTATGGCTTTGTCGGATGAGGCTATCGCTTCCGAAAATTGCCCTAAATTATCCAGCGCCACACCCCGGTTTAACCAAGCTGAGTCATCATCAGGTTTAATTTCTATGGCTTTGTCGGATGAGGCTATCGCATCTTCAAATTGCCCTAAGTTATCCAGCGCCACACCCCGGTTTAACCAAGCTGAGTCATTATCAGGTTTGATTTCTATCGCTTTGTCGAATGAAGCGATCGCTTCTTCAAATTCTCCTAACTTATCCAGCGCAACACCCCGGTTGTTCCAAGCGTCGTCATAGTCAGGTTTGATTTCTATAGCTTTGTCGTAGAATGCGATCGCTTCTTCATGTCGTCCTAACTTCACCAGCGCAATGCCCCGGTTGTACCAAGCTGAGTCATTATCAGGTTTAAATTCTATAGCTTTGTCAAAGCTGGTGAGCGCTTCTTCATACCGTTGCAATTCATCACATAGCACAACACCCCGCCTATTCCAAGCTTCGTACAAGTCAGGTTTAATTTTCACAGCTTTGTCGTATGAGGCGATCGCACCTACAAAATCCCCAGCCTCGTATTGCTCATTCCCTCGCTCAAACCACGCTTCTGCTTCTCCCTCCTCTCCTTCCTCCGCGTCTTCTGCGCCTCTGCGGTTCGTTTCTCCCCCCCTCAACAACCGCATCCCAATATCACGCGCCACCTCTCCCACATCCCCAACATCCAACTCACCCAACAGCACCATCCGCGCTGCTAACTCCGCATTCAGTGCATTTGACACTAACAATCTTTCACCAAAACCCCGCAACCACTCCACCAAACCAGCCTGAGCGATTTTGTTTGCATCCAAAAAGCCTCTTACCCGTCCCCGACTCCAGCCGTCATTCACCCCAGCCAACAGTTCGAGAAACAACGATTCATACTCTGCATCTGTCGGCAGTTTCCGTGGTTCTACGGGCGTGTGTTCCCCCAACGGTGGAGATGGAGACTTGCGATTAAATAAGCGCACTAAAGACCTTTTGAGCCACCGCCAAAGCCGCTTGAGCATTTGCCGCAACCTTGTATCGCTTTATTTCGTGTATTATAGCGATTTTACTGAAAGGCAAGCGCTTCAGCGCTTACTACCAAAGATTATTTTTTAATTGATATTACTTGTTTAATAAATTTCTGCCAAGTTTCATTAGGAATCCAAATTTTCTGCAAGTCATTTTTTGCATCTTCATCACTAATACCTTGATGAAGGTGGCGATAAAGATATATGAATGCTGAAACTCGCATATTTGCAGCGCAATGGACAAATATTTTTTTATCAGTATTTGCTTCCATGACGCTAAAAAATTCTTTCACATTCTCGATTGTTGGATTTTCCCAAACTACGGGAATATGGACATATTGCATACCTTGACTTTCGACAATTTGCTCTTCATCTTTCAAAGCGTTAGGTGATTCTGGTAGTGCAAGATTAACAATAACTTGATATCCTGCCTTCTTTATTGCCGAAAACTGTTCAGAACTCGGTTGTCCGGAAGTGGCAATTGTATCGGATATTTTTAGAAAGTTGTATATATCTTCCATGCGATCGCCTTCAATATTTATGCAATAAATATAGATTAATTAGATTCAGCATTAATCATACAAACTACCATCTTTGCGTGTAAACATCCAACCATCAGGAGTGGATTTGGCAATTATGTCATCATCTGGATAGTATGCTTGATCATCAGGAGTTCTATCTCCAATTTCTAAATAAACCACCATCGCATCAGATTTATTCACCAGATGGTGTCCATTTTCCTCACCAGCAGGAAAACCCGCCATCATACCCGGTTTTAATATTTGTTCTCCTTCGTTGCTAATTAGGGTGATTTCACCCTCTATCACATAGATAAACTCATCTTGTAGCGTATGCCAATGCCTTAGTGCAGAACGGCTTCCCGGCGCAATTTTAACCAAATTTACACCGAAGTTTTTCAAATTAGCCGCATTACCTAACGCTTGTTTTACTCTTCCTACTATCAGAGGTTTAAATTCATCTGGATAAACTGAAGTTGTGCGACTGGGTACATTTTCCGGGTTAATTATCATTTGCAATTTCCTTATTTGATTGATTTATTCTAAACATCAACTGGATTTTACTAAATTTAGATGTAAAGCCCCAGCGCTCATAATATGGAACCATTTCTGGCAAACAGCAAAGGGCAATCCAGTCTATTGATTTTAATTGTGGATGATTGACAACTGCATCCATCAATTTCGAGCTAAGTTTCATGTTTCGATGGGTCGGCTTAATAATAACATCGAAAATAATTGCCCGATAAACAAAGTCAGTGAGAAGTCGAGTAAAACCAATTAATTTTTCATTATCATCAACTAATGCGATAACAATGTCTGATGCTGCAAGCGTCTGCACCACGTCTTTATGTGTACGTTTGTTGCTCAAAAATTCGTTTTTATATAAATCCAGCAGTTCCGAAATTTGATTTTCGGTCAATTGTGAAACAATTCGGTACGCCATAAGCGAATGCTATCTTCAAATGGTGCTAAGTAGGCTTAATTAAACTAAAGATACTCCGTCATTTAATATTTAATAATGTTCACCTACTTAACAAGTCATGAACAAGTGGATTTAGCCAAACTCTGAAAGTCAAATTTCCTCAGCATTTCTACAAATGTGAAAACAGCAGGAACATGAAGAGCATTAGATAAAATTGCTACTCCCATTACTCTCTCTAAGGGTACTGGTAAAGTGTATACTTGCACCTGTTGAGGAATTGGCACAGCTGCTAAACGAGGAAGAATAGCTGCTCTGAGTCCTTGATTGACCATACTAACAATAGTAGAATCTTCTTGAATGTCGGTAGTTGTATTCATCGAGAATTCTACTGTCTTCAAGTGGTTGTGAAGAATGCGTCCACAGGGTGTGGTGGGAATCATGACTGGTGAATAAGCTGCTAAGTCTTCCCAACTAATTTGCTTTCCGGCAATTGTAGAATTTGGTGGTAGTAAAGCTATATACTCATCCCGCAGTATTTCCCATACCTCGAATTCATCAGTAGTTGGCAAACAGGTAATACCGATGTCAGCGCGTCCTTCACGTAAAGAATTTTCTACATCAACGAAGGCAGGACACTCTATGATGGTTACAGCGACTTCTGGGAATGAAAAGTGAAACTGAGCGATCGCTTTTGGTAGTAAATGAGTAGCGACGCTGCGAAAAGCAGCAATTCGCACATGACCACCATGTAAACCTTTATGCAAGTTTGCTTCCCGTTGCATCATCTCTAAATGTTCCACCGCTTGTCGAGCATGATACAGAATGCGTTCTCCTGCGGGTGTTAGCACCGCACCATGACGACCTCTAGCAAATAAAGGCATTCCCAGTTCTTCTTCTAAGGTAGCTATAGCATGACTAATTGCTGGCTGAGAAAGCTGTAATTCTAAAGCCGCTTCACTAAAGTTGCCACGATCTGCCACTGCAATTACAGCCCTAAGTTGGGAGATTTTCATTGGCAAGTTATTGGATTGCAGATATTGATTTGATTATCGCAAAATATTGTACCAGTGTTTTTCTAATATCTATAAATCTTGTTTATAGATACTATACACGCCATGATTTGATTACTAGCTAGGGCGTTGCTACAGTGTTAATTACCAATTAACTGTCAGGTATGCTGTTATGAATAATAACATTAGGTGTCTGGAATCTGAAGATGCGGTAACAACTATTGGGCAAAAAGTAAAGCTAGCAGCTTCTAAAAAGAATTCATACTTCTTTGCAGGAGTTAAAAAACATTGGCAAAATTTCGTTATGTGGCTATTAGATGATAATAAAGAAATACAAGTTTGGCAAAAAAGCGATCGCCACGGTAATATCTACTGGAAAGCTTACGATCCTGTAACGGGTAAATCTTTCTCTTCTGGCTCAGAAGCTGATATATCTATGTGGATTGAACAACGTTACAGGAACTAAAGATATGACATTAACTCTTGTAATTGGCAGTAAAAATTATTCATATTGGTCACTGCGTCCTTGGCTAGCGATGAAACAATTCGGTTTACAATTCCAGGAAATTTGCATTCCTCTCGATACTCAAGAATTATCATCCAAAATTCGGCAATATTCTCCCTCTGGAAAAGTACCTGTGCTGCTGCACGATACTCAAATAGTGTGGGACTCTCTCGCTATTTGCGAATACCTAGCTGAAGAATTCCCTCATATGCATTGGTGGTCTAAAGATAAAGCTGCAAAAGCTTTCGCTCGTTCTCTCAGCGCAGAAATGCACTCAGGTTTTCAAAATTTGCGTCAAAATATGCCTATGAATTGCCGTGCTAGACACCCTGGAAAAGGTATGGCATTGGGTGTACAAAAAGATATTGACCGTATTACTGATATTTGGCGAGAATGTCGTCAAAAATTTGGGACTAATGGCAATATGTTGTTTGGCGATTTCACCATTGCTGATGCTATGTTTGCCCCGGTTGCTTTGCGATTTGTAACTTATGATGTGCAATTAGATGCTATTTCACAGGATTATGTTAAGGCAATTTTGTCACTACCAGCAATACAGGAATGGATAAAAGCAGCCGAAACTGAATCAGAAATCATCAGCAATTACGAGTTTTGAGAAAAGCAGGGTTTATTTTTACGATAAAATCAAACCTAATTGGGTACTGATGAGAATTATGTGCGATCGCACTTACTACCAAACGATGGCAGAGTATAACTCTTGGATGAATCAAAAGCTTTATACTATCTGTGCAGAAATCCCTGACGAGAAGAGAAGAGAAGATTTAGGTGCATTTTTCAAGTCGATACATGGAACTTTAAATCATCTGCTTTTTGGCGATCGCGCTTGGATGGGACGCTTTATCGAAAAACCTTTTACAGCTAAAATGGGACAGGAGTTATATGCAGATTTTGGTGAACTTCGCCAACAACGAGAACTTACTGATACACAAATTATAGAATGGTCAAAAAGCCTTTATTCTGAGTGGTTAAATCAACCATTCAAATACACCAGCGGTGTAGACGGAAAAACGCGCATTTTACCCGCTTGGATTTTGGTGACGCATATGTTTAATCATCAAACTCACCATCGAGGACAATTAACTACTTTACTTAGCCAGCTAGGATACGATCCGGGGATTACTGATTTGCCGTTTTTACCTTACTTGAATGCAGTTGTTGAAGTCTAGGGATGTGAAGGTGCGTTATTGCACAAATCAAACACGAAAACTCCGCGTCTGTGTGCGTTTCAATCTCCTATGTATTTGTCATACTCAACTTTGCCGTAATCTAACTTAATTACTCTATCTGCTAAATGAAAATAGTGGTCATCGTGGCTGATAACTAACACTGTTTTACCTTGTCGCTTGAGATTTAGTAGTATTTCTTTATAGAATATATCGCGAAAAACAGGATCTTGATCTGAAGCCCATTCATCAAACAAATAAATCGAGCGATTTTCTAAATATGCAGTTAATAATGCAAGGCGTTTTCGCTGTCCTTGGGATAATGCTGTAGTCGATAATTTGCCGTTTTCAATCTTAACTTTGCGATCCAATTGCAACTGCTGCAAATATTCTCGCGCTTGTTTATCAAAATCAATATTACTAATACCTAAAATGCGGTCAAATAAATAGAAATCAGAAAAAACTACAGAAAAATGTTGCCGATACCACTCGCGATTTTCATCAGTTATCACCTTACCCTCTAGCCGAATTTCCCCTGATTCGGGAATGTACAATCCTGTAATCAGTTTCGCCAAAGTGGATTTCCCGCTACCATTACCACCGACAATAAATACTAGTTGACCGGGATAAAAAGTCAAATCTAGTGGACCTAAAATGAAATTGCTGTCTTCTACTTCACCTGGGTAAGCATGGGTAACTTGTTGTAAGTCTACCAATGCTGAAAATGTTGCTGCTTCCGCACGTAGGTTTCCTGTGTCTTCTTTTTGTGCGGCTAATGTTAACCCCATTCTCTCTATTTTTTGCAGTGCTACGCTTGCTCTAGACAGTTGCTGAAGTTTGTCTAATATGCTTTGCATGGGTAGCATCAGGTAAGTGAAGGTTAGTATATATCCGGATAATACAGATGGCTCAATTGCTATCAGTTGCGGCAAAGCAAATATCAATAAGCCAATAAGAATAAAAAATAGCAGATTTGACCAGTTGCTACCAATAGAAAATGTAATCAACGCTGTAGCATTGTGATCGCGGGATGTAGCTGCGCTTTTTTGCAATTCCTGAGAAAAAAAGTCTTGACGGCGAGCGGCGTGTAGTTTGAGTTCTTTGATACCATCAATGATGGTGCTAAAATGCTTAAATAACCGGTCTTGGTCGTCTCTGGCTAAGGTGAGAAAATGTTGCGCTCTATTAATTAGCAGTTGAATAGTGCCCAGCGCTACCATGATAAAGCCGATTGTAAAGGCAAACACCGCGATAGACAGGGAACCGAGGTACAGCAAGCAACCAGCAATAATTGCAATGTCAACGCAAATAAAGGGAATTGCGTAAACTGTGGTGGATAATGTGGCTACATCTTCGGTGAGGGTTGTCATCAGACGATTTGCACCGAGTTGTTCTAAATGTCGCAGGGGAGAAGACAAAACCCCTTGACTCAAGCGCAACCGCAAGCGATAAACAGCGTCTTGGGAAAGATTGATTAACAATACTTGGCAGATGATGCTGTTGATGATAACTACAAATGCTAGCGCGACGAAGTACCACACTAAGTTAGATGTAAAATTGCCACTGACAGCACTGTTAATTAATGCTATCAGTCGGGCGGTGCTTCCACCGCTGACTAAACCAGTTAAAATAGCGATCGCTACCTGCAATGAGGAAGCACGCAACAAAAGCCAGATTAAATTCATCCACAATACCGCAATGCTGTTAGTTCGGTTTTAACCCAATCATCAGTGCAAGTTCTAGCCATTTCCAGTAACAATCCACGTTACTTAAGCCGATTTCTCGCAACCAACGCAGTTGTGTTTCTACATCTAAAAGTTTATTTGATGGATCGTCTTGTTCCAAAGTTCTACCAATCGCTTTTAAAAAATATTCGTGCAATGCTGGTGTTGACGAAGAAACATGTTCTAAGTTGCAGAAAATACCACCCGGTTCCAGCATCTGAAATATTTCTGTGTAGAGAGAATGTTTGCGATCGTCTGTGAGGTGGTGAATGGCAAAGCTGGAAACTACTGCATCAAATTTACCTAAATCTGGCAGCGGTTCATCCAAGTTGTGAGCGATCGCTCTCACCGTTGCATCGTTATTAGCAAGAGGTGCGTTTGCTAACGCACCCTACATTTTTTAAGCATGAAGGTTAGCTTGTTCTTGCAACCACGGGTCTACAGGTTGTCCATCTTTGCGACGCAATTCAATTTCAACTACCATCACTTCTTTTGAACCAGGAGGAGCAGGCTTTTTATGAAAAATAATGTCGTAGTCTGCTGGATTGTGCTGACGCTCTTTTAACCAATCTTGCACTTTTGTGGTGGCAAAAAATGATTGCCCTTGCTCAAACATGCTGGTAATCTGCATCTGTAGAGAGAAAGGATTTAATCTACCCATTGTCTACTCCTTTGTAAATGTTTTCAATACAAGCCCAAATGCGATGCTATAATACTTCTTGTACGGCAGGGAGTGCCGGAATTCACGCTTGAGGAGCTAGTTGCAAGACTAGGATAACACTGAAAACATCATGTGTGCCCAAGAAACCTAGACCCTTGTGGTTGAGGTACTTCACAATTTTTATGATCTAAAAGGGCAGGCATTTTGTCTGCCCTTAAAAAGTTGTAGATATTTTGAATCTGTTATTCTACTATGGCGGTTCGGTAAACCTCATAGTAGAGTCGATGAGTAGCGCTCAAAGTTCATCTAGCTCAAGCAAAAGCCGGAAAACCTGCGCTTGTACGGTAAACAGCAATACTAAAGCTATTAAATGCCCGTTACAATCAAAGTTAGAAAGCAACTTGAGGAGCGACCAGGATGCAAGTTTCATACGATTCAGATAAACGTAAATTGCTATCATCTCTGTGTCATGGAGCGATTTTTTTTAGTACAGGATTATTATCGATTGGGGTTCCGATTGCCATTAACTTACTTTCTGACGACCCAGTTGTTAAAAGCAACGCCAAAGAATCAATTAATTTTCACTTCAATGTTTGGTTCTGGGCAACTTTAATTGGAATCCCGATTGCGATTATATCTTTTATCACCTTTGGTATTGGCGGAATTTTGTTCTTCCCTGTTGTTGCACTTGGCTTTGCAATACACTGGGGACTGACGATTATGGCATTATTGCACTGTTTAAGTCAGCCTGATGAACCCTTCCGTTATCCGTTTATTTTTCGACTATTCTAATCGCGCTGACAAAAGATATAGTTTATTTTTAGAAAAGGGATGTCCAAACATCCCTTTTTTAATTTATTATGCGATCGCGTGCATCTTTATTGCCTGAAGTGCGATCGCTTTAAATAATTGCCCTCTTAAATAACGCTGACCGAGTATTTGAGGATTTCTGGATCTACTGTTGCAATAGTTAAGTTATGTTGTAAAGCTTGACAAATGAGCATCCTATCAAAAGGGTCTTTGTGCAATGATGGTAAATTGGCAAGTTGAGCAACACTGCCTTCATCTAAGTCAAGATTACTAATTTGATGGCGATCGCGTTGTTTGGGAAGATAAATTTCGGGAGATTCTGGCAATGGTAGCTTGCCCAACTGATACTTAACAATAGTTTCCCAGATTGAGACAACACTCAGATAAAGTTCATTGTCTGCATCGCGAATAGCATCTCGAACATCTGTTAATAGCCGATTATCACCATTGATAAACCATAAGAAAATATGCGTATCCAGGAGAATTTTCATTTACCCTCAAATGCATTCAGAATCTCTTCTGGTAAGGGTGCATCAAAATCATCAGGAACCGTAAATTCTCCAGCGCATAAACCAAATGGTCGTAACTGCTTTTTGGTATTTACAATAGGTTTTAGTTCCGCAATTGGCTTATTCGCTTGGACAATCACAAAGCTTTCACCTGCTTCAACTTGATTGAGGTATTGCAATGGTTCTCGTTGGAATTCTTCAACTGTGACTCTTTGCATGATTAATACTTAGGCGTAGCTGTAGGTTGGGTAAGCGACAACGCAACCCAACAATTTATTAGTTCATGTTGGGTAACACGAGCGTTTTACCTAACCTAATAACTACCTAATTTTATCTGTAATTTGAGAAGTCATACGATTTAGGTAAGAAGCCTTTAGAAACAGCTTTATCGAGGCTTCCTTGGCTAACAATCTCACGGAGGTCGTGATTAATAACTTCAAGAGCAAGCGATATGTTCAGATCATGATCTAGTACGAAGTCTATCAGGAACCTCATATTTTGAAGTAGTTTCTTTTCGTCGGGTGTTAGCGAACCGGGGTGCTGTGTCTTGAGTTTTTCTATGAAATCTGGGCGCATATAACTCCTGAGGAAATAGGTAAGCTTAACTTAAAGTATTCAATTCTAAATTCCTAGGCAGGCAAGATGCCTGCCCCACAAGAGAATACAATTAACCCAAACCTGACTTCAACTCACTCCGCGCAGTATCCAACGCTTCAGGTAACTTACTCGCATCTCTACCACCAGCTTGGGCTAAATTCGGTCTTCCACCACCACCACCACCGCAAATCTTAGCAATAGCACCAATAAATTTACCAGCTTGCAAGCCTTTCTTATTCACTTCTGAACTAAAAGCTGCAACTAAGCTAACTTTGCTAGCTTCGGGAACCGAACCGAGTACCACCGCACCCTTACCGATTTTTTGCAGCAAGCGTTCAGCAGCAGTTTGCAACGAAGCGGCATCAACGTCTTCCATTTGGGCGACGATAATTTTATAATCGCCTACAGATTCAGCTGTTTGCAGCAAGCTGTCAGATTTAGCGATCGCCAATTGTCCTTTCAATATTTCCAACTGCTTCTGAGTATTTTTCAGTTCGTTTTGCAGTCCGGTAATTCTGTCTGGGACTTCTTCGGGTTTCACTTTAAAGCGATCGCTTAAATCTCTAACTACTTTATCGCGAACATTCAGATAATCCAGCACCGCTGAACCAGAAACCGCTTCAATTCGTCGCACTCCCGAAGCTACACCCGCTTCGGAAATAATCTTGAAAACGCCAATCTCCGCAGTATTACTTACATGAGTTCCCCCACACAGTTCCATCGATACACCGCTGAAGTCAATCACGCGCACTTCTTCGCCGTATTTTTCGCCGAACATGGCAACAGCACCCCTAGCTTTTGCTTCTGCAAGAGGTAATATTTCTATTTTTGCAGCATGTGCTTCGGCAATCCAAGTATTGACCTGTTCTTCTACTTGCTGAACTTCTTCGGATGTCAGCGGACGCGGACAGTTAAAGTCAAAGCGCAATCTGTCGAAGGAAACCAAAGAACCTGCTTGGGATATGCCTTCATCAACAAGCTTCTTCAAAGCAGCTTGTAGTAGGTGCGTAGCAGTATGATTTGCTTGCAGACGACGCCGACAAGCGCGGTCTATCTGTGCAGTTACAGAATCTCCTACTCGGATTGTACCGCGTTCGATGCGTCCGAAGTGAACAAAGAAATCAGATTCTTTTTTCACGTCTTCAATTCTGATGACAATACCATCACCAGAAATATAACCGCGATCGCCTATTTGTCCACCTGACTCAGCATAAAATGGCGTTTTGTCAAGCACTATTTGCAATTGAGTCCCCGCGTCTACTTCTTCTTGAGAAACGCCGTCCACAAGTATGGCTTCGACTTTTGCAGTTGCTGTAGGTTGGGTATATCCCAAAAACTCGGTGACGTTGATATGTTCGGCTAACTTGTCGAGAGAACCTTGCACAGTTAAATCGATGCTTTCGTGTGCATCTCTACCGCGTTCTTTCTGCTTTTCCATTTCTGCCTCGAATCCAGCAACATCAACTGTGAGGCTGTTTTCTTCAGCAATTTCTTGCGTCAGTTCGAGGGGGAAACCGTAGGTGTCATACAACGTAAAAGCACTTTCACCGCTAATTTGGGTTTTGCCTTCTTCTTTCAGCTTGGCGATAATTTCCTCAAGCAGTTTTTCTCCTCTTTCCAAAGTCTTGAGGAAGTTGGATTCTTCGCGCTGCAACTCAGCTTTGATGGCGTCTTCGCGTTGGCGCACGTTGGGGTAAGCTGATTCAGAAAGGCTAATTGCAGTTTCCGCAACTTCTGTAGTGAATTCCCCAGAAATACCAATTAAGCGTCCGTGACGCACCACGCGACGAATTAAGCGACGCAGCACATAACCGCGTCCCACGTTAGAAGCGCGAATTTCATCGGCTATCATGTGGACAACAGAACGAACGTGATCGCCTATTACCTTCAAAGAGACTTTGGTATTCTCATCGCTGGTTGTGTAATCGATACCAGCAATATCCGCTGCTGTTTTAATTATCGGGAAAATTAAATCGGTTTCGTAGTTGTTGGGAACACCTTGGAGGATTTGTGCCATCCTCTCTAAACCCATCCCAGTGTCGATGTTTTTATTGGCAAGTGGTGTTAAATTGCCTTCTGCATCGCGGTTATATTGCATGAAGACGAGATTGTAAAACTCGATAAATCGGGTATCGTCTTCTAAATCAATGTTGTCGTTGCCGCGTTCCGGGTGAAAGTCGTAATATATTTCTGAGCAGGGACCACAAGGACCAGTAGCACCCATCGCCCAAAAGTTATCATCTGCACCCAAACGCTTGATTCGCGCTTCGGTAACGCCGATTTTATCACGCCAGATGTTGTATGCTTCGTCGTCTTCTTCAAAAACGCTGACCACGAGGTTTTCAGGAGAGAATTTAAAGACTTTTGTCGAAATTTCCCAACCCCAAGCGATCGCTTGTTCTTTAAAATAATCGCCAAAGCTGAAATTACCCAGCATTTCAAAGAACGTTTGATGCCGTTTCGTGCGTCCGACGTTTTCGATATCGTTGGTGCGGATGCATTTTTGGGAAGTTGTCGCGCGTTTAAATTCTGGTGTGCGCTGTCCCAAAAATATCGGTTTAAATGGTACCATCCCCGCGATCGTCAGCAGCACGGTGGGGTCTTCTGGCACCAAAGACGCACTTGGGAGAATCTGGTGTCCCCGTTCGGCGTAAAAGTCGAGAAAAAGAGCGCGAATTTCGCTACCGCTGAGGTACTGGAAAGAAGCCGATTGTGCGGACTTCGGAGGATTTGAAGACATAACAGTTTACAAAAAATAGGGAGGTTTGGACGCTTGGACTTGGGAAGAAGAGATTTTCACTCGTCCCGGTGTCCGCACTTTAGTTGTTGAGTACTTTCGCTTTTATAACTGTATTTGCATAAGTATCTTTATATATTTTGGCATTTAGTTTCAATTTGTAGCTAACAACCGTTACAATCAAATGCTTTCCTTAGAAATAGGCTTCTAGCTTGCACCACCTCCGCCATGTCCCCTATTACGTAGTGGCACAATCACCTAACTCTGGTAGGATGACCCTTTAAAATCTTTTTCATAAGATTAATCTAGCAAGAACAATTCCCACTCCAAGTACAGAGGTGACTCATGGCGCTAAAAATGAACGTTCCCAACATTGCCTGCGATGATTGTGCAGCAAAGATTACTGACTCTATCCATGTAGTGGAATCTGATGCCAAAGTTGACGTAGATGTCAAAGCCAAAACTGTCACCGTAGAAGCCGAATCTTCCGAAGAGTCTATCAAACAGGCGATTGTTGCGGCTGGTTATCACATAGAAGGTTATCAGTAATGCAATATTAATTATTAATTAATATTTTTCACAAGGACACTGATGAAGACAATTTACGTCGCCATCAAGTGTCCGTTAGCAAATTACAAAACTCGCTTTTTTGGGAATTTAAACTTAAGAAGATTCGATGCATTTTTATTTATATAAATTTAATCACGCTACCAGTAATTTTTTAATAAAAATCTGATTTAGTAAATAAATCCGCAAAAAAGAAAACAGATAAATTTAGCTTTTACCTTTTTCGCATTCATCGATTCCCTGCTTAATGTGAAGTAAGAGAAAATTACTCCTATTGATAACATGCCTCGGTTTGTACCGAGTAATTACGCACTTTCTTACTAGTTGTTAAGATTTGTGTAAATAAATATAAAATATAGGAATTAATAATCTTTATGAGTTTATCTTGTTTAGAGATGTAAAGCTTTGATTTCGGCGATTATTATGGAAGTATAATTATACCCAAAAAATACAGGAATTGCTCTACCCTAAGAAATATTTTTCAGTATTTTTACTGTTTAAAAAAAATAGGTGACAGCTGAAAGTAGGTATCAGAAGTTTGAGTTACCGCAACTTTAGTAAAAGTAAAAATATTAAGAGGTTATTAGGTAGGTAGGCATCAATAAACCGAAGATGCATTTTCGTATATCCTATAGGGCAGATGCGCGATTGTTGGCACCGACAGCAGGTGCTTCAACCTAAAGAACCTCCCCAAGGCACTGCCTCCCCCATGCCCTAACCTCGTTAGTAATATTTAATTTTACCGATCTACTTAAAAGTTGGCAACTTATTATCTGATCTTAAGACAATCAAATATTCGGTAACAGTACTTGCAAAAAACACAGAGATGTTCACTAATAACAGCAAGTCTTAGCAAGTTTAATCAAGGTTTTACCGTTAATATTGAATAAAGGTAAAAAGCAAAGCAATGAATATTTCTATTCTGGTCTTTGGAAGTGATAAATTTCTCGCCAACCTTCCGGATCAGATCCGTGATTCAACCACTTTTAGTGTAGAACTTATCGCCAATTTGAATCAGGCGGTGTCGCGAATTCAAATTACGCCACCGGATATAATATTAGTGCAGGCTAGCCTTCATAAAAGCACGGATTTATGTTGTTGGCTCAAAGACCAGACAAAGCTATCCTGGATATACTGTATTCTCTTTGAAGATCGTCCAGAGCATCTGTGTCAAAGAAATTGGGAATGGTATTTGGATATGACTTCCACCGCGCTAAAGCAAGGTGCTGATGCTTATATTTGGCAAATTCCCGAAGAAAAAATAGACAATAAATCGGCGATGTCTGCCAATAATCGCCTAATATTAGCTCAATTAACGGTTGGTTTGCGGAAAGCGCAAAAATACCGAGATTTGCTCCAAAAAAATGATGTTTTGTCAGCGATCGCCTTAGCAGATTCGTTGACAAAAATGAAAAATCGCCGTGCATTAGAATCGGATTTCCCTACACAAATTCAAAAGGCACGGACTCAGAAAAATCCTTTAAGTTTGCTTATTCTGGATGTAGACTTTTTCAAAAAAGTTAATGATACCCACGGGCATTTAGTAGGCGATCGCGTTTTACAGTTACTATCTGCAAGACTGCGGAATAATTTGCGCTTTGAAGACATACCCTTCCGCTACGGTGGTGAAGAATTCCTGATTATTCTCCCTAACACCACAGGTGAAGAAGCACTTGTAGTCGCGCGTCGTCTCAATCGTATAGTCAACGATCAACCATTTACGATTAACAATCAACTGACTATCAACATCACCATTAGTTTGGGTATCGCTTCTCTGGGAGACGAAGATGATGAAGACGGAATTAGTATGCTAGATCGTGCCGATAAATATCTTTTAAAAGCTAAAGCCACAGGACGTAACCGTGTTATTAGTAGCAACTACTTATGTCATGTGCCACATCTTCAACCAGTTTCCTCTTAATGTTAAGAGTTAAGGCTGATCAGTCAATCGTCAACGGTTATTACTTTGGACTATCGGCTAAGTTTGTACTAAGTGCGATCGCCTTCTCACAATCTTTCACCGAAGCGCGTTGTCGCATCGCTTCCACCAAAGCCTGATAACTAGACCAATTTTCTTGTAGTAAATTTTTAGCTTGCAGCAAGCAAAAGCGCTGTTTTTGGTCATAAGCTGACGCAGAAAAGCCCAAACTTTTCAATACACCTGCCAGCTTACTTTTATCATCAGATCCACCTTCAGCATTATCAAACACTAAAGCTTCGGCAGCAATACCCGCCATCCAAACAGTACAATAGCGATCCAGCATTTGGGCGGTGATTTTACCTTGTTCGAGTTGCAAAGCTAATTCAGCATCATCAAAAGCAACCCCACCTTGTCCTGCTTGTCCCAGCTTCAAAGCCTCCCAAGCTGTTAGAGTATAACCGCTGACCGGAATACCCAGCAAGTGAGCAGTCAGAAAGTGTCCAGCTTCGTGGTGGACAATGCGATCGCGGTGTTCCGGTGAAAAACCCGCAATCCAATCTAAAAGCAGAGAACCTCCCTTACCTTGCAAACTGAAAGAATCCAAAGTGGCTATTCCCAAAATTGTAAAAGTAGCGATCGCAGGTACTGCTGGCGATAAATTCACCAAAGGTCCCAGCAGCACCGATAAAGTCATCAAAAAAATAGATATAGCAACTAAATTTAAAGAAGTTTGGCTCATTGGAGTGTATTTCTGAGTAAGTGCGTAATCTTTCTTAATTATGATGCCATGCTTAAGCTTTGACTAAGGCAGTTGACAAAACCAACAACCTTCAAGTAATATTCTCTATATAATGGAAAATCCTGCGCTCATATATATTCATATTTAGAAGCCTCCAAGCATAAATAAACACGTAAATCAGAATTCAGACTCCTGACTCCTGACTCCTAACTCCTGAATTCTTTGTTTGGTTGTCTAGATATCTCTTAATATCTGTTTTTAATTCGATAATATTGGGGCTTACTTTGGACAAGATGTGTTCTCCAGCTTGTTATGCAAATCTGCCAAAATCCCAATTGTTCAAATCCCTTCAATCCTGATGGCAATAGATTTTGCATAAGTTGCGGACAAAGCAACTTTGACAAACTTCTCAGAAACCGCTACCGCGTATTGAGACTATTAGGAGAAGGTGGATTTAGTAGAACTTACGAAGCCGCAGACGTAGACAGATTAAATGCACCTTGCGTCATCAAACAATTTGTCCCACAAGTTCAGGGAACAGGACAACGTATTAAAGCAGCGCAATTCTTTCAAGAAGAAGCTTTTCGGTTGTATGAACTCGGAGAAAATCACATCCAAATTCCCAGATTACTTGCATACTTTCAACAAGGTATCAGCTTGTATCTTGTGCAAGAATTTATTATTGGGAAAACACTTTTAACCGAAGTTCAGCAACAACTCTTTAACGAAGAACAAATTCGGAAAGTTTTACTTGATTTATTACCAGTTTTGGAATTTGTTCACTCGCGGAACGTCATCCATCGCGACATCAAACCAGAAAACATCATCCGTCGTGAAAGTGATGGAAGACTGGTATTAATTGACTTTGGTGGTGCGAAACAAGTAACACAAACCAGTTTAGTTAGACAAGCTACAGTAATTTATACAATTGGTTATGCACCGAATGAGCAAATGGCTGGATTTGCTTGCCACGCCAGTGATTTATACTCATTAGGTGTTACTTGCGTGCGGCTTTTAACTCAATCTTTACCGCTTTTAGACGATTATGGGCAGCTTCAAGATAATCTTTATGATGCCATGAATGGGCAGTGGATGTGGCGAGAGCGATTACAAGAAAAAGGTGTTCCCATCAGCGAAGAATTTGGGAAAATTATTGATAAATTGCTGAAACACTTAGCAAGTGAAAGATATCAATCAGCCGCAGAAGTTCTCAAAGATTTAAATTCACCCAAAATCAACTTGATAGCAAATACTGCACCAACAGTTTTAGCTACTTCTCAACCAACATCACCACCACAGAAGCAAATAATATCATCATTGCCCACAGTAGCAGAATTCGCCTTACCAGAATTTAAATTTGAAGTAGTCACAGTAGATGGAAAAGGTAAAGAAATTAGCCGCAACCGTCAGAGTGCAAACTACTTGATAGAAGACTTTGGTAAAGTTATCAAACTAGAAATGGTATCAATTCCTGGTGGAAGTTTTATGATGGGTTCCCCAGAATTTGAAGGAGATGCAGACGAACATCCACAACACGAAGTCACCATCGCACCTTTTTTTATGGGTAAATATCCCGTAACTCAAGCACAATGGAGAGCAGTAGCAGCATTACCCAAAGTTAAACAATCCTTAAATCCCCATCCATCCAAATTTAAAGGTATAAATAGACCAGTTGAAAACGTATCTTGGCACGAAGTAGTAGAATTTTGCTTTCGACTTTCAGAACAAACCGGACGCAGCTATCGTTTACCTAGCGAAGCCGAATGGGAATATGCTTGCCGTGCCGGAACCACTACACCCTACCACTTTGGCAGAACAGTCACCCCAGAATTAGCAAACTGCGGTGGTAGCGATTCCTACGCTTTGGATGCAAAAGGGAAATTCCGCAAAGAAACCACTGATGTCGGCAGTTTTCAGCTTGCCAACGCCTTTGGATTGTACGACATGCACGGCTTAGTTTGGGAATGGTGTGCCGACCCCTGGCACAAAAATTATGAAGGCGCACCCACAGATGGCACCGTTTGGGAACTTGGCGGAGATGAACATCGTCGGGTATTGCGCGGTGGTTCTTGGAGCTTTAGTCCGGAACTTTGCCGCAGCGCTAGTCGCAGCTGGAATGAAGCAGTTGGCGGACTGAGAATATGTGGCTTTCGGGTTGTGTTTTCTTAGTGCCGCTGAATTTGGTTTGGGAAAGATATTGACTACGATTCCAAAATAGGTTATTATAATCTTGATGAGGAAGAAGTATCATAAACTAATTGCCGAAAAACCGCCTATCGTATAATAGGCGGTTTTGTTGTTGTATAAAATCCCAAATCGTTTCTTTGTTTAGCGTCGAATAAAACCAAAGCTGATGCCCGCAAAATTTCATGAAGCAGTTATTCAGGTTTTTCAAACCAAGCAAAAACCAACCATTGCTGAACCTGGTTATTATTGGGTTTCTTTCGGTTTTGTTTTTAGTAAATTTGATATTGAAAATAGTTAGTTTTGTATTTCCTTCGTTCAACGCCATAGCTGTAGCATTATTTTTGTTAATTCCGTTTTTACTGATAATTAATGGTTTTTTCTTTCGCAGATGGTGGGTAAAACTGATAAATTTTTGGATATTTTTATTACCAAGTTTGCTTTCTATTTGGATTTTCAACAATGCTACTATAATCTTTTTGTTAATTGGTATTTATCAGCCAGAGCAAGAAATTAAATTTAAATCTTATAATATTGTCGTTTATAAAAGTCCTATATGGTTAGATACAGATGTACAGCGGGGATTTGTCTTGAAACAAGAAAAGATTATATTTCCGGGAATTAAGTTAGCAAAACCAATTTATGAAAATAAAAATAATTACTTAGAGAAAATAGAAAATTATCAACTAATAGGTCGAGATAAAGTAGTTTTGGATTTTGTTTATTATGATGTGGGCAAAAAAAGAAAGCGGAAGGAATCCAAAGAATTTCAAGTGAAAGATTTTGTTTATTTTTAATTTCGTAGCGCTTTATCCGCCCGCAGGCTATAAGCCTGGGGCTATATAAACAAAGCCCACCTGCGCGGGCTTAATAAAGCTCATTTTTCTGGATAAATGGTATTTATTATTATGAAAATACTAAAAGCCCGCCGATGCGGGCTTTGTTCGTATTGCCCCAGGCTTCTAGCCTGAGGGCAATTTATGGGTTTAAACCAATTTCAAATCGGCGTACTCTGCCAATAAATCATCAGAGGTGAGAGTGTCGCCTTCAGCTTGCGGAGTCCACAGAACTTCAATCGCCAGAAGTTTATCGCTAGGGATACTACCAATTTGGCGCAAAGCTTGACGCAATTCTTCAACATTGTTGATTGCTGGAATTTCAAAGTTACCCAGTGTCGCTGCTAACAAGGTGACAATAATATATTCTCCAGGACCTTGGGTAATTAGGTCAGTTGGGTTGTCGATTTCTCCAGCGCTAGGTAAAGCGTTCTTACGAGTGGCTTCTTTTAGCTGGTTGTTAACATTAGAAAGAGTTTCTTCACTAAATTTGCTGCGTTCTGCCAGTGCTAAACGGTTAAACTGAGCTTCAGCTGAATTTAAACGTGCTTGCTGTGTACCACCACCTGCATATACCCAGTATTCAGGATGGCGTAGCAACGCGAGGCTAGCTTCTTGCAAAATTTCGGCTCTACCCTCTGGGGAGTTGGTGTCAGCTGTTTCGGCAATTCGGTTGAGTTCGGGTTGCAAGTCACGAGCTTGTGCCAACATAGCTACTTGTAGACGAGTCACAGAAACATTAGAATTGCTGCTGTAATCTGTATCGTCTGTGGTTTCTGAACCTGTAGCGCGACGGAAAGCTTGCAGCATGAAGTTAGCGATCGCCAAGAAAATTAAGATGGTAAACAAACCACCAAATCCTCCCCCGATACCAAAGAAGGGAATCAAGAAAGGAAACCCAAATCCTCCACCTGGGTAATATCCGCGACCGTAGCCGCCGCCGTATCCACCGCCATACCCACCGCCATACCCACCGCCAGGAGGCGAATAGGTGCGGCTAGAAGGCGCTCTGAATGAACCACCGCCGATTCTACCACCACTGCGGGCGGCTAATGCTTGATCAGCCTGACTAAGTGCTAAAGTAAACACTAGGCTGAGGACAAACAAAGTTTTTAATAGCGGTTTGATGGCTTGTTGTAGTTTTTTACGCATAACACAGTCGCTTGAAAAACGTTATTACTAATGATTTCTCCTAGTAATGGTAGGAGTTTGTGCATAGATGACACTCCTACCATACCGAGCTCAGTTTTTGATTAGTACTAGCTCTGTGTAAGATTCATCTATCGCTATATCTTTAATTTACCGCTTCTTATTCTAGGCGTGCCGCGCTCCCTGGGGGGATTTCTGGAGTAGATAACCGTACCTGCACATCTTTTCTATCCAAGCCAAGCAACTAGTTATCCCCCTGTGAGAAGAGTGCGATCGTGTATTAATCAGAATAACTTATCACCATTGTCAACTGGGGTAGCTTGGTCTGATTTCAGTTTTGGATTATACAGATGATTTAAAGCGAGCAATTTTTTTAAGCTGATCAAATTAATGTTCTATGGATGCTTGCAGCTATTTTTGGCTATTATCGATTATATAGGTTAGTCTTCGCTTTATAGTTATGCATTAACCTATTGCGGTGGAGTCGCGATCGCCTTTTTAACTTTAACTATCTCCACCTACTCTACACAGACGACGCTTGGGGCGCATTGAATGTACTTCACTTTCGCCACCAATCAAAGCATTATCGGCACTTTGGCATAACATTATGGCTGTATTTAGGATAAACTATTTATAATAGTAGATAGACTTAGCAATCTCTACAGATTATGCTAAAGTCACTTTTTATAATTGCTACTTTCTACTCATTGTCAATTGTTTTACTTTAGCGAATACAAACATAAATATTCTTTTTTGAAGAATAATTTAAAAATTATTCTTGAGGATAGTTAGCAAAACATAGCGTGAATTATGATTTGTATCATTAATTATCTTATATGATACGAATCATTGTAAACAATAAAAAATACTGACTTTTCCAAGTTGGTGACTGAGTAAATTTAGTAACCAAGAAAAGTTTGTCAATATAAAAACTCCACAAATAAATAAGATCTCCCAAAAGCAAATAACATATTTATTAAGGAAAAGCAACTTTATCTAACTTTTGTATTCAGTGTACAGAATGAGCAGTTAAGAAGTTTAGACAACGAACTTTTCATGGAACAAATATCACAAATTGATGCAAAAATCAGAGACCAAACAGCCTCTCCTGACATCTTAGTAATATCACGCACCTTCTTGCCGATCCAGGGTGGAATTGGAGAATATATCTATAATCGCTGTCTGCAAGACCCAGAAAGGGTAATTGTTTTAGCGGGTAGTTGTTCTGGAGACAAAGCATTTGACCGCGATCAACAGTTTCCGGTGTATCGCTGGTCAAATCCTAGATTTTGGCGTAGTGGTTTTGTCGAGAATAATATAAAGCATATTTTAAATCTGGTCTGCTCATTTGTGTTAGCCGTGCAACTTTATTTTCGCTATCGTTACCGCTACATAGAATGGGGTCACGGCTACAACTTTATTTGCCTATTACTCTTAAGCTATTTATTACCTATTCGTTTTTTTATCTACTTACATGGCAATGATGTTGTTCATGTTTTACGCAATCCTTTGTGGCGATCGCTATTTGCATTAACACTGGTGCGAGCCGAAGGAATTGTTTGTAAAAGTTCGTTTATAAAAGATTACCTGAAAGCTAATTTCCGATTTAATACTCCTACCCACATTATTAATCCTATCCTCAGACCGGAAAAATTTGCCGTTGCAGCCAGCATTGATAGTCTTGATAATTTACGTGTTCGTGTGCGTGAAGCGTACAATATTCCTGAAACATCTGTAGTCATTCTCTCGGTAGGACAACTTGATAAGTGTAAAGGCTTCGACCGAGTGATTGAAAATTTAACACTACTGCTGACTCAGGGGATAGATGTTCACTATATACTTTGTGGGCAAGGTGCTTGTGAATTAGAACTGAAATCTTTAGCACGTCGCTTGCGAGTAGATAAACGGGTACACTTTGCTGGATATGTAGGCGATCGCGAATTAGCTGCCTACTATGCAGCCTGTGATTTATTTGCTATGCTGACTTTGTTTGACACCAAATCCGCCAGTATAGAGGGTTTTGATGCAGTTTATTTAGAAGCGGGTTACTTTGGTAAGCCTGTAATTGCTTCTTGTTTAGGGGGTGTCATAGATGCAGTTCGGCATGAAGAAAATGGCATTCTAGTTAATCCCAATTCTGGCTATGAAATTTTTCAAGCTTTCAGTCGCTTGTGTAAAGACCAGCAGCTACGTGAAAAACTAGGTCGCATCGGAAAAGAATTAGCCAAACGCAAAACCCTTCACCGTACGCTTTATAATCGCGAGTCTCTTGTTAGGAGTTAGTCCAAAGTCAAGAGTCCATACTCCACAGTTTATACTAATACCTGTTGACCCTTGACTTTTGACTGTTGAGTGTTGACTCATCCACCACCGACAATGGTGACTACTTCAAGGCGATCGCCTTGCTCTATTTTTGTGTCAGACCAAAACTGACGGTGTAAAATTTCCCCGTTATACTCCACTGCTATTAAGCGGGGATTAAAACCTAATTGTTGAAGTATATCGGGTAAAGGCGTTTGATATGAGCAAGTACGAGTTTCCCCGTTTACTTGAACTGTAATCTGGTCAGACATAAGCTTTCACAGATGTACTAAAAATGATTTTGGAATTGTTTAAACATTTGCTTTAACGCGATAAAGTTGGGAGAGGAAATATTGTGTTACTAAAGTAGGTTGTTCGGCTTCGATAAGCGATCGCACCACCGCTACACGTTCTGCACCTGCGTCAATCACGTCATTAATATTATTCGGGTCGATTCCCCCAATTGCAAACCAAGGTATCGGACTATTTTTCGCCGCATAAGTGACATATTCTACGCCAGTTGCTGCTTTACCCGCTTTTGTCGGAGTTTCATAAACTGGTCCAACGCCAATGTAATCTGCGCCGGCGGCAATCGCCCCTTGCATTTCTTGTGAATTTGTGGTAGAACGACCTATCAAGCGCTGCGGACCGAGTAATTGTCGGGCAATGGCAATAGGCATATCTTGCTGTCCTAGATGCACCCCATCTGCATCCACTGCCAAAGCCAAATCCACCCGGTCATTCATAATGAAAAGAGCGCCATAGCTGTGACATAGCTGCCGCAGCTTCATAGCTTGTTCTATACGCACAGTATCATCAGCCGTTTTGTCGCGGTACTGTAAAAGCGTTAATCCACCTTTAAGGGCAGCTTCAACGGTTGACAATAAATTTTCAGTTTTGGAGGTGACAAGATAAAGACGCGATCGCAACAGCAATTGATGGCGCTGATAACCTAATAAACTACTTTCTAGGGTATAAACCCGGTAGCGCATCTGCTTAAAAGCTTTTCCCATATTCGGATGGGTGAGCTTGCCGTATTCTTCCAGCACCCGCATTGCTTCTTGTACGCGACCGAAGTTAGCTTGCAATAACGATTTGATATTGGCGCGTTGTTCTTCCTGAGGATGGCTTAACTCAGTACCAGCATCGCCTAGTGTATCTCGTGCCGCCCGCATTTGAGGCGTATGCCAATTAGCTATCTCTTGCCGTAAATGCTTACATTCAAGAGCTAATTGGGCATTATTCAGCCCAAAGCGACACCATTCTTCAATAATTCGCAAGCCTTCACGAGCGCGATCTAAATTTGCATCTAAAATGCGGTAAATAACATGCTGTATCTGCTCTGTTTGGCTGTATGGCTCGACCATTACAACAACCCCATTAGTGCTTTCATCGTCACAGCCAGCCTCTTTCATATTTGCAATTTTTTTCGCATCGAAGTTGGTTATTTATTAGGGATTACGGATTGGGGAATAGGTAACACGTAATAGGTAATAATTCTTTTTCTAATCTCTAGTCCTTAGCCCCCATGCCCCAGTTCCTTCATTACTTTGTATTAAAAGTAGCCAATAGGTCAATATCTGGGTAATATTATCGACATACTAGCCGTACTGTGAGTATAAAAAAATATTCTTGGTTGTAAGGAGTGCTCTAAATTGATTTTCCCCCTAGTGTTTCCTAACTATCGTAAAGCAGATATGCTGCCACCAAAGGCGATCGCTCCTGACAACAAACCAGATTCTTGCCTGAAATTAGCAATACTTTTGGTTGTTGGTTCCCGAAGTTTAAATCGCAGGAAGCCTCTGCTCGAACTTCTCTGTTCTATTTTGTGTTTTACCCTTGGGGTAGGCGTAGCAACTACAGCATTGTTAGGTATTGCCAACCCTGCCATAGCTCAACCATCTGCACCAAATCAGATGCCTATGGGTGAAAAAACAATGTCTCAGGTTAATGTGCTATTTGTCAACCCAAGTGTCGGAGATGACAAACTAGGTAATGGTAGCGAACGCGCTCCCTTAAAAACAATTACCCAAGCCCTGCAACTAGCGTTGCCCAATACTGTAATTATGCTCTCTAGAGGTACTTACAGCACCCAAACCGGAGAAGTATTTCCTTTAATCCTCAAACCTAGAGTGTCAATTCAAGGAGACTCTTACAGCAAAGGACGCCAAATTGAAATTCAGGGGGGTGGTGATTACCTCAGTCGCAGCTTTGGCGGACAAAATGCCACAATTGTCGGAGCAAACCAAGCGGCATTAACTGGGGTGACAGTGACGAACCCCAATCGCCGTGGTTACGGCTTGTGGATTGAATCGAGCAATCCTCTAATCGTCGAAAATACCTTTACTGGTAGTACACAAGACGGCATTTCTGTCAATGGCAGCAGTGCGCCGATTATTAGCAAAAATTACTTTTATCGCAATGGAGCGAATGGAATCACCATTGACGGTAATTCTCATCCGGAAGTGCGAGAAAATGTCTTTGAACAAACGGGTTTTGGAATTAATATTGCCAAAAATGCCACGCCAATGGTGGTAGGCAATCAAATTAAGGGCAACAGAGCAGGAATTATTGTCCAGGCTAATGCTCGCCCAATTTTCCGGAATAATGTAATTGAAGGCAGTAAAGAAGATGGGTTAGTAGCGATCGCCTTTGCTATGCCAGATTTAGGTAACGCATCCGAAGCGGGTGGTAATCAGTTTCGCAATAATGGTCGTTATGACATTAACGCGCTTGCCGCTAAACAAGTAATTTCAGCGGCTGGAAATAGCTTAGGAAGCGATCGCATCGCTGGTAAAATAGATATGCAAGGCGGAAGTGCGTCAGCGTTCGCGGAGCGTTCCGCAGGAAAGCTCGCCGTTGGCGTTGGTGGAGCCTCTCCTAGAGAAGGCATCGCTTCATTACCCAACAATCCAGCACCTCGAACTTCAGCAAATCGAGAAATCACCTTCGAGGCACCCGGAGTATCGCAAACTCCTAAATTAAAATCGCCATCACCTAGAAGCAATATTCCTTCGACGGGATTGAACCCACAACTACTGCCACTACAAAGTGCCAATTCTCCGCTTTCCGTGGCTTCTAAAAATCAACGCCAACCCATCTCTAGAATTGCCAGCTTCCCTACTCCTAGCAGCTTACCAGGGTATCGTTCTTCAGTTTCTGCGCCATCTCCAATCGCCACTAACGCATTGGCGTCACAGTTGAATTATGTGCAGGTTGATCGCAACACAATCGAGTTTAGCGCACCGCAAACGACATCCCCACCATTAGAAGCCACTTCTGTCAGCGATATGCGAGGTAGCGCACCTCAAAACTCAACAACAATGTATCGCGGTCAATCGCCTTTGTCTATGGGCGTTAGCCAGACAGGTTTACGTTATCGGGTAATGGTGGAAATAGCAAATCAAAGCGAGCAAGACTTAGTGCGATCTATTGCTCCTGGTGCTTTCGCTACGGTTTCGCAAGGTAGAGGAGTGATGCAAGCAGGAGTTTTTAGCAGTCGCTATAACGCCAACCAAATGCTGAAACTTCTTAATAGAAAAGGTTTGAGAGGAATGATTGAGCCGACGAATTAAGCTTGTATAGCTCTGAAAAAGCGATCGCTCTTTTTTCGTAATTATTAATTATGAGTTGACCGAGTTATGAAGTGCGATCGCCCATCTTGTGAATAAAGGCAAGGTGCGATCGCTCTTTTGAAATGTTTTTAATAACATTAAAGTCAATATTTTGATTGGTAATAATTTGTAAAGACTTTCCTTAAATATTTTCAAGCCTCCGTTTCTTGTTGGGTGTAACGACGTAACGGCTTTTCACTCCTTATCGCTTTCAGTTTTGATGTAAACAACTCAGAGCGATCGCTTTTTTCGGGGGTGAATTGTCCAATTGGCGGATGATTGACAGCAGATAAAGACGAGTCTGTCTGTTGATTCAAAGAAGATGTTTCCCTCAGAACATACCTATCAGCCGTTGTTTGGCTTGAAGCATAAGTTGGCTGATGCTCAAGGGAATATTTAGATTTGCTTGTGGAAGATGGCAAAAGCTTCTTTGTCTCTGTACTTTTGCGTCTTTCCTCATAATGTAATAGTGGCTTTTCTTGCTCACTCCTCACTTCTATAGCCTGAGTATTGTTGCCCCTATACCCATTATTATTGACGCTACCAGCAGTTACTGAATTGTCAGTTACAGAATTTGCGGTTGGCGGTAATTCAATAGTATTTTCTTTATTTTGAGATAAAAATGGTGAAGTCAGTGAGGTTAAGCTTTCGGGAAATTTGCTGCAAATTAGGCGTTCAAATTCCATATTGAAATGGAAAATAGCCTGTCCGCGCCGCTGCCAAAAGGTTAAAATTTGCTGAACTGAAAAAGCTTTGTACCGACCTTGATACAGTGCTTCAATTACGGCTAAGTGTAGCCAATTAAGTGGGTACTGAGTTTGCCAACGGTTAACTAACTCACTGGCACTGTACCCACTGAGGTCAAAACTATAGTGAATTAATAAGGCTGCTGCCAAGTTGAGCCACTCGTGTATGGGGGTTTGGGAGTCACCCGTCATGTTGGGAGATTCAAAGCGTTGAGCGCTTTGTCGCCCGGTTCGATGTGGTGTGGCAGAGGTGTCCAGGGTTGGTGTGAACATCTTGCTTTCGGCTTCTGGCAATAGGTATAAATTTTCAACCCATCGCATATCGGCTATCGTGCTTTTAGCTACAGGGGAAGTTACCAAGTGCTTTTAAGTTTATGGGAAGTGTTTTTTATTCTACTTGCCAACTGCATTAATTTGAAACGATATACGGTGATTTTATGGGATGAGATTTTTTGATTGCGACTAATGCTTGGTAAATCATTGCTGCTACTTCGGCACGTGTTGCCTCACGATAAGGCTCGATTTGCTTAGGGTTTGGGTAATTAACTACGATTTTTTGTTGTGTGGCAGTTGCAACTGCTGTACGGGCATTATTAAGAATCGTATTACGGTCACTGTAGCAGAGTAAGGCATCGTTATGAGTCGGTGGGAGTTTCAATCCGTTAACTAGAGAGACAATCACTTGTAGTCGCTGCACATTTTGCTCAGGACGAAAAGTGCGATCGCTTTTTCCACTCACAAAACCACCCTGCGCTGCGATTTGAATTGCATCATAAGCCCAAAAATCTTTGGGTACGTCAATAAAATCTGGTGCTGGATATCTGGGAATGGGATTAAATGCTACCGCCACTATAACTGCATAATCGGCGCGAGTCATCAGTTTATCTGGTGCAAAAGTCCCATCAGCACTATTAATTAAATTCTTGCTTGCCAATGCTTCTACAAAATCCGCTGCCCAATGCCCAGTCATATCAGAAAACTTAGTACTAGCTACTACAGTGCTAAAGTCCACCAGTCCCTTTACCTGGGCAGGATTCAACTGATTACCTACTAATACTAATTTTTGCGATGTAGTATTTCTTAGATCAAATTGATTGTTATCGCGAAAAATATTTTTGCCATTTTCTTGTTTATTACCTAAATCAGGGACGGCATTACCGTTGACTAAAAGTCCACCTTCGGTATTATTGGCAATTATATTCTGACGTAGCACAGGTTGCGCTTGTCTAGAAAGAGCGATCGCTGTCCGATTTTCTATTAGTTTGTTACTTACAATCATTGGGGCAGCAGAGTCACTAATCGCTATGCCAATAATATTTTTTTGAAAAAGATTCCGCAGCACTTCCCCTTTGCTATTACCAGCCATTACCAAGCCACTGACAGCGTTTTCCACAAACATATTGTCTAAAATTGCAGGTTTAGCACTCCCGGTGACAAATAAAGCTTCCCGACCACATTTGGTAAAAGTATTATTAATCAAAGAGGGTGCGGTCGATTCAATCCAAACACCAGTGCCTTTTCCGGTTGAATTTGCCACGGTCACACCCATGACAGTCGCTTCACCTAGCAATAGCAGCGTGATATTTTGCCATCCAAAGCTTTGGCTTTGATATGCACCACTTCCTTCAATTACAATTCCTCTACCTTTAGTGCCTTCGTTACCCACCACCAACACACCATCGGGGATCAAAAGCGGAAATACTTCTCCAGTCAGAGAATTGTAGTCTCCCTCCGCCAGTTGAATAATTGTAGATTTTATGCTGGCTTTTAAAGCACCGCTGAGAGTTTTCAACGGACTGGACTTGGAACCAGCATTGGCATCATTCCCAGTCACAGGATTAACGTAAATTGTTTTAACGAAAGTCGAGTTCACCATATAGTCATTAGTCAACAGTTAACAGTCAAGCTTGAAGTTTCATGTTCTGAACTCGGAGTTTCATGTTCTGAACTCGGAGTTTCATGTTCTGAACTCGGAGTTTCGTGCTTTGAACTCGGAGTTTCGTGTTCTGAACTCGGAGTTTCGTGTTCTGAACTCGGAGTTTCGTGTTCTGAACTCGGAGTTTCGTGTTCTGAACTCGGAGTTTCATGTTCCGAACTTGGATTTTAAGCTAATAAAGCTCAAATTCTCCTTTCATCCCCACTCCTGCACAAATCGATTAATCGCGTCTCTAGTCTCCTCACCTCCCAATCTGTGTAAATTCGGTGCATTTTGAAAATATTGATTTAATATCTTTTAATGTCCTATCAGCAATCAGGCGAATTTAACGATGATTGAAGTTGATGGTCTCAGTAAAATATACGGCTCAACTACAGCAATTACTGATGTTACTTTTAACGTAGAGCAAGGTGAGATTTTAGGGTTCTTGGGACCCAATGGTGCTGGTAAAACTACAACCATGCGAATTTTAGCTGGTTATTTACCCGCGACAAGCGGCACAGTCAGAATCGCTGGCTACGATGTCCATGAAAATTCTCTCGCTACTCGGCAACGAATTGGCTATTTACCAGAAACACCCCCGTTATATCCAGAGATGACGGTATCCTCATTTTTGTATTTTGTGACGCGGATTAAGGGAGTACCCGCAGGCGATCGCACTAACAAGGTAAAAGCAGCGATTAAACGCTGTAATTTAGAAGATAAGAGTAATGTAATTATTCGCAAGCTTTCTAAGGGATACCGCCAAAGAGTTGGCATTGCCCAGGCGATCGTCCACGATCCACCAGCTATCATTCTAGATGAACCTACAGTTGGACTTGATCCCCGGCAAATCATTGAAGTGCGGAATTTAATTAAAAGTCTCGCGGGTACTCACACAATTATTCTCTCTACGCACATTTTGCCAGAAGTGAGCATGACCTGTAACCGCGTAGCTATCATTAATCGCGGGAAAGTAGTAGCAACTAATACGCCAGAAAATTTGATGACGCAGTTGACAGGTGGCTCTGGATATGAATTGGAAATTGCCGGAGAACCTGCCTTAGCCAAACAGGTATTGCAAAACTTACCTGGTGTAAGTTTGGTAGAATCGATGCCCAGCGGAATGCATGGTCATACCCCAATTCAGGATAACCGAGGTTATTTGCGGGTAATATCGCAACCAGGAACCGAACCAGGGCACGAAATTGTGATGAGTTTGGTGCGTGCGGGATTCGGTTTATATGAAATGCGACGTGTCAGCGCTACTTTAGAAGATGTGTTCTTGCAACTGACTACAGAAGAAAAAAATTTGCCATCTGAGGTAGACGATGAAGCCAAAGAAGGAGAAGCAGCGTAAATGGGTGTAGTGCTGGGTAATATTATTGCCATTTATCGCCGAGAGTTACAAAGTTATTTTGTGTCGCCTTTAGCATATGCGATCGCTAGTATTTTTTGGCTATTGTCTGGATTGTTTTTAGTCTTGATTTTGCTGGGACCACAAGGTATTTTACCAACGGTTGCCGCCTTAGATTTACAAGGGCAACAAGTCGGGGTGCCAGTACCACCTATTGATGTTCCTTACGAATTTGTGCGGGCATTTTTGGATCGTATGGGGTGGCTGTTGCTGTTTGTGCTACCAATTCTTTCTATGGGACTTTATGCCGAAGAACGCAAACGCGGCACTTTGGAACTTTTAGCGACATCACCAATAACCAACTGGGCAGTAGCTATAGGTAAGTTATTAGGGGTAATAACCTTTTTCACAACAATGGTGGCACCACTGCTGGTATTTGAAGCGATCGCCTTAAGTGGATCAGCTCCACCAATATCCCCAACAATTCCCTTGTTAGGTCATCTAGCATTAATCTTACTAGCAGCTGCAATATTGTCTTTAGGGATGTTTATTTCTTCTTTAACAGACAGCACAATTTTATCTGCCGTACTTACATTTGCAGTAATTTTATTGCTGTTGTTCGTAGATTTAATCGCCAAAAATGTTGGCGGTGTCGCGGGAGAAGCTCTAAGTCATCTATCGTTACTCAAACATTACAACACCCTTGTACAAGGAATTTTCGATACTAGCAGCTTAATATTATTTGCTAGTTACATTACTTTAGGCATCTTTCTCACGGCACAATCAATTGATGCATTACGATTTCAGCGTAATTAGTTAGTGGGCATTGGGCAATGGGCAATGGGCATTGGGCATTGGTAATTGTCTCCGTTGTCCCCCTGCCCTATGCCCACTAACAACTAACGAACTAAAAATATTAATAATTATGAAAAGCATAGCTAAACGAGCACTTTGGAAATATCTATTTTGGTTTGGTCCATTTTTACTTGTTGCTGGTTTAACAGCCGGGTTAGTATCGCAAAAGTGGGGAGTAATTCCATTAGCATTTTTGATTGCGGGAATAGTGATCATCGGCTTTTGGTTAATCTGGCAAACTCAACGAACTAACTGGTGGGGACGCCGTTCTACCCAAGCTGGTACAAATGCTTTAGTTGCGACTCTTGCAGTATTGGCGATTTTAGGTTTAGTTAACTTCTTAGGCACTCGCTACCATCTACGAACAGACTTAACTGATGCTCAGTTATTTACCCTTGCGCCGCAATCACGGGAATTGGTACAGTCTTTGCAACAGCCTGCAAAGGTATGGGTGTTTGATGTTAATCGAAATCCCCAAGATTTAGAACTACTGGAAAATTATCGACGGCAAAGTTCAAACTTTAAGTTTGAATTTGTAGATCCACAAGCAAGACCAGGTTTGGCAGATAAATTTGGCGTGAAAGATTATGGAGAAGTTTACTTAGAATCGCAAGATAGACGACAATTAGTGCAGGTGGTGAATCAGAATGAACGTCTGTCAGAAATTCGCTTAACTAATCGCTTACAACAAATCAGTAGCACCACCACAGCTAAAGTTTACTTACTTCAAGGTCACGGCGAACGTCAACTTGCAGCCGATGAAGGTGCAATTTCCCAAGCAATTCAAGCTTTAAGTGACAAAAATTTCACCACATCACCACTAAACTTGGCAGAACAATCAGCAGTTCCTGATGATGCAGCTGTCGTAATTGCCGCAGGTGCGAAAAAAGCTTTGTTTGACAATGAAGTAAAAGCTTTGCAAAGCTACCTGAATCGGGGTGGTAACTTGCTGTTGATGATTGATCCAAATACTGACCCTAAACTTGAGAGTTTACTACAAGAGTGGGGTGTGCGGCTTGATAATCGTTTAGCAGTCGATGTTTCTAACAACGTCGGGCTTGGTCCTGCGGTTGCTTTAGTGACAGAATATGGGCAACATCCAATTACTAAAGATTTTGGTAATGGAATTTCGCTTTACCCGTTTGCTCGTCCTTTAGAAGTTACTCCAGTGCCCGGTGTCGAGTCTACCACCTTGACAGTAACCAAACCTTATCCCAGCAGTTGGGCAGAAAGCGACTTGCAAAGCGAAAATTTGCAGTTTAATGAGGGAAGCGATCGCAAAGGTCCATTAACCTTAGGTGTTGCATTAAAGCGCAAACTATCAGCCAAACCAGCCGCTTTACCTACCCCCACCCCCAATACTTCACCATTACCATCACCAACCACTCAAAGTAAAGCTACCCCCACTCCTCCCATCTCCCCCTCCCCCACTCCCCCCCTCTCCCCCACTTCCACCGAATCACGGTTAGTAGTCTTAGGAAATTCCAATTTCGCCACCGATGGCTTGTTTCAACAACAGTTAAACGGAGACATGTTCCTCAACTCAGTTACTTGGTTAAGTCAGCAAGATCAGCAACCTCTTTCAATTCGTCCCAAAGAAGTCAAAAACCGCCGCATTAACATTACAGGGGCACAGGCAAATCTTTTAGCATTATCATCTCTGGTAATATTACCCCTAATTGGGTTAGCGGCAGCTGCTGTTCTCTGGTGGAGACGACGGTAAGGAGATGGGGAAAGGGGAAAGGCAAAAGGGTAAAGGCAAAAGGAAAAGAATTATTACCAATGCCCATTGCCCAATGCCCACTTACAACCAACAACTAAGAAATGTTCAAAAATGAAATTGCCAAGAACGACTTTAATTTTGATATTGCTAGCGCTGGGTTTGGGTACTTTTGTATACTTCTATGAAATTAAAGGCGCACCTCAGCGAGAGCAAGTTAAGGAGAACAAACAGCAAATTTTTTCATTTGCAGCAGATGATGTGCAGTCTTTGACGGTAAAGACGGAAAATGTGACTTTAAATCTGGAACGTAACAATAATGGTGGTGATACAAAATGGTTGATAAAATCTCCTACAGTCAGTCCAGCAAACGATCCGATTGTTTCTTATTTGATGGATTTGCTGGTGAAGGGTAAAAGCGATCGCACTTTATCAATTCCAGCTAACCAGCTTGCAGGTTTTGGTTTAGATCAACCTCAAGCAACTATTAATATCAACCTCAAAAATCAGAAAACTCATCAATTCATTCTGGGTAAAGCTGATTTTAACCGCCGTTTCTTATATGCTCAAGTTGACCCCACTCCTAAACCAGATGGTAATATAAATGTGCTATTGGTATCCACAGATTTTGAAAATGCAGTCAAACGCGAGCTTTCAGAGTGGAAACAATCTGGAGATGATAGTATCAAAGATTTGCCTAGTCCCCTTCAATCCAATCCAGCAAACACCAAATAACTAATTTAAGCATTTACTTGGTGTCTTGCTGATTTATAAAGGATTTTACACTCACAAATTGTGTACTAATGAAATAGACAAAACTTAAATAATAAATAAACAATGATTAATAATTAACACCTTAAAATTCAGCCATCCAGCAATTAATAACTTTCATGTTAATCCTCATAAATTTTTACGTGTGAGCGGTTAATTAGTAAATCAATAACTTCTTTATGTTTTTTATTAAACTTTAATAGTTCCAAATAAGCAAATGGCACTACTATTATCCATAAAACACTAGCTATTACCAAAATTACACTCGAAAATAAGCGCTGCTCTAAATTCATTTGTTCATCTTGTAAAAAGAAATGTAGCCATTCTGTAAAGAAACAGTAAGCCATCACCAGGTAAAAAATAATTGCCAAATAAGTAACAAGTGTGTGCAGCATGTTGCTTCCATAAATTACTAGTAAATGAACCATTCGTATGAGAGTTTCGTTTTTCTCAGGTGGCAGTAATTCTCTGATTAGTCTGTATAAACAATTTTTGTGTTTCTTATTATACTCAATTTTTCACGTTTTCTTGATCGCAATATTATCGAAATATTAAAGTATATTTTATACTACCTAAAATAATGTCGAACTTTTATTTTCTTTGTTCCTCAGTATACTTATGTACATAGGTGAAAACTTTATAAAAGAAAAAGTTAAATAATTGGTAACTATAGTTACCAATTCTCATTGATGATGCCAGTCTTAATACTGTATATCTCTATGGTTACAGGCTTGTGCGATCGGGTGGAAAGGCAGATGATGAAATAAATTTACGCACCAACTATGATAGTATTTTTATCTATAATTTTTCCGAAAAAAAAGTTATTACTTACCCACAGATTACCTTGGCTGAAGCTTACGAATTAAATTAAATAAACATAATTTAATTCTTTTCCTCCAATGCTTTAAATCAGATTAAAATGAATTCGCTCAGGCAATAGCTGTATAAAGTTACTTTGTTAATGGTGATTTTACTTAAAGGTTATCTTTGGGCTGAAGCTAGTCTTTCTATACTATTATGACAAGTCCAACAGCAACATTGTTAATTTCCTGCCCCGATCAACGGGGGCTAGTGGCGAAAATTGCCAACTTCATCTATGCTAATGGTGGCAATATCATCCACGCAGACCAGCATACAGACTTTGCCGCTGGTTTATTTCTCACCCGCATTGAATGGCAGTTGGATGGATTTAATTTGCCGCGAGAATTCATTGCACCAGCATTTAACGCGATCGCCCAACCTTTAAACGCAAAGTGGGAACTGCATTTTTCCGATACTATCCCGCGTATTGCCATTTGGGTAAGTAAGCAAGATCATTGTCTATTTGACTTAATTTGGCGACAACGTGCGAAAGAGCTGACATCGGAAATTCCCCTAATTATCAGCAACCATTCTGATTTAAAGGTGGTGGCAGAGAAATTTAATATCGATTATCACCATATTCCCATTACTAAAGATACAAAATCGGAACAGGAAGCCAAACAACTAGAATTACTGCGGCAGTACAAAATTGATTTGGTTGTATTGGCTAAATATATGCAAGTTGTCAGTGCAGATTTTCTTGCTAAATTTCCCCAAGTTATTAATATTCACCACTCATTTTTACCAGCTTTTGTCGGCGCAAATCCGTATCATAGAGCTTTTGAACGTGGTGTAAAAATTATTGGTGCAACGGCTCATTACGCCACTGCTGATTTAGATGCGGGTCCAATTATTGAGCAAGATGTGGTGCGAGTCAGTCACCGCGATGAAGTTGAAGATTTAATTAGAAAAGGTAAGGATTTGGAGCGCGTTGTATTAGCAAGGGCAGTGCGTTTACACTTACAAAATCGCGTTTTGGTATATGGAAATCGGACGGTGGTTTTTGAGTGATTTGCTTTTGCTTTGCCCACCCGACAATTTAGATTTTTCAGGCATCATATTATGTCCGGTTAATCATACACATTTGATAGAGAGACCTTCCTCCTGAACGTTCTGAACCTGAATCATACTGGGCAATAATTGCTGGAGTTGCTGATACTTGTACTGGTTGCGTTGTCGTTGTATAACCAGCCAAACTAGGAGTTAATCTGAAAATAGTCACAACCATGACACTAATACAAACCAATGTCAACCAGAAAGCCTTTGTAAACAGGCTTTGTATTTTCATCGTGAAAATTCCTCTTTTAAGTTTGATGCTGCATAACTTTTTTACTTTACGCCGTATAATTGCGGAGGTGTAATTACTTAAGCTTTAATAAGTTTAATTAAACCACGAATTAAGTGCAATTACTAGATAGAAAAATACATTCATACAAACCAAAACTCTGCATTCCTCAGACCTCACAAGCGCGTTGAATACAGGGTAACGCAACGGTTCTGGTGTGACTCAACCAAAAAATTCACTGACTATAATTTGGAATAAATTTATGAAAGTTTTACAAATTCACTTCTAGTCTTGTTGAAAAACTTACAATTTATTGTTTCTTAGAGTATGCAGGTGAAAGTATTATATTAAACCTCAAAGCCCCTAGTAACAAGGTGAATTCCGAAAGTTTGATATTATCAGCCTTTATCATCTCCGGAAGCGCGAATCAATTCAGCGATAAAAGCGACGATCGCAGATATTAAAATTAAGATGACGCTGAGAGCGTTAATGTCTGGCTTAACTCCAGTTCTGATGCGGCTGAAAATTTCCATTGGCAGTGTGTTGGAACCACTACCGGCGGTGAAGCTGGCGATGAGGAAGTCATCTAAGCTGAGTACAAACGCAAGCAGACAACCGGCTATAATCCCAGGCATCAATTGAGGCAGCAATACTTGGATGAAGGCTTGCACTGGTGTGGCTCCTAAATCAAGTGCTGCTTCTTCTAAGTGGGGATCTATGTTGCTAAGTCGAGATGAAACTACAAGTGCAACGTATGCCAGACAGAAGACGACATGAGCGGCAACAATTGTCCACAAACTTAAGGGGATGGCAAACGCTGCTAAAAAAACTAGGGTAGCTACAGCGATCGCAATATCGGGAATAATTAATGGTAGATAAGAAATTCCCCGATACAATGTCTTTCCCGGAAACTGGTAACGCGCTATCCCTACCGCCATCAAGGTTCCCAGCACTGCTGCTATACTCACGGCACTACAGGCAACTATTAAGCTGTTTTTTAAAGCTGATAATATGCGTTCATCAGTTAATAGTTTGTTATACCAATCAAGGGTGAATCCTTGCCAAGTTGCACTGTAAGGCGACGAGTTAAAGCTATAAAAGGCAAGTACCAAAATCGGCAGATACATCACCACAAACATCAGTAGTGAGAAAACCGCTTGCCATACGACACGCGGTTTTTTCTGGGATGAAGATAGATTCACGTTTATTTTAAGCTAGTTCTTCCTTATCAAAATTCATAATATCATTTTTAATGTCAATAGTCAATCATTATATCTTCTTTATTTCCCGCGATGTCTTGCGACAAGCCCTTCTGCTGTCGGAGACCCGGAGCGTCTTTGCTTCTTCCTGGGGATAAGTGCAAATGTGTACTTTGACAAAAAAACACTAGGTCTTGTAAGATAGCAAACCCAGTGTTTTTTTGTTGTTTACATGAGTAGATTAACTCCAACCCAGTAAAGAATGAGAACTGAAACAACGCTTAACCACAAAATTCCTTTGTTCATATGTAAATTATTGTTTATGGGATTTTTACTAGTTGAACGGGCATAGCGTTGTAAAAGTTAGGGAATAAGCTATGACGATAGCATTTTCCCTAGCTCTTATTAGCTATTCCCAATTAATCATCAAATTTGCTTCAATTTGCGCTTTTAGGACGCTAATTCAACAACCATTATCTATTTGGTTGTTACTACTATTTTAGCGATCGCCACAGCATTTCGACCAGCATAAAATTTTATAAATTGTATATATCTTAAGGCAGAGAATAATCGCCATTGAATGAGTTATCAAAAAATTTCCTCTCTCAAGAGATAGTGATTTCCTACCTTCGGGTAGATAGTAATTATTAAGATATATACATATAATTTAAATTAAATACTTGTCTTGCAACAGTTTGTTTTCAAACTTAATTCTTATACAGGGTGCATCAATTGAAAACACTTTTGAGTAAGAAAGCAAGCGCTTTAAATGCAAGTCTTATTAATTGGGAGGTTTGTAATGCGGATTGCTCAGGTAGCCCCACTATGGGAAAGAGTACCACCCCCGGCTTACGGCGGTATCGAGTTAGTAGTAGGGTTGCTGACTGATGAATTAGTGCGACGGGGACATGAAGTAACGCTATTTGCATCGGGTGATTCTATTACTTCGGCAAAGCTAGAATCAGTTCATCCGCGTGCTTTACGACTCGACCCGACTATCAAGGAGTATAGTGTTTACGAGTTGATGCATTTAAGTTCGGTATATGAGCGGGCAGAAGATTTTGATATTATTCACTCGCATATGGGGTTTGTAACATTGCCTTACGCCAAATTGGTAAAAACCCCTACGGTTCATACGTTGCATGGTATTTTTACGCCTGACAACGAAAAAATGTTTAAACACGCGAAACAACAACCATACATCAGTATTTCTGAGGCACAACGAGAACCGAGATTAGACCTCAACTGTGTAGCGACTGTTTACAACGGAATTGATGTTAGCAGTTATAAGTTTCACGCTCAACCGGAAGATGAGCCTTACTTAGCGTTTTTGGGTCGGATATCGCCAGAAAAAGGAACACACTTGGCAATAGAAATTGCTCTAAAAACAGGCTGGCGTTTGAAAATGGCTGGTAAGGTGGATGTCGTTGATGTGGAATACTATGAAAAGGAAATTAAACCACACATCGACGGTAAGCAAATTGAATATCTGGGTGAAGCAGATCATGAGCAAAAAAATGCTTTAATGGGCGGTGCTGTAGCAACGTTATTCCCCATTACCTGGCGAGAACCATTTGGGTTGGTGATGGTAGAGTCAATGGCCGCAGGTACACCAGTTATCGCGATGAAACTAGGGTCTACAAAAGAAGTAATTGACCACGGAAAAACCGGTTTCTTGTGCGACAACATAGAAGAATTTGTGAGTGCGATTGATAAGGTGGCAGAATTAGATCGCCGTACTTGTCGGGAGTATGTCTCGAACCGTTTCAGCTTGCAAGCAATGACCGATGGCTATGAAGCTGTTTATCGACAACTTCTGGCGGATAAATTTTCTCAGCGCAATGGTCATTTCCGCAATGCGGTAACTTTAGCCAAAAGCGGGATTTAGCCTTTTCTCGGCTTTTATGTAGTGGAAGGCGATCGCCATATCTTCATCTAGGCGTCAGGTGATATTTTAGGCGATCGCCATTCCAAATCTCTAATAGACCACAATTAAATATCATTAACCGCTTCTGCTGGAACTCGATACATAAACTCAGTCGAATTGACTTCAGTGCCATCAACAGCCAGTTCTAACATATGCTGCCTTAACTTATTTAAAAGTTCTAATGCTAAAGGCTCTAGTTTTCTAGTTTTTATTTTTCCAAATATTCCCGATTTCAAATCTAGATAAAGTAATAAATTACCTACCTTAATACCCACCACTTCTGAATGTCTTCCAGGTATTTCTTGAGCAATAAAGTGTGTATCTTTTCTATCCTGTAGTTCATGAATGAACCAGGCAACATCACTTTTATCAATTGGAGAATTTTTTGTCCCGGCAATGACATCTTTATCAAAAGAAATCAGCGCTGTTAAATTAAATAAATTACTTTTCTGCACAAGGGCTTGAGTCTCTTTTCTAGTAGGATTTGCACCCCAATTAATTTTATCTAGAAAATTTGCTAAACCAGGAAACGGCACAGCATCCTTAGTATCAGAGATATCTGGTGCAATTAATAAAGAAGGCTGATTCATAATCGCTCCATAAGCCTCCAACAAAATAACATATTTGCAGCCTAAGCTGTGACCAACCCAAAAATGCGGAATATTTTTCGGATAGTTTAATTCAGCTAGAACCTCATTTCGCTCCACTAGTAAAGTTTTGGCAATCGATTCATGGTTAAAGCCAAATTTGAAAGGTAAGGCAATAATCGTGTAACCAGCTTCAAATAAAGTATGTAAGAAATGAGCGTAACAAATATTGGGTAAAGTACCGTACAGAGCACCTCCTATAAATTCTATTACACCGATTGGATTAGGATGAACTGCTACCCAACTATTACAAAATGGCTTGAAAATTATATTCATAATTGTGATTTATCGTAATTTTATTGAGAAAAAATTAAAACATTTATTGCATAAAGTTTCGCAGATTTAAAGTCTGCGAAACTATTTTAAGCATGACAAATTATTAAAGTGTTAGGAATGCTCCACCACTAGCTGTAGGAAGGCTGTAAGCTTGTTGATCAAAATCAGGATTGGGATCTTCTAAATTAGTTGGTACGAATGTACCTCGACTTTGGGGTGAAACCAACAACTCAGCAGATGGAGAAGGTGAAAAAGGTGAAAGAAGAACTTCTACATATCCACGAACTTCATAATCTGCTTTTTCTAAGAAGTTAGGTTTGGAGATATCTGGCTGTAAGACAAACAAAGTCGTACTACCAGCAGGAAGAGTTAACAATTGGCTCGGTTTACCAGTATTATTATCAGTACTAAGCTCACCGAAAACATTTGAACCTCCAGCATCAACAATTGTGAAAGTATCTTCAGTTCTCAAAGCAGCTGTAGCAGTGAACTGAACAGATAAAACAACATCGTCACCAGCAGGATTGAGATTGGAAATCGTCAAAAAATAAGCTTGAATAACGCGACGAGAAATACTGGGGCTAAAAGGTTTTGGTGCAATTGGCTTTACCAGCAGTTCAAAATTAGATAAAAGCATGAGCTAATTCTCCGTAATTAAATAGCGTTAATGATTTCTACCAGCCTGATAACATTTGGGTAGGGAATCATCCTTTACATTTCTAATTCTGGAAAATTTGTTGAGGTTTGGCAGTACCCATCTAGGGTACTATTTCTAATAAATCCTAAAGCTTTGGTGAATCAAGATATGAAAATTTCACGCAGAGAGAAGTTTGAGCGTGAAATAATCAAGAGCGAAAATATGTAACGCTGGTTAATTATGTAGTCGCTGTTATTGAGGTTCACAATAACCGAGGTTAACAGCGGCAGCATAACCATTTACAGGTGCGGTGATTTGTACGCAACCATTGCTACGGCGATCGCTTTATTTCATCCGTTAGGTAGATCGTTAGATCGCCAATGTCGCTCCATTAGTCAGAGGCAAGAGGCTTTTTAGCTTTATACCATCAGTTCATAAGATTAAAAAACAGTGGCAAGAACGGCAATGAAACACGACTTTGTTGAAAAAGCGCAAAATCGTCACCGTCGCAATAGGTGCGGAGACTTTACACTATTTTACGGTTACGTATAAAAACCCGTTCCTGGGAAGCAAATCAGGAGGGTGACACTATGATATTTAAAGACCGAACAGCAGCGGGTAAATTGTTGGCTGAGAAGTTAGTAGCTTATGCTAACCGCTCCGATGTTTTGGTGTTAGCGCTGCCAAGAGGTGGTGTACCCATAGCGTTTGAAGTTACCAAAGCGCTAAATGCTCCCTTAGATGTTTTCCTTGTTCGTAAACTGGGTGTGCCTGGTCAAAAAGAACTAGCAATGGGAGCGATCGCTGATGGTGGTGTGAGAATACTCAACGAAGATATTATCCGTGATGAGAAAATTGACTCCTTAGCAATTGAGAAAGTGACGGTGGAAGAACAACAGGAACTACAGCGTCGCCAAAATCTTTATCGAGGCGATCGCCCCAAGCCTGTGATCCAAGGACGCACTATTCTTTTGATTGATGACGGTTTAGCTACGGGTGCAACGATGCGCGCAGCGATCGCAGCATTGCACAAACAAGAACCCGCGAAAATTGTCGTCGGTGTGCCAATTTCCTCACCGCAAACTTGCCAACAGATTAAATCCCAGGTAGACGAAATCATCTGTGTCGAGACACCTAGCCCCTTCTACAGCGTCGGTTTTTGGTACGAAAAATTTCCGCAAACAACCGATCAAGAAGTCCGCGACCTCCTCAATCAAGGTGCAAATCGTCAGTTGCCATTTGCGATCGGTACATAAAAATTCTCTCTTTCTCCCGTCTGCCTTCTGACTTCTGGCTTCTAGGTTCAACTTAATCAAACAAAAATATGAAAGTTCCACCAGAAATTACCTATCGCAACGTTGACAAAACTAATGCGCTGGATACCTTAGTTGAGGAAAAGATTGCCAAGCTGGAGCAATTTTGCAATTACATTAGTAGTTGCCACATAGCGATCGAAAAAATTCACGATCGCCCGCGCAGTGGTTCTCCTTACCGAGTGCGAATTGATCTCACCGTGCCACCCGGTCACGAACTCGTGGCAGAAAGCAATCCCAGTGATATTAACCAGTATGCGCCAGTGGATGCGGTAATTCGAGATGCCTTTAATGCCGCTACTCAGCAGTTGAGAAAACTCACCCAGCGCCAAAATGAACATGATAAGGGTCAGAACCACGACAACGCAATGGAGACAACAGCGCTTGTCACCAAGCTTTTTCGCGATGAAGGCTATGGCTTCCTCAAAGGCTTAGATGGGCAGGAAATCTACTTCCACCGCAATAGCGTACTACATGATGACTTTGACCGCTTAGAAATTGGCACGGGTGTCCATTTTTTCTTGAGTCAGGGTATAGAAGGTCCCCAAGCAAGCACTGTGAAGATTGTTGACAAGCCAGGTGTCCGCGCTGGCAAGGCAGATGAAACCCTAATCGAGCCACCTCTTGATTGGAAGGAATAACCGTTCCACACTTCTTCGCATAATTACAGCTGGAGTCAGGAGCCAGAAGCTACAAGTAAAAAAGGCTTTTTATCTGGTTTGTAGACCAAAACATTGTACCTCACGCGCTTTGCATGAAGTACGCATAGTAAGGTCTAAAAGCCAGACATAGAGCAAATTTTACTTCTGACTTCTGACTTCTGACTGCTGTATTTGTCTAAAGAGCGATCGCTCTTCTTAAGGCAAAAGACGCGATAAATCGCCGTCTTTACAATAATTAGTCCTTTGTAGAGACGGCGATTTATCGCGTCTTTGCGATCTATAATTTTCATCAAAAAACATTATCCGAACCATATTGGCTTATGGCGGGGATTCTATTCTGCATAACCTTGAATATTCTCAGGCTCAAATGAGCGCAACACACGAGTTGCCTGACGAGTTAATTCTTCCTTACCCTTGACCACAATTAAGTATTTGCCCTCATTCAAGCGATTCCGATAAGGCAAAGCATCGCCACTGCCAACCGTCAAACCAACGCCACCACCGACTAGAAAAGCACCCAGCCCACCAGAAGCTGCTCCCAGCAGACCCCCGATGAGATGATTACCCAAACCGCCAATTGGTAAGATTTCGATGCCTGTGAGTAAATTGAAGGCGTAACCTGCTACGAAGCCAAAGGGAACTAGCCAGTAAGCTTCTCGAATTGCACCTTTGCGAGCTTGCTGATTAGGATCAATCAGCCCATATTCATCGGCACTTTTGTAGCCATTTCCGAGAATGTCAACCTGCTCGGTTGGTACACCTTCTTTTTCAAGGGCAGTGTAAGCCTCTTCTGCTTGGATTCTGTCTGACAAGACTGCAACAAGATAATTCATAGTTGATCTACACCTGGTTATGTGAATAGTTGGGCAAATGTGACTTTGCCTGATTATTGCGTAACGATTTAAAATTTTTTGCCCGTATCTAACCAGCAAATCTGCTGAGAGTGGGCTGTTTGCCCACCTGACAAAATCATTTGTTAAACGTACAACGCTGCAAATTAATTTAAATTTGCATGAAAGTCAATAGCTGGTTGGAGAAACAGCATAATTGCCCCCACCGCTACAAAAGATAAACTTACCCAAAACAAAATTCTCATTGTATGTTCCTACCTTTTCTTTTTCTATTTCGGCAAAACATTTAATTGAATGCTTACCCTAAGGTAACTTTCTCGTTTTCGCCGCTACTAGCTTTTTCACCCGTAGCAATTGCTTTTACTAAACCAATTGTGTGCGCCACAAAGCTGGATGGTGCATCCCAATATTCAGCTTTTTGGACATTCACTTTGAGCAAAGCAATATCGGGTTCATCTAATCCTTTAGGAAACCAAGCTTTGAGTTCCGGCTTCCACAATTCTTCAATTTTGTTGCGGTCTTTGACTAATTGTGCTGTGCCGGACATGGAAACGTAACGCTGTTTATTAGGTGCGGAAAAACTAACATTAACCTGTTCATGGTGTTCGATTTCATCTACTTTAGGAGAAGGAGCGTAGGTGAAAAACCAAAGAGTACCATCAGATTCAATTTCGCCATTAGTAGACATAGGGCGACTGTGCAAACTTCCGTCGTCATTGATGGTGGTTAACATGCCAAAGTCAATGTCTTTGACTAGTTCACGCAGCTTTTCAATTTTTTGATTTTGGTCTGTATCAGTTGTCATTGATTATTACTCTTATCTCTATTTCAAAGCTTGAGTTTGAGCGTTTGATTACAGCCCGTTGCGACGAATTGTAAAGCTCTTCTTCTTTGTTAACGTTTCTCTTAGGTATCTGCGTGAGCCTTGAGGTGTATTTCTGCAAAAATCATTCTCCTAACTATACCCATAGAGGTAGAAAAATAATTCGTAGTGAGCGGTTCACCGCTCATATCATATTCGTGCTTATTACTTTCCGAATAAATGAGCGAAGCGAAATTTATTCAGTCAGGGGAGTGTCATATCAAAGCTTTTAAGGGCTTCAGCCCTTACTACTAAGAAGCGCGTTTATTTATACTCATCTATTTAACGACCGACGAGAGAAGCTACAACTGCAATCAGTTCTGCTGGCTCGACAGGCTTGGCAACGTGGGTTTGGTATCCACAGCGCAAAGCAGAAATTCGGTCTTCAAAACGAGCAAAAGCTGTTACTGCTGCTGCTGGAGTTTCTCCTCCTTTCTCTGATGAAAGTCCTCGCAGCGCACGGATGAATTCATACCCATCTTTTCCCGGCATTCCAATATCACTTATTACTATATTCGGCTTATAGATTTGTACAAGCTCAAGTGCCTCATCTGCCGAGGAAGCGGTAAGAACGTTAGCACCGCACTCCTCCAAAACTCTCTTTAGCAATTCTTGAGAATCGACTTCATCATCAACTACAAGAATTTTCATATTTTCCAACTTTGTTTCTTCAAGTTCGGTTGCTACAAGCTGCTGCGAATTACAAGCATATTCAACTGCTTGAGCCTCACTATAGTTTTCTTTTTCAGCCAGCGGAAGCACGACAGTAAAAGTAGCTCCTTGTTCCTCTCCTGGGCTTGTTGCTTGTATAGTTCCACCATGAAGCTCAACGAGGTGCTTGACGATTGAAAGCCCTAATCCCAAACCACCAAACTTGCGAGTACTAGAGGAGTCTGCTTGCCGAAAACGGTCGAAGACATACGGCAGAAATTCCGGGTTGATGCCGTGACCTGTATCGGTTACTGTTAAGACGACATGGGAGTTTACTTTTTCAACTGACACCTGCACCCTTCCACCTGTTGGAGTAAACTTAATGGCATTAGAAACAAGATTCCACACTACTTGTTGTAGTCTGTTCGGATCGCCAATTATCGGACTGGGAAAGGCATCTAAAACTGTTTGAAGTCGGATGTCCTTGGCTGCAACAGCCGGAACAAGAGATTCGATCGCTTCTGAAATCACCAAGTTCAGATTGACGTTTTGAACGTCGAGTCGAATTTTACCGGAAATTATTCGGCTCATGTCGAGCAAATCTTCAATAATCTGGGCTTGCGCTCTAGAGTTTCTCTCAATGGTATCAAGCCCCTTCTCAAATTGTGCCGCACCAAGTTTTCCCTTACGCAGAAGCTGGCTCCAGCCGAGGATGGCGTTAAGCGGTGTACGAATTTCGTGAGAAAGGGTTGCCAAAAATTCATCTTTGAGCCGTCCGACTCGTTCGGCTTCTGTACGAGCTGCCCGTTCGCTTTCTAAAAGTGCCTCGCGTCGCTGTTCGAGTTCTTTGCGATCGCTGATATATCGAAAATTAACTGACAATCCGTCGGCAGACGGATAAGCGTGTACCTCTACCCACTGATCGGAGAAGGGAGACAGTACCTCAAAGTGTACCGCAACTTGATCGCCCACGGCTTTATAATATTGCTCTTCAAAAACGCTGCCCCTAAGCATCGGGTATTCGTCCCAGAGGACTTTTCCCAGCAGTTGTTCGCGGGTTTTGCCGATATATTCTTCACATCGCTGATTCACGTAAGTAAATCGCCACTGCCGATCTAAACCATAAAAGGCATCTGTTACCCGTTCGAGAATAATTGCCCGCTCCTGAGCTGCTTGGACCTCCAAGCGAGAGCGAGCAGCTTCTTGGCGCAACCGAGCGGTTTCCAATGTTGCCTTGACACGAGCCAAAATCTCTCTAGCGCTAAAAGGCTTGACTAAATAATCGTCTGCTCCTGCTTCTAGTCCCTCAAGACGCGATTCCTCACCCGCACGAGCCGAAAGCAGAATAAGCGGTACAGAACGGGTACGCTGGTCTTCGCGCAGCCGAGCCAGAAGACCGAAGCCGTCAAGTTTCGGCATCATTACATCACTCAGCACCAAGTCTGGCACTTGCTCTTGTGCTGCGGCTAAAGCTGCCTCGCCATCTGCCACGGCGATAACTTCATAGTGTATACTTAGAAGCTTTCGCACATACTCGCGCATATCAGCGTTGTCGTCTACCAGAAGTATGCGCGATAGCGTTCGCGTAAGCGTCCGCTCTGCGGAAGCGCTGCCACCTTGTCCTGTCGGACACGCTTCGCGAACGGCGGATCGCATCTCGATTGACTGATCCACATCATGCACTTCATCGGGCAACCACCGCAGCGCTTCTTCCACAAATGCGTCGGCTCGAATGCTGGTTGCGGTAAGTGTGCGATCGCGACCCATTTGCTCGGAAGGAAGGTGATGCTTGCCACAAGGAATCGAAACAATGAAGGTACTTCCAACTTTGTAAACGCTTTCTACGCGGACGCTGCCACCGTGGAGTTTGGCGAGTTCTTGCACGAGTGCTAGACCAATTCCGCTGCCTTCGTGGGTTCGACCTTGCGTTTTTTCAATGCGGTGAAACCGCTTAAACACGTTCTTCACTTCAGATTCAGGAATTCCGCTGCCTGTATCTTCAATTGCTAGCTCAATATTGCCCTTGATCGCTCGTTGATAAACTTTGATGTAACCGCGTTGCGTAAATTTAAAAGCGTTTGAAAGTAAGTTAAGAACAATCTTTTCCCACATATCCCGGTCTACATAAACCGGTTCGGATAAAGGTTGACAATCGACGATAAATTCTAAACCTGCCTTTTCAATCGCCGAACGAAACACACTAGCCAAGTCTGCGGTAAGTGTCGCCAAATCTGTAGGTTCGTAGATGGCTTGCGTCCTACCCGCTTCAAGTCGCGAGAAATCCAAAAGCGTATTGACTAATTTCAGCAGTCTTAAACTGTTGCGGTGAGCTATGGTAATTTGCTCCCGCTGACTTGTGGAAAGGTGCGGATCGCGTAGCGCATCTTCCAACGGACCGAGCATTAAAGTAAGTGGGGTGCGGAACTCGTGACTGACATTGGAGAAAAAGGCGGTTTTTGCGCGGTCAAGTTCGGCTAGCATCTCAGAGCGTCGCCGTTCTTCTTCGTATGCTTGGGCGTTACGCACGGCGATGGATACTTGACCTACAAGCAGTTCATAGAAGGATCTGTATCCTTCGTCAACAAAGCGGTTGGGGCTGATGCCGGCTACTAAAACGCCAAGCGCTTCTGTTTGACTTGATGAAGCGATCGGCATGACGAGTGCAGCATGGGTAGGCTCGTTCCAGGGTCCACCTGGTATCAAACTGTGGCTATCTACACCTTCAACCAAAACTGTTTCACCCGCAGCAGCTCGCGCCAGCGACCAGATATCACTTCCTGGTTCAGTAATATTAACAGTGACTGGACTAAGAAGCGCTTTTTCGGGCATTTGTACTTTACCACAAAGCCTGAGAGTTTTTCCATCTGGCTCGCGCAGATAAATTAGTGCAAACGGCACATCAAGTGGGTGTTCGGCGATCGCTCTGGCAACATCGCGGCATGTTGTTTCTACACTGCGCGTCTCACCTGCTTTAGATGCCAAATCTCGAAGTAGTCGTAACCTGCGATCGCCCAATATCTGCTGAGTGACTTCGCTACACACGCAAAACATCCCGACAATTTCTCCGGAATCATCCTCGGCGGGAGCGTGAGAAAGGCTAAAATAGGATTCTTCACGATAGCCCGATCGCTCTAAAACAAGCATCTGTGCTGGAACCCAGTTCGCTACGCCTGTTACCATCACTTCTGAAATCATCGGACCTAGCGTATCCCACGCTTCGGCGAGGGTAATTCTAATATCCGTACCGAGTGCGGCGGGGTGCTTGTCACCGATAATCTTGGAATAGGCATCGTTATAAAACTGAATCAGATTCGGACCCCAGATTAGAATCATGGGATACCGTGATGCCAGCAAAATCCTCACGGTGCTTTTCAGGCTTTGCGACCATGTATCTATCGAACCTACAGGTGTGTTTGCCCAATCGAAAGCACGCATCCGCGCTCTCATCTCACCGAGTCCGGGGAAGGGGTCTGTTTTATGCCCGTCCTTCATACGTATTCTTTTTCCTTCCCTTCGCTCATTTGATACTTTTTACTTAAAGAAGTGAAACTTGATACACGCTGCTGAAGTAGGTGCAGTTTTTTGCGGATGACTTCGCTTGCCCAACTGCTGTTGCCTGACTCTACAACCGAGGCGATAAATTTATTAAATTCCGGAGCCAATGATTCGTTGAATCTTGTAGGTTGAATAATCACACTATATTAAGCTTTTTGGAGAAATTCCCAAGTATCTCCCAATCTGATTATGACACAAATCAAATGCTTACACAAATTACATTCACGGAAGAATGTATCTAAATTTAATCCACAATCCTAAGTTCCTATATTAAATTCGGACAGTCGTTGATTGAATTCGGGCAGTCGTTGATTGAATTCGGGCAGTCGTTGATTGAATTCGGACAGTCGTTGATTGAATTCGGACAGTCGTTGATTGAATTCGGGCAGTCGTTGATTGAATTCGGGCAGTCGTTGATTGAATTCGGGCAGTCGTTTACAGAATTCGGACAGTCGTTGATTGAATTCGGGGAACCACCAAGAATTTACATAAAGCCATTCGATATTTTTGTAGTAAATAATTAAAAATATACTGAATAATGCGGGTGTCAAGTAACCCTAATTCTGTCTATCCTAGTGCTGTACAATTTAGGGTAGAAGTCAGTTTTTATCCTGAATAACAGGAAAGTGATTTATGTCACGTCCAAAACGTGGGTCTAAAGTACTTGATAGAGCACAGCGTGGGATTGCGGCTTTGAAATCGATCAGTCCCACCTTAGACTTAGGCAATGGGGTAACAATTGACTTTTTTGCAGCCGTCATCAAAACAACGCAAGACAAGTTGGAAACATATAACTCAAGCCTCTCCACCGTGGATCTGACTCAGGGAGCCTTAGAACTTGCCGAAAAGTCGCTGATGGAACTAACAGAACATATGTTACTCAGTGTAGCTGCAAAGTATGGCAAGAATAGCGATGAGTACAAAATACCAGGAGGCGTTCGTCGAAGCGAACGCAAGCGTCCGGTGCGTCAGCCTAAACAGGGGGCTGTTGCTTGATAAAGACGCTGTTTGATGTGGAATATTTTGAAACTGCCGATGGTCGATTTGGCATTTTTTATGGTGAACTGTTGACGGTGTAAGCAACGATTCGGTGGGAGTTTTAACTTGCTCGCTTTATTGCTTATTTAATCCACAATCCTAAATTTCAGGTTTTGCATTTTATTTGCTCGACGTTTATTAGCACTATATAGAAGTAAATTGAATTTACTACATTAGTTTTAATTTCTTTTCTACCCAAGGGAGGAAGAAATAAGATTTGCAGTTATGTGATAAGAAATAGATTGCGGTACACAGTCAGCCTTTCAGATAATGCCAGACGCGGAAAAGTCCCAAAACGAGTTGGCTGATAATTTGTTATCGTTGCACCAGCAGATAAATAAACAAGCGAATTATTCGATGATCGCCACTGAAGAAGAAGGAATAGTGCTGCAACTTGCGGACGGTACTATCCAAGCTGGCAATACGGCTTGTGAGCGCATACTTGGATTGACTGCCGAGCAGCTGATGGGGCAAACTTCGGTCGATCATCCTTGGCAATCGATTCGTGAAGATGGCTCTCCTTTCCCTGGTGAGACTCACCCAGCGATGGTAGCTCTGCGGACAGGAAAGCCATGTTTGAATGTGGTTATGGGTTTGTACAAGCCAAATGGTCAGTTAGTCTGGCTATTACTGAACTCACAACCTTTATTTTTGGCTGGAGGAACAATACCCTACGCTGTTGTAACAACTTTTTCTGAGACTAGAAAGTCGGCAAATATGGCGCACCAGCCGATAGTGCCATCAGTTGGAGAATACCAGACATATTTGCCACCTGAACAAGATACAGAAATTGCCTTGCGGCATAACGAACGGTTTGAGCTAGCAGCGGTTAATTGCCTATTTTACGATTGGGAGATTTCGCGCGGTACTGTAGAAAGAACTCAAGGTATCACTGCGCTTTTGGGATACACTCAACAAGAAGCTGAACCGACCCAAGAATGGTGGCAACAGCTTGTGCATCCGGATGACTTACAACGAGTTAATGACGAATTTAAAATCAGTTTGGCAAATGGCAACGGTTATAAAATTGAGTACCGGATGCGTCACAAAGATGGTCATTATCTGTGGTTACAGGATCGAGGGTTTGTTGAGCAGGATGCAGAAGGTCGTGTTATCAGGATAGTTGGCATTAGTATTGATATTAGCGATCGCAAAAAAACTGAAGCCGATTTACGAGAAAGTGAAGAACGCATTCGCCTAGCAACCACAGCGGCTAATTTGGGTATGTGGTTTTGGGATTTGACCACCAACGAGTTAATTTGGACTTCCAAGTGTAAGGAACTATTTGGATTCGCACCTGACACGATAATTACTTACGAGCTTTTTCGGAATCGTCTGCATCCAGAAGACCGCCAACGCACCGATGAAGCTGTAAGCTGCGCTGTTGCTCAAAAGCGAGATTATAATATAGAATACCGCGCTGTTTGGACTGATAATAGCGTGCATTGGCTTGCCGCTAAAGGTCGAGGCTTTTATGATGCTGATGGTCAGCCAATACGGATGATGGGAACAATTCAAGATATAAGCGATCGCAAGCAAGCTGAAGAAACTCTGCGCCAAAGTGAAGAAAATTACCGTTTCTTAGCTGACACTATTCCAGAAATGGTCTGGACAAGAGATGCTGATGGTGAGGCGACTTACGTAAATCAGCGTTGGCAAGAATACACCGGGTTAAGTTTAGAGGAAACTGCTGGCTACGGCTGGAGAAAAGTACTGCATCCGGATGATTTAGAAATATCTGCACAACTGTGGACAGAAGCGCTGCAAAATGGTACACCTTACGAAGCTGAACATCGTTATCTGAGAGCTGCTGATGGCACATATCGTTGGCATTTGGTACGAGGTTTACCGATAAAAGATGATCAAGGACGCGTCGTAAAATGGTTTGGCACTTGTACAGATATTCATCAGCAAAAACAAATCGATGAAGAACGCGCGCAAATTTTAGAGCGAGAAAAAGCTGCCCGTCTGGAAGCAGAAGCAGCTAACCGCATCAAAGATGAGTTTCTTGCTGTACTTTCTCACGAATTGCGATCGCCTCTCAATCCGATTTTAGGATGGGCAAAGTTACTTAAAACCCGCAAGTTTGATGAAGCAGCGACATTTCGGGCTTTGGATACCATCGAACGAAATGCTAAATTGCAGATTCAACTAATTGACGACTTGCTGGATGTCTCCCGGATACTGCGAGGTAAACTATGTTTGAATTTTGCTGCCTTTGATTTAGCAATTATAATTAATGCCGCAATCGAAACAGTGAAATTAGCCGCACAAGACAAATCAATCGAAATTGATCTGCATATTGAGCCGAATGTTGGTAAAGTTTTGTGTGATTTCAATCGCTTGCAGCAAGTTGTCGGTAATTTGCTCAATAATGCCGTTAAATTTACCCCAGCAGGGGGACGAATTGATATCAGGCTGTCGGTAGGAATGGGGCAGGGAGCAGGGGGCAGGGGGCAAGGGGGACAAGGACGAATTTCTCCCCCCTCTCCTCCCCTCCCTCGCTCTCCCACTCCCCCCTCCACCTACGCCGAAATCACCGTTACCGATACGGGTAAGGGGATTTCAAGTGAATTTCTGCCCCACGTTTTTGAATATTTTCGGCAAGCAGATAGCAGCACTACCCGGAATCATGGTGGGCTGGGGCTGGGTTTGTCGATTGTTCGCCATCTGGTAGAGTTACATGGCGGCACCGTCACGGCTGAAAGTCCAGGAGAAGGACGGGGGGCAACTTTTATTGTGAGATTGCCTTTGATTGAAGAAAGCAGCAAACAAGAGAAGGAAAATAAGGTAGAGGCAGAGAATACCAACTCTTTACCTCTGGCAGGAATACGGATATTGTTAGTTGATGATGAGATAGATACACGCGATTTTATGAGCTTTTTGCTACGACAGGATGGAGCGACTGTAAGTGAAGCTTCATCGGCAACTGAGGCGCTAGAAGCGTTTGCCCAATCGCCGCCAGATATATTACTGAGTGATTTAGGAATGCCCTTAGTGGATGGCTATAGTTTAATGGCTCAAATCAGATCGATGTCTCCTGAGCAAGGCGGACAAATTCCAGCGATCGCCCTTAGCGCTTATGCTGGAGAAAGCGATCGCGATCGGGCATTTGCCGCAGGTTTCCAAAAGCACATCGCCAAGCCAGTAGAACCGACGGAATTACTCGCTTTGATTATAGATTTGCTTGGGTAATGGGGCAATGGGCAATGGGCAATGGGCAATGGGCAATGGGCAATGGGCAATGGGCAATGGGCAATGGGCAATGGGCTTTTTGAAGAGGGGAAAAGGGTAAAGGGAAAGAATTATTACCAATGCCCCATGCCCCATGCCCCATGCCCAATTAGCAATATATAAAAAAGCATGAATGGTAGATTAATCGTATTTGAAGGGGTGGAAGGCTGTGGTAAAACTAGCCAAATGCAACTTTGTCAAGGGTGGTTGCTTTCTTTAGGTATTTCAGTTGTGGTGACTCGTGAACCTGGGGGAACTCCTTTAGGCTTGGATTTGCGACGTTTGTTGTTAGACGCAGAAAATAAAACAATATTCAACACCACAGAATTATTATTGTATGCTGCTGACCGATCGCAACATGTGGAACAGAAACTAAAACCGAATCTAGAAAAAGGTAATATTATCTTGTGCGATCGCTATACAGATTCGACTATCGCTTATCAAGGTTATGGTCGCGGTTTGGATATAAATTTAATTAAACAGCTTAATGCGATCGCCACTGGTGGGTTAGAAAGCGATTTAACTCTCTGGCTTGATGTCGATATTGAAGTGGGACTAAGCCGCAAACGTGCTGATAACGATATTGCTGATAGAATTGAACTTGAAGCGATCGCTTTTCATCGTCGCGTACAGCAGGGATATAGTCAACTGCAAGCATCCCAAGAAAAAATTGTCCGCATAGATGCTAGTTTGAATAAAGAAGCTGTGCAAAGAATGATCCAGACAACTTTAAGCGATCGCTTGAAAGCTTGGAACTATGTATAAGTTAATACTTTAATAAAATACATACAAAATATCGCTATAAATCCTATTTTACATACTTGTATTTATTTACATGACAAAAAAATTATTATTGCTCAGTAATTCAACCAATTTTGGTGAAGAATATTTGTTTTATCCGCGTCAGCAAATTCAAAACTTTTTAGGTAGTTCAGTTAAAAGAGTCTTGTTTATTCCCTTTGCTGGTGTAACTTCAAATTATGATGAATATACTGCAAAAGTTGGAAAAGTATTTCAAGATATAGGTTATGCCATAGATGGTATTCATGTAGCAGAAAATTATCAGGAATTGATAAAAAAAGCAGAAGCCATAGTAGTTGGAGGTGGAAACACTTTTCATCTGGTTCATTGGTTACATAAAACCGGAATTATCGAAACCATCAGAGAAAAGGTAAACAATGGAACACCTTATATTGGGTGGAGTGCAGGCTCAAATGTTGCTTCTCCAACATTAAAAACAACCAACGATATGCCAATCATTGAACCTCTAAGCTTTAACGGCTTAAATCTGGTTCCTTTTCAGATAAATCCTCACTACACAGATGCTGTTATTCCCAATCACAATGGAGAAACAAGAGAAGAAAGAATCAGAGAATTTTTAGCTGTAAATTCTGATATTTATGTAATTGGTTTACAAGAGGGGACTATGTTAAATATTGAAGGTGAATCCATGAAATTGATTGGCGATAAACCAATGCGGTTCTTCAAGTTTGGCGAACCCCTCGTTGAATATGATTTTAATGCCAACCTCGATTTTATTCTCAAATCTTAAAAGTAAATGTATCACTAACTAATGACCGCATTCGCACAACTTGTAGGACAACAACAAGCGGTAGAATTACTGACTCAAGCTGTTAAACAAAACCGAGTTGCACCGGCTTATCTGTTTGTCGGTTCTGAGGGTGTGGGACGAAGTTTAGCAGCGCGGTGCTTTGCACAATTGCTGTTTTCTCATTCTGTAGAAACGAACCGTTTGCGTCAAGAAAATCATCCGGATTTATTCTGGGTGCAGCCTACTTACCAGTATCAAGGACAACGACTAACACCACAAGAAGCCGCAGAAAAAAAACTGAAGCGCAAAGCACCACCTGTTATTAGATTAGACCAAATTCGAGAAGTCACACAATTTCTCAGTCGTCCACCGATGCTTGCGCCGAGGAATGTGGTAGTTTTAGAACAAGCAGAAACAATGGCGGAAGCTGCGGCAAACGCTTTGCTGAAGACTTTGGAAGAACCAGGACAAGCGACGGTGATTTTGATTGCACCTTCAGTTGAGTCTGTGTTACCAACTTTAGTTTCGCGCTGTCAACGCATTCCCTTTTATCGTTTGGATGCAGTGTCTTTGGCTCAGGTTCTCAGGCAAACAGGGCATGAGGAAATTTTACAGCATGAGGCGGTGTTAAGTATCGCATCTGGCAGTCCGGGGGAAGCGATCGCATCTTTCGAGCAACTGCAAGTTATCCCCAATAAGTTACTTGAAGCTGTGACAACAGCCCCGAAAACTTACCGCGATGCTTTAGAATTGGCGAAAGAAATTGATGATTTAGATACAGAGGCTCAACTGTGGTTAATCGATTATTTACAGCAGTTGTATTGGCGGCGATCGTATCAACCAAGTATTATTAATTCTTTAGAAAAAGCGCGTAAATATTTACTTTGTTACGCTCAACCGCGCTTAGTTTGGGAATGTACTCTGATGGCGATGAAAAATTAAGATAACTATAGCTTCAATCTTCTCAAAAAATTATATGAGAACACCAAAAGAAGTCTTGACAATTTGGGTTGATGCATTGAATGCGCGAAATGCTGATGAAGCAGCAGCATTATATCATGACGATGCAATTAATATTCAGGTGGCGCTTGATGCTCCATTACATGGGAAGCAAGCAATTTTAGAAAATTTCGTCCAATTCTTTCACACTTTTCCTGATAATTATACCCATATTGAAAATTTATTTGAAGATGGCGAGTGGGCAATCATTGAGTGGAATGGTGGAGGGACATTTATGGGAGAATTTGCCGGAATACCTCCCACTGGCAAAAAATATACTCTACGTGGTTGTGGTTTCTTTCACATTACGGATGGAAAAATACGTTTTCAGCGTGGCTACTGGGATAAGTTAACCTGGTTTGAGCAAATAGGTATTAGTGTAAATTAGCATTGAGTTAGATAAGCTCTTCCACATCTAAGAAACCATTTTAAACCGCAAAGACGCAGAGGAGCCAGCGCCTTGTGGGAGTTCCCCCCGTTGTGATGCTTTTTATCAAAACTTTAAATTATGCGGCGTTAGATGTGTTTTAGCTTATTAAATAATAAAACCTGCGATCGCCTATTACGATCGCAGTAATCAACAACACATATTTTCTAGGTGGTAAAGCAACAGAATTAAGTTCGCTTATCGGTCTTTTTTCGATATTCTTGAGAACTTACGCATGTGTTACAGATACCTTGTGATTTTAAAAGTTGTAGTGAGCACTTTACTGCTCTTAGGAAGCATTAAAACGCTCACTACGAACCACCTATTCAATGTCAGTTGCTTAAGTTCTATTTTTATTGCCCTATCTCAGTAGGAATTTATCGAACCGCGAACTTATCGCTTGACACCATTATTCACCTTTATTGCCACCGCCGCTGTGGGAATTTTTGCCACCCTCGCGACCGATTTCAGACATATGCTCTCTATCTTGACTTGTAGTTTCGCCACCCTTGCGTCCAGCTTCACGAGCTTCTTCAGATGTAAATTCGTGAGCGCTGCCTTTCTCATGGGCAGCCTGTCCACCCTTGCTGGCAATTTCCCGTTGCTTCTCATCATCCATCGAAGCAAAACCACGGTTGCTTGTATCTGACATGATATACTACTCCTTGAAACTAATTAAAGTTTTTGGTTTTTTCAGCCAAGATAAAGTTTTATTGGCTTTTTATCTTGGCTGATTTACTTTATCAACTTAGCTCTCATGGTCAGGTGTATTCATGTGTCTTTTGGGAGAAAGATTTCAGTCTGAGTTTCATCTTCAGATATAACCTAAGTTATAGTTACATAAAATGAAAAATTCTCCCAAAAGTTGGAAACCAAGCTAATAGTTTACTGCCCTTCCCAAGCATTAAAACAGATACGTTGTGATTTGAAAACTCGTAGTGGGCAGTTTATTGCCCTTCCCAAGCGTTAAAACGCTTACTACGATCGCTACTATTTTGTAACAACATTGTCTAATTTGGCGCGTATATCTGACCAAGTGGCACCAGCTAAACTTGGTAGGACAATGTGAGCTGCACCAACTCGCTCAACTGGTCCGAGTCCTATTACCCACATGCCACCTGCTAAAGCCGCTTCAATACCCGCTGCTGCATCTTCGACAACTACACATTGCGCTGCTTGAAGTCCTAATTGTTGGGCAGCGAACAGAAATAAATCGGGGGCTGGTTTGGGTTTTTCTACACTGTAACCGTCAGCGATCGCATCTATTTTACTAGCAATTCCCAATCTATCTACAACTGGTCTAGCATTCTTACTCGCTGAACCCAAAGCTATTTTAATTCCCGCTTGTCGCAGTTCATCCAAAAAAGGCAGCGCTCCCGGCAATAAATCCTTTGGCGAGATGTTTTCAATCGATTCTACATAGTAGCGGTTCTTGCGCTCCATCATCTCCTGAATTTGTGCTTCTGAATAGTTTTTATTATCCCCAATTATTAACAGCAACGATTCGCGACGCGACACACCCCGCAACGCTTCGTTAGCTTCGCGAGTAAAGGGTAAACCTTCTTCATCTGCCAATTTCTGCCAAGCTAAATAGTGAAATTCGGCTGTATCCGTCAGCACACCATCTAAGTCAAAGATGAATCCCCGAATGTCGAGGGAGGATGAGGAGGAGTGGGGGAGGGGGAGAGGGGAGGATGAGGGAGGGGGGGAAGATGAGGGGATGGGGAGAGATTTCTCTTTGTCTTTTTGTCCCCGTGTCTCCTTGTCTCCTACTCCCCCTTCCTGGTGCAAGTCAAATTCGTGGGATTTACCGCGCCATTGAAGCTTGAATTTTAAGCGTGTCCAACCTGGGGGTAGGTGGGGGTTGGCTACGGGTTGATTATCTCGCAATTGGATACCACCAAACCCGAAAACTACGGCTTGCCAAACCCCACCAGCACTTGCACCATGAATTCCGTCGGCTGCGTTGCCGCGCACATCTTCTAAATCTACCATTGCTGCTTGCATAAATCTTTCGTAACCTTCGGCTGTTTTGCCTAAGTCTGAGGCTAAGATACCGTGAATCGCAGGACCAAGGGAGGAACCATAAGTAATGTCTGTGCGAGGTGCGTAGTAGTCCCAGTTTTTCTTTAAAATTTCTTGGTTGTAGGGAAATTCCTGGGATTGGCGCATTAAATAAAGTAGCATTAAGACATCTGGCTGTTTAAGTACTTGCCGTTTATTAGCGCCGTCGATGCTTAAAATGGCTTGCATGGAACGAGTACGTGGCTCGTATTCTTGCAAGTTAATATCTTCTAATTGGAAAAATCCTTCGTATTGCTCGATTAACTTCGTTGATGCGTCGTAGGGTATCCAGATATTTGTAATGATATCTTGCCAACGCGATCGCCTGCCTGGAGTTAATTTTAATTTCTCTTCTAATTCAGTAGCGCGATCGCTCTTATTTTGACGCAGCCAATCTTGAACTATAATCGCTTTTTCTAAATGCCATTGCACCATCCGGTTGGTAAAGGTGTTGTTATGGACGAATTCGTGATATTCATCCGCACCTATTACCCCGCGAATTTCATATCTTTCATATTTGGTGTTGTACTCAACTCGGCTAGCCCAAAATATGGCGGTGTCTAAGATAATTTCTGCGCCGTACTTTTGCATCCACTCGTCGTCACCTGTTGCTTGCCAATAATACCAAACGGCGTAAGCAATATCTGCACTGATGTGAATTTCGCGATCGCGACACCAAATCCGCACGTCTTCAGCGTAAGGATCGTTAGGTAGTGCCCACCGCGGAGTAACTTCGTCACCAGTATCGGCACTTTCCCAAGCAAACATCGCTCCTTTATAACCGTCATGGGCTGCTTTGCGTCGCGCTCCAGCTAAAGTATGGTAGCGGTAAGATAGCAAGTTCCGGGCGATCTGCGGTTGGGTGTAAGTGAAAAAGGGCAACAGAAAAATCTCGGTATCCCAGAATATATGACCGCGATAACCAAATCCAGAAAGAGTTTTCGCGGGAATACTCACTTTATCGTCGTGTCGTGGAGCGGCGATGAGCATCTGAAAGATATTATATCGGACTGCGAGTTGCGCTCTAATGTCTCCCTCAATTACGATGTCGTTTTGTTGCCAAACTTCATCCCAAGCTTTTTCATGAGCATCTAGCAACTGAGAGTAAGAAGGCAATTGAGCAAGTTTTTCTTGAGCTGCTGCGATGGGATGCGTTACTTCGCGCGAGGTAAAAACTGTAACTATCTTTTCTAAGGTGACTGTCTGTTGGGCGATCGCCTGGAATTTTGTGTTTAAGGTCGGATAACCCGGAGCGCTGGTAACTTGTAAGGATGCATCTGCTCCTGAAAGTGTCATCCGCGCTGCAATACTGATTTCGATGCGGGAATTGCGGGTGCGACGATACAACCAAATTCCGTTCTCAATGTTTCCTTGATCGAGTGCTTCCCAATGGTTGAAGCCTTGATTTTCCGGATAACCGTTAATGCTAGCTTGAATTTCGATTAATCCGTCGAAATCTACTGGGGTGATTTGGCAACGCTGCACTAAGACATGTTGATCAGAATAACTAGCAAAGCGTTGAAAACTCAAATCTATGGTTTTTCCGCTGGGACTGCGCCAACGTATTGTACGGCTAATAAGTCCTTGGCGCAAATCAAGTTGGCGATCGTAACTTAATATTTCTCCTTGATCGAGACGAAAGCGATCGCCATCAACAATTACTATCAGTGGTAGCCAGTCAGGGCAGTTGACAAGTTCAGTGTAAACTACTGGCACACTGTCGTAAACGCCGTGAATGAATGTAGCAGGTGATGCTTGGGTATAGCCTTCTTCAAAGGAACCGCGTGTTCCTAAATAACCGTTGCCGATGGTGAAAACTGTTTCTCTATGAGGAAACTTGTTAAAGTCAACTTGGGTTTCGATTAATGTCCAATCTGTATAAATAAAACCGTTAGAATGACTTGTTGTATCCATTACAACTGCCCTTGTTGAAAGACTATTCAAAATTCAAAAAATTATTAAGAAAGAATTCAGGAGTCAGAATTCAGGAGTTAGGAGTCAAAAGTCGAAGTTTGGAGTCAAAAGTCAGAAGTTGGGAGAATCCTATGTAGATAGCAGATGAATAAAACAGTTTAATACCCCGCTTAACAAAGACGGTCTACCGAATGTTAATAGTATTAAATCCCACTTCAATGTATTCTGACTTTTGACTTTTGACTCCTGACTCCTATATTTTTCAATTTCTTTACCGATGCATATGCTCTTCTAAGATTTTTTCGGCTCTGGGCTTATAAACTAAATGGAATAGAGTTTCCATATAGCGAAGCACAGATTCACGATTTTCACGGGATACAAAGTTCCAAAATGTATATATTTTAGCTAACACTAACAACTGATTGCTGTGTAAATGCCAGTTGTACTTATTACGAACTTGTTGGATGACCCACTCAGAGATTTTATGCCAGTATTCGGGATTAGTTTCGCATTGGTCAATAAAGTTCAAGATTCGCGCTGCTGTACCCTCTAAGTCGGTAGGATTGATCTGAAATTCATTGTCGCGATCGCCGAGAATTTCTGCTGCTCCGCCAAATTGAGTGGCGAAAGTTGGTAAGCCAGAAATCATTGCTTCGAGAATCGTCAGTCCAAAGGCTTCAAAGTGAGCAAAGTGGACAAAAATTCCTTGATGATCGGCGATCGCTCTATAAGCTTCAGCCAGGTCAACACTTTTAAGGCGCATCCCTAACCAGCGGATCTTCCCATTCAAATTATACTGGTTAATGATTTCGTGGATTTTTTTAATTTCTGCGGCTTCTGCCGGATTGGTGGCTTCATTTGCATGTAATTTGCTGGTGAGGATAATCAAGTTACAACGCGCTTGCAATTCCTGGCTTTTGCCAAAACATTCTGCCAAACCGGTGAGGTTCTTGACCGAGGTAATCGGAGCTACAGCAAGGATTGTTCGCTTGTTTAGGTCATCTAAAGTGCCAAATATTTGCGGATCTTCGCGGTTAAATAATAGGTCATTAACTCGTGTAATAACGCTTTTATCTCGGTCTTCAACTTGGCTATAGGGAAAGAATATGTTCTCGTTTACTCCGGGTGCAACCATGTTGAATTTGGGACTAAACAAATCAATCCCATTAACCACATGATACAATTCGGGCATGGTAAAGCACTTATAAGACTCATACTGTCCTATACTGTCGGGTGTGCCGACAATTTCTTGGTAGGACGAGGTGACGATAAAATCGGCAGCATTCATGCTAATGATATCGGCAGTATATTGCGCGGAAAAATGATATTGTTTTTCTAAGTCTTGCCAATAAAGATTGCTAAATAAATGTTTGGGTTTTTCTAAAGAGTGGGCAATATGACAATGAGCGGCTTTGAGACGACGAGCGAGAAGAAAGGCTACTAAATTGCCGTCGCTGTAGTTGCCAATAATTAGATGAGGATTTCCTTTAAATTGAGCTAACAGTTCTTTTTCTGCATCATTGGCAAATGTTTCTAAATAAGGCCAAATTTCATATTTAGAAATCCAGTTTTGAGTAACTTCGGGATTAAATTCACCGAAAGGAACGCGCAAAATCCAGCCGTTTTCTGTTCCTAAAAGTTTTTCTAAACGTAAGTCGCACTGAGTTCCTTGGCAGTTGGGAATAAGCCGGGTAAGAATAATAACTTGGGGTTTAATGTTTAGCAAGTCGAGTCCCGCAAGTTTAATTTCTGCTTGCAGTTTATTTTCTAAGCTACGCGCTTGTTCTAAGACGTAGACGACTTGACCCATTGTCTCCGGTCTTCCCAAAACGTCTTCTTGACCAACCCACCCGTGTATAGAAACGAGGACGACGCGAAATATTGCGGGAATTCGGGAAACGAAGGCTTCAAGGATGGGAGGTTCTGGGTTTTCAAAGAGTCTTTCAAGGAGTTCGAGGGTTTCGCGCACACGGGAAGCGGTGTTACCCCAACCTGGTTCAAAGCCGAGTTGTTGAAAGTCTAGGTGAAATTTTTCGTAAGGTTCGTCAGGTTGGCGATCGCTAACTAATTTGATTGCTTGTTTAATTTGTTGAGATAATTCGGAACCGGAATTAATGCGATCGTTGATTAACAACGGGATGCCGTCGTATTCTCGTCGCTGTAAAACGTCATACAATACATCTAGCCAGTACTGGCGATCGGTTAATACTTGACTGCATAAATAACGGTTGAGAAATGTTAGACCTTGACCAATGTTTCTGGGGTCGCTGATATTTGGCGAACCTTCATAAAAGGGATGGGTGTCTATTTCTAAGATGTTTGGTTGGTAACGGTTAACGAAGCGATCGCGTACATCTAACAATGCTTTTGGCTGTTGAAGCTCGAAAGTCATGTTCGCTTCGAGTCGCCAAATTTCTTGGCTAGCAATTCTCGGTCGAACAACAAACCAAGTATTTTCCTCTTCCAGAATTATTTCATGGGTGTAGTCAATTAACTTGCCTAAAGAGGAAGAATGATAAAAATACGCAGGCTTTTGCGATTCTTGACAGTAGTCTGCAAACGCTGAAAGAATTTCATTTCTCAAGAAGTATCGCTTTCCTGAAACGTTTAATGCAAAGACCAACTGACGTAAAGCAGTTTTCTCATCACTGTTTAAAACAGCTTGAAATAGTTCATGCATGGCGAATTCCTGAACCTAGCTAGGTCAACTGAAGGATGAAGTGTGTTCGCGTAGCTTAGGAGTAGAGGAGAAGAATAAAGGATGAAGTTAAGACCTTACACATGATTTATCTTTGATATTTTTTTAGCGCTAGATATAATTATTTTATTGTTTTCATCCTTTATCAATCATATTTGATACTTCATTGGTACGGTTCCTCAGGTGTTTCCTTTCTACATCATAAATAAAACTGAAAGTTCACCGCTTCTAGCTGAGGGATGAAACGATAAAAATGTATATTTTATTCATTACAATTAATATTTATATTTCTTTACAAAAGGATAAAGTTAGACGAGTCTTTTTGACTTTTACGCAAAGTGCGATCGCTTTTTTATTTTAATAAAAATAGCAGCCGGCGAAAGTTGCTTTGGCTGCTTGATACGCGTGAATTGGTAATATGGCAATAACGAGCCTAATAATCCAACTTAATAATTACCTATTGAATTATTAGCTCGGGCATTTTATTAACATGCAAATATGCATCTGAATCCAAGTAACCATTAACCATCTCTCGTAGCTTCAATGGTCTATTAGCTTTACACCAGAAAAAGTCATCTGTTGTTTCTTCTCCAGCTCGTGCGATAAAGTAGCTTTTATCACCATTATCTTTTGCTACAACAAGAAAGTTTTCTTCTTGTTTACTAAAATCGCCTTTCAACTGTTTAATCATAAGTAGAATTAGTTTCCGCAAACTACACCCATCAAAAGAAATATGCGCTTTTAATTCAACAATAAGATAAGTTACATTCAAAACGGGGAAAGCACCTAATTTTGACTGTTTAAAGAACTTATATTAGTAATAATACTGGTGTTTACTCCACAAAGCTTGAAAAATCTCTCTTTCCCGTTCCCTAGTCCCCAGTCATCATTCCCCAAGATGTTAACTAGAAAAGCAGGAATGTCACGTTTGGTTGCTGGGGTAAATACCAGTCATCACGACGCTTATCGCCAAATGATTGCTCGTGGTTTTCGCACAGAGATCACAGGAATTGCAATGCATAAACCAAATGAGCCTGGTTTCGCTCGTCCCGATGTTTTTATTTTGAACGATTGGCGGTAGATTTTAGATTTTGGATTAAGTTAAATCTTGCTCCAAAGTGATTTTTCCAGCTTTGGAAGTAAAGTACTTGGCAAATATTTATAAGTGCGATCGCCTTTCAATTTCCGGGAATTATAATAGTACCGTTAAAATCCATCCGAATATTATTCAACTACAAGCTATACTCTACGCCATAAAATATGTAGATAATTAAAATCCCTCACCATATGGCGAGGGATTTTAATTATCTACCTACAACACTACTGATGAAAGCTGAATTAACCAAACTTACCAGCTGTAGAGGCAATGAGGAAGGCTGCGTAAGTTAAGACATAGCCAACTGTGAAGTGAGCTAGACCAACTAAACGACCTTGAACGATGGACATAGCAACGGGCTTGTCTTTCCAGCGAACTAAATTCGCTAAAGGAGTGCGCTCGTGTGCCCAAACCAAAGTTTCAATCAACTCTTGCCAGTAACCTCTCCAAGAGATGAGGAACATGAAACCAGTAGCCCAAACTAAGTGTCCGAAGAGGAACATCCAAGCCCAGACAGACAGGTTATTCATGCCGTAGGGGTTGTATCCGTTAATCAACTGAGCGGAGTTAGCCCACAGATAATCTCGGAACCAGCCCATGAGATACGTAGAAGACTCGTTAAACTGAGCGACGTTGCCTTGCCAGATACCTAGATGTTTCCAGTGCCAGTAGAACGTCACCCAACCAACGGTGTTTAATGACCAGAATAGAGCCAGGTAGAACGAATCCCAACCAGAGATATCGCAAGTACCGCCACGACCTGGACCGTCGCAAGGGAAGGCATAGCCGAAGTCCTTTTTATCGGGCATCAGCTTAGAACCACGGGCATCCAAAGCACCCTTGACTAAAATTAGAACAGTGGTGTGGATAGCCAGCGCAAAGGCGTGGTGTACTAAGAAGTCACCAGGACCGATTGTTAAGAACAGAGAGTTCGTGCCATTGTTGATGGCATCCAACCAGCCTGGTAAATAGGGAGCGCCAGCTAAGGAAGCAGCGCTGTCTGGGTTGGACAACAAGGTGTTTAAGCCGTAAAGCACTTTACCGTGAGAAGCTTGGATGAACTGGGCAAATACCGGTTCAATCAAGATTTGTTTCTCAGGAGTTCCAAAAGCTACTACTACGTCGTTGTGTACGTACAAGCTGAGGGTATGGAAGCCTAAGAAGAGAGACACCCAGCTGAGGTGGGAGATAATCGCTTCTTTGTGCTTCAGCACGCGGTCAAGTACGTTGCCTTTGTTTTGTTCGGGGTCGTAGTCACGCACCCAGAAGATGGCGGCATGGGCAAAAGCACCAGTCATCAAGAATACAGCAATGTATTGGTGATGCGTGTACAGCGCTGCCTGTGTTGTGTAGTCCTTAGCCATAAAAGCGTAAGGAGGCATGGCGTACATGTGCTGCGCTACCAAGGAAAGAGCAGTACCTAATGCTGCCAGGTGTATAGACAACTGGAAGTGCAAAGAATTGTTATAGGTGTCGTACAGTCCTTGGTGAGGCAGGTTGAACTGACCTTGAGTTTCGACACCAAAGAAGTTCTTGGCGTTCAGCATTTCTTTGATGCTGTGACCAATACCGAAGTTAGTGCGGTACTGGTGACCGGCGATGATGAAGATCACGGCGATCGCCAAGTGGTGGTGAGCCATATCGGTCAACCACAGCGATTCAGTCTGAGGATGGAAACCACCCAAGAAAGTCAGAATCGCAGTACCTGAACCAGTAGATGTACCAAACAAATGGTTGGCAGTGTCGGGGTTAGCAGCATAAGCACCCCAGTTACCTGTAAAGAAGGGTGTTAAACCTTCTGGGTGAGGCAGGGTGGATAGGAAGTTGTCCCAACCCACATGCTGTCCGCGAGATTCGGGGATAGCTACGTGAACCAAGTGACCTGTCCAAGCCAAAGAACTAACACCAAACAAACCAGCTAAGTGGTGGTTTAGGCGAGGTTCAGCACTCTTAAACCAAGAGAGGCTGGGACGGAACTTGGGCTGCAAATGCAACCAACCTGCAAACAGAAATACTGCTGACAATACCAGGAGGAACACTGAACCCATATATAGGTCATTGTTCGTCCGCATCCCGATGGTGTACCACCAGTGGTAAACACCAGAGTAAGCAATGTTTACCGGATTGCTAGCTCCACCTTGGGTGAAAGCTTCAATTGCTGGTTTACCGAAGTGAGGGTCCCAAATCGCATGAGCGATCGGGCGGATATGAATGGGATCTTTAATCCACTCTTGAAAGTTACCTTGCCAAGCTACGTGGAACAAGAGGCTAGATGTCCACAGGAAGATGATTGCCACATGACCGAAGTGTGTTGCGAAAATCCTTTGGTAAAGATTTTCTTCTGTCATGCCATCGTGGCTTTCAAAATCATTTCCTGTAGCCATCGCATACCATATCCGACGTGTAGTCGGGTCTTGTGCGAGATCCTGGCTAAATTTTGGAAATTTTGTTGCCATAGGTCTGATAAATCCTTTGCCCTTTAGCCATCAGCTATTGGAGTTCACAGTAGTAGTTAGGAGTTAGGAGTTAGAAATTATCAATTAAAACTAACTCTTAACTCTTAACTCTTAACTCTCCCTCGCTAGCCTATCGAGAGAATGTGTGCGTGGAAGAATGCCCAGGTGGTAACAATTCCTCCTAAGAGATAGTGAGCCACCCCAACAGCACGACCTTGAATAATGCTCAAAGCGCGAGGCTGAATTGATGGTGCTACTTTCAATTTATTATGCGCCCAAACGATGGACTCAATCAGTTCTTGCCAGTAGCCGCGACCGCTGAACAGGAACATTAAACTGAATGCCCAAACAAAGTGACCGCCTAAGAAAAGTAGACCATAAGCTGACAGCGCACTGCCGTAAGAGTTGATAACTTGTACAGCTTGTGCCCACAAGAAGTCACGCAACCAGCCGTTGATTGTGATGGCACTTTGGGCAAAGTTACCACCAGTGATGTGAGACACAACACCGTCTGAGTCTACCGTACCCCAGACATCTGATTGCATTTTCCAACTAAAGTGGAAAATCGCTATCGAAATCGTGTTGTACATCCAGAATAAACCGAGGAATACGTGATCCCAACCGGATACTTGACAAGTACCGCCACGACCAGGACCATCGCAAGGAAAGCGGAAGCCCAGGTTTGCTTTGTCTGGAATCAGACGAGAACCGCGAGCAAACAGAAATCCTTTTAACAGAATCAGGACTGTGACATGAATTTGGAACGCGTGAATGTGGTGGATCAGGAAGTCCGCCGTACCCAGTGCGATCGGCATCATCGCCACTTTACCGCCTACAGCCAAAATTCCGCCACCGAAAGCATAGCTAACAGGTTCTAGAGCATTGGGAGCGGTACCGCCAGGTGCTAATGTGTGTATGTTTTGTACCCACTGAGCAAATACTGGCTGTAATTGAATTGCTGTATCTGAGAACATGTCTTGGGGACGACCCAAAGCACGCATCGTGTCGTTGTGGACGTACAATCCAAAGCTGTGGAAGCCTAGGAACATACAAACCCAGTTCAAGTGAGAGATGATTGCATCTCGGTGACGAAGCACCCGATCCAGCACGTTGTTTCGGTTCACTACAGGATCGTAATCCCGCACCATGAAGATGGTAGCGTGAGCCGCACCGCCAACGATACAGAAGGCTCCAATCCACATGTGGTGGGTGAAGATACACAACTGTGTAGCGTAGTCGGTTGCCAAGTACGGATACGGAGGCATCGCGTACATGTGGTGTGCCACGATGATCGTTAGGGAACCCAGCATTGCGAGGTTAGTTCCTAACTGAGCGTGCCACGAAGTGGTCATGTTTTCGTAGAGACCTCTGTGACCATCGCCTGTGAAGGGACCTTTGTGGTTTTCGAGGATCTCTCTAAGGCTGTGACCTATACCCCAATTGGTGCGGTATTGGTGACCAGCAATGATGAAGAGAACAGCGATCGCTAAGTGGTGATGAGCAATATCTGTCATCCACAAGCCGCCAGTTACTGTGTTCAGACCGCCTTTGAAGGTGAGGAAGTCAGCATACTGACCCCAGTTCAACGTCCAGAAGGGTGTCAAACCATTCGCAAAGCTGGGGAACAACTCGATCAATAAGTCTTTGTTCAGGATGAACTCGTGGGGCAAAGGTACGTCTTTTATTGACACACCTGCATCCAAAAGCTTATTAATGGGAGCGGATACGTGGATGATGTGACCTGCCCATCCCAAAGAACCGCAACCCAGCAATACTGCCAAGTGGTGATTCAGCATCGACTCGACATTCTGGAACCATTCCAGTTTAGGAGCGCGCTTGTGGTAGTGGAACCAGCCAGCAAACAGCATTAATGCTGCCATTACTAAGCCGCCGATCGCTGTGACGTACAACTGGAAGGAGTTTGTAATACCCCAACCACGCCAGATTTGAAACAAGCCTGAGGTGATTTGAATACCGTGGAAGCCACCACCGACATCACCATTCAAAATATCTTGTCCCACAATGGGCCAAACGACCTGAGCACTTGGCTTAATGTTCAAGGGGTCGCTTAACCAGGCTTCGTAGTTGGAAAACTTCGCGCCGTGGAATATCATCCCGCTCAACCAGATGAACACTACGGATAAATGCCCGAAGTGCGCTGCAAATATTTTGCGGGATATGTCTTCTAAATCGCTGGTATGTGTATCAAAGTCGTGGGCGAGTGCGTGCAGGTTCCAAATCCAGGTGGTGGTTTTTGGACCTCTAGCAAGGGTTCTGTCGAAATGACCTGGGGTTGCCCACTTCTCAAATGAGGTGGGTACTGGGTCTTTATCAACTATTACTCTTGCCTTCTTCTCCTCTCGCTCTGGAGGACTTATCGTCATTTAGACCCTCCTCTCTTAACAAGGATGTGAGGAATCATTTAAACCACTTGTTGTCTTTTTGGCTAAGTTGTGCTTAGTCCGATGCTACAGAAATAATAGCACCGAAGAAGACCTCAAGTGGAGATTGCTTTCTGTTGAATTATAAAGTCTTATCTCCCCCATTGTTGAACACAAGTTAACAATAATTAAAAATCCCTGGAGTAATTGTCAAATCTAGTTTTTCCCGGAAAACAACTTGCCCAAAAGTCAATATATTCTTCATATAATTTACAAACTATAACAATTCGCAAAATTTAGCCATTATCCAGTCGCAGTAAGCATTTTCACTCTGTTTGCCTTTCATTTGTACATATTGGTCTTTGAAATGACGGCAACTACCATATTCTGTTGAGATTGCTATTAATAAATATTTGTAAAAAAATTGACTAATTATGAAAACTAACTGATATAGACCCAAAAAATCTGGTTTTTTTGCGGAAAACATCAGATTTGCAGAAAATTTCACCTTTTGGGCTATGGTTCCCAATGCATGGTTTGCGCCAAAATCAGTTGGTAAAGACTACAACTAGGTGGAAAGCATGAAGTGGCGGAAAACAGTAATAGCGAAAATCCAACCTAGGATCGCTATCCTCAGGCGGCTAATAATTTTATTACTGGTATTGAGTATTACCAGCTGTGGTGAGAAAGCCGTAAGTCAAGAAGTGTCTGTTGGCTACAAAGAAAAGCCGCAACAGATTTCTCGGCAATTCTCTGAAGTTTCCCCACCAGCCGCAATTCAAGAACTGCGTTCTGCCTTAGAGGTTTATCAACCGCAAGTAACAATAGTTACTCCCCAAGCTGATGAAGTTCTGCAAGACGACAAAGTTACAGTCCGCTTGCAAGTTAAGGATTTACCAATATTTAAAGACCCAAAATTCGATCTTGGACCTCATTTACATCTAATTCTTGATAATGAGCCTTACATAGCTGTTTACGACCTAAATCAAGCGCTGGTTTTGCCAGACTTATCCCCAGGTACTCATACTCTGCGCGTCTTTGCTTCTCGTCCTTGGCATGAAAGTTTTAAAAATGAAGGTGCTTATGCCCAGACAACATTCCACATCTTTACGAAAACCGAGGATAACAACCCCGATCCGGCACTACCGCTGCTAACCTACAGCCGTCCTAAGGGTAGCTACGGGGCAGAACCAATTCTACTGGACTTTTATTTAACTAATGCGCCGTTGCACCTTGTCGCTAAAGACAATCCCAACAATGAAATTGCTGATTGGCGCGTTCGTTGCACAATTAATGGTGAAAGCTTTGTTCTCGATCGCTGGCAGGCTGTTTATCTCAAAGGCTTTAAACCTGGTAAAAACTGGGTAAAACTCGAATTTCTCGATGATAAGGGAAATCTCGTAAAAAATGTGTTCAACAGCACAATCAGGCTGATCAGCTATGAACCCAAGGCTAAAGACACTCTTTCTAGAATTGTTAGAGGCGAATTGTCAGCAGAGCAAGTTCGCTCAATTGTAGACCCAAATTATGCTGCCAAACTGACAACGCCTGAAGCAATACCCGCACCAACAGAAGCAATACCCGCACCAAAAGTTGAAAAAACACCCGAAACTAAAGTAGAGAAAGAACCTGTTACTGAAACTGAATCTCCTGAATCAAGCCAGCCAAAACAAATCGAACCTCAACTGAAGGAAACGCCAACATCGGAACCAACAATACCGGAACAATCCCCGCAACTTGCAAAACCAAAATCAGGCGGCTTTTTCAATCGTCGGGCACCTAAGATTCCCACTCCACAACCACCTGTAACACCATCTGAGAATGTGTCGCCGACATTACCAGAGATTATTGAGTCACCGACACTACCAGAGATTATCGATCCACAACCAGAAGCGCAATTAGAGGAAACGCCAACGCCAGAATTAATTGAACCTCAATCGGAGGAAACGCCAACGTCGGAATCAACGACTTTACCGGAACAATCCCCGCAAACAACGAAACAGAGATTTGGCGGATTTTTCAATCGTCGCCAGCTTCCGAAGGCTTTACCATCTCCTAGTCTGTCACCGACACTACCAGAGATTATCGATCCAAAACTAGAACCCCAATTAGAGGAAACGCCAACGCCAGAATTAATTGAACCTCAATCGGAGGAAACCCCAACGCCGGAATCAACGACTTTACTAAAAAAAATTGCTCCCGATCCAAAGCAACCGGAACTAAAACGATATTTCAACCCGCGTCAGTTTCCTAATGCTTCCCCATCTCCAAATTTGCCGCTAAATGAGCCTGAGTTGGAAGCACCAGGGTTAGAAAAGTAGGGCGTGTTTTTAAACCTCATTAGCCTAAGGCTTCCAACCTTAGGCTAAACGAACTAAGCCCGCCTACGCGGGCTACTATTTTTGCAGCCCACGACGAACGCTCCTTGCGTGTCGTAGACAAGGTGGGCTTGGTTTGTATAGCCGCACCCTTCTTTTTTGTTGGGTAAAAGCGAAAACATGCTTGTAGTTAGCGCTAAAGCGCTGAAGTGCTAACTAGAATAGACTTAGCTGGAAATTTTCAGATAATGCCTCAACAAAGGCAAGTCCGGCTACAGAATTACCCACACTATCTAAGGCAGGACTGTAGGTGGCGATCGCTCCCAATGTTGGTACTATGGTTAAAAGCGCACCGCTAATTCCTGATTTCATCGGTAATCCTATCCGGATGCTATATTTGGCAGATGCTTCATACAATCCACAAGTTAACATTAAGGCATTGACACAGCGCCTATTTCGTGGTATAATAGTTTCACTAAAAGATAAAACTTTTCCTAGACAGGCTAAATCTTCAACTCTGCCAGAAAGACAGCAAATCTTTTCGTAAGTGTCTAGGGCTGTTTTTACATCATCTATATATCCAGTTTCAGCCAGATATTGAGCGATCGCTTGATTGCTTTGAGAATTAACCGAACGTACTGAAGCTAGCATCTCTTCATCCAGCTTTAAGCCACAATCGGCTAATTGGTTCAGCCATTGACAAAATTTTTGTGTGCGATCGCTTGGATTTTTTCCTGGTAATTTATCAGCAAGAGTAATTGCACCACTATTAATCATCGGGTTGCGTGGGAATCCGCGATCGCTAACCAGTTGCCTGAGAGAATTGAAGGGTGCATCTGATGGCTGAACCCCAACCCATTGAAAAACCGTTTCCAATCCCAGATGTTCTAGTAGATATAACAGCGAAAACGGCTTAATCGCGCTCATCAACGGAAAAACAGAGTTCGTATCACCTGTACTGTAAGCTTGCCCTGATTTACAAAAAATGTGAACGGCAAAGCAATGACGATCAACAACAGCCATTTTAGGAATGCGGTTAGCAATTTGTCCTTGATTCGTTTGAGTTTTGGCTTGTTGTACCAAAAAGGCTAACTGGGTGATAGTTAATGTTTCCAGTCTTTTCAAGAGTTATGTCAGGTTGGTAATGGAGAATGAGGAATGGGAAAATACGAGGGGAAGGGCAAAGGGACTCATGGGAAGAATTATTACCAATGCCCATTGCCCTATGCCCAATTACCAATAAAAATCTTTTATGAATGTCCGTGTAAGAGCGCCAGAATTCCCGCAAAATTTTCCTTGGCTGAATACTGACAAACCCTTATCTATTAAACAGCTTAAAGGCAGAGTCGTAATATTAGACTTTTGGACATATTGTTGCATCAATTGTCTACATATCTTGCCAGACTTGAAATATCTCGAACAGAAATATCAAGATAGTCTTACCATTATCGGCGTACACTCAGCTAAGTTTGACAACGAAAAAGAAACCGAAAACATTCGTCAAGCCATTTTGCGCTACGACATCGAACATCCAGTTATAGTTGACAGTGGCTTTCGGGTTTGGGAAGAATATACAGTCCGTGCTTGGCCCACGTTAATTGTAATCGATCCAGAAGGTTACGCGATCGCTTCTATATCTGGTGAAGGTAAGCGCGATGTTTTAGATCAGTTGATTGCAAAAGTGATTTCGGAACACCGCGACAAAAAAACGATTAATTTTCAAGAACTTAGCTTGACTTTAGAAAAACAGCGCCAACCTTTAATTACACCACTGGCTTTTCCTGGTAAAGTCTTAGCGACAAACGCGGGTTTGTTTATCGCGGATTCCGGACATCACCGGATTGTCATGAGTAGCGAAGATGGAGAAATCCTGCATTTAATTGGTACAGGAAAACCTGGTTTAACTGATGGTTCATTTAACGAAGCGCAATTTTTTGCACCTCAAGGAATGGCATTTGATGAAGAAAATCAACTTCTTTACGTTGCCGATACAGAAAATCATAACTTGCGGCGCGTTGATTTAAAGCATCAAGTAGTGGAAACTATCGCCGGAACGGGTAAACAAAGCCGTAATATTCATCCTCACGGTGGTGTGGCAAAAGAAACAGCCTTAAATTCTCCTTGGGATTTAGTGAAAGTGGGGGACATCATATATATAGCGATCGCAGGTTCTCACCAAATTTGGGAAATGAACTTGCAAACCAACATTGTTAAAACTTATGCTGGCATTGGTGCAGAAGCTTGTATAGATGGTACACTCACCGAATCGGCATTTGCCCAACCTAGCGGCATCACCACCGATGGACAAGAATTATATATCGCCGACAGTGAAGTTAGCACAATACGCGGCGTAGGATTAATAGAACCGCAAAAAGTGCGAACAATTTGCGGAAGCGGAGATTTATTTGGTTTTGGCGATGTTGATGGACAAGGTTTTGATGTTCGGTTGCAGCATTGTTTGGGTATAGAATATGCCGATAATTATCTGTGGGTAGCCGACACTTACAACCACAAAATTAAATTAGTTAGCCCCAGCACAGGAAATTGCCAAACTATATTGGGTAGTACTGCTGGTTTCCAAGATGGACAAGGTAAGGAAAGCCGCTTTTTGGAACCTTCTGGTTTGAGTGTTATCGATTCTCGCTTATATGTCGCTGATACGAATAATCATGCTATTCGCTGTGTGGATTTGAATACGTTTGAGGTGGCAACAATGCAATTTCTCGGATTGTGTGCCCCAGATGTATGTGTTCCCTCTCATTAAAACTCTCTCAAACTGTTTGCTTCGTGTCCTTCTCCTGTCGGCAAAGACGCTGCGCGAACGTCCCTTCGTGGTTCGTTTTCATATACAATCATCTCACGCCAAGGCGCATTCGTCGTTCGCCTAGCGTGTCCGTTAGGACAAGACGTTCTTGTTCGCGCAGCGTCTCCGACAGGAGAAGGGTAGAGGCAAAGAAAGAATTTGAAGAGTGTGGAATCTTTAATTTTGAATTTTGAATTTTGCATTTTGAATTGGAGCAAAGCGACGTGACTGATGTTGCTGTAATTGGTGCTGGGATGGCGGGTTTAGTTTGCGCCCAGCAGTTAAGTCAAGCTGGATACTCAGTGTTGGTAGTAGAAAAGTCCCGTGGTTTGGGGGGACGAGTTGCTACACGCCGTTTACATAATACTTGTGCGGATCATGGTGTATGTTATTTGAAGCCGAAGGGTGAATTGCTGCGGCGTTTCGTTGAGTTGTTGAGCGATCGCCATATCCTAGAAGTGTGGACAAGTGATCCAGTTGCAAATTATGTTGCACCTGAGGGAATGAGTGCGATCGCTAAATTTCTCGCTCAAAATTTAGAAATTTCCCTAAATCAACGTGTTGCAGCTATTACCCCAATCGATAATAAATGGCGTCTGACTTTTGAATCCAGTAATGAAGAGTTAACTGCGACATCATTAGTTGTGGCTATTCCTGCACCTCAAGCTTTCACGCTTTTAGCACCTTTGGGTGATTTAGTTGGTAAAGCTTTTCTAGATAACTTGGATTCTATAGAATTTTACCCCAGTCTGACTGTCATGGCTGGATATCCTGCCGACTCGCAGCCACTTCCGGAGTGGAAAGCCTTAAGTTTTGTTGACAATCCTGATTTAGCGTGGATTGGTTTAGATAGCAGCAAGCGTCACAATTCACAGCAACCGCTTTTTGTGATCCAAAGTAGCGCTGATTTTGCCCAACGTTATTTAGAATCCTCTGATTTACAACCAGCCGCACAGGAAATGTTACAACGCGCAAGCGAGTGTGTGCAGCTTTCTTGGCTGGCTACTCCCGAATGGATGCAAGTACATCGCTGGCGTTATGCTTTTCCTCGCAATCCTTGGGACAAGGCTTTTTTATCTGCGGAAAGTTTTTTACCTTTGGTGTGCTGTGGTGATTGGTGTGGTGGCAAACTTGTTGAAGGTGCGATGCTTTCGGGATTAGCCGCTGCTGAGAAAATTAACAATCAAATGAAAAATCTACCTTTGAAGAAGTTAAATTTTTTAGATTTTCTTAAGTAATCATTTAATCTTTGGCTTAATTAATTTGCAATGATAGTAAGTTGCTGGGCTAGTAACTTACGTAATTCACTGCCAAGAAATTTACAGTGCTTCTGGTTGCATCATATGCAGTAGAGGCAGATTTTCTTTTTTCTAATTAAAAAGCGCTTAAAGCACACTTGGCGAAAAAATGGCTAAATAATGTTAACTAAAAAAAGTGCAAACTCATTCAAACTTTTTTTTGTAATTAATATCTTACCAAGTCCTTAGAATTGATCCCTATTTGTTTTTGATGCGTTTTATGTAGTTTTCAGTCAAATATTTATAAATTTGAAATAATTGCAATTATCAGTAAATAGCGCTTACACTTATGAGTGTAGTGAGCATTGTTTTCAAGGATTTTACTGTAAACCAGTAGAAGTCTTAAATTAGATAACTACAGCAAGTTATCTGTTGACTGTAACAAAAGAAAAAATTAGTTTTAGGTTTTTAGCATCTAACGCTTAAACTAGTTTTAACTGATTGTTACGGTGACATTGCCATTTACAAATTTTGTCTTTTTGATGGATTATTAGCTGGATAAAAAGGAATTAAAACGTTATGCAAACAGTAGTGAAGTTAACACCAGAATCAGTTTTAGGAGAGATTGAAAGCGTTTTGGATACTTATCCATACAACCCTTATCAACAGGCTTTTGCTATTCCTGATTTGCGTGAAGAATTAATTTCCTTTGTTCTTAGTCGGATTCCTTGCCTTTACAGTACAACTGAGGATAACTCGCTTCCTGTCTACCAGCTAGATCAAGAGTGCTTGTTAAACTTTAAGTTACCTCGTAGTCCTTTAGAACAAACACTATACTTGCAAAATTTAATTCACCAAGGCATTTCTTCAATCATGAAAGAAAAATCAGATTGGATTAGCGATCGCCTTTGTGACACAGTTCAAGTAGGTTCTCAACCATCATATTGGTTTGGTTGAATAAAATTAATACTAGAGACGTTCACATAGAACGTGTCTACCGCGCATCCTAATTTTTGTCTTTTAACGGATCGTGCCCCCAATTCATTAAAGAGTAACGCCAGCGTGTATGCTCAATATCACCCTCAGGCTGCTGTGCTGAGTGGCGATGTACATAACTGACGACTTTTTTCATGTGAGATAAATCATCGTCTGTGTAATCATCTTTTTTCTTGTGCAGTAATTCAACGATGCGTTTACCGGATTTATGTCCGATTGACTCATCGTCTTCTTTTCTTTGCCCTACAGATTGAGATTCCTCTGTTTTCAACCAAGATTCCAGTTCCTTTGGTGCCATATTTACAGAAGAATGAAACTCGTCAATCACTGATTTGACATCTTCACTCATAAGCCTAGATTAATCCTCAATTTTCTCAAGGGAACTAGGTTTGTGAGCTGCTTCTTTGCCAGTTTTATCGCTTTTAACCAAGTACTCTGGGTTATCTTTTGAGGCAGCGACGTGATGTCCTTTAATCTCTGTAGATGAGGTGAGTTTCTTTTCCACCTCTCCGATGGTTTCACCTTGAGAAGTCTTCCACTTAACTTTGTCGCCTTTTTTTAATTCGTCACTCACGGGTTTTTGCTGTTGAACGTTTATACCCGTTAATTATCTTGACACTATCATAAAAATTAATCAGTCGCTTGACAGAAATTTTTGAAGACGCGATAAATCGCGTCTCTACATGAGCGTTTTGCGCTTATTTGAACTGTATTGCGATATATCGAACTGACCTAAAATGAATTTCATTGACATATCGACAAATTTCAACTCGTCGGTGCGTGATATTAGAAGTAAGTTATGGTAAGCTAGGCGATCGCACTTCATTGAAATATTTGATAAAGACAAAACTCGCAAGCCCTATCACCTGGCGTATAACCTTAGATGTTGCGTTATCAGATATACGAACTATTATTAAGTTTGGCGAAAAGTACGAATTTGCTGCTTTGAGTAAATTATTCAAAGCAGTTGACGGTAATGAAATTATGAGAATGTGGATATGATTCAAGTTGGTTCATTGGTGCGATCGCGCAATAACAATCTGGGAATAGGCAAAGTTACTCAAATAGCCGAGCAATCGGCAATTGTAGAATATTTTTGCTCGTTAGGAAAGCAAATTCAAAATACTTTACCTTTAAATGCACTGTCTAAAGTTACAATTCAGCGTCAAACTCGCTGTTATATCAAATTAGAAAATGAAGATAGATGGGGAATCGGCAGAATTTTTACTTGGGATGAAGACAACAATTTATATCAAATTGATTTACCAGATAAAAAGACGGTCTTAGTAACTGAGCAAGATGTTTACGTCCGTTGCGATTTACCGATTGAAGACCCAATTGATATTTTAGCAATGAAGGGTCAAGAAACGCCCTATTTCCATGAAAGACGACTTGCTTTAGTTAATGGGTTGATGTCGCAACGCGCTGTCAGTCGCGGAATGACAGGCTTAATTTCTGCAAATATTAAGCTTTATCCTCACCAAGTTGAAATTATCCGTCGGGTACTAGAAAATCCTATTCAGCGCTATTTATTAGCAGATGATGAGGGATTGGGAAAAACGATTGAAGCGGGTGCTATTCTTCGCCAATACCTGTTAGATGAACCGCAGGGAATAGCTTTAGTGATAGTACCGCAATATTTACTTGAGCAATGGCATCAAGAGTTAGAAAATAAATTTTATATTTCCCATTTTCCTGATAGAGTGAAAGTGGTAGCGGTGGAAGATGTGCAAAAAATTAACCGCAACGCAGATATAAATTTTCTAATTTTAGATCAAGCTGAGAAAATTGCAGCAATGGCGTACTCATTTGACGCATCACAACGCCAGCATTTTGCGATATACAAACACATAGCTCATAAATGCGATCGCCTACTTTTACTTACTGGTAGTCCATTATTAAATCACGAGCGCGATTATCTAGCAATGCTACACCTGCTAGATCCTGACATCCATCGTATGGATGATTTGCAACGTTTTCGCGCCAAAGTGCAAAACCGCGCCGCAATTGGTAAAATTTTACTTTCTTTAGAAAATGCAGATCCTGTTGTCGTGAAAGACAACCTGAATCAACTCCGCACGCTTTTTCCAAAAGATACTTATCTACTCGATTTAGCAGACCAGCTAGAAATACAAACAGACAGCGACTCAGAGAAAATTATCAGAGCGATTCGCACGCACATCAGCGACACTCATCGACTTCATAGACGAATCCTCCGCAATCGTCCTACTTCTATAGAAGATGTCATTTTTGACAGAAATATTACACCCAAAGCCGAGTATGATTTAGATGAGCGTTCAATAGACATTCACGAATTAATTGAGAAGTGGCGTAGCCTTGCTCCCAAAGAAAAAGAGTATCAGCGTATATTTCTGCTTTTATTTCTAGCTTCTGGTACCTGGTTGGGTCTATTAGAACAGGTTATCACCGCACGGTTAAAAAGCGTAGCTCGTAAAGAGTTAATTCAAGACTTTGATGATGAAAGCATTTCCATGCTTACCGATACCCCAAAATTGGCTGGGGAAGAAGAGATTTTAGAGTCTTTGCTGAAAATTGTTCGACAACCTTCAGAAGATGGCGATCGCATCGAATTACTCAAAACAGTATTGCTCTACCACCTCAGCGAACGCTTTAACCTCCAATCTTATCGGTCAAATCTGAGTAAATTACTCGAACAAGTACAGCGACGGATTACAAGACCAATACCAGGTGATACGCTACCAAAAATTGTTCTATTTACCAGTTTTGCACAAGTTGGTGCAGAAATCGTCCGTTGTTTGAGAAGCAGTTTTGGTAAAGCAACTGTCGCTACTCATCAAATCGGACAAACTCGCGCTGAAGTTGAAAAGAACCTTAAACAATTCAAAAACGATCCAAACTGTTTTATTTTTGTTTGTGATTCTACTGGTGAAGAAGGTCGTAGTTTACAATTTGCCGACAGGATGATTCATTTTGACATTCCTTGGTCGCCAAATTGCCTGGAAAAAAGAATTAGTCGGATAGACAGCATCTACAGTACACAGAAAATCGAGTTAACAGTATTTGCTGGTCCAGATTTAGAAGATAGTCCCCACGATGCTTGGTATCGCTTGTTAAAAGAAGGTTTAGCAATCTTTCAGCGTTCAATTACCAGTCTTCAGTTTTATGTAGATAAAAAATTGCCGCAACTCGAAGCAAATCTGTTTGAAAATGGAGCAAATGGACTAGTAGAAAGTATAGAACAAATCCAAAACGAAATCGCCGCCGAAAAAGTAAAACTGAATGAACAAAACGTTTTAGATGAGATTGATATTCTTGATGAAGATGCTGCCCAGTATTTTACAGCCTTAGATAATTATGATGCTCAACATCAAGAAATACAGCGAAGTGTAGAAGGATGGATTTGTGACGCTTTAGAGTTTAAGCAAGTTTATAAAACTGATTTTTCTGGAATACAGCGCTATCAACCAACAATGCGTACTTTAGTTCCAGTAGATGAGTTGAGAACTTACTTCAACACTTTTGCAGAAACATTCGGTACTTTTAATCGGCAATTGGCAAATCAAAATTCTGATATCAATCTTTATAGAATTGGTGAAGAATTTCTGGAATCATTAGCATCATACATTCACTGGGATGACAGAGGTCAAGCTTTTGCGCTGTGGCGATTTGATAAATCTTGGAACCCTAGTGAAGGTAAGGAATGGTTTGGTTTTAGGTTCAATTATGTAATTGAAGCCAATTTGACTTACCTGAAAGACGACACCAAATATCAGATTATCAAGCGACGAGCTGATGGATTATTTCCGCCAATAGTCGAGTCGATTTTCGTTGATGCAGTTGAGCCTATGTCTGTAGTGCAAGATGAGGAATTATTAACTATTTTGCACCGTCCTTATAGAGGTAAAGGCAGCGCTCAATATCGTGATTATAACTTAGCAAAAAGTCGATTATCAATAATTGATAGCTTTGTTGAATCTAATAAATGGCAAGACTTTTGTTATCAAGCACGTCAAAGTTCTTTGGAATTACTTGAGCAGCGTCCTGATTTTCTTAAATTGTGCGAAAAACAAGCGACAATTGCTGAACAGAAACTAAATAAGCGCGTTGAACAATTACAGTTACGGCTTAATCAACTTGTTGAAAACGAAGAAAGGTCTGATTCGGAACTAGAAGAAGAAATTGAGACAGAAACTGACTTAATACAACTAATTATAGAAGGAATCCGCCATCCTTCAATTCGCCTTGATTCTGTTGGTTTTATTGTCATTTCTGGGCGTCCTCCAACTCAATCTGAAGAAGAAGGTGATCATTCGTAGTCAAGACATAAGATAACGACTTCAGTCGTTACTACAAAAAACACAGAGAAGAACTTTATGTTTCTCTGTGTTTCAAAATCAAATAAATAAGAGAGGTATTAGATAGCTCTCTTATTTAAGAGTTAGTTAGCTAGCTTTAGTATCTGCTGCTGCCGGGTTTGTGAACAATAAAGCTGAGAATTTGGCACTGCTTGATGTTGTCAAAACCCACAACCCGAACGAAGCTGGTGGAAAATTGAGAACGGCAAGCTTGAACTTCGCTCAACACTTCTTGTGTTGATTTAGCGTTGAACAAAGGCAGCTTCCACATTGTCCAGTAGAATTCGTTTGGCTCGGATTTTTCGTTAAATTCGATCGCCGGAATGTAACCTTGATCTAAGATGTACTGCACTTGCTTGGCGATTTGAGCGTCAGACAGAGGAGGCAGATAAGAAAGGGTTTCGTAACGACGCTCTTTTGGTAAAGTTTGCATAGCTGGTAATAGGTGGCGATTTTTAACTACTAGATTGACAAAGCTGTTTGCTTTTTCAGTTATCCAAATTTGGATCTGAGGTTGCTGCTTCTTCTGATTCTGAGCTGGGTATTGACATATTTAATTGGGTCATTCGCTCTAAATGCTGACGACGATGTTCTGTATTTGCTTGTTGAATCCCAGTACGAATCATTTCGGGTAAGAAGTCGCTGACTTCGTTGGCGATATGTTCTCGGACAGTCATTATCCGTAAAGCTAAATCTGGCTTTTCTTGGAACAAACTTTGGATGTAACTTTCTCCATCCTGAATTTTGTCAGCGGAGAAGTTGTGCAGCCAAAACGCCAAGGGAGGATTCGTTTCGCCAAGTTGAGTTAGCACCGTCCGCACTGCTTGATAAGTTAGGTAGCTAGAAAGCGTCTTAACTGTATCCTTCGCAATTTGTTTTAAATCCATGCTTGACCCAGCCCAAAAGAGTTATGAGTTATGAGTTATGAGTTAGGAGTTATGAATTAATTTAACTCCTCACTCCTAACTTCTAACTCTTAACTTAAAATCAGACGGTATCCATTGCCTCGAACTCGAACTTGATTTCTTTCCAAAGTTCGCAAGCAACAGCCAATTCGGGTGACCACTTACAAGCTTCGCGGATAACATCGTTACCTTCGCGAGCCAAGTTGCGTCCTTCGTTACGTGCTTGGATACAAGCTTCTAAAGCGACGCGGTTAGCGGTTGCACCAGGAGCGTTACCCCAAGGGTGTCCTAAAGTACCACCACCGAATTGTAGTACAGAGTCGTCACCGAAGATTTCTACTAGTGCGGGCATGTGCCATACGTGGATACCACCGGAAGCAACTGCCATTACACCAGGCATGGAAGCCCAATCTTGGGTGAAGTAGATACCGCGTGACTTGTCTTGTTCAACGTAGTTTTCGCGCAGTAGGTCAACGAAGCCCATTGTAATACCGCGTTCACCTTCGAGCTTACCAACAACGGTTCCGGTGTGGATGTGGTCACCACCAGACATCCGCAAGCACTTAGCCAATACGCGGAAGTGGATACCGTGGTTCTTTTGACGGTCGATAACCGCGTGCATAGCGCGGTGGATGTGCAATAACAGACCATTCTTGCGGCACCAGTGAGCCAAGGTGGTGTTAGCGGTGAAACCTGCGGTCAGGTAGTCATGCATGATGATGGGCATTTTGAGTTCTTTAGCGAACTCAGCCCGTTCCAACATTTGTTCGCAGGTGGGAGCGGTAACGTTCAGGTAGTGACCTTTGATTTCACCGGTTTCAGCTTGTGCTTTGTGGATGGCTTCTGCTACAAACAGAAAGCGATCGCGCCATCTTTGGAATGGTGCTGAGTTGATGTTTTCGTCGTCTTTGGTGAAGTCCAAACCACCGCGCAAGCATTCATAAACGGCACGTCCGTAGTTCTTCGCGGACAAACCTAGCTTGGGCTTAATGGTACAACCCAACAAGGGACGACCATATTTGTTTAATTTGTCACGTTCAACTTGAATCCCGTGAGGAGGACCTTGGAAGGTCTTGAGGTAAGCAACAGGAATCCGCAAGTCTTCCAAACGCAATGCACGCAATGCTTTGAAACCAAATACGTTACCTACAATCGAGGTCAACATGTTGGTTACAGAGCCTTCCTCAAACAAGTCTAGAGGATAAGCAACGTAGCAAATGTACTGATTGTCTTCGCCGGGAACTGGTTCGATGTCGTAGCAGCGACCTTTGTAGCGGTCAAGGTCGGTTAACAAGTCAGTCCATACTGTTGTCCAAGTACCAGTGGAAGACTCAGCAGCTACGGCTGCACCAGCTTCTTCAGGAGGAACTCCAGGTTGTGGAGTCATCCGGAAAGCTGCCAAAAGGTCTGTATCTTTAGGTGTGTAGTCTGGGGTGTAATAAGTTAATCTGTAATCTTTTACCCCAGCCTGGTAACCTGATTTAGACTGAGTCTTCGTTTGCGCGTAAGACATACTTTATCCTTTCAACAAGTCAATTTTCTTTTTTACAAGCAAATTACGTACTGTGCAATTTACCCTCACCCGACTTTTTCCCCCAACAAGCAGGAGGAATATTCAGAAAACTTTTTTCTTAAGGGTTGCTTTTGGCAATGGGTAGCGGTTTTTTAGATTCACACTTAGCTAGGTTAGTAATCTTCCTTACCAGTGCTTTTCAGTTGTATGAACGCAATACTTTGCGCGTATACTCTTCCATCGTCCCACGAATGTAAATTATTTTTTATCTCTTCTTCGCACTCTACTAAAAATAGCTCAACTGCGCGATCGCCTTTTTCAAGTAAATTCACACGTAAAGCAAGGCTTGTATATATTACCGCCTCTTTTGCCCCATACATCTTTACTCCTTTCCAGGCAACAGACAATGAGAAACTTTTTTAAGAGCTGATTTAGCAGAGTCCTGAACGAAAGACAAAATTGCACACCACGTAATTTGTATCTTGTTCCACAATATATCAAGAATTCGATAAGTTATTCTTCTAATCTTCTTAACTCTTTTATTTAAATTTGTTATTTAGTGTCAATATTTAACATTTTATTAAGTTTTATTTACAAAAGGTAAGTGATAATAGTACCGCATTATCCAAAAAACCTGCTTTAGAAGCATGTCGGTAAAAACTTAGGCAAAGTTACCTGGTTTTTAGGAGAATACGCCTGCGATCGCATCGAAATTCTGACGTAGAACCGAAGTTTCACAGCAGAAGCCTGCTTAAATTCTCAAAGTTAAGATTATAAAAGTTTTGTTTAGCTGACGAGAGAGAATGTTAATTCTTCAACTTGAAACTCAGCGTTTACTTTTACGCGAGTTTAGGGAATCAGACCTTGACGCTTACGCCGAAATGTGTGGCGACCCGGAAGTTATGCGCTACATCGGTACGGGCAAGCCTTTATCGCGTTGGGAATCTTGGCGAAACATGGCAATGATGCTTGGTCATTGGCAACTGCGGGGCTATGGGATGTGGGCTGTAGAAGAACGCTCTAATAATGAAATGATTGGTAGGATAGGCTGTTGGCAACCCGAAGGCTGGACTGGATTTGAGATTGGCTGGACTTTGCGACAAGCTTATTGGGGTCGTGGTTTTGCAACCGAAGGTGCAAAAGCAGCAATGCACTATGCTTTTGAAGAGTTGCAACAGTCTCATGTAATTAGTTTGATTCGTCCAGATAACGCTGCTTCTAAAAGAGTGGCGGAAAAATTAGGAGAGAAACTCCAAGGGACAACAGAGCTTTTTGGTAGTGAAGCGGTAATCTACGGCATTAGTCGAGAAGATTGGCGCTTCAAAACTTATAAGCCACACCCAAACAAAACTGTTTAAAAAACACAAACTACGGGAACACTGTAATTAACCCGCAGCCTTTGTAGACAAAGGTTATGGGAAATGTTTCCAAAGGAAGTTTGACAGTGATATCGTATCGAATTCGCATTAGTTTATTAATTAACCTGAGTTCGGGATAAGGAAAGGGGCAGGTATTACTCCCTTCCCGGCAGAAGATTACCTAAAAAAGAGGAAAATATACTACGCTGGTAGTACAGAGGTGATATATAGGTAAATCTATGC